>Ga0179591_1310813_pt1 | contig 19202 bp, 21 predicted proteins | sample CZOMad2_1_08_16f_FD_182891 | JGI IMG/M metagenome (GOLD analysis project Ga0179591, IMG submission 182891) | Vadose zone soil fungal communities from Angelo Coast Range Reserve, California, USA - CZOMad2_1_08_16fungal (PacBio error correction) | ecosystem: Environmental > Terrestrial > Soil >... | reverse complement strand
TTTCGTTTCCCCAGTAGACTAGAGGCGTTGCTCCCTTAAAAAGCCCCTAAGTCGCGCTGAGCGCCCTTATTGATCCCGAAACGGGTCTTGGAAGAGTCGGTTATTGGTTAAGGGTCCAACACCTCCTTGCCGGCGGTGCTTTCTTCCGAAAGGTCGCTCCGATCAGGTCGAGGCGGGATAGGTCCCCCTGAGTCGACCCACATGAGTTTCGAAGACTGTTCTATCTTGTCAGGAGTCCCTGGTGATCAAACTCGATTATCTTTTTGTCTTCGAACCCTTATTTCTTTCCCCGGGCTAGCGTCTAAGACCCCCTTCAGGCTGACCTCCCGGCCCAGTACCAAAGGAGATGTTGCACCCCTGACTCTCCCCTGACCGTTGTTGCATTTTCCACTCTTCATCTTACTTTGAATCTCGGCTTGTTGTTCGAAATGCGCGTCTACTGGCTGTCCCCTGACTTCCGACGGAACGGTCGACTCAGGCCGCCTGAACCTGAACTGCAGTCTTTTTTCCCCCCTACGAAATAGGTCCCAATTAGGTCGGGAGCGACGGTGCACTGCCTTTATTTAGCAATCTTGAAACTTATAGTGCCCCTAACAAGCCGAAACTATTCAGCGTTGTTTTGTCTGGAGGCCCTGCCATCGGTAGGACCCACACCGACCAACTTCCTTTCCGAGGTCCCGGAGCCTCAGCACGATTATCATAATTCTGCTTGGGTGTGGCGCGGGGTTGTAGGATGTCGCGTGTATCCTAAGACAAGATAGCTCCAGCTATAAGCTCTCTGCAGCCGATGAGTTTTTGAGTAGCCGTATGACCCCCCCAGTATTTAGGACAAAACCCGATTTGATCGACCTCCGAGTTGTCACCAAGCCTGACTCATCAGAGGAGGTGATATCGCCGTCATTAGTCGTTCCTTGGATGTAGGAGAGACGTATTCTCGTCTTTCATAACTAAGTTTGCCCTATAGGTGAGCTTCCTACATGCCCTGATCTTAGACTAAGTCCAACAATCAGGGGTCCTCCGAGACCGTCAGTTCCTTCGACCCTGCGAGGAATCTCTGAGAGTTCCTCCCTTTCCTAGTGAGTAAGTCCAGACCTGGAAGTCTAGTTCTTCTCCTATGACCTTATTTCCTGATATTCTCACGACTTCGATGGGTGAGTAATGCGAGGCATATCCCCCCCCCTTGCTTGTGTGGCTAGGCCTGCCCGATAGGTTCCGCTCTAGTCTCTAGCTAGCTCACCTCTTAGGGTTCATTTCCGCCAAGAAGCTCGATCTTCTACGAGTAGGGTAACAGCCAAGCTGATGAACACCAAGCCCGAAGCACTTCCCTACCACTGAGCAGTCTAACGCGAGCTTCCGAATTTCCCGTGGCTAGCGTATCGATCAGCCGCCTGTGCCCAGGCACTCCTTTCCGAGGCAAGAATAGACCAACTGACGGCTGGAAGCCCCCGCTTTCTTTTCAAAGAATTTCCGACTGAGCCCCTGCTGAGGTAGGGTCTGGCCCTTCTTAGAATGACACCTTTTTACCTGAGCCGGTAGCAGAAGAACTTTTCCCCCGGAAGCCTCTCTCTGAACCCCTAGCGTCAGTTTTGATAGACGAGACTCCTACTTCCAAAGCCCTTTGGTCACTCTCTTGATACTGGAAGTGCGGGGCAGTCGTCTGCAGTGAGACTTTTAGAATGTTTCTCGCGAGAGGGGTCGAGTCTTACCAACCCCCACATGCAATCTGGTTTTTTAGCGATCACAAGTGAGTTTCAAGCCTCCACACCACCACAAAAAACACTCTAAGATCCGATACCCCTCTATCTCAGTTTTCGATACTCGGACCAGCCACCCCAGAATGTCATTTTACTGAGAGGACGCTCACGGGAAGTATATCCGCGCACGCCTGGATTCGCTTCATCGGGACTCTTGATAAGATGACATTCCTGTTAGTGTCGTACCACGAACGCCTAGTCTTTCTACCTACTTAGGTTATCGTTTTGAATGCGGCACGTATGGTTGATCTTACCGCGGTTACGACCCGACCGCCAAAGGGAAAATCTTAGGATTACGAGTGACCCCCCTTCTATCGCTTCTACACCTATCCAGCCCTCCCAGACAATTGAAGAATTCAAGAGGCTGCCCTCGTTGCCGAGGCATTCTCTCCCTCAAGCAGAGCTCATCAGAGCGTTCTCCTTCTGTCATTATAGGCCATCTCGTGCTCGTAGTATTCGACCGAGGACTGCAGGAGGCGCACCTGAGCGTCTCCCGCGAGGCATGCTCCCCTCCCTTTTTCCTTTTTCCCCGCGTATGTCGTCTTCCCCCACCCCCTGTACCAGTATGAGAGTATTTCTGCCCCTGCGTTGCTGTCGTCTCTGGTTCGGCATCGCCGCCGTGGTCGATGCCTACGCAAGGATGGTCTCTACGTGCATGTTTACTTTTTACCGACTTCCGTCCCCTAGATTTTCCGTCATCTAGTCCGGAAGTGCCAACCAACTGAAGTAGGGTTTTCCCCCAGGCTTCACGGCTTTTGTTTGGTCGTTCGGCCCTGCTTCAACTCGTAAGCCCCACACTAGCCTGCGTGGGTTGAACTCTACCAACCCAAGAGAAAGGCTAATCTCAGGCCCAGCCGCATGCGGCGGAACGCCGGTCTTGCTGGCGTCCGCGACCGTCCCGGAGACTTAGATGTTATTTATACTGTCTTCTACACCGCCTCGTTGTTAGAGCTCGGTCCTTTCTTTCGCTTCCGTCCGCCAGATCCGTTCGGGCTCTCCCTAAACCCCTGCTACCTTTTGTCGCGAACCGTTTCCTTGTCCCATGATGACGCTGAAACCTGGAATATCTTCCTCTCTTTGTTTTCTAGCTTGACCTGTAAGAAAGAATGTGGTTAACTTGCCGCGTGCTCGGCCCAGTTTTTGGTTTCGCCCCCTCTGTACCTTGTCTTTTCCAGGTCCGGAGCGAAGCGGCCGGAGACCGAACGCAAAGAGCAAGCTCCCTTCCTACTGTTTACCCCCATACGCCAGTGGCGTGGGCCCCCCCGTCGATACGCTCACTATAGCCAGCTTTTTCAAAGACGCGCGGTCCCTGGCTCTCTTCTCTTGCGTTTCCGGATGACTCTGCGGTCTTCCGTGGGTGGCGCTTCCCCCCACAGCCCGGATCGTCAGTTGGCGGCACCTTGTCTCCTCGTCCCCCCCACCATCGACGCCCTATTCCGCCGGGATCCCGACTAATATGCACTATGTCGCTACCGTGGACGGTCTTAGCTACTTTTCGAGAGGTTTGTCGAGGGTAAAACTACCCCCCCTTAGTGGCTTGGCGAGACCAGTCCCAGTCGATTTTACCACTACCAAAGTGACCCTAGTCCTAGATCTTGGCCAATTATCCGGTTATCGTTTCCTTGACGCTCTGAGGGAAGTCGTCTTATGTTCCTTATCATGCAATCTCCAGAGGCAATGTTGATCACTCCAGGGCTCCCCGGTGTTAGTAAGAGCCTTCCCCAATTTTTTCCCGCATGTCCAGGTCAATATTAACCCAGCATAGTGAATCCTGGCATCCTCGCGTCCCCTCGTGATTCTGTTGTGCTATGTTCATAGATCCCCCTTTGGGATCAGTAGATCCTCGTGCTCTTTCCCTGTTGTTACTGGATTCCCTCTCGTCCCAGTATCGCCCCGCCTGTCCATCCTCAACCGGCAAGGCTCGGCGCTTCTGCTTTAGTTCGTACCGAAGACCACACCAGGAAGCTTGACTTCTCCCGCCAAGCGCACTAGGCAGACAGGCTACGACTAGGGGAGACCTTATACTACTTTATCATCCATAGGGGGGCCCCCTTGGGTCCAGAGTTACGATGTTAGCACCGGGACCTCAGCCTTTTGATATCCCTTGGTTTCTTTTTGGATGGGTGGGGACACAATTTACTCAAGGAACCGATGGCACAAACGGGGGGAACAGGGGATAACTTAGCTTTTTCCTGTGTTAAATGACTCCAAGAAGCTCCTATTTCCAGCGTTATCCACTCCTGATCCCCCTGCCGCGGACGAGCCCCCTCCCTATGAGTTCTCTCGTTGACAGTGCTTAGTGTATTTTTACGACGCTGATGTTTGGGAGAACCCTCATACTGATTTTTTTAGGTTCCGCCGTTCCACTTCGTTTCTGGGAAACCCCCCCTTTCCTCTGTCTAATCCGACGCACCCGGTCAGGGTCCCAGCTTCCAGTATACTACGGCACCCGCCCCCCCCTTGTGAAGCAGATCTTCTTCTCCTTTTTACCCTCTAAAACATCTGGTGAGGGCCCCGCCTATACACGCCCGGCCTTTCCTTTGCGCTTCCCGGCTTAATAGAAGATGTTGGCGAATGCAGCGGGCGGTCCTTTGTTCCGGGCCAGACCCAGCCGACTCGCCCCATCGCCTCGTTTCTCACTTTTTCCATGTGCTTCCTCCTTACGAACCTTCCCCCGGGTGCCCGCGGTTCTTCTGCCTGAGACCCCTTCCCACTATTCTAACCTCTCGACCTCGTCCGACCCGCATAGTGACCTTTGTGATAGCTTCCAAAGATGCTCCCGCGTGAGGTCGTACCCGACCTTCTGTTTTTGGAACTGCCAGACGCCCCCTCCACAACGCTTATCTTGTAAATTATGCAGCCCCCTTACTGAAGCCCCCTGGACGGCTCCTCATAACAAGAGCGCCTCTGGACTGCGCGTTCGGAGAAAGTTCCGGTATCCTGCTGCCGCCCTCCATGAATGGGGTTTAGACGACTTCCCAGAACGTGTCGCCCATTCCGCACGCTGAGACGCGATCATCTTTTCGGCCGGGCTTGCCTAGTCCGTCCCGGGCACTCGTGCATCGGCATCCCGCCTCCTCCACCCACTCGACCAGTCTACAAGTGTCCTCTACATTAAGCACAGCCCCCTTAGTGGCTTAACAAACTCCCGCTCCACGGGTTGTTTACTGGTCGTGGGTTAGCCGAAGAGGGGCCAGACACAACAGTCCTCTTCCAGCCGCTTTTTGGGTGGCCCCTTCGTCGTCATGCATTCTCGCTTCTCCGTCCCGGCTGTTTTGGTCGTTTTCATTCGTTTGATTACCAGCCCTTCGTGACAATACGTTCCAAAGGGCGTTCCATGATCTCCCCCCGCCCGCAGCGTGTTGCCCCTTGCCCTCTGTTCTGCACCGTTTTTTTTATAAGCTCGAACGTGTTTAGGCGGAAGTACTTTAAGCTAGCTTCTCTCCTTACTGCCGAGTCAACTACTCGTTCCTCTCCCCGTGCCGTGCCCGTGTCGAGCACCGCCCTGAACTTCAACCTGGCCTTGTGGAACGGGCAACAAGTCCCCCACCCAAACCGCCTTTGGAGCGGTCGCTGCACCCTTCAGCGGATTATACTGGGGCCCGCCGACGCACGCCGTTCCATATTCGCATTCAAGTTTGTCCGACCCACATCCCCCGGACGGGTTCGCCGGTCTGTTGTAAACAGGACCACCGATGCATCACCCAGGCCCCGAGAGTCCGGCGTTTCGCGGGCCCCCCTTCCCCCGTTTCCTCCGACTTCCTCCCTCCCGTAGCTTTGCACCCCCGTGGCCTGACACTTAAACGACTCCACTTTCTCCGATGGGCGTCGGAATACCCCCCCTCGATCTCCCGACCGTAGATGGTTTCTTACCCCGGAATTGAAGGGACGGGAGTGGCCAGCGCCGTGGACACGTTCTCCTACATCTAACTCCGGCTACTCATTTCTTTTCCGATCCAAGGCTCTTTAACGGATTGTCCCATCCGCGCCTATGGGTGGATGTGCTTAGAAGTCAAGTTATTTATCCGACTCGGGTAGCGGCGACGCGTTTCCGCGGTTTTCTGTTTGCTATCGTCCTTCGACGCTGTTTACCTGCTTCACGCTATGTTTCCTACCCCCCCTCGCGTACGATTGAGCTTGCCCACACACGAGAGCACTGCTGAGTTTCTCGACCGGAAGTCTGTAGATCTCCCAAGTGCTCGCGGGTTAGCCTGTCGAAAGAGCAGGTGCGCCCCCGTTCGTAGACGACTCCTCCTGAACTTCAAGTTGAGGAAGAGCGTTGCGTGCCTCCATTTTTCCGAGTTTTGATTTTAGTGGTGACGTCGGAGTGCGCGGCCTCTCCCGACCCGGTGCTTCCCGTCTACAGCAAGTTCGATCTTTGACGAGGTTTTTTTAATCTCCTTGTTTTTTGAGAGTCCGTCAAGCGCGCCATTACTGGTATTTGGTATTTCAAATTCGGGTTAGCCGCCTTGCAGGCATCCGAGCGCCCTACCTTCGCCGCCTGCAAATATTGCACTGGCGGCGGCCAATTTGTGAACGTGGGGCGGGGGGACCCCCCCACTCATTCTTCGATTACGACCGGTCCCTCTGATCTGGAGGTGGAGTTCCCAGCGATCACTTCCCCTCCATAGCAAATGCATAGCTCCCCATGCACAAACCCGTGGGTGGCCACCCCTTTGGTTAAGAGCTGTCCTATAATGTCGCACACCATCCGTTCGCCTGGACGAGCCATGCGCAATTTTGTCCGCGTAGTCGCTCGCTTCCGGTTTCTCTCCCGCCATTTTGCGCTTTATTTTTTAGATGCTCTCGCCGGGTCTACCCAGTCTTCTTGGATCTGACGTGCGCCGCACGCTGCCCATAAACCCTTTCGTCTGGGCGTACTATCCCCCCCTAAGCTAGGTTCTTTTTTTCCGGGTTGCGTTTTTTCCCATTAGAGAGAGGGAGGGGAGGCGCTGCCCGTTCAGGGCTCACCACCCCCCCCCCCCCCACCCCCCCCCCCCCCCACCCCCCCACCCCCCCCCCCCCCCCCCACCCCCACATCCTTCCCCTGAGCCACGATCCCCCGACACCAGGATCGAGTACCATTCGCAAGTTAATCGGTAATGTTTAGATGTCTTTTTGTATGATTTTCCGTTGCCTACTCTTTTCCCGTGTGTCACGCTTAGCTCACGAGTAGTGATTGGGGGTTCTTTTCGCCGTAGCGCTTTTGCCTGATGCCCTAATCTGATCTTGGCTGTAGGGTCTCTCCAGAGGCGGGTGTCGTCGCGTCATGATCTGGTGTTGCTTCACCGCCCCGGCTCTCAGCTTCGGCCTTAACCCTCGCATGAAGTCGATCTTTCTCTGGTCGCCAGTGTTCGACCCCGACTCGCTTTTCGGGCTCTTTGATCCTCAGACCTGTCGTATGCGGAGCAGACTTTGCAAAGTCGAAGCCACCGTTGGTCAGCCACAGATGGTAACTAGGCCCAGTGATCAGTAATTTTTGTTGTTGCTTGCCAGGTTCATTGCGGTCGAATGGAAGGTGCGCCTGACCTGCCGGCCCCCATTGTACCTAATCGCAGGATGTCGTCGAGCACAACACAATCTTTCCTTGAGGTCGACGAACCTTTAGGTACTGCCGTTTCAGTACCTAAAAGAGGAACACTCCTGAGCGAACTAAGTTTGTCTTTTCCCGTCGGTATTCGCCACTTCCACTTGGAGTGCTTATCCGATCGCATCATGAGAACAACTTGTTCTCGCTCGGTTTCGGGGATGGTTCAGGCTGACCTTTCACGAGATCTCTCAAGACTACCCTCCCCTCTCAGATTTTCCCCCATTAAAGTTGATCATCGCGGGTCAAGTTCTTCCTATCCCAATTCTGATTTAAATGATCTGCACACACTCCCATATCGAGGCGGTGATACCGCGGGGTAGACGTTGTGTCCTGTAGAGTCTGCTCCCTGTCAGTCCTTCCACAGGTGAGATTCAGGTATAGTTGGCACATGTTCGCATGGTAACAACCACATCCGCTGGCCTTCTGGATAGCCTCCGCGTGTCCACATGCTTAGGCGCGCTGCCCACCCTCTTTCTCGCCCTTCGCCCCGACCTCTCAACGACAGTCCCGGATGATATTAAGCTGCTCTTTCTGTTAGAACCGTGGCCCGTGCTATTGTTTGACGCCCGCACTTTGGTGAATCACCATCCCGGTTTTGATTGGTTGACAGGAATCTTACTTCGTTCCGCTAAAGAGGGCCAGTGGCCCCCAGCGCACCCCTTTGCCCCGACGGAGGACTCTTTCTCTGACCCCCTTCGTCCGCCCGGAGTTATGACGTTCGGCTCTGCCATCTCCGGGTTTTCTCCTGCCTGGCCTCTCCGTACTTATGCTCTTTTCTTTGTGATCGGCCGGTCAAGAGGCCGATGGGCAACGCCGATTGGCTGTTTGCTACTTCCCTCCCCCCTATTTTTTCCCAATCTCGACCGATAAGTTAATCCCTCCTGCGTTTACACGAGAGGCACCAGGGGCCTCATGTTCATCCCAACAGCTCAGGTTTTATTTTTGCGTAGCTGACGCGAACGTCTTCGTCACCTCCCCATCGATTCTTCGGCTCGTAGAGGTGGCCGCTTTCTTAGTTTCTTAACGTTCGCCTGTATCGCCCCCTGATGTTTCCACCTTTCCCTGTCTGGATGACCAATCAGCCAGGTCCTCTCCCAAGTAACCTCTCGAATCGATTTCGAGAGAATCCCCCCCAGCAAACGCGGTCTCTGTCGTCTTAATTCCTACTATCTCGCGACCAGCTCTGCTCGGCTGCGTGTAAGCTTTATGGACCGACCGTGCACCCTTCCCTTTCTATCAACCTGGCGGGACGAGTTCTGGTCGAGGCTTCGGAGTTAGCTATTACCCCCGACCGATCTTGATTTTTTTTTAGATGCGTACCCCGGTTTCCGGCCACCCCCCCTGTCCCCTTACAGACGGCTTGATCGACGCCCTTGATTAACCGGAGAGTTGGCTAACCTCGACCGTCCCCCCCCCTCTAACGCAGACGAGGCGACAGCTTCCCTCTTCTTCATTCTCCTCGTGAGGCGTTCCGATCGGTCGTAAGCCTCCTCCGGCCGATCAGGAATCTGATTATTACCCCCCAAAGATTTCTGTCCGGTGCTTTTGAGCACCTTACCGCGTTTGCAGCGCCGACACTCGCTTCTCACACCGTGTACCACGTCGAAGGATACTTAACCCCTCCTAGGCGTTCCAAGTAGTGGCGGCGTTGCTCCCCTCCCACGGGTGCCCCCCGTCCACTTCTTTTTTAACTGGTTGTCGTCCGTAGCCGCCTCCCAAAGGCTGACACAGAACTTTGCCACTTGGATTCCCCCAATTTTAGTTCTCACAGGCTTATCTTCGGAGTATGCGGGTCGGCGAGGGAAATGGTAAACAGCAACCGGGATTACTTGATCAACCCCAAAGTCTTTTGCATCCCGAAGCAACGGTGAAGAGGGGAGTAAGCCCCCCCCTTTCCACCGGTAGCCTAGGCTATCTGTTCTGAGTCCTATCTATGCAGTCAACCGACCAGGAGTTTTTTTGCGGAAATGCCCCCTTTCTTTTTAGTACTTTAAGAGTCCGTCCGTCACACTTTTTCCGCAGCCCCATGAGAGCTCCCCCTACCGAGTTCCTTCAGTCCACAGTCGAGCATCTTGCCCCGACCACTATAGAGTCCTATTCTCTTTTCCCAAGTTTGTTGAGAGAGACTCTCGTTGGCCCCTCCTCTCTGGCGAAAGGCGCCGCTTTGTCTCGCACGTGGGGGATCCGTCGGCGCTGCGATCTTCCTCTGCCTCTCCGGTTCTCGTCCTCGGCCTGACGCCGCCATTCGACCACAGAGCTGTAGCAGTACATAACGCCCAGCTTGTGTCCTCGATTCTTGATCCCCCAGATCGTGCGCGGGCGCGGCAGCCGCTCGCGGCTTTCACGAAAACGCGGTTCCTTTAAGCCGATGGGCGGTTTGCTGTTTTTTTGGAGAGTGGTGGTCCACTCCCCCCTAGCCGGATCCTTGGTTACTCCGCTGCAGCTAGCGCGACAAACCGACGAACAAGCTCTGAATTCTGAAAACTTAACTTTTGAATGCCTGCAGGCTAACAACCGATCTGGTAGCACCTTTTCTAGCCTCAGATGATGTGACCCGCGTCCCGTCTTTACGAGAAACTTAGCCCCACTCCGGTTAGCTACGCATTGTTATCGATGTGATCTTGAAGGGTTTCCCCATCCCTTGGCCGACTCTTTTTCTGGGACGCGCTTTTGCTCAACAAGTGCCTAAGTACGGTTTAGCGCACGCCAAGTCGTGCTCATCTCGTGCGAGCTTGTCGGACCTCCCCGTGCATCCCCCAGTCTCTCTCCTATTGACCCTTGATAAATGCCCCCCGCCCGATCGAAACCTCGACTTAGGTTTTTTAGCGCTCGTCTTTTATCTCCATTCCTCAGGTGTCTTGCGCATCTCTTCTCTTTCTCGCACTCTTTCCCCAGGTCTCCCCCCGAGACTTAGAGCGACCGCCTCGGGGGAACTATTCAATCCGCTTCTTAAGGTAGTGCTGCTAGCACTCACGTACGGGAAGACAAGAAAAAGAGTGGTTGTATCGTCCTCTGAGAGAGAGTTGAGACAGCTTCTCTTACCTATACCATATCCCTCCTCTCTCCAGACACGTGGCTTTTCTCTGCATTGTGAGTCGCAACCTTATCGGACTATAGTAGATTTTCGCTGTAACCTCTCCCTTCAGAGTCACTTCAGTCCAAGCAAGTTGACCGAATAGTACCCCCCCATGACGCGCCTCGATTACCCGCCTTCCTACCAACCCGGCTTGTCTTTTCAGGAAGCGAAGATAGTTCCCTATAGATTCACGTTCAGACGGGGAGTTACCCGAAGGGCAGGAATCCCTCTCTTCCACGAGATAGTGAACGAGCTTGCCTCGTTACCCATGCACCCCCGATCGAATTCGAACTGTCCGCCCTTAGTCTCTTTTCCCCGAATTCATGAGCCGTCGGCCTTTCCTACCTCCTATCAGGGTCTGTCCTACCGGACTTAGATTAAGCCTCACAGGTGGCTTCTTCAACCGAAATTTGTAGCTTCGACGAGTCCAGGCGTCCTATCCATGAGACCCGATTCAGACCCATCCTTCTCTTCGGCGATCTCCGATCCCAAATCCCTACGCAGATCTCCTTTCGCATGTGACTTCCCCATCCGCAAGTCTCCATCACGCTTCGACGCTTGTTTTGGGTTAACTCGAGGGATTCCTACTTTGTCTAGCCCCAGGTTCCTTAAGTTCCCCCCCCTCCTCCTCAAATGCTTGCCTACTGAGGCGACGCACAGTTCGCCCAACCCATGCAGCTTTTCAGCATCCTACTCTCCCAAGTTGCCGACATCCCTACCGCGCACGGCTCCGGACCGCCTCTTGCAGGCCGCAAGTTTCTCCTTTCTTTTTGAGAGGGGACCGAATTCCTCTCCTCACTCCCCAGTACAGTCTTCCAAAGTAAAGCAGAACTTTGATCGAGGATGCCCCCGAGCCTGCCGAACCCCGCGAGAGCGTTGTGTCCCTTGCACGCCTTTTTTCGCCGCAGCTCCTGTGGTGGAAGGACTTATACAGATCTAACCGCGTCCCCCCAGAAGCGAATATTCGGCCTCTTCGATTTACCCCCCCCCCCAGTCTCCTCGATCATATGCAGTGGCTGGGTGTCATTTTTTCTTATCCGACTGGGTTTCCCGCCCCATTTCATGAAGTCCCTCCTTCCCGACCTGTAGACCCTCGTCCGGAATAATTTTTCCAATCTTTTGTCGGGTTTTCTACGACCCCAGCATAATAATTTACCCCTCCCCCACACCCCCGACAGTGTTCCAGGTTACAGGAATATAGCTCCGAAACCGCCTCTCCTTTAATTGTGGGCTTCCCAACCCCGGCTCCACGTAGCCCCAATGTTTTTTCCGATGTGGACGGACGTTTCTACCCCCTCCCTTACGATTTTAGTACTACCCCCTTCTCTCTCCCATAATGTACTTTGGAAAGTGCGATGTTCGTTCGCGTACCTATCGTTGGTTCGAATGGGCCCTCCGGTTGCCTCGTACAATCGATTACCGGAAGCGACACCCCGCTACGCAGTCAGGTTACAATCGGTCTCACTGCGTTTTTCACCTCAAGTCTAAACCCTTACCTGAGGTTTCCCTTGCTCTTTCCTGCGCCGCCTATCAGACCAATGTGTTTCCTTCCTTCTTCGATCATACCGACCCAATTGACAGCGTCTCTAACGCCCGTGTCCCTCCCCTACGTTCCCCAACTTTAGACCACTAGAGTTCCCGGCCCTTCCATATGATTTAGTCAGGTACATCCTCCCCCTTCTATTCAAACAGCCCTCCTGTGCCCCTTTGTCTTTCCCCCCCCGGGACAGAGATGCATAATGACCCGGTTGGTGAGTCCTGACTTGTCGGTGGGTTGGTTGGGGGTGGCCTCTCGGGGGTGTGTTGGGTGAGCTCGAAGATTTTGATACATGCCCGCTACCCTCTCTTCTCTTAGTAGTAAACCAGACCTCCGGAAGCGTTTCCCGATTCTTTGTCTCGTGTTCCAACCTGGAGTATCAGATCTTTCCTCCTCTCACGCAATGCTCGAAGGTCCTTCCGTGTCCCCCCCCCTCCTGCTCCTAGGTGTCGTCCCCCCCCCTTTTTCTGCGACGTACCCGCGTGTCACTTTCGTTTCTTTCCAGTGAAAAACAGACCCCCCGCCCTTTCCCTCCGTAAACCCCAATCGTCAATCTAAAGACGTTTCGTCACCCTGAACTCCCTATTTTTCCATCGGCCCCTACCGTTCGATTTTTCTTCCCCACTCTCAGCGAACATTTTGCCCGACCGGCCGAGGGTCCTATCGAACCGACCATACAAGCCCGTGGACAAAGAGATTGGTGTAGGTTTAGTTTCAACTGGATTGGTAGCACCGACCTATCTGAGATTGCTCCTTTCTTCACGTCGGGGGAACTGTTCTGCTCGCTCAGCTTCCCCTAAGCTTGTCTAAGTCGTCACGCTTGGTCTGGAATTCCACCCCTTCCTTCCCCGGACACTCTGACCTTTGAGGTCAGGGTTTCATGTTCGAGCGCGGGACCAGCTTTCTCGATTTCTCCCTTGCTCGACTTCGGGTGCCAGAAATTTTCACACACTTTCCTAGGATTCTTTCTTTCCTACTCTCTACCGTCTCTCTTTTCCTGACTGGGTTCCGAACAGTTCCCCCCCTTCGGCTGGGTCGCCCCACTCTTTTGACCTACTCGACCTTCGGCGCGGTTTTGCATGCGGATCTCACCTCCCTTCTTGGTAGAAGTAAGACCCGACAGTTAGAGAGTGTCCTTTATCTCTCTCCTCCCTCAACGCTGTGAGCTCTATTAAACCTTACAACAGCTTGCACCCCCCTTGTTCAAGATTTCCTTCTTAGGCTTAGAGCAGCCTCCGTCATGGCGGTTTTCGTTCTGTCATTACCGACGCGCCCAATACCATCTCGGTAAACCGAGACTGCCCTCGTTGAGGCCTCAAATGACCCCCTAGTGACTACCAGTTCTTTTTCCCCCCCATCAGAGTATTTGTATACCGAATCCGGTTAGCCCCTGAATTTTCCCCTGGTAGTGAAAGAGACATAACATTAGAAATAGAAGCAATCTCCCTATAAGTAGAACCCTCCCCATAACCTCGATTATCTCTGGGTTTCACCCGAACTGATTTCCCCTCATGTGTAGTATCTGCTGTCTTCCGACCCAACCCTTCGAGGCCGCCACGTCGCATCTCCTTACCCCAATCTTGTCGCTGCCCCCCCCTTTTACTCCCCCCCTCTATCTCTTCTTCCTCCATCCTCTATTTTTCCCCTCTCTCTGCCCTCCCCCCACTCCCCCCTTCCCCCCATTCCCTTCTGCGCCCATCCTTGTTTTCTGTTGTTGTGTTTGTCTCCTGACGTTCCGCAATCTAGAAGGCTTTTTTTAGCATTCTTAGATTTCTTTGATCTACCACGTATCAGGTCCTCCCATGTGTCCCGTGCTTCTTTTTTTTATCATTGGTTCTTTAACGGGAGTCTGAGGGCCTCTATGCGGTTTATTCGCCTGGACAAGCTGTCCCGCCTAGTATGTCCCGTTCAGCCCGGCTCTGGGTCACTGTCCGACCTTTTCTTCCGATCTCCGCCTTAGCCTCTTTTCAGAGTTTGGCAAACGTTTCTTCCCCCGTCCAGATGGGAATTACTTTTCAGGCGATGAGGTTATTCCACCTCCTCAGGTGGACTTGGGTCTTTCGCTGGCCGTCATGCAAGATTCTCTCCAGACACGGCATACACGGTTCCGGACAACCCTAGTAGCCGTGCCCCCTGTCAAAGCATCGTCGGACGCTTCTCGTCTAAACCTCCCCTCGAACGTGAACCCGAGCAGTTCCTCTACACCTATAGTACAGGGATTGGGGGGTGTGTTTCCTGGAAGACGTCTATCTCTCATTCAAGGTTAGTCTAGATCCCCCATTCCTTTCCTGCTAGCGGCACGGTCCCATTGCCCCACCGGGGTCCTTTAACCTTTTTTTTGTCGGTGACGTTCAACACGGACCTTCCTTTCGGGAAGGTGCTTCTTCTTTCCTCCCACTTCCGGCGGCAGATCCTTCGCTAGTAATCCTCTTGTATCCGATTCACTCTGACCGAGAGGTCCCCTCTCTTCGCCCCCACGCTTTTCTAACCGAGGCAGACTCTTTGTTGATATTCCTAGGTACGTATTCTTTTCCTCACCCCAACTCTTTTTTCGAGTTCCTGCTGAGTCCCGCCAACTCTTAGAACCACAGTTAACCGGTCTCAATCTTAGAACTCTTCCTTCCTGCATATTTCGACCCACCCGGTTCTTTCCTTTGTTACTACATTGTTGTTCTCTGCATCCTGTTCCCCTCTCATGTACTCAGCTACTGTGATGCTGTGGCACCTCTCCACCACTTTCCTGTACCAGTGCTCGGATTTTCCGTCGTACCCACTCCCTACCGAGTCCCCACCCTCTTTAAACCCAAACTCCTTGGGTAGGGATGCCCTGAAATAAACTCGGTTTACGGTATTTTAAAGAGATGATAGTAGAACCCTTCCCAACGAGGCCACTTTTTCTTTCCGCCTCCCTTAAACAGCTTTTTGTTTATCACCCTGGCTGTTTTCTGGACCAAGTCCCCCATCCTTCTTTTTGCCTTCATTCCTATCGAGACTCTGGAACATTTGGTCTCTCCTCCCTCTTTCTGGTACGATTGTAGAGGATTGAATTGATCCCTCTCCTACCTGAGGATAGCTCCATCAGCCTTCCCTCGTCGGAGAACTTCTACGGATCGCTGCTCCCTCCAACTTCGCTATTCCTGACCGACGTCGAACAACACATTTACCTTTCTTTTCCGCCCCCCCATAGGAGTCGAGAAAGTACGAAGCCCTGTACACACTCCTAGATGATACAATGACCCGCTTTTCTGATACAATCGCAATTTCTCGTCAAAGTCGGAGTCTATTCCAATTTTTCGACTTGGTCTATACTCTTGTAGTGACGTAATTCCACACATTCTAGATTTACGGTTCCATGCGAGTCCTTCTATTGGAATGCCCCAATAACTCACTCTCCTCTCCCTCTTCTGGATCGTCCCCTAGTCAAAGCGCGTTACCACCTGCCAGTCTTGTGCTTCCGCGCTGCGCTCTCTTAGTGTTTCCGTTGTCCTTACTTCACTCCCTTGACCTCGTCGGAACGTACCGCACTATCTCTTGTACGGCTTATCACTTCCGGTCTTTTTTAAGGTGTGGCGACAGCGATTGATTTTCGTGACTGCCGTTTTTCTTGCCCCACATGCCCTTGCCTACATTTTTCATCTGTTGACATCCCCTCTTGTTACGACGTCCATCTTTTTCTCTATCGCAACGGACAGAATGATCTTTACCCTATGTCTGTGGCCTTGCTTCCGCGACCTCTGCTGGACTTTGTTCCCCGAATCAGAGGCGACCTACCAGCTCTGATGACATACATGTAGTCTCTAACCATGAGCTTCGCGCCTCAATCGGTCTCTCCACCCTCTATAATAGAAGCGGTTCCCGACTTATTTTCTTGATATCGTCCTACGGGTGCCTTACCGAGTGGTCGCTTATCCTCTTAAGTAGACGCTTCACTGCCTCCCCCTCTTTCCCCAAGCGCATTATGGGGAAAGCCCAACCTTTGTTTTATGCTTCATTATCGTGTCTAAAAGCTGATGCCTTCAGGTCCGTGTAGTAGCCTGGCCGAGCCAGAGGTGCTCTTTACCTCGCAGGGTAGCATCCTCTTCGTCCTTATAACCATTTATATGTTCTGTGACCCCATACGCAGCTGTCGTCGAATCGCGCTTCGGTAGAGGAAAATAGAAGTCTTTCTACCCACACCTTTGCCCTCAAATCGATCTTTCCCTATAGGTCGGCCGCTGGTTTACCTTTTCTCCTGCGTTTCGAGCCCATATTTTCTCCCGCTGGATTTCCCGCGGGTTTTGTCTCCGATCGAACACTAGCTACCGTGATGGATCCTTCTCGAAATAACAGTCGATGTCACAGCAGGAACCTAGAAACTCTGCTCTCTTCTGATCTTTTCCGTTGGCCCGCCCTCGGCCAAACTGCCCGGCGCTATCCCCACGAAGGTTTCTCTTCTTTTGTTCGTCTGAGGGAAGTCGACTCCCTTTGGACATTAGATCCTCGCCTCGCTTCTCCTTTGACTAGCCATCGTCGCTTTCCCTCCGCGACGCGATCCACGCCTGAACGTTGTCTTGTCTTCCTTCCTAACGCGCGGCAAGCGAAGCCGGATAGGCCTTACTGGATGTTCTCGCTTTGACGCCGCTATGACGTGACGCTGCTCCTCTTTCTCTACTATGCGCTTTCGTTGCGACCGTACCCAACATTTTCGCGATCAAGAGCGTGTTGAAGGTCACTACTAATTGCCTGTGTCTCCCTCCCTCTTTTGTTCAGTTAGCACGAGCGCTTTTAACCCTCCCCTCCCGAACCTTCCTCTGTGTTGACGTTTTAGAGCGTGGAAGATGTCCTTCTACCCCTGAGCTTTCAGAGAGCTCTTTCCTAGTTAGTTATGTCCCCGTCTGTCATGACCCTTACCATCCTCTCGTGCCCTTCAGTCAGAAAAAGTCTGCCGCGCTAATTTTTCGAGAAAACCCCCCTTACCTCCTGGGCGCTCCAGCATGCGAGACGACGCGTAGTTCCATAACTTCTCTACTTCTTTAGGAAACCTCCAGGTTTCCCCTCTCTCTACAGAGTCACGCTCTCTTTCCTTTCCCTCTCTAGCTAGGATCTTCCCGTGGCCGCGACAAGTTTTGCGATGCGTCCAACCCCAGGATTTTGACCGGCGTCTTTTCATTGCTTCGAGCTCTCCTCTCCCATTCAGACCGTCGATCTTTCCACCCCCGCTGCTTTCTTCAGTGCAAAAAACTTGAAGTCGTTTCTTTTCCAAGGCTTCTTGCGTAGTTTTTGCTTTCTTGCTCCTGGGTGCGAGATGGATGCTCCACTAGGGCGTGGGGCGCGCAACCCCCCCCTCCAGCAGAAAGAAGATAAGCCGCCCCTCGCCCTAGCGACCGAGGGTCGGCCCCGCCCCTAGATCTTGCCAGTCCTTCCGCCCCTTCTTCATATCTGGGGCGTTCGGATATCACTCTCTATCGAAAGCGACAAGAGCGGGTTGATTTTCTTCTACGGTGTCCTGACCTGTTTCTTCGCGTCGGCTTTCCTTCTTTTCCCTCCTGGAAGAGAGAAAACGGCTACGCCGCTACTCAAAGAGCTGTTTTCCTCTTCTTCTGCTTTTTCCTACCCTATGCGGTTCCGCGATATCATCCTCTTTCCCTCCTCCTTTTTTTTTTCGATCTCTGACCTCTCGTTGGGAACCTCTCGATGTCGAACAATTTTTGTTTTGCGTGCTTACCGCGGACAATTTTTTGAGCCCCGCTTCTCTCTGTTCCCTTTTGTTTTCCGGTCCTTTCGTCTCCCTCAGACCGACCTGGGCCTCGTTCGACAGGCGCTTCACGTTGAGGCTGTCTTTTCTCTACGATTGATACGCAGAGAACTCTTCGAGTCGGGCTTCTTTCCTTACAGTCCTGAGCGCGGCGCCTGGGGGCGGCGGGGATTTCTTTTCCTTTTTTTTTGAGTTTCGTGGTGGCGCGTTCCCACACCGCCGAGTTGTCGCCTTTTTCCGCTCTAGGGCCAACCCATAGAGACTCAACATCGATTTTTGCTCGTTTCCGCGACTTCCAAGTGTGTTTCCTCCTGATCCTCCTCGCTCGCCCTTGTGCTTCGTCGCTCCCCCTCCGCGTTGCACCCTCCGCGGTTTCCCTGGGGCGGCCCGGTCGACCACTTTTCTGTACGCCCAGCCTTTCGATACTCCTTCTTGACCTTTTTTTTTTTAGACTTTGGTCTTCTGTGAAGATCTTATGTGGACGCGCGTCGGGAGCGTATGATCCACTTCTGGTCAGGTTTAGCACTGAAGTCCCTTTTCGATACTACGAGCCACACTTTTGGCGGCTCCTTGACAGCCTTCCTCCAATCAAGCGCCCTGACTTCCAGAATGGCCTCAACGAATATCCCTCTTTGCGTAGGTGTCCCCCCCGCTTCCCTCATGATCCAACGCTCCCGGTTACACGGTTTCATGCCTGCCTCCGACATGTGGTTCCGGGTCCCCTGGACCCCGCGTAAAGACTCACTACCGCACATCGGTCAACCCCCCCCCCAGGTTGCCTCTCCTTGGTTTCCTCTAGTTCAAGTTACACGGAAGGTTCCGGTCGACGCTAAAGAGGACGCGCGTTCCGCAGCGGCTATACTCCCCGTTCGTCGTTCCTCACCTTCGCGACTTCACTAGGCGGAAAGTAGTCGCACTTCCTAACTACCTGGTTACTTCTTAAATCCTTTCTTCGCGCCGATCATAGTGAGCAGTTTTTCCTGTATTCCCCTTCCGCACACCGATTTCGAAATAACACAGGTACCTTTTTTGCGCCGACCGATCCCCCTCCAGATTGGCGGCACCGTGGATTCGCGAGTGCGTTTCTCGAGCCCTCTAGACTCCTATGCGCCGGTGTCGACATTTTACAGTCCCGGGTGGTTCCTGCTAGTAGGCTACTTTTCGGGGAGGGCAAGAGACAGCCCTGAATCACTCGATAGCGCAGTCTCCTTCACCTTCTAGGGTATCCCTTGTCGTTGGACGTAGAAGTGACCAAGCCTTCCCCCAGGTGGCGTTCCACCTACATCGCATTTTTTTGGTGCTCGGTGGGGTCCTCCTTTAGTCCCCCTCCGCCTACACCCGATTACGGACGCGAGGTCCCCTGACGTTAGCAAAGTCCGAAGCTTAACTTGCTTTTAGTACGAGCGCGAACGACCATCCCCCTTTGCCTCCTCGGGGAGACATCTTTGTGTCAGAGAGGGGGTCCTTGCCCCTAGTCTGGCAAGCCCCAGCTGATTGCTTAGCCCCGGGCA
>Ga0179591_1235674_pt1 | contig 19202 bp, 20 predicted proteins | sample CZOMad2_1_08_16f_FD_182891 | JGI IMG/M metagenome (GOLD analysis project Ga0179591, IMG submission 182891) | Vadose zone soil fungal communities from Angelo Coast Range Reserve, California, USA - CZOMad2_1_08_16fungal (PacBio error correction) | ecosystem: Environmental > Terrestrial > Soil >... | reverse complement strand
TCCCCCCACGACCGAACCCTGTAGCCTTGTTTCGTCCTCCTCACCCTGCAACCGTTTTTGTTGCGGGCCGATTTTGTGTCTTGCCCATGACAAGTTCCCCTGCTCCGGTGGCTGCCCCCCAACCAAGCCTTTTCCACCCTCTGTCCTCTTTTGCCCGGGCCTTTTTGCTTTCCATGCGGTTGGTTCAGATTGCTGGTCTTGCCTTGCATCACTTGAACGGCTCTCCCACCTCTGGTTGGAGCCGCTCTGTTTCTATTTCAGGCCCCCGGTTTTCGGAAGCGTAATACTCTTGGCCCCCGCCTTTCCTGTCCCCATGTCATTCCTTTAAACGGAGATCCGTATTTTTTCAGACGAACGCTTCTTCTCTGCCGGCGCTACGGACGAGCCGTTCACATCTTCGCCCATGAGCGCGTAGAGGTTTTTTTTTCTTTTCGGATTAGAGTCCTTCCTTTTTCTTTTGTAAGCTTCTTGAGGTCTGCCTTTCCGCAGCTTCCCTCCCCCCCCTTTCTGACCTTGTGCGATCTGCATCCGCTGGTAGCAGTAGCGCTGCAAGTCCTTCCTTTCCCGGAGAACTTCACCCGGAATCCCCCAGCCCCCTTTTTTGACACTTTCCTTAACCCCCGTGTGCGTTCATCTAGAGGCGGCCAGGAGGCGCAAATCCCTTAAAAGCAAACCTGGCTGCTCTTCACTGAAAGCTTGACCTCCATTAGTATACGATCATCCAATATTTTTTTTTCTTTTTAAGCTCTCCTCACTGAACTCTTTCTAGCTCGCACGACATGGGAATGGAGTTTCCAGTTGCGACGGTGTTTTGAGGAGTCTGATACGCAATTGCGTGCTTTGCTTTTTTTTTCTTTTTAGAGTTTTTCCCAGTGGTTTTTCTCCCCCCATCCCTTTGTCAGCGAGGTACTCTTTCGGACTCTCGCCTTAGCCATAGGCGATCCCTGCCTTTTCCATCTTCGACTTCGGGGAGTAGTAGGTTTTGCGTGAAAGCTGTCTTATCTCCCTTTGAGGCTTTGCGCCCCTTAGAACTCTGCCGGGCCTCTCTTCTCCTAACTCTTTCGTAAGAATTGGACGGCCTCACCTTCTAAGCTCTTAAACCTCGGGAGCGCTCTTGGTCGGCAGGAGCCCCTTGACCTCCTCTGTTTTAAGTCCTTTTTTCAAAATAAGCTACTTCCTCGGATCCCCTCTTATTCTTTTTTACAATGGAAATAGACTGCTCTTTCAGTGGAGAATATACGACGTATCTAAGAGCCCTCTTCGGTTGAAGACCTCCCTCAACCTTTCGCGGAGCACTAGATGCCCAACCCCTGTTTTTTCCCTTTGGCCCGAAGAGTCCTACCTTATCTTTATGATACCTGAGTATGCAGAAGGACCTCTCTGTTGAGGGTGTGGAGGGTGTCCTTAGAGAAGACCTGACCTCTCTCCTTCAGGGAGGATCTTCGTCATCTGTGTTGTATTGTCCTGTCCGTTCTTTACCTTTTTTGAGGTTGGCCTGTGTCTTCGACGGGTATGGAATTTTCAGGGACTCCCGGTACTGTTCTCGTCACTTTGTTCTTGCTTCCGGACGGTTTTGAGGTCTCTTTCCTTTATTGGCTTTTTTTCTCCGGTGTTTACCCCCCTCCCACAGATGCCTGGCTCCCAGACCCGCCGGGCAGAAGCCGGTCCTTCTTTGGGAACGGTTACCTTTTGTGAAGTCGTATTGTAAAACTCCCCCGCTTTTTTTATACTGTTTCCGTTTTGTGAGTAGAGATTCCTTCCCATCTTGCGTTCAAAAATACGACTTCACAACCCCTTGATTTCCCCCTCCCATTCTCTCTTTGGGTTCTTGGTCTTCAAGGTGCTGTTCTTTTGTTGGAGAAAAGTTCAGCACTTTTTCTCCCAGAGTCAATAAACTAATGACCTTCCTTTTTCCAACAAATTTTTCCGTTCCTTTCCTTGCCACCAATGCCTTCCTCTTTTGCCTCGTGCACCCCCATCCCGTTCCCCCATGTTCCGGACCACACTATTTCTCTCCACTCCCGAATCTCGTGCCGAGTAGATGTCCTCTGTCTCTTTCAGAACCTATCCTGTCTCTTTCTTAGTGTCCCCTGATACAGGAAGACGATCGGTCCAATTTTCTTGTTGTAGTGGCAGCCTTGCTTGGGCTGCCTGTAATGTGAGTGCGATTAATCGCCTTAGCCCCTTTCGATCTCTTTTCCCTTTGCGGATCTTCCTGTTTGCCGTGATTCTGGACCCGTAGTCCTCTCCTCTTGCTAAGTCCTCGCTGATCTTTGTTCCCCATGCTCTCGCCACGGATTCGTAAATCGTTTCCGGTTTCAGACTGAGCCCCCATGATCTCTAAGTCGTTTTGCGCTTTTTTGATTGACCTCTCCCAATGCGTCATAAGAGTTACGGTGGCTTGAACTGGCCGTATCCTAGGATCTGTGCTCACTTTCGTAGACTCGGAGTAGTAGTGTCCACGCACGTTCCTACCCCCCTTTGATATTGTGTTGATGCTCTTGTCTTGGAGGTGATGTTTACGCCAGCTTTTCCTCTTTTCAAGGCTGGTGCAGACACCGTCGCTAGTTGAAGCCCCCCGGTGGACCGGAGAAAGTGGACTACGCTCTCACTGACCATTCCGGCTGTACCCAGACCGCCCAGTTCGCTGGGCCTCATCCTTATCTGAGCTTGCAGCAGCGCGCTCGGGTCCTCTTCCGAGAAGGATGCGTCGCTTGCATTCTGTGGTATCTTCAGAACCTTTTGATTGTAAATTTTTCCCCCTTTCTTTATGCCGGCGCTTTTCTAACCTTCGGCGCGTCACGGGTTTTTTTTCTGTGTCTATGTGCCGGCACGGAATGTTTTTAACTGCCGCGCTCGTCTCCCAGCGTGTCCGTTTTAGAGAACACCTTGCTTTTTTCCCGTAATCGTCCAAGCGACCGCCTTCCTTATGCTGACCCATCTGAGGAAATCAGCCGACCCGCGCCTTTCTCTCCACAAGAATATACCAGCGCTTGTCTCAATCTTTTCCTCCAGTCTTCGTGTTTTCATTCCACCTCGAATCCGAGGTAGGCCTGGTAACCTTTTTCGACGCCGTGGTAAGCGCGCCGTATTTTTAAAATGGTTCGCTCGGTCCTCTAAAGTCTGTTTTATTTTTTTTTTTACCTAAACAGAAGGCCTTCTTCTTCTCAACACCCTTGCGCTCAGATTCTACTTATGCCCCTGACCGTCCCCTTTCCTCCTTTTCCCCACCCCGCCTGGCTAGGTCTCAGTCGTCACTTAGTTTTGGAGCCTTTTTGTTTTTAAGAAAAAAGGGTGAGCAGGAGGGTCTGGTAGGACAATATATAACCCGAAAAATCCGTCCTCTTCCTTTTTTCGGAGTTCCCCAATTTTGCCCAGGTTTTTTCTTTTGTCTTTTGGACCTTGTAAACTGTCTTTTGCCTCAGCCTCTGAACAGAATGGTGTCTCCCGGCTTCGTGAGATAATCGATTCGTTTTTCTCCTCGCATAAGAATGTTTAGCGCCGCTTTCGAGTCTTCAACGTATCACCTTTCCACAATGGAAAGGGCAAATCGGACGTGCTATCTATCTAAGCGTTCACACCTCTGTTTAATTTTTCCCCCTCTACATGATCGAAAAAGGTTCTAAATATAGCGCATAGGACTCGATTTCCAACACACCGTGTTCGTCATCATCCCGAGGTCTCCCGGACTGCGCGCCAGCCTTCCTTTTAAGGCTCCGTTAAGCTCGGCAGGCGATAGTTAGTACTTTCCGATTATGACAGCGCGGAGTGTTCACGCCAGCCCGCATCTCGCGGTGTGGACAAGCCCTCGAGCCGCGATTCCTCATCCCGAGATTCCTCTCGGATACATGATCGAAGTTTTTCTTCTGTCATGCGTCTCCCCCCCTTCCCTTTTTCCCTGACTTTTCTCGATGCTCCTCGCGTCGTAATCCACACTACTAATATAATGTGAAATTTTTAGTTTATTCACTTTGAAATCCCTTTCCTCATCTGCCCTTTGGCTTTTTATCGGAACTTGTGTGGGATTTTGATGTCGCCTCCGAACGGTTCCCCAACTTATGAGCCACTTAACTTCGGCATTTGTCGCACCCCTTTTGCGGATGGTGCTAGGACGGCTTCAAGCGCGTCGGGACCTCTTGCGAAAGAACAAGACTACTAACTTTGTTCCTTTTATTTCCAAGTGCCCTGGTCCGAAGTCCTTGTGCGGTTGAGTCTTACTGAGCTTTTCTGGGCTGGATGGCAAGGAACCTGTCCGGATGGACACAGTCAGATGCAGGACTCAACGACCTCCGGACTATTGAGTCTTTTAAAAGGTCTTGCATTATTCCCTTTCCCTTTTTCCATCGTTGAGCGCCTTTTGAAAGAGCCGTTCTTGCGTCGTTTTTTTGCACCTCGGCGTCCGGCTGAGAAAGTTAGAGGGACGCTTCTTTACGTAGTACAGTCACCCTCTAGACTTTCTCTTTTCCTTTCTTTTTTTCTCTTGCTCTGACCCTATTTTCTTAGACGTTGGTGACCTTGGAGAAGAGGTGTCGACAGTTCGACGAAGGATTTCCGAGGTCCTCAGTTTTTACCGGCTTACTCCTTCAAGGACTTCCGTGGGAAGCCGGATATTCCGGTTTCCCTAAGCACGAGAGGTGAGCTCGTTTTTTTCAATCTTCTTTTGTAAGGACATCGGTGGACCACTCGTGTCTCATTCCTCAACTGACCTTGCTCCTCCATTCCCCTTCAGGGTGGCAAATGCGTTGGCAGTTCTTACGTGTTCTTCTACCCAATATTGGACGTCGCTGACCAATTTTTTTTTTCACCCCCATCCCTTTGGTTTGTGTTCAGACCTCCTTCCTTCTCAGTTTTCGCCCGGTTTGAGTTCAGGATCTTCCCCAGCAAATTACTGTCTTTTTCAAAAACTTGTCCCTGTTAGGTTGACGTTCTTCCCCCTTTCATCCAACTCGTCCGAGTCTGGATCTTTCATTTTTTGATAAAATTGGCCATACCCATTGATTTAGTGGATTGATTGCCGAGAGCTTAGGTACTCCTTTTCGTCGGAGAGCGGCGGTCGGCCCCCCTCCTTCTGGTTATCACTCCATGCGTGAGTATTCTTCAGTTGAGACCTTCGTGTCTTTCGCTCTTTTCTCTGGCGAGTCTTTGCTTTTTTATTTCCACACCTCGAGCCGCGGCTGCGCTTTTGACAAAGAACGCTGCTGCTCTCCTACCTTGTAAGCCGTCCCCTCTTTGTCGAAGCCTTTTTCTTTTGTCTCCCTCACAGGGCTCTTCGCGTAGATCCAGTGCGGTTCAGGGCCGTCCGGCTCCGAGGCGTTAGCGCCTCGGGTTTTTGTCCCCCTTTCAGGTTATTGCTTTTCCTCTGTCTCCCTCTCTCTGGTGCTCTGTTGTGTTCTCCCTGCTGGGGACGCCCTTTCGGATTTTTCATTCCCTGATTTTTAAGGTCCCCTTTGTTTGCCTTGATAATGTTTGCATCACAAGTCTTTGCTCCCTTTTTTTCCCCCTTTTTTTTTGCCCTCTCTTCCCCTCTCGGTCTTCCCCAGCATCATGGAGGAATCTGAGTTTTTTTTTCATGCCCTTTCCCCGGGTATCAAGCTAATACCTGAAATCTTTCCCCCCGCTTTACTTTGGCTTTTTGGGTTCCCCCCTGAACCCTTTTCGTGTTTTTGGTGGACTATGTTTTTTTAAAAGACACTGGACCTGCTTCACACTTTAAACCCTCTCCCTTATCCAACCCGTTTACTCGGCTTATAGGGCTCCTTTTTTTTCAGCCCCTCTTTCAGCCTGAGGGTTCTTTCCTCGTTCCCCCTATCTACGAGGAGCGCACACGGTTGGCTCCACATGACATTTTCCAGGGTATTGAATCCTCTACTACCTATTTCTACCTCTTCCAGGTGTCAAATGCCTCGGGATTTTTCCTTTCGTCCCTCCAACGCTGTGAGGCCGACAGCATATTAGAGGGCGCGCAGTATTTTGATATGTCGAGAAAATATTCTCCCCCCCAGAGCGCGTTTTTTCTTTTTTTCTACTCTTAGTCGGTTTTGCTTTTCTCTGATATTCTTCAGCCCTTGAAAGAGGGGCGAGTTTTCTCTTTTGTTAGAAGCGTTTCCCTGCCCCAGGAGCACATTTTGATCTCTCTTTCCACCAATTGGTTTCCCTTTCGAGATTTTTTGAGCAGTTCATTTCCTGGCGTGATGAAAAAGGAAAGCCCTTACCAGGTGACGCGCCGCAAGGTGATGCTCGCCATGGGAGCGAGGTAGCCTGAGTTCTACCTGGCCCTCCAGAAACTTTCCTCTTTCTAGTAATGTGATCCTCCCGTTCTCTTCGGACCCTTTTCAGATTTTCCTGTGCCGCTCTTCCATTGATCTCTCCGAGCACAGACCTTTTTTGTGTCTTCCTCTCAATGAGAGAGTTTCAGGTGCTTACTGTCTTCTCCCCTTTTCGGTCACCCTCTTTTTAGCCTATCTTTTTCTCCTCTTTTCTTATTTCCGGACTATTTAGGACCCCTCCTCTGACTCTTCTCTCGGAGATCCCCGTCCTTCTATCTAGTTTGAGGGATGTTGAGTTTTTTTCTCTAGCTTTCACTCCTTGAGTATACTCCCCTTCTTCTTGCTTATACATATCCTTCCCCCTCTAGGCCAGTTCTCTTCTCCCTTCCAGCGGCTATTACTAATTGAGGCTTTTTCCACTCGTCCCGCCTTTCAACATTAGCCTTTCACCTGAGTCATTTTGTCCCTCCTCCGACCTCCGTTTCTCACTGCATGGAGCCAAGATCCTGCTCTTCCTTTGCCCCCTCTCTTCTTTGGGTCCCATGTATTCTGGCCGCGTTTAGAATCAGAAGTTTAGAAGGATCGTTCTGCAGGCTATGAAGGTTCCCTCCAATGAGCCTCTTCTGACCCTTAGTTCTGACCTCCTTCTCTTCCGTCCTGGACTTTCCTTTCCGGTTCTTACGCACGCAGTACCCGTTTTGATGGGTCGTTTTGTTTCGTTGTTTTCATACGACTTGTTAAGAGAGGCGGGATGGCGGCGTCTCCCTTCCTTTCTTGTAGTTCCCTTGGATAGCCTTTATGTTTTTTTTAGTCCTCCTTTTTGTTCATGAGGGACGCCTCCTCGGGCTTCCAATTCTTTTGGATTCCTAGACCCGAATTTTAGGTTTTGCCTTGCTTTTTCCTTTGATTTAGTTTTTTTTTACTTTTTCCTTTTCCCTCCTCTTCGACTAAAGTTTTTTCCTCTTCGTTACTAGCGTAGTGGGTCCCTCATGCTTGTCCCCTTCTTTTTTTTTCCTCCTTTTGTTCTTCATGCCTTTCCCAATTGTTGCTTTGTCACACTCTCCCTCACAACGGTCCCTTGTTCCGGCCCTTCTCGGTTTTCCTTTTTTTTTTGTCTTTCGGCCATTTGAATTTTATTTTTTTTGCCTTGGCGACATTGGCTTCGCGCCTCGCCCTCCCTTTCGCGGATAGGTCTCCTTTGCCCGGTTCCGTTTCCCATGGAAATTCATTCCTTCGCAGGTCACCCTCCCTGTTCCCTTTTTGAACCCTTTTTTTTCTCTTGCCATTTGGCTCCTTTTTTTTCAGCTGAACGTTTTTCTCTCCTAAAAAGCCCTACGGCGCTTTGGCGAGTCTCCCGTGATCGTGGCCCGATTTGGGCGGCCTCTAAGTGATTGTTTGACCTTTTCCCTTTTTTTTTTTGCGTTTATCCTTTTGACGATCATTAGCTTTTTTTTATCCCGTATCCCCTGTGCTCTTCCTTGGGACGCCCTGATACTTATTTTTGAGTTTTCCCTTGGATCTTGGCGCCCTTCTTTGGTCTTCGTCTGGTTCTTTTCTTTCTTTGCAGATTTTGCGATGTTCTTCAGCCTTCCCCCTTTTTCTTTTCGTCCTTTTGTTCTCTCCCTGCCGAGAAGGATGCTCTTTCTTTTTCCTCTCCCGACCTTTCCTTAATCTTGCTAACTTCCAGCCTATCCAATGCTCGTCCTTTTTTTTTGGGATTCTCAGAGTATTTTTTTTGCCTGACATTGCCTCCTTCGTCCTCTTCTTTTTGACACAGTCTCTCCCTTTTCTTCAAGCCTCCCCTGTAAATTGCGCAATGGCTCTCCTCTCCTCCGCCCCCTTCTTGCCGGGCATGGGACGCCGTCAAGGTCGTGCTCCGTCTTTTTTCTCAGAGTATTGCTTGTCAGTTTTCCTCCCCTCTTCATCGTTGTTTTTTTTCCTTACTTGATGATTTTTTTAGTCCCCCCCATTCTCTCTTTTTTGACTGGCTCTGGTCAATGGTCCCCTTTCGTTTATCTGCCCCTCCTAGCATCTTGGGCGGCTTCCCTGGTCTGGGCTTTGTGTCTTTTTACCGTAACTTGGAACTTCTCTTAGTCGTTCCCTTATCTCTCCAGATATTTTTCCCTTCCTGGAGTCTCCCCACGAGAACCGCAGGCGTCCTCTCCTCTCCTCTTAGAAATCTCTTCCTTTCGTTTAATCTAACCTCCTTTTCTTTACTTTTTTTTAAGTTTCTCTCTTTTTCCGCGTCGCTCCGTACCTCTAATACTCGGTTCTACAGCACTTTTCCGTTCCTAATTTGAGCAGAATAATGTTGGCAACTTTTTTTTTTATACCTCTGGAGGCCTTTTGGCTCTCTTAAGTAAACCTTGACGGCATGAGCGCTGCTCCCCACTTTTGCGAGTAGATCTCTTGTACTTACTACTTACGGCAATTTCTCCCCCCCTAATTGTTCCCTTTTTCGCAATTTTCCCCTTCCGCCGTTTGTTTTCCTGCGCACTGCTTTTTCCGCCAAAGGTAGCTGGAACGTTCTTTGTAGAAAAAACGCTAGGTCCGCACACATTTCGTTTTCCCTTTCCGCGCGTCCTCCCCCTTATTGCCCCTTTTCCTTTTTTAGCGTTTCCTACCTTTTCCGGTCTTTCTTACCGAATCTCCTCCGTCGGGTACCTTGGATTCGCGTTGCTTCTTCTGGATTCGTGATTGTTGATCTTTCGACCCTACTTTCTTGCTCCTCTTCTGTGAGATATGGTCCTTTTACCCCTTTCACCTAAGTTTCACAAATTGCATGGCTCCCTTCTTTTTTGCTCCTTTAACCCAGGATTTGTGATCACCATATTTACCCCTTTTTCCTTTAGAAAATTTCTGTATCTCCCCCCCCTAGGACTCGCTGATTTCCCCCCCAGGTTCCCGTCATCTCTGAGGTCGCCAGGACGCCTCGAAAGACATGCCCTCAAGGGCCCTTGATAACCAGTTCTTCTACATTCTCGGGCTCCTTCCTGCTCGCTCACTTACTTTCTGTCGGCCTTACTCAAGAGAGGCGTGTTAACTTCCCCAGCAGACTATAGAGGTGTACCAAGCTCTTCACTTCCAGTTATTGATGCACCTCTCCCTTTCTAACCCTCTTCCCTTCTTTCCTACCTTCCTCTCTTCTTTTTCAAACTGTTCCGATGTTTCTCGCCGGCCTCGCCGACGGACTTTACGACATATCATAGAGTTAGCCTCAAATCAAAACCCTCCATCTATCAGTTACTTTTTTGCGTAAACTTCTCTTTTTCCCTAAATTACATTCATCCTTCCGCTTTTTTTGCTGACCCTGTTGGCGGCCTGCTCGTGTACTGGCTTGCTTCTTTCCGTAGCAATCTCGTTTACCAATCTAAAAAGAGTAACTCAAATTTTTTCCATTATTTATCTGCACCCGGTTTTGAGTTGTCTTTTGTTTAGTCTGGATTCCCCTTTTTAGGACCCTTATTTTCTGCATAAAAAGAACTCTTTGAATGGCCCCCCAACTTTCCTTCCCCAACCCCGGATTTTTCCATTGGGACGATGCCGTCCTTTTCTTGAATGACATGAGCCGGAGCGAGTGTCCTATGCCACTGACCATAGTCGCATACCAAGTCACAGATGTCCTTAAATAAAAGACCTTCAGTTCCTTCGCGGTTGTGTCTTTTTTTTTTTGGAGGTCCGGGACTTCTTCTCCGCCTCCCCTGTTCATTTTTTTTCCAGCTCGATTCGCTTCTCTCGCGGCTACCTCTTGTCCGTCTTTTTTCCTCAACGTTCTTTTTTTGCAGTACGTAGGCCGCTCCCCTCCTCTCTTTCTCTCCCCCCTTTGTTTTTTTTTTCCCTCTTATAGTTTCTCGTTGTTTTCGTCTTCCCTGGTCCCGAGTCGGTGACCGTGCGCCTGCGTCGAACGTATGACCGCCGGTACGTTCTCGCCCTTCTCGAAGAGACGAGTGTTTTCCTCGACTTCGTTGCGCCTCTTTTTTGCGGTCTAACTACTTGTGACATGAAGGCCTTCCTATCCTGCTTTCCGTCTGCGGTCTGAATCTTGCTTTTTCTATTTTACTTTTTCGTGTCAATCCTTCCCCTCTCACTGTTTTTCTCAGGTCCCACCCCAGAGACCCGGTCTCGGCCCAGCCTTTTTTCATGATTTTTCTTTTTGGTCCTATTTCTTTTTTCTTTGTTCAAATCTTTTTTCTTTCCTCTTTTTTGCCGAGCCCCCCCTTTCGCCCTCCTGAAGTTGTTCTCGTGGTAAGATGCATTCGAAGGTCTTGTTTTCGGTGCTTTTTCTTGTTCTTTTCTTCCCTCCTGACTCCCATTCCCTCCTTCTTTTTTCTCACGGTCCCTGTTTTTTCTGTCTGTATTTCCATCTTTCCATAACCTTTTTTTCACTCTCTGATTTAGTTTCTTTATCCCGGATCTATCTTCTAGTTCATGAAGAGTCGTTCCTCTCGGCGGGAATACTTGGGATTACTGTCTGTTTCATCCCATCTGAGACTCTCCTTTTCTGGTGATTTTTTTCTTTCTTCTTTTCTTACCCTCGAGATTGCTGCTTCTTGATCTTGCGTGTAACACGCCTGCAGTCAGTTCTACTTCTACTGCCTTTCCTGGTACCTTGGTTTCTCGATTTTTATCGTACTTTTTATGTATACCGATCCGTGTTTGAGATTTCCTTCGTCTCTTTTTGAGGACTGAAGATGGCCTTCATAGTGAGGACATTTTGCCACCAGATCCTCCCCCCCCCCCACACTTGTTTTGGAACAACTTTTCCTCTTTTTGGTTTAGGGTCTTGTCTCATTTTTCGATTTTCCTCGCTACTTTCTCTTCCTCTTTTCCCCTTCAAGTTTGTTTATGTTTCTCGTTCTCTTTTTCCCTTTCTCTTCTTAGAACCTTATGCGACCTTTCTCCCTTTTTTCGTAAACTCCTACCAGGAGGTCAACTCTAGCCCTTTCGCAGTCGTGTCGAGGCGTCTTCCTGTTTCCTGGTATTTTTCCCCTTCCGAAAATGACTTTTTTCTTTTTTTTTTTCTTACCCTTCCCCTTTTTCCGTCTGTTTTTGGTTTCCTCTATTTTCTTCCATAAACCTTTTCCCACGGTTCTGGAAAAAAAGCTCCCCCCCCCCTGCGTTTCCCCCCTTTTTGAAAAGAGGGTTCCTCTTTTCTGCAGGAGGTTTTTTCCCCTTTCCTTTTTCTGCCTTTTCCTGATATATACCTCATTATTCCTCACAAGGGTTGGCCTAAGACCCAGCGCCTTCCTTTCCGGTCTAGGAATTGTTCCCTTTTTTCCCCTCCTTTTTTTTTCGACCGCTTTGGCCACCATGTAATTCTTCTCTACCCTGCTGCTACAACCCGCAGGTGTCGTTTCTGATTGTATTTAGATTAAGGTTTCTCCTTACGCGCCAGTTTTCCCCTTACTGCGAGTATCTTTTTTTTGCAAGCTTTTTCTTCCTTACTCTTTACGATAGGCGTCATGCCTCTTGCCCTGGGCTTCTTTCTCGTTTTTACCCGCTTCAACGCAAACCTGCTCCTTGGTACTCGATCCTTTAAACCGATGGGTTATCTCTCTCTTCCCACGTATTTTCCCTTCTCCCACCCCTTTTCTTCCACCCACGTTATGACGAACCGGGCTTTCAGTCTCTTTGCTAGAGGATCGAACTGAATTTTCAAAGAACGGTTTCGTCCGCCTTCTTTTTTCATCATCTCGATCCCTATCACCTTCTTCTTCCTTGTCTCCCCAGATGCCAGATCTCCCCTTGAGATCCCGAGAACCGACATGTTCTGTCTTTTTTTTCCTTTCGATCCGGGTCCACCGGTGGGAGGAGAGTATCTAACATTCCTTCTATGTCTCTTTCTTCTCTCCTGTTTCCCTAATGGGTCCTGCTCTCGCTTTTCTGTCTTTCCTCTCCGAACCCTCTAAAGACTTCTCCTTATACGACGTTCTGTTCTAGATCTCGGGGTCGTCGCCTTTTCTTTCTTCTAGCATTTTCTATACAGTTCTTCCTTCCCTCCTCTTCGACGCACTTTTTTTCTCTCTTCTTCCCCCCTGCGTCACCGTTCCTTGACTTCCTGGCTTAAAGTCGATAGAACCCCCCTTTCTTTTTGATCGGGTCTGAGCTTTGCAACGGCGACGATTTCCCCCTCGGTTCCCCTCCCTCCTTTTCCTCCCAGACTAGACCATTCCTTCTTTATCCTTCGTAGGGTCCCCAGACTAGACGGAACGCTGTTTCCTTTCCTAAGAAGATCAGAGATTCCTTTTCTTTTTAGAGAACCTCAACTCGACTAATCGCTGCAAATTTTACAAGCCTTCTTCTACCCCGCGTTGACTAATTTCTTTCTTCCCCTTTTGCGCTCGGATACGGTCTCGTTCTTGTTTTAGTCCGCGCCGATTTCTCCCTCAAGCGGAATAACTCGATTTTTACGGCGGCTGCGCAAGTCTTCTGTGTCATGACAATTTGATCAAGGTTCTTTTCTTTTCATTGTAATCGTTTTTTCCCCTTTGTTTGAAGCCCTTCCTTTTTGCAGGGGGGATCCTATCCTCGCCGGAGAGGTGAGGCGATGTTAGTCTTTTCTCTTTAGTAGAAGTTTGTTGACCAAACCCTCCGCTGCATCTTGTTCAGACAACTGAAAAGCAGGTCAATTTTTTGGTCCCCCTTTTCCGTTTTTGTTGAAGTTCTTAGTTGTTCCCACCCTATTGGTCTTCTATATTTCCTTCCCTTGTTGATGTTTCTCCGCTCTTTCCTTAAATTGTGCGTTGCACCATACTCCCTTTTCCCCCCCTTTCTCCGTTCCGTTAATTTTTTTTCTTCGGACTTTTCTTTTTTCTCACTTCCTCTGGATGGAGGTTGGAGCCAATTGCTCATCACCCCTGGCCTTCCATCCTTGACCACTCTACCCCCTCTTCTTCGGATAGTTGACTCCCCCTGGCTTACCGAGTAAGGCTCTACCTTCCCAACTGCCCCCAGGCACCTTTCTATGGTCCAAATCTTTTAGATTTCATGGTCTTGAAACGACCATTTCCGCCTCGTAAAGCAGAGCCTTCTCCTTTTTCTAATTTTCTTTGAGTATCCCGTTTCTTTCCAGGAAGGATTTTCCCCACCCTTCTTCTTCCTCCCGACTGGGGTACCCTGATTTTTTTTTTCTCTGCTTAATCCGATGGGCTAAGAGTCTTTGCGTTTTTCCTCTGCCCTACGCCGAGATTCTTTTTATCTTGATCAAATGTTTCCTTCCTATTTCTTGGAAGAATCCCTCATCATTCCTTTTCAAGGCATTAGATGATTTTTTTCTCTGATTTCTTTCCCCTTAGCCTACATCGTCCTCGGTTGACGTCCCCTCCATCCTCCTGAATCCTATTTTCTCCTATCTTCTGGACGATGGCCCCATTCTTCTTCCGTTCCTTCTTTTCTTCTCGCATTCCCTATCATGAGGCCGGGATAAGATGTCCTTCCCTAAGGTTTAGAACATTTTGCGCTCACCTCAAAATATAAAAAGAGTTGATCCTCAGAATTGATCGGGGTCTAGTCCAAGATGTTTCTTTTTTTCTTTTTTCCACCGTCCCTCCTCCTGGCTGCCTGGCCCTTTTTTGACCCCCCCTTATCCGGAGGCATCTTACATTTGACCCTTCTCACTGGCTTACGCTTCTCATTTTTTTCCCTTTAGCTCCGTGTAAGAATCAAGTTTTTCGTTCCTCTCCCTAGATTTTTCCCCTTTTCCTGAGTCCTCCATATTTTTTTTCTTCCCCTCTCCTGCCTCTTTCCTAGGAACCATTTACTCTGCTCCTTCAAAGGTGTGTTCTTTCCTCTCTCGCAACAGTTTTTGGCCAAAAATCTAGATGCCATCCCCGGTTCTTCCCTCTTTTTTTAATGGGTTCTTTTCCGTCTACTGATCCTCCTTTTTAGGTCCTTTTTTTTTTCTAAGAGAGTGTCCCTCTCAGCTCCCACCCCCTTCTATGGGGTTCTTCCCCTTCTTCACACGACCTCCGATCCTCTTTCTTCGGAAGTCCCTCTCCTTCTTTCCCCCTTCTGCTACTCCCCTGAAGCTTTTATCCTTCAACCTCTTTCTCCGCATCTTTTTTGAGAAAGTCTCTGACTGAGTTTTTTTCTTTGTCTAGACTTACCCTAGCCTTGACCCTACTGTAGAATTACCCTCTTTTTCCCTGGCACTCCCTTCAGTACTTGCCCCCCCCTTTCTTTTCGTGTTTACCCGTCGGTTCCTTTATTGACTTTCCCGGGCTTTAATGATTGTCTCCCCCCCCACCCTTTTTCAGCCTTCCTCTATCCTCTTAGGCAGTCCCGACCTTCCCCCTTTGCCTGAAACCCATTTTTTTTCTCTCCCTCTCAGGTTCCCTTTTTCTTTTTTCAGTAGTTTTGGTGAATCCTTTTCTGCCTCCCCCTTTTTTCTTAGGTCCCGTTTTCTTTCTTGGTATACCCACCATACACTAACCGTTACCTATCCTGTTAATTTTTCCTTCTCGACCCACTTTTTCCAATCGGTTTCTTCTCCCCCGTTCTCTTTCCGAAATTGAAAGGACTTCTCTAGCCTTCTAAAAGCCTTCTTTGATCACAGTGTGTCCCTTTGTGTGCTCATCCTGAGATTCTCCCTCCTCTCCTCCCTAATGGTCTCTTATCCTCTCCTTCCTTCTAGATTAGAAAGGATAACATCCAAAACCTTTTAAGGTCCAAAACCTTCCTGCTTCCTCTAGTTCCTCATTCCCCTCTTTTCCCACTAGTCCCCACTCTCCCCTACGCCAAGGTCTTCCCCCACATCTTCCCCTCCCAATAGGCTCCTCTGAGTGCCCCCAATCTATAGTCCTCCTCTCTTCTGCCGTTTGATCAATGCGTTTAATCCCCTTCTCTGAACTACCCTTTCTACCTTTTCCCTTTCCCTCTCCGTCGTCCTTCCCCCCCCCTCTTTTTCTCTAAATTAATTGAGGTCGCCTCCTTTCATGACTCGCGTTCTTCCCTAACGCCACCCTGAAGCAATCTTTTCTCTTTGGGTTACCACTCCCCAGTACTTTAGATACTTCCTGTCTCCCCCGTAGAGATCCTTTACTCCAGCCCTCTGTTTTTTATCCTTTTCTCCTCCCTTGGGAATAAATTATTTTTCAGAAGCCTTCCTCCGACGCTTTCCTTCCTTTCCTGAGATTTTCCCCTTCCCTTCTCCCCCCCCTTTTCCAGTAACTCCTTTCATTTTTGTAGTTTTCCCTTATTCTTTTTCAACTGAAAGAAATTACTATCTCTTGTGGCTTGCCTTTTTCCTCTTAATCTTTTTCAATTTCTTTGTAAGGACGTTTTTTTTTCCTTCCTCCTCCTTTGACAAAAATTTCGTCCCCCTTTGACCGCCTTTCCTGAACCCAAGTTTTTTGTTGTTAACTTAGGCTTCCTTTTCTCACACCAGGATTTATTCTTGTTCATTATTCCTTCCCCCTTCCCTTTTCTGTCCCAATCTTTCCCTCCCTCCATCGACTTGGCCCCTGAATGGACCAAGGCTGTCGGGCCCTTGCACGCCCCTACGTATTTTTTTTCTTGTGAAGTCCTCTTATTTAGTTCGTCTTTCTTCCTGGCCCCCCTGTGCCATATGGTTTTTTCTTAGCCCCCCCCTGATTCCTTCCTAAACCCTACCCCCCCTCATCAGCCTTCCCTGTATTTTTTAAAAAGGCAGGCTAATCGGAGTCCCCCCTTTGCCCTAGATTCCTCCTTAGTCTTCGCTCCCCTCTCTTGTAGATGAGATAGAGGCTCACTTCTTCGTCTTATTTTCCCGGTTACACCAGCCGAAGGGAGTCGGGCCGCGTTTCCCTCCCTCCCTTCCTTCCTCTCTTCCCCTCTTTTTCCTTATTTTTGTTGTTTTTTGAGAGATTCTCCTCATTTTCTCTCTGACCCTCCTGTTTCACATGAAGCGCAGAGCTCGACCTTTTAAAGTTCCCCGCCTCGGTAGAACTCCTCTTCCCGCCAGACTCTTTTTTAAGTCAGACTCCTTTTTTTCCTGCTTGTCAGTTTCTTGCAGCAGCTATTCGTTTTCCCCCCTGAAGGTCCCCTTCTATTTTTCTTTTTTGGATTTTCCTTGTCTTCAACCTCTTTTTCACCCCTCTTTAATTTTCGAAGCCCCCCCGCCTCGTCCTGCCCCGGCTTTTTCCAATAATTCAAGTTGTTGCCTTTCCAGAATGCTTTTTGTTTCGCCTTTTTTCACTTTCCCCTCTTCTCTTTCTTAGACCGACTTCCTCCCTCTTTAATCTTGACTGCCAAAATCTCCCGCCGTGTTTGTACCTCCCCCCTCGAATAGAAGGTCTGTTTATCCTTTCTTTTTTTCTTTGTTCGAGTTCTTTCTTCCCCTCCCTCTTCCCCCCCCCTCTCCCTCGGTAATTGACCTTCTTCCCCCTGTCCCCCCCACCTTTTCGTCTTTTAAGTTTTCTTTTTCTCATCCAATTGTTCCCCCCCATTTCCCCCCCCGCACATGCTATGATTTTGGATTGAGGTTTCGTCTCTTATGAGTTTAACTTAATCCTCCTCCTAAGTCCATTTTTCGCCTCCCTTGCAGGGTTTCTCTCTTACTCTTCTAACACCTCCCTTCCTGATATTTTCCTTTTCGCGTTGTTCGGTTTTATTTTTGGAGCGCGCCTTCTTCGCGAGCCAAACTTTTAACACGCGAGCTTTTTTTCGTCTTTGTCTTTCACTTATGGCATTACTTTAGAAAGCCGTGAATGGGTTTTCTGTCCTCCCTCCCCCTTGTTTCTTTTCCCCTCCTTTTTCGACGTTTTTCCTTCCCAGGGTCTCCTTTCAGTAGAACAGTTCTCTGAGTTTTGTCAGTCTTTTTCTCCTCTGCGTGGGACCTCATCCCCCTCGGTTTTTTCCCCTCACTCGATTGTATTTTCCCCGATCTTTGGAGACCCTTGTTCGGCATGTTGCATTCCGGGTGACTTCTTTTCTCTGGTTTGAAGTCATCTCCTTTCTCCGGCCTTATTTTTCCCATTGAAATTTTTTTCCCTTCTTCGGGCGCCCAGCCTCTCCATCCGGCTCCTTTCTTTCCTTCCTTGCTGAACTTTCCCCTGTACTACTATCCTTTCTCTCCCCTCCCTTAATTTAGTTCCCCTTCCTTCGGTGTATCTTCCGTCTAAGGACCTTCACTTTCCTCCCAAGTCGCCTCCCCCCTGTACCCTTGGCAACTATGTTCGTTCCCTCCCACCACCCTGCACCTTTTTTTTTCCTTTCCCGTGATAGTTTTTTCTCACAGACCCCTTTCTGCGACCCCACATGTCTTTTAGTCCCCAAAAAAAGCTGGTGTTTCCACACACTTTATTCCTTTCTGTCTTCCCTTTCTGGCGCGCGATGACCTGAGTTTTTTGCTTTTCCAGCCGTCCGGTTTCTTATTCCATTTTTAAGAGACTGCGTCTTTACGGTTTTTCTTTTTTTTTAGGGTTCCTTCCTGTTTTCCCTGTTCTAGATACCTCTAATTTAGCCCTCGGTTATCCCATTTGTACATTGCCTCCTGCCTTTCCACCTTCTTGAAACTTTTTTGTTGGGTTTAGTTGTTTTCCTTTTGCTTTTTTTCCCTATTTACGTCTCTACTTACTCGTCCTTCGTTCCCCTCTTTCTCCCCTCTCTCTTTTTTTGTCTTTTTGAGACTGCCCAGCCTTCCCTGGGTAGGATTCTTTCGTCTCTCTTGATGTCTCCGATTCCTTTTTTCGTTTATAGTTGGACGCCCCTTTACCTCCACTTTCTTTTCGGATCCCTTCACTCCGTGGGAGTGTCTAGCTTTTTTCCCTCCTTTCTTTTTAATTCCCCCAGGGACCTCTCTTTACGTCGCCGCCCCCCTTTTTCTTCATCGAAGATTTGGCCTCTCGTTAGTCGCCCTGGCCCTTTTTCACTCAACTGGATTTGCTTCGTCCGGGTCCTTTCCTACTGAACTCCGTCACCTCTTTCTTTCTTTTTTGAAGTTTTTGTCAGACCAATCGATGAGATAGCGTCTCCCTTCCCTTTCTTCCGTCAAGTACCCTATTGACGTTTTCCCCCCATTTTTCGGAGAGCTTATTTTTTGAATCCATTTGCGAATTTCCTGAAGGAGTCAGCTTTCTTTTTTCCTCCGGGTTCCTTCTCTATTCTTTTTGTAGTTCCCCTCCCCTTCTCTTCCCCATATTAGATAACTCTTCCTATACTTCTCTGTGGAGAGGCTTCTGTTTTATCTAGCAATGTAGGTCTAAGCCCTTGAGTGGCAAGATTCTATTCCCCCCTCCTTTAAACTTTTCCCCCCCTTATCTTGTACCCCCCCCCCCCTTCATAGTTCGCTAATTTGACGGTTCCCCTCGTGGATTCACCCAACCAGGATCCCTTCTTTTCAGTTACCGAGATTCTGAACTTCTGATTTCCCTACCTACGGGGGACGACAGATGTCTTCCCCCCCTTTTCTTGCCCCCTTTCAGGCTTTTTTTCGCTGTTTAACTTTTGACCTTCCTCTGTGTCGGAGCCTCCTCTCTTCATCTCTGTCAGACTGATAGGTCCTTTTCCAATCCCCTTTCAGATTAGCTCTTCTACCCCTTGAGCACGACCCGCCTTCTATTCAAGTTTTTTTTATGATACCTTGTTCTTTCCTCCGCGTTCCCAGTGTAAGTCTTTTTTTCGGTAGACGATTAATAGAAGATGCTCGAATTTGACTGGAGGGATGCGGTCGCAGTTTGGTGCTGGAGTAATGCCACGGATTTCACTTCTTTTTTTCCTCCTCCCTGGTTTTTCCAGTTACCTTGTTGAAGATTCTCCCCCCTGCTGAACTTGTTTTATCTTGCAGGCTATGTCTATTTTTAGGCTTTCTTGACCCGAGCAGGTTTTCCTCTTGACCGCCCCCCACCGCTCCTGCTGAGCTAAACTGAACCCCTTTTTTCTAAGGTACGGCTAGTTGTTTTGTGTCCTTTTCCTTCACCCCCCCCAACACTCACTCCCCCCCCCCACGGCCCTTTCCTT
>Ga0179591_1354926_pt1 | contig 19203 bp, 12 predicted proteins | sample CZOMad2_1_08_16f_FD_182891 | JGI IMG/M metagenome (GOLD analysis project Ga0179591, IMG submission 182891) | Vadose zone soil fungal communities from Angelo Coast Range Reserve, California, USA - CZOMad2_1_08_16fungal (PacBio error correction) | ecosystem: Environmental > Terrestrial > Soil >... | reverse complement strand
CTACCCCACCCCCTTAACGGTGCCAATCGTTTCTGGTCTTGCTCCGGTGATGTTCGTGGTTTTTATCGCGCGCATTTGACTGCGAACATGATGCCTGATGTCTGTAGAGACCCTACAGCCTCCCGGAGCTAGCGGGAACCCCCTCGGATACTTATTGTGCGTGGCGGCTTATAAACTTTGCAGCGTGCGGACTCCTAGCCTTCCCCCCAAGAAGGCTCGCCCGGGGATCTGTCCTCCCCGAACATGATGGTCACTTTCGCTGCGGCTATGGATGCTTGGAGCTCGCCTCTTACTTCGGTTCACTCTTTCCGGAAACGCCTTCCAGCACCGGCCGTGTTGCTGCGCTCTTTACCCTGTTTTCCCCTTGATAGGAGGCTCTCCCCCCTCAGACATTCGCTTTCCCTGTGCGGTCCACCACAAACTTTCGCGTCTGAGCACATGTTTTGAGCGCCCCCAGTTCCGAGATAACCTCACGCCGGCCTTCTTCCCGGTTTAAGGCAACCATGCCGTTTCTCCTACCGTGACGAACGGTCAGGCCTATCTTCTTGCGGGTATAGTTCCACGTAGGCGGCTGACTTTTCCGACAAATAAGGTCCTGGACACTTTTGAGTGTTTAATTCCAGGGTAATCACACTTATCCGTCGACCCTCCGCCGGAACGAAAGACGTTCACAGAGTTCTGTCAGGGCTACGACATCGTGTTTCGTTCCGATGACCCCCGCTGGAAGTGGTTTGGTTTTTGTTTCCCTCAACGGACCGAAGAATCCTCTTCAGACTGAGTGTTTTTTTGGTGGCACCAACGAGTGGATCGGCTCAGTCTTTCCTTTTGGAGAGCGGTCTGCTGTTTTCCACTTCAGGGAGGTTGAAGGGCGCACGCGGAATTTGCCAGAACCTAGCCGATTCGCCCGCCATTCAGCCGAAACTTGAATGGCCATTCTTTCCTAATATGCACCGTGGTTCTTGGAAGAATATGGTACGGGCGACTGAACAAGAAGATCTTTTCCTATAACATAGTGTCGTGCGCCCCTTTTGGAGGACTTAACCTCCTGTTAGCCAGGCACTTAGTCACTAGTTGGCCTGTCTTGAAATTATGGGGAATTCATGTTCTGCCCAGTAGAAGCTCACTGTTTGACGGAAGCTGTGAAGACGTACAGAAAGCCCCAGCCCCTATCTCTTTCATAATATTTTTTTGTTGAGTAGAAGTTGTTCGAGATAATTCCCTCCTTCTTAGATATTTTTTTGAGGCCGTGCAAAGCCTGAAATTGCAGCTTGAGTTATCGGACCCAGAGAGTCGTAACTCCGGTAATACAGGGTATTATGTTAACGGACGCAGACGAATGACCCCCCCTCTCTCAACGTTTTTCCTGCACTAACGACGCCCAATCAAGCTCTAAAATGCGTCGGTTAATTCGTCCCCGACGCAAACGAGTTCCCCGCGGACGGACCGGTCGTTCGGAATAGCCCGTCAGGCAAAGCAGTTTTTCGAGTAAGGTGCATCGGGACGAGACTGTCTCGCTTATAACGTGCGTCCTCTCAAGGTCAAATTAACGGTCACACACAGCACCGCCGACGTTACTAGAAACACCCCCAACTGGGACCTGTCATAAGGACCAAAGACGACGTGCAAGAGTCTCCAAAATGCTCTCACTTTATACCCTGCCGATCAAAGGGCGCAGATCCCTCCCGACGACAACGATTTCAAAAACCGTCTCTCGTTCTATCCGAGTGTTCTAGGCTGACGAGTCCAGAGGGTGAATAGACTGTCTCTTATCCCTTTTTAGAAGGGTGGTCCTCTATTTGTCGCTCAACAAGGAGCGCGTCCTTAGACATCGGACTTGCTGGCACCGCCGCAACAACTTCACCGGAGACCTTGTCTCATCGCCCTTCAGATTGTTATGTTACGAGGCGTGCAATTTCCGTTTCTTAGACCTAGTTGGACACATTGACTCCCGATGGAGGTAAGTCGGTTGTCTGTGTCCTTTTCCGAGACATGAGACGAAAAGACAATGGCGGGCGCAAGATTCGCACCCTTAATCTCATAGACGTAGGCAAAAGGAATTTGACGCAGCACCAAACGTACGACCCCCTTAGGTTCTTCCGTGTATGGAGCCGACCTCCCCTTTTGTGGGAGCGAGCCGGAAGGAGCGCCACGTCTTTAAGCCGGCCGGAACCGTCGCGGAACCCCTAGCCCTGCGTCCTCTTCTTTTGCATGGCCTGTTCCCTCCCTTATAGTTGGAACAGACCTCGCAGTCGCCTTTTTTTCGGCCCGAGCCGATGAAAATGCACAAAAAGCGAGCTTAACCCCAGTATTTGAGTGTGCAGGAGTTGACAGAACGAAGAAAATCTTTACGACGCTATTTAATATTTTTCCAGTAGTATTCTCACGTGACAGTACCAAGAACTTCCTCAAGAAGTATCGTGTCCCCCCGCACCACGTTACCGAAGACATGCGAAGCCCAGATGAGATAAATTGTCACACCATTTCCGAGCCACGCCTCAGTAACGATTACCGGAGTTCTGATATCCGCAGACCCCAGAAAGCCGTCGAATGGCAGCCGCACTTGCGGGATTGAATCTAAGCTATGCAGCTTAGTGTCGTTTTACAGTTGAAAGAGGAGCGCACCCCGATTAATCCCGCCCTTTCCACAATCGGACTATTAACACCGATTTGCAAGAGCGCACTCTCATTAGGGGCGCCTTCACGACGCAAGGCCGCGATCCCGTCGACCCGCGTTTTGATCTTTGACAACATCCCGGAGCCGTTTTGAGACGCTTTTCGAAGTCGTTGATAGACCGCCCTTCCCTTTGTTTGCCGGCCCCTGTCGACACTTTCCAAGGCCGTTTGCTGGTCTTCAAAATGCCGCCATGACGATGACACTTCCGCGTTGCCTCTAGTGACTATTTCTCCCGAGGATATCAATGCCATGGCCCATCGTCGCGATGCCCGTCCTTCGATTCCCGTTCCCCTTCCCTAAACTTTCCGACGGAAGTTCTTTCTTTTATGCGAAGGAGTGGACCTGCGCGCTCCGACCTTTTTGTTTCCCCTTATCACGTTCGTTCGTAGCTGGCCCGCTATGGAACATCTTTAGTGCAGCGCGTGGGGTCTAAAGAGGCGGGAAATCGTCTCCGCCCCTTTCCCGAGTAGGCAGTTCGCTCACCTAAGCTCGACGTGCGGACGTTGGCTTAATCTTAGTTATGGCCCCCCCCCCGAATTCTCTATCTCGTTGTTGTCTCAGGCAATGGAACCCGGACGACAAATCCCTCCATTTAAGAAGTCTGCCCACGGACCCTTGACGCAATCAGGTCTCTAAACGAGGCGTCGCTAATGCTTGTGCTCCCGCTTTCCACCCTTTTTCAAATATCGCGTCAAACAGCTCCTAAGTTCGGAGGGACCACGATACTCTACTCTGCAGATTGCTCGTATCGCGGCCTGTCGCGCCGGGTTATTCTGTAGTGCCGTGAAAGTGATGGATTGATCTGAGCCGGTCTGTCTGAGATCATCGGCCGGCCTTTCGTCCTGCTCTGATTCCGTTTCCCCCCGTCTCGGACTTTTGCCGGCTTCTTCGGGCCTCGTGGACACACGGACAAAAGGGCGGCATCTTGGTTTCCCCGTGCTTGTCAGCTGAAATCAGTTTCCCGAATTAGGCCGGCAACCGAAGAGTCCCATCGGTTACGCCGGGATTTTTTTTCGCGTTCACAGAGGATGATTCGCAGGCGTTCCCCTTTCCTTGCCCTGGTCCATATTCTTGTAACTGCTCGTGGACCCACTTGGCTTTTAGTTTACTCCTTCTCGAAAATCACTCGCACTGACCCGACGCTCCCACACCGAGGCTCGGCGTAGACGGTAGTAGTAGTTCTCTGCCCTTACTTCAGGCCGTGATGGGTATCCGTATTCCCCCCACTCCCACTTCTCCCTTATAAACAATGTCTTCGCTGATTGTATTCGACTATCGCAGTGTGTGCTTTGTAGGCGGTCCTTCGGCGCTCCTTTCTTTGAGACGCAGAGTCAAGCCGTAGACTATCCACAGCTTACCCTTTTTTGAGGGTCACTAACAGGCACCGAGCTGTCGACATATGTTTAGGATATCCAATACTCGGGAATAGGGAATATCACCTTCGTTATAAAAATAGTGGTCATAAGATATTGCTCGGAGGTTCCCCCCTCTTGCATTTTCCTTTGTTCTTGCTTTGGACCTGGAATTAGGGGTTAGGACACTGGCATGCTGATCTATCATGAGCTGTGGAAAGCCACGACTAAAACGAACGAAGGCACGCCAGCCCTCGTTCTCTTTCAACACGAGAGGAGTCGTCTCCCTCGACCCCCAATGCGTTCCTCGGGCTTTTCCAGACACGAAAAACCCGGACGTGGTTTCGTATTAAGGTAGAATGCTGCTTTTTTGCCGAGGGCTCAGACTACCGCCGAGAGTACGCTTACACCACACCCGGGCTCGTAAGCCTTTTCAATAAGTCCGCGCGACTGACCCCCCTTGGACGAGCCGTAGCGTTGTGAAGTTGAAACCGATTTACTGTCTGCTGGCTTCCTTTCTCGTACCCTGTAATACCCGCCCAGGATATTGTGTCCTGACCTACCGCAGCCCATCTTCACGACGTCTTGGACAGTTTCCGGGTCTGAGCTCTCTGCGACGAATACGAGATCCCTCCCCCTGCTCGATTGTCTTGTTCTCCTTGGTTAGTGTTACCCCGTTGGAATTGGGAGGCGCGGTTGGTCTTATCTGCCTTCAGGTCAACGTAGGTTCATTTTTCGAAAGCCCCTGCAAGTCCTCTGACGGCAGGCCACGTCTAGTAGAGGACCTAACGCTTCCATGACTGGCTGAACAGCCCGGGTCATCCCATAGCTGGGAATAAGTAACAGTCTCGATGCAGACTTTTCCTTCTTCATCCTTGATGGGTATGATGATGCTCTCGTGTGAGTTCGCATTCCTTGCGGTCTTTTTACACGGTCTGTTTTACGTCGATGTTGATTTTGACAAACATTTGGTTCCTTCCCGGTAAATTCCATAAGAGTAATAAGAGTGGAGTGAAGCAAAGACCGACGTTGGCACGACCTTTGTCTGAGAGACTCTGTTTGTTGACCCCTCGCGCCCAGATCATAACTGAGCGAGGGTAACCGTTTAGGTTATATAGGTACCCCCCGAAAGAAGGATTGGACGCAGAGGGGCCGGATAGAATAAAACGTTACCCCAGATGAAGTACCGCAAGGGATGGAAGACGGCCCGTACATTTGAAATCAACGGTTCGCCTGGCATCGTTGACCGGAAAAAGGTCTGGGCTAATTTGCAGCGGGAAAGCCTCAGCATGCATCTTTAAAAATCGAGGGATTCGAACCCAGTCGGACCTTTAGCCTCGAGATCAGTTCCCCCTTTTACGCGCTGCGACAGTGCTTGTAGCCTTGTAGTCACTGCCTACGGGTTCTCTGCGAGCTCCGACCCCCCTCCCCCTCTCTAAGAAAACAAGACCAATAGGAGACTTTTCCCTTGCTGCGCCTCCCTCTTCTCCCGAGACATGCCAACCAAAATTCAACGTAAAAGTTGAGTGCGAAAAATCCTGGGGCCAGTCTGAGTGCAACCCCCTCCTTTCTGAGAGGTCTTCAGAAAAAGCCCATCTGGGGGGAAAGGGCTACGCTCTCCCTAACCTCCCAAGGAGGTGGGGTCACAGATAGTTTTGTTATGGAGGTGCCGAGAATTCCTTTCCCTTTTTGTGTCTCAGTTTTGCGTTCAGCTCGACCAGAGGCATAAGAATCGACTTTGTTGAGAGGTTCAACGTTCCGAGAGCCCGTCTAGATCTTCCTCTTTCCACTGTCCCCTTACAACTTAGCGCGAAGCACCAGTTTAGCGGTTCGGTTGATCAGGATGTTCCACGAATTATGTATGTCGGAGTTGGACTAGACGAATACTGATACTAGAAAGGCAGCGAATTTGAAGCGAGAGACGGACTACCCTCTTCAGCAACGTCAATGGCTGATTTTCGCTTATTTCCCATTCAGAGTGCCATTGGAGGTTTTCTTCCACCGGTTGCCCTGTTTTCGCCGTGCTTTTCTTTGACTGAGTTTGATCTGCCGGGGCGACATCCGCGTTGTGACGCAGCTGCGAAATGTCAAGGACGCATAAGAGCGACAGTTCAGTTCTTCCTCCGTAAGACATGATAAGTCTAAACGCTAAATTCTCTTGGGGGACCTGAATTTAGAGTAGAGGCACAATGATGGACGGGAAGGACTTTCTTTCCTAAGTCTTGGTTCTCAGCCGGCGTGAACCTCCCCCTCCGGTATGATGCGTACGGAAGATTTTTCCTATAGTTTGACGACTTACCATTTAGCAGTCGGAAGGAGTCTGGCTCATGTCAAAATCCAACAGGAGCAGACGAGTGCTTCGACACGGACCATTGGCCACCGATTTATATTTTGAGGATGGAGTTCAGATTAGCATGTTCCCCGGAACGGTTTGATGATAGTCAGGCCGCGACCCCACGTGGCTGTCTTTCAGGTCCGCGCGCGCCTCAATTCGCGTCCCCCCCCCTTCGCGCGGCCGTCGGTCCCCTTGCCAGATTGCCAGTGAACCACTGTAAAACGCATACCGACCGTAAAAAGAGGAAAGTGAATAACGTTCTGCGACAATTCTGCTAGCCGCATAAGCTAAACGACAAACGCGCAGCGCCGGAAAATAGGCCATAACGTAGTTTGGTACTTTACCGCAGAAGGCGTGCCGAAAATATCGACGATGCACAGCGCCGTGAATCGTGTCCAAGCTTGACTGGTGCACCATCCCTTCCATGATGGCCCAGAGTCCGCCATCCGGTCCTGACATGACGTAATCCCGAGCCGATAGCCTCCTCGACTCTGATGAGGCAGCGCGGGGTCAGATAACCATTAGATACGAGACACCGACCGAAGAAAATTCCTAGCGTTTTAGTCGACGGGAGCCCTGACATTTTCTCCCTCTGGCATGTCAGGGCCTTTCCCTAGCATCGTAGTTTACGGATGTTCCCTTATGTACAGAATTTCAGAGTGATTTAAGAATCGACGCACATGTAATAACCCTTGTCCGGACGGCACGTGAGATCAAGTGGAGCGGAGGTTTGTTTCGGCCTTTATCCCCGTCTCCTTCTCCCTCCTCCTTGTTGTGAATGGTTACCCTGCCCGCCCCCATTGAAGACGTATCCGTTGACAGCTAATAAAACTGACGCATCTTTATACTCCACCCCCTAAAGGACGTACTTTCCCTCTATGCTCCACGTATTTTACATAGTGCCATCCCCGCCTATTGACAGGTCGCCCGCCAGTCTGAGGAGGTCCGGCCAGATGCTCGTTAGAGGCCACAAACTCGCTTCCGGTTCCTTATCGTTTTCGCTGCCTGTTGCATACAGAATGGAGTCAAGATTCCGGAAATCGTCGATGCCGACACGCAGTGCTTACGGCGCCCGTATTGCGCGTTACTAGTGGTGCGGCAGTACTGGGTCTTGTATCAACCAGCCCCAAAACGCGATGATGCGCATCTCCCTCGAACTCGGTCAGCTGTTGCGTTCCTTTCCAGAAGTTTCGACCCACTCAACGACCGGCTAAGCACCTGATTATGTAGTCGATGCCCTCTTTTTTTTACGCTTTCCGTTTTCAGTAGTCTTCCTCTCTGCTGGACCAGTAAGCGCACCGTTTATATTCGGTCGATGAGATCTGTTTTTAGTCCCCAGTTTCCTTTATGGGAATTCTGAATGCTGCTTCAAGTTCACTAAATCGCGACGGACGCGACAAAAGCTCAAGTGACGCGCGGAGCCCGCGACCGCGTTCCACCCTCTCCGGTTCGATATCTATGTCTCGGGCCTAACACTAATTCCCTGGTGAATTTTCAGTAGTTTAGAGTTCTGAATTTTGTGGATCAAGTTCGTTAGGCTTCCACGGGGATTCTCTCTAGTGATTTTGAGCAACTCCAGCTTTAGGTTTCCTCTTAGTGAGCAGAGTCGAACACCCTGAGCTCGGGAGCGTGAACAACAAAGATTTTGTTTTTTTATCTCGAGTATGGCCGGATTTGATCACTCCAAGAGTCCCGTGTTGTATATCTACCCTGCTGTCAGCCAAACACATCAGTGAGACTGCTTAAAGATTTCCCCCTTTCCGCTGGAGCTATTGCGAAACATCTAATTTTTTGTTCCTCGGAAGCATTTGCCTGATAAGTGGGGATCTGATAGACCTAGCAATCTTCGTTCTTCCCTGTATCATTCTCAATTTGCCCCCGACAGGTCCGAGAAAGGCACCTGTGTTCCTGTCTCCCATATTCCAGCTAGAACCCTACCCAGTAGAGAAGGAGATTTATGCCCCCTCACGTGGCCTTGTACGCTAAACACGATGTTAAAGATGTGAACAAAGGAGGGATCCTGAACTCGATTTTCACATCGACTTACGTCCGAGACATCGAGCGAAAGGAATTCTCGCTTTTCCATAGTTCTCCAAGAGTTAAGCTCCCGATATCGATGGTGCTGAAGACAGCCTTTTCATTTTTTACACTCCCCGACTTAGGTTTCCCGGACTGATTTATTAACTTGGACCAGACCCTCTCCGTTTCGCAGCAACCTCAAAGCCGAACCCTAATCTTTGGGAATGTTGCCCATTTTTCGCTGGAACGATTTTACCCGCTTTGCCTTAGTGCCTAGACCGTCCCGTAAGCAGGTGAGTTGGTTTTGGCACTTCTGTCCACCGCGGCGGCCTTTGAGGGTCAGCACTTCTATTTTCTGGAATTCACACAGAATGACAAAAGTATTGTTGGTTCCCCGCGTCTTTGTTCCCTTTTGCCTCGAGGACTTTTTCGTACGCCCGTCAGACACCCGGAGGAATCCTGACAGATTCCCCGACACTGCGTCAGTGACTGGCTTTTTTCTCTCTGGGCTGGGACCTAAACCCAGACAGATTTTTTACGATGGAATCTAGCACTAGAAGGCATTCTGTGAACCCTCTTCCTTCGACTGGACCTAACTTCCAACCGAAGCCTTTTTTCTGTGACAGCGTAATTCCATAATCGTCGTTCGTTGAAGTTTAAGTTTACGGCGTTGAGTTAAACCTCCTCTACCTGTTCCTCGTCTTCCAGGGTTTCGATGTTGGTTAAGAAAAATATTAATTCAGTTGATTCATGGGCGCACACGCGTGCCTCTTCCCCGAATATCGGAGTGAATCTTTGTTCCCTCCCCTGCCAGATATATTCCCAGACAATTTTTTTTTTGAGAATTCGGTTGTAAGAGTATCGGCGGCTTTTTCGTCGCTAACCTTGACCCGTAGTTAAGAAGTGAGTTTTTTTCCCCCCGATCTCTGTTAGCCCTCTCGTCCAACGTGGACCCTCCCCGATTCGACCTCGAAGCTTTCCAGGACGCCGTGTCGGGGTTCACTACGAGTTACGTATGTCCATTCAACCCTTGGTTTTTCACCAAGGGTTCCTTCCCTCGACAGAAGGCCACGAGTAATCTCCGGCGAAGCCCCGTTTTGTATGCGCGAATTCCTTTTTCCAGCTCAGAGAGGGGAATTGGTTTCCCAAGACCGATACGGCGTCCGTCTTTTCTCCTGAAGTCGCTTCCGTCGACATATTCACACCCCTCCAGTTATGCAACAACTTGTCAATTGCCCCCTCTAAATAATAATATAATATCCCATTCCCTAAAGACACCACCGAGCCATAAGCCCCACCAAATCACCCTTCCTCCCCCTTATCCCCCCCCCCTCCACCCCGTCGTCTTCTATTCTCCCCCCTCCCCCTCCCATATTCAGTTCATCCGTCAGTCCCCATCCCTCCCCCCCCCCCTTGACGTCCCTTTAAGCACTCCCCCAAATCTTTTAAACGGGGGAAAGGACAGATCTCTACCAAAATGTCCCCTTTTTCGAGTTGCACAAACACAACATAATAGCCCTCTGCTTCCCGTCTCTTATTCATAGGAGTTTTAAGTACCCCCTTCCGTTGGTCACTTGACCCTTAAGTCATTTTGAAACACGCCTTTCCCGTCACTTCGGTCGTGCCGTTTCTGAGACCGCGATTAGCCGTGGCGCTCCTGCGACTACCTTTGTGAATTTTGACGTCAAATCCAGCGCGAGGGTCTTCAAGTTCAGATGATCTCTTTTCGTTGCATTTACTCCGGGCTTCTCGCGCGCCCCTCCGATTGAGACCTTTCGCTATGAATCTTATTTGACTTTTACAGGCTTCTCGAATCCTTCGTTGAAGACGGCCTGTTTCTTAATGATTTCGTAGGCGCCATTGGGGTTCTCTGAAACTTTCCTGACTATCATCCCGGCCGCGTTTTTTCGTGGTCGCCTTTGTTTCGGTTGCGAGGCTATGGGTTCCTGAAGGTTCTGGAATGTCGCATAATCCTCCTTCGTGGCGGTTTTCTATGAACACAAACCCAAGTGGTTGCCAGTGAAGTTTTTTCTCGGTTTTCGGAGTCTGCGCATCGCACGCCGTTCATTCAAGACCGTAGTTTTTGTCTAAGCTCAAGAGCCCCAATCTTGAAGCTTCTCCTTCATTAAGCGATGCTTTCTCAAGGAAGGAGACCCTTAACGTCACTTTTTCCCCTAAGGTCTCTTTCTGGGTAAGACATTACTCAATGGACTTCGGCCCAGAACCGTTTATTTTAGAAGAAGATATAGTATTATACAGAAAGATGTTCGTTCAGCCTCGACTCCCCCCGAAAGCCGCCACTTGGTTTAGCGGCCTTAAGACGATAGGTCTTCAATGTACTATTCACGTTCTTCCACTTGGGAGGACCTGGGAAGACACACGTTACCCATCACCAGAATAATCCTCCCGCCGATACGTATACGCGCTATGGGCCGATTTTGCCCGAAGGTGGCTTTGTCTGTCCACTCAAGTTCTTGGATCCTAGTAGCTCATAGTCTTTGATCCCGCCTGCCGTCGTCTTTTCTCGTCCAGCTCGGGTCTCTTCGCCCTTTTTGAGCAGATTCACCCGCGACTGATGAGATGATTCAACAGAGATTGCGACCATAAGACCCAAGAAAAAGATCAGGTCTCAAACTAAGTCCCCAAAGCCAGTCAAAATTAGTTCCATCCCGACTACGGCATGTGACCTGCCCTCTCAAAGGCGTCTTAGGCGTAGTGTACATCCCCGATCCTAGTGATTCGTCGGGATCGTTTTTTTGAAATAGGTGACCCCGTTTTCTTGAGCGGCCAGCCCTGCGATCTTGAAGGTTCCCAGTTTGGGGTGACCAGTTTTCAGGCGGCAATCTGAAAGTCCATGCTTTAACCCTTTTTCTTTTTTTCGCCGAGATCGCCGTTCCCCTTTCTTTCCGCCGAAGCAGATCCTGCAAATCGAACTCCCCCTAGAGCAGGCGTTGGTACCACTGAATTCTTCCGTTCTGACGACCTGATCCCGCAGAGCTTTTCCCCCGAGCCTATTCAGACGGAACTGCGTGCGCTTTCATCTCATATCTTCCCTCCTCGCGTTTTCTAACGTTAGCCCGTGAAGATATTGGGTTATTTTGTGCCCCCGAAACTTGGGAAGTAGTACGGTTCCCTTGAGCGTCCTGCTCCTAACGAAATATAATAAGCGTCATGGCATGGCTCGTGCACGTCCAGTCGAGAAGTCTATTAACGATTCTGTGTTTTTCGGTTTTTCAACAGTGGCACTCTTCTTCCTTTTTCATACTCGTTTTTGTCGGTCGTCCACCCCAGGAAACTTAAGACAACCCGACAGCCTCCCTCTACTAAGTTGACGTTCACACCTCCTTTGTCGGTATTTACCCTTCGCCTAGTTGAAGTGGCCTTCCCCTCCCCCCCCCACAGTTCAAAATTTCTATAAATCCCGAGTTTAGTAGGCACTAACCTATGAGTGCTCAGATTAGAGAGTTCGACTATTACTAGCGCCTATTTCTCGGGCTAACTTATTCGACTTTTTTCCCGTATGCTTAACTACTTCATTCTCAGAAGGTTTTTGATCCCCGCGCTGCGCTCGGAATTTTTTGATAGACTCCTCGGATGTCCTCTTTCTCAGGAGAATAACTTTTCTGAACTTTTTCACCGGTTTACGTCTTCGCTTGCTAAGTTTAATTAATGTATTTCCCGGTAACTGTCCTTAACTTTTCGCGTCTCATCTTGTGAATCCTTAGGTCATGCTTGCCTTTTACACTCATTCCTAAGATAACCCGGCTGCCAAGCGCCTTCTGTTAGCCTTTCTAATCACCGAGTGCTTGTTCGTTGACTCGATGCGTGATTCCAGGCCCAGATTGGTGCTCACAGTTCTTTGTTGGAGGGTGAACCTAGTGACATTTCTTGTGGACCTCTATTTTGTTTCCCTTTTTTCGGTAGCAGGGTGAACGAGTTAGCCCCATAGTTTCAGGTCTTTTTTTTCCTTCTCTTCGACCCTTCCCTAAGTCGCTTCCCTGAACCTACGTTTTCCTTTTATGCGCGTCCAGACTCGTCCCCTCCTTTTCGATGGTCCTATCAAAATCACCATCATTTTCTTCCATGTGATGCCTGTCGTATTATTTTTCTTTATTCGCGGCCTTGTCATTGCTGTTTTTTTTTTCTTTTCAACGGGGGTGCCTACCCCGTTTTTTTCCCTGCTCGACCGAAGTCTCCCGTCAGAGGAAGTATTCGCTTTCCTCTAGTTTTGCGTCGCATCCGCGTTTCGTCTTTTAGCGTAAGCGGAACTCCTCTTTCTATTTTTCAGCATCTTCTTCTTGTGTTTTTCAACGTTCTTCTCTCATGGGCCCCACAAACTGAGAGGCATGTGCTTTCATCTAGTCTGCCCGGAGTATTTTCGGTACTCTTGGTCCATCGGGCAGTTTTATGTTCTTTCCTTAGTCTCTTCTTCAGCTCTCTTCTACTCGTCTCTTTTCCCCCTATCGAAGACTCCCCCCCCGCAGACCCGCATACACTTAGTAACTACTCTCCCGAATGAAAGAACTTAGTGCGCATTCGATTCGTCCCTCTCCATGAAAACTCCGCCCCGCCATAGTATCTCCTTTTCCGCAGACGTGTACAGTACACATCAACACTTAGACTTTCCGTGTCCGAGCCTCCTTTTCAATAGGTGCTACTACAAGCATGGACGTTTCACTACGGCCCTCGTCACCATCCATCTGAGTCCAATGTAATGGTCCGTTCACGTCGGCCTTTGAGCAACGTCCTTCCCTACTGGGTCTCTCCCCTGTTTCACGGGCACTATGTCCTTGTACAAACCTAAGACTCCGATTTTCTTTGCCTCCTTTGTTCCGCTGTGGTAGAATCCCTAGCCATCCCCCCATCTCATTCGTCGGTCGCCGAGTTGGAAATCTACTGGACGCGTTCCCGAAGGGTGTTCATTCTGCTTTGACCCTTGTTCCCTCGCGGCATGGACCAATTTCCAAAGCGGCTCTTCTTTAACCTCTTTTTTAATGACTATATCTCCTATGAGGGGTTTTCCCACTCCAGGCAGGATGACCATTGGTAGATATAGCCGAACGTACCTAATTGTTGCTCGTTTTTTAACAGTTCGATTTAGTCATCTTTCTTTGGGACCTTTCGTGTAAACCGTCCCTTTAAGTTCCATGCTGCGACTCTTCCTTTTATTGATAAGATCGGGCGTTCCGGCGATTTTTGTCAGGGGAACTTAAACTCCCCTCCTCCTTTTAATGCCTCCTGTTTACTCTTTTTTTTGTTTTTCACCTCCCTTTTTCCGATGCCTTCCTAGCTTTTAAATTTACTCGTTCCTTAGGAGTATCTACTCCCTTTCAACTCCAATTTCTCCTTAGTGTGGTTCCTCAGATTCAATCTTTTTCTGCAGCGTTAGTCTTACCTTCTTTACCTATTGACCGTGGACTTCCTAAGTATTCCCCCCTTCGTAGTGTCATGAGATGTCTTTCTCTCTCCACCCTTTGATTCCTGATCTCCTTGTACTATTATCAGTCATCCTTCCCCCTTAGTGCTCACCCTAGACTCAGTTCCTTAGCCCCGACTCTATACTAAGTTGTTGTTTTTCGAGAGATTGGGTCTCCCTCCCATGTTCAGATGAACGCGCATTTCTGACTAGAGTTACATGTTCTCCCCGTGTCCCCCTAACAGGTTATTCGCCAGGTGTGCGCTATCCCCCCCGCCGATAGGAATATTTTCCCCTTCCCTTCCGCTGGATGAGAACGTTCCGCTGCTCAAATAACTGAAGCTGAGCCCATCAAACGCTTCAAAGCATGACGATCATGGCAATGGAAACCCCGCGGTGTCGGCTATAGGAACCTCCCAATTGGTGGATAGCCTGCTAACTTCATAAGGGTAAGTATTTCCCACAAAGGCATTGCAAAGATTAAACCAGGTATCGAGTATTTCGTACTTCGTCTTCACCTCCTAGGGGATAAGGTCCACTTTCCAGTTGAATCCTTGCGTACCCTCTCTTCCTATCCCGTAGTCTCTCGACTGACCGCAGTACTGTTTGCCCATAATACTTCCTCCCAATTTCTCGCCTTGCGTGTCTCCTAACCTTCTCAAACCCCCCCCTCCACCGGTTGTACCCTTTTCGCGACTTTCATTCCCCTGTACATAACTTCCTCGTGGTGCAATAGTCAAAAACCCTCACTCTCTTTACTGAATTGGGGTACCACCATTCTTAGGACAACGTCATTAGTGATTGGTCCCATCTTTCCCATATTGCCTCACCCCTATTATTCAAATCATAACCTCTTAGTTATTTATGCAGGATGTCCTGGTGAACTCCGTTTCTCTGGGAGCCCCTCCTGGTTATTAATAGTTTGTAATGTCGCCGTCCTTCCCCTCAAGCTAAGGCCGTGCGGATCTTCAGATCTCCGTTTTTTCCTGAGCTTTAACCTCCCCCTCGAGGGACCGTTCCCTACTTCCCCGAGCTTTTGTCTCGGACGTCCTCTCCGGCAAGACACCGGCCCCCCAGTTCATGTTTTGTTTCCTTTCCCGCCCCTTCCTTCTTGGCCGGACCACTCCTTTTTCTCTCCTTTCGGTCTCGCAATTTGGACAGTCCTCAGCCAATTATACCCTTCATTCGCGACGTTTTTGTGGAGCCATTTCGTCACTTCTTATTCCTAGTTTTTAACGGAAGATACCCATCTGGTGCGAATTTTCTCTGATGAGATTTTTCAGTCCTCAATTAATTAATCAATAAGCTTTTGGCTCCCTTCCGATTGAATTCTGCTCCCTCCCCTCCCCCTGTCTAGGCAGGTCGTTTGGAAGTACGGTTATTTTGTTTGAGTCTGAGGTTCTTATCCGCCGGTGCGAACAATAGCTCTCCCGGTGGATGAGTCACAACGATCAGCTGCCATCCATATCAGGCGTGAAGAGGACCCCGCCCTCATGAGACCCGGCTTCTAATCCCCCTCGATTTCCCTCCGACCCTAATACTTTGAGCATGTCTCTTTCTCCTTTCATTATATGGGTTTTTATACCTTCTGTTCACGACTAGGTATCGTCCACCTGCCCCGCTTGGTTGGATCACCTGCCTCCTCGGACCTTCCATCCTGGTATTTCCTCAGTCTTATTTTTGAGCCCGCCGCCACGTTGGCTCTCTTTCATGCAAGTTACGCCTACTGTACTCACTCTTTTCTGCTTCTTTCACCTCCTTAGAGCATGGGATCAGTTGATGCTAAGACCCATGCCACACACCAGCACCCACCCTTTTTTCCCGACAGTCCCTGCCGCCCTCAGCGACCTCTTTGGGTGCCCCCCCCAGTTCACTATGTATGAATAGAAGGTGGGACTTTTCTTTTCCTTTACAACACCTTCCCTGAGCCCGATTTTCCTTTTTCTGTATTCTCTTGACCTAGCCGCTGAATCTTTTTTTCATTTCGTCCGCCGCGCACCTCTTTTTTTCTTTTCCATTGCATGAGAAGTTTTTTTCTGCTTACGATTGTTATCTGGCTTCTCTTACACAAGTTTGAAGCGCGTCAGGAAGTTCGAGTAACAACGACTCCCCTAACCCCTCCTCGTTAATACGACAACAACCGATCGTTTTATCACGACAGCAGTAAAAGATCTCCAAGTAGAAGGACTGTGCTTTCTCAGTAGTGCGTCTTTACGAGAAAGAGAAGAAGATCTTCCTGTATTCCCCTAAGAACCCTTAGCTCGCGTTCTAAGTGTCCCCTCTCTACCGACTGTTTGGCGCCGAGTACTTTTTGTACATTCCCCGGTAGAGCACTTGTTCGCCCGGCCTCTTTCTTAGACTCCCTTAACGTGGACGATTTTTTCGACTGTCTACCCCCACTTCCCCTCCGGTGTCTTGCTGTGGCCTCCCACTGCACTTACTCCGAACGGCCCCTTCACCTAGATAGTATGGGCCCGCCGACCGTGATCATGTCCGCTCCCCTCCTTCATAAGGATCTCTAGAATCTCCCTTTCCCCCTCTTTCGTATCCTGTTTAACAGATGCAGTAGCTCTTTTTCTTTTCGTTCCCCTTCTCCCAGATGAACTTTGCGCGAGACAAATGCTTAGACGTTCACTTCTACCCCTCAGTCAGCTTTCTTCGAAGTTCCTTTCTTTTGTGCTCCCCGCCCTGACTCTCCTTAGAGGCGCGGTCATTCCGTCTTTAACGTTGATCCTTCCTCGGATACTTAGTCATCGTCTCGTCCGTATTCCCCCTGTTCTTTAAGCCTTTTTTCGCGGTCGTGATCAGCTTGGTGAAAATGCTGAGAAGACGTCTCCCTTTTCTCTTCGGTACTAACTTGACCAGCTATTCTTCTTCTTCTTTCTTAGGTAGTCTGCGCCTTAGACTCTTACCTTTTCTCTTCTTTTTGGTCGGTTTCTAGTCCCCCAGATTCTTTTCTACTTTAGTTTTGTTGTTTTTGTTGATCTCTCCTGGGTTTCAACCTTCTAACGAAAGACGGCCGAACAACCTCCCCTCCCCTCGTCCTCATTCCTTACTTTTGAACCGCTACATCCCGCTTCTCCTGGATAAGATTTTCCTCCGTACCAATGGTCGCCACTTAGTGTTCTTTAAGTCTGGAACCCATTTTCTTGACACTAAACCAACGTCGTGCCTACTTTTCCCCCCGCCCTTACTCTACGAAGGATCGAGTCTGAAACTCTTTTAACTTTTAAGATACCTCTCTCCTCTTAGTCATTTTTTTCTAAACGGAATTCCGCGCTAGCTTAGACGTCCTGTCTTATCCTGTTATAGTTTCTTGGAATCGAGCAAGAATGGTTTCCTCTCCCTCTGATCTAGGAATCGTTGTCTCTTCTACTACCCCCCCTTTGGCATTTGGATAGTTCTCGTTAATTTTTTTGAACTTGCGTTCTCGGACCGTCTCGTTCCTGAGCCGACTACAATAGGGTGCGGTCTCTCCCCCGTACTGGCTGACGGTTTTAATCCTTTGGGTCTTGGGAAAAAAAGGAAAACGCTGGCCCGTCACTAGAAGGACGTTCGTCCCTTTCCTTTCCCTTAGTTCTATCAGCGATAACAGCAAGTATTCCAGCCCGAAATACCGCCCGGCGCCCTACAAATGAGCTGTCCGCTGCTTCTAAATCGGTTATATGGCTTTTCCCCCCTTTTCCCTTTCTTGTATGAGCATCTCGGCTTTCGTCTGGCAACGGAATTGGCCTCCGTCTTTTCTCCTTTTGTCTCGTAGGATGATATTTATCGCTTTTTTTTTCGCCTTTTATTCTTTCCCCCCCTTTCTCTCTTCACCTGCCATCTTCGCTCATGCGGTGTTTCATTACGTAGCACTAACCCCGCAACTCCCCCCCCCCCGTCTCGTGACCACCTTACCCCTTCTTCCCATTCCCGGAGTGTGAGCGCGGCGCTTCCGACGTTCAGCGGTTTTGCTAAAGATCCGGCCCTGATCGTGAAGCTTTCTTCTCCTAAAAAGAAAACATTATATTTCCCATGTAACTTCTCCCCGTATTATCTTTATTGTCTTCAGGGCATATTATTAGAAGGTGGTTGTCGTTGACTGAAGTGGGCTATCCATCTTATTCCCCGTCTGTCATCAGCCATGTGAAGCAGCTCAGATCTCGTTTAGTCGCATCTAGTCCGGACTCAACAGCTCTGTGAAGGAGGCTTCAATAGAGTTTCAGAAATTTGTGTCGGCTTCCCTATAGGCCTCACCGCTTATCATTGCGCAGTTCCTTCCCCACCAACGTCAAGCGGTCAAACCGGCTTCGATAGGTTTTTTTTTCTGCTCTGTCGCCGATCGAGGGGTCCTCTTTTTCCTGGTTTAGATCTCTCTCCCCTGCCTACTGCCTCTGCTTAGCGCGTGCTCCCCTTTCAGACGACCGATACCGACGGACGAAAGAACCGGCTTTTGTTGGCGCAGATTTCCTCATGGCACGTTGCCAGCTAGTCCCTTCTCCAGCGCCATCAGTCGCCTAATTTTTCTTCTGTTCGCCGTTCCCATCCATCACAGACCCCACTCCTGCCGCGGTTCCGCCGAATGAGGATGAACCCCCTTGAGCACGTAACAGTTGAACATGCTGCGGACGTAGCACGCCCTGCCGAACTGTACGTGGTTTCGTCATCCGTTGCGCTAGGCCGAAGGAGTATCTATGTCCTTTGCCGACAGCGTGCGGTGCCTTCCCTGCGCCACCACTTCGACTTAGGCCCGTTTTTTCTGTTGGGACGAGAATCACACGTTACCGTCTTCCGCTCTCACTCGCAATGGCATCCATTTTTCCTCCTGTCATGTTTAAATCGTGTCGGAATGCGATGGTCCGCCGCGAGGTCGTCTCAGATTGACTACTTCAGACCGCGAGGTGGGGTTGGTCACTATTTCTTGTCCATGGTGTCGCTTCTAGCGACCTCCACGTGAATTGTTTGCGGGGAGCTTTCTTGGAGTAGTGGACCTACTTTGTCGGGCAGGCCGTGCCCTTTTTCCACGGAAAAGAGGGGGTTCCGGCGCCAAGTTTCGAAGAGAGGGCCAGGACATTCACCCCCCTCACCTTCCCGATGCCTGCGACCACTCATCTGCCGTTTAGCATGTGCGATGTGCCCCGAAGCTCATTGTGGGTCGTTACGCATGAAAGCCCGTAGTTTCCGACTTGATTGTGTGAACCTCTTTTAATGTCGCTCGTTGAGTAGTCGCAATCAAGGAAGTTTACAACCTCCTACATCCTTCCTTTTTCACACTTAATGGCCTTCGATTTTGGCCCGAGAAACACCTTAATGGTCATCCAGCTTATCTTTCCCTCTTCATTGTCGACGAGTAATCCAATTTTGGACCCCTTCTGACGTGCCTAAGACCAAGATCTATCTCTCATAAAATCAGTTTTTATATGAT
>Ga0179591_1208336_pt1 | contig 19205 bp, 17 predicted proteins | sample CZOMad2_1_08_16f_FD_182891 | JGI IMG/M metagenome (GOLD analysis project Ga0179591, IMG submission 182891) | Vadose zone soil fungal communities from Angelo Coast Range Reserve, California, USA - CZOMad2_1_08_16fungal (PacBio error correction) | ecosystem: Environmental > Terrestrial > Soil >... | reverse complement strand
TTTTTTTGATGCGGCTCGTTAGAGGGCGGTTCTTGCCCGCTTTGGGATCTTCCTCTTCCTTTGTTGAGATGTGATGCTCATAGATTGTTGGGGTGCCCTCCCTCCTTCTTCTCTTTGCGCACAACGTCTCGTGTCCGCTATTCTTTTTCTTCTTGCGTTCCACTGGAAGGAACTGTCATCAATCTTTTCTTTGGTGGTTTTTCCGCTGGCTCAGTTCCCTTCCCTTTTGTAATTTTCTCGGTGATTTTTCCTCTGTTTTTTTTACCCAGAGCGTCAGTGTTTATTATTTAACTTTAGGCGCCTCTTGATTATGGCAAGGGGGTCGCTTTTCAGGCTTGGGATTTTTTTCTTTTGACCCCCTAGCAATTTGCGCGGACTGTTTTTATTCTGTCCCTAACCGTAATGACTCCCTTCTCCTCATTCTGGTTTGGCGGCAGTTGCACTGCCCCTAGCCTTCTGCTGGTGGTTTTTCCCCGAAAGTGTTTTCGCGTTCTGACCCTTCAGATCTTTTTTTTCCTTTTTTACGGGTCTGGTGTCCCTCCCGTCCCTCCTGCCTCGGGCAAGGACGGGTTTCTTCCCTCATGATGGGTGTTCGGGTGTTCTTCCCCAAGCCGTGTATCGCTCCGCTGGTGTCCTCCCGTGCAGTGCTCTTTTTTTCCTTTTTCTCTTACGTGTTATCTATGTTTTTCGGGTAGTCTGGTGTTTGAATCTCTTTTGTGGTTTTTCTCCTGGTCTGATTTTTGTGGGGTTGGGGACCGGTTTTTTTCCCCTTTTTTTTTCCCTTCCACTGGAGTGTTCCGTCCTCATCAACCTTTTAAGGTGCCCGTGCCTTTTTGTAGGATAAGGCCGATTCCTTTCATCTGTCGCACTTTTGACGTGGTTACGTTTAGGCTTTTCTTCAGTTTTCTTCGTTGCTCTTCAAGCTTTGGTTCTTGTCTCCGTTTTGACGTCTGGTAATTCTTTTTTTTGCTGCCCAGCGAGCCCATCCCATTCCCCTTTGGAGTGTGACCTTCCCCCCTGGGGTCGTCACGCGCGTTTTCGTGTGAGAGGCGGTCCTGGAGTCCTCTGGTACAACATTGACTTCTGTTCAGTTCGGCCCGCTCACCTACCGGACTTTCTTCAGGAGGAGACCTTTAAGCAAAACCGGGGTTTTTCACAAATTCTGTTCCTGTAGGCGTTTCGGTCACCCTTTTTTTATCTCTTCGTTCTTACCTTTTTGGCCCTGAGCAGGCATTTCCTTATTGTCATTCTCCCTCCCGGAAGATTCCTTCGACGAACCCCCACAACCCTCTCTCTTTTAGATTCTGGTCTGCTATTTTATCGGAGATATTGTTCGTTTGCAAGGCCTTACTTCCAGACGTGGGTATTTTTCCTTTTCCTCGGTTCGTGCCTTTTTTTCGTTAGCGTCGCTGATTCTCTTTCAGGGCTTGACTACTTTCTTCCCATTTCCCCAAAGAGTGGGCGGCCAGTCTCCCTCGAGGTGCCCGGACGTTATGGGCCCGACGCCGGTATTTTTCCAACCCCCGTTCTTGTCCAGTCCCTCTTTTCGAGGACATGGCCGTGTAACAGAATTTTTTCCTGTACTCAGTTCCCCCCCCCCTCTGCGGCTTGCTCTGGTCACGTGTGCTTCGTTTTCGATGACATTACGCCGAGTTAGTTCCACGGGCCCCCTGGTGCCGCAGCTCCCTTTCACCCTTCAACCTTACGACCCTGTGCAGTGATTCCCGTCTTCGTTTTTTCCTTTCCGAGGGAACTACTTGTTTCATTTGTTGTGACCCCCTGTCAGTTTCCTTTTTTCTTTTTGATGCAACGCTGTTTTGAGCCGGTTGAGCACCTGACACTAACAGGGGTAAGTGTTTCCGCAAGAAGAGGGAAGGCCTCGTCATACAGATCTCTCTTCTCCCTCCTCCTTTGTTGTTTGTTTTTCTCTGACTCTTCGGGACCAAGGTTTAAACTATTTTTTCTGGTTTGTCTGAATTGATTCTGATGTTTTCGCCGTCTATCTTGTGTCCGCCATTTCCCATGAACCCTTTTCCCCTTTAGAGGAGTACCCTTACCTTCGGTCCGTAGTCCACTCACTTCACGAGGCGCCCCCATCCTTTTATTGGATTGTGTTCCACTTGAGCATTCCTTGTAATGACACTGCCCTTTCCTTCTTGGCCTTGGGTAGACATTTGTACACAAGTCCCCTTTTTGTTACCTAGTACATCGTGATCCTGTGTGTTTCCAATTGAGTTGTGGTCTTACAGTTGGTAAATTGCGTTTCTTCTCTCTCTTTCCCTTTGGGCGCTCTCTTCGGCTGGACCTCGCGTAGTTTTTGTTTCTCGAGTTAGGTCCGGCTCTTCTTGTCCTGTTCCGGTTGTCCGTGGTCACGTCTGGTTTTTTGCTTTGTGCGCTTTTCCTCTCCTTTTTCCCCCCCATTCGATCAGGCCCGATCGATTTCTTTTTTTTAAGACGAACCCACGCGCTTCCCTCTTCCGTCGCCCAGGGTATGTCCCCTCCTAAGGCCTTGCCTTAGCGGCTGTTTTTAACTCGTTCTTCAGCCAGACTTTTACATCCCCTCTTTTGCCTTGTCTCTTTGATTTGTACTAAGGCTGCGGCGTTTAGTCTCTGCGGACTTTTTTAATGCGGAAGGCTCTTTCCAAACAGGTAGGCGCTCCTTTTTTGAGAAAAGGACCGTGCTCTTGGCATGTCTTTCCCGGTTCCCAGGAAAGTTGTTGGCCGGAGTGTTCTTCGAATATTGTGGTGTAAAGAACAAAAACTTTTATTGCTGTTCGTTGCCAGTAACCTTTGCCTTACATGTCACCCCTATGACATGGGACCGGCCCCCCTGCCGCGACGTCCACCCAGCTCTTTTTCCCTCTGGCTGGGTTCGGGGCGCTGCCCCTTCCGGGTGCCACCCGGTTTATGATGGATGGTTATCGGTGGCAGGGCGACCCCGGTTTTTTTTTGGTTTCCCCGGTCCCCGCAGGATTCCCATTCCCGAATCATTCTGGGCAGTCTACTCTTTTCTCTCGGGAGTAAGAAACCCTGAGTATGGACTCCTCTCAATCTACACTTACGCCACCGTGTTTGTTTTTCCTTAGGGAGGACCTTTTTCTTTAAGGCCCGCTTTTCCTCATTAGGGGCTGGGACCTGGCCGTTCCAGGTTTTTGTCTTATGCCTTGGCCAACCTCCCTTCAGTTCCCCAGGCGCCCCCCCTTTATCGCCCCTCGTGAGCCCCCATCTTTTTTCCCCTCGAACAGGATCCCCCCCCCCTACCGTTTCTATATGAAACGACGGTTTAGTTCTTCCTTTTTTCCACCCAAAGAAGTGTGCCCAGTACAGATCTTTCCTCCCCTGCTTGGGGTCCCCCCACCCCCCTAAACGTCCCCTTTTGCCCACAGGAAGTACCCCCGCTGCCTCGTACCGAGGACAGGCGAAGGGTTTTTGACCGTTTCCCCCCCCGCTTTCTTGGGTGTTTTTTGTGCTAACATGGTCAATGGTAAAGCACTCCATTGTGAAACTTGTAGAGCAGTCAACCCCCCCCTTCTTATTTTTACCGGGTTTTCAACCACCAATCTTTTTGTTTCCCCCCCCCAACTGAGCCTGCCGTGGCCGCTTCCATTTCTTGGAAGGAGCACGGGTTCGCCGTATTTGTCTTGTGACTTTTAAGCACCCGTTTGCGGAGAACCTTGCTAGATTGTTGCCCTATCGTCATCACCCGCCGGAACTGTGGCCCCCGGGTTTTTTTTCCCTGTTAGGCCGTAAACCCGTAGAAACACTTTCCCTTTTTTCCAGCTCTCGATGAGGCGGCCGTTAGTTTCCCCGCGCAAACCACACCCTAGGAGACGTTTTTAAGGCTTGCAACCCTGCTACACAGGTATCCCGCTTTCGTTCTCCATTTTTTTCTTATCTTCGACCGTGACCCCTCATGCCATCCCCCTCCGCAGTTGCCGGAGTTTCTCTTTAGATCACGTTAAGCAAGTAGTCTTCTCTCCTGATTTGTTGTTCTTATTCCTTTGCTACCTGCTCGGACCCTGAGCCTTAAGGTTTGTGTTTCAATCCCCCTGTTTTCTTTTTTTTTTTGTTTTCTTCATGCGCCTTCCCTTTGCCTTTTTCAACAAGGAGTCATCCTGTTTTTTTGGCCGTGGGCGCGCTCGTGCTTTTTCTTCCGGTGCCGTCTTGGCTATCAAATCTATGCTAGTTCCCTTATTTTAACTGTTCAGGTAATTTTTTTCTTCTTGTGCTGCAGTCACTTTTGCCGTTTCTTTGAACACTCTTTTTTGGAATGCGCCGGTTTCTCCTGGTCCCCCCGTTCCTTTGCAAGCTCTCATTTCTTTTTCTCCGGCTTTCACTTGCAACGCCTGTGTTCCTTTGTGCCATCGCGGCATTTCCTTTCTTCGCACTCGATCCCGCGGTTTTCGGTGGATTTTGAACCCTTCCACCCCCCTTTTAGTTTCCCGTCCCGTCCTCCCTTCCCTCTGGGTCCTGCGGGTCCCCTATGTACTTCTCTGGGTCTTGGGTTTCCGGTCTTCCCCTTTTTCATCCCGCTATCTGATTGTGTCTCTTTCCTTTCAGATGTCTTTTTGTTCTCCTGTCTCTTTCTACCGGTTGTAGTTTTTTTTCTTTTTTTTTTATCTCGTTCTGTCGAGGTTGGTCCTTTAGGGCGGGGCGTGTTTTTTTTTTTTTACGAGGTGCAGCATGTTCTCTCCCCCATTACTTCCAGTTCTTCGGATAGGCGGGCCGCCTTTGCTCGTTCCGTGAGTTCGCCCCGGTTAACTTTTTCGTACGTAGATTTTTTAGTCTTTCCGGTATATCAATCACTTCTTTTTTTTTTTACGCTTCACCTCTTTCCGGCGGATGGTACTCCGTCCCGCGTTTGGCCGGGGCCCTCTTTTCGAGTGGGCGACTTCGTTCCTCTGAACTATACCCCCTCCCTTTGCGTGGGTGTTCCTGTTTTTTCGTGAGTTCCCCTTCCGGTTGCCAACCTGTTCCTGTGCTCTTGCAGTCGTCCTTTATCGAAGCCGGTTTTCCTGGGTAGCGCTCCCTTTTCCTTCCCCCCAGGAAATGGGCCTTTCTGGACGCAGTACTTTTTCGACGTTTATTTTTTTTTCTTTACTACGGAATTGCGTCCTGGTCAATTCCCTGAGGATTACTTTCGTGTCTGCGGACTCGTTCCTGTTTTTGGACCCCCAGATTGAGCTATCTTCCCATAGCGGGGCTTTTCTTAGAGGGGCTTTGGCTTTAGGCCATACTCTTACCTTTCCCCCTTCCTTTCCTACTGTGGGGGGCATTTTCTTCTCGTCTGGCAGCGGTTTGCAGGGTTCTTTTTTTTTGCGGAAAGCTCCCGTGCGATAAGGCGGGGTTTCTTTGGTCAATGTTTGCGGTGGTTCCCCCTGTGTGGTGCGGAAAAGCTCCCCCCCCCCACCCGACTGGCAGGTTTCCTTTTTTCCTTTGACGCGACGTGCCCGAACTCTGGATTGTCCCGACCTGTCTGTCCAAAACCCGTTCGGGTGCCACCCCCAGTCCCCCCCCGGCGAGTTCCGTTTTCCCCCCCCACTCCTTGGGCCCCTGTTCGACCAGTTCCCATTTTTCCACCGCCGTGCTTCTTGGCGTGAGCTCCCTTGATTTTTTAAGGGTTTTTAGACAAAGGGGCACTCCGGAGTCTTTTTTTTCCCCCCCCTGTGGACGGTACGCGGAGGAAATCACTTCCTCCCTTTTTTTCCGGCCCGTCGTCGATGTATTCCCCTCTTCCACAATCCTCTTTTCCAAGGTCAGTCCCTTTTGGCCGGTTTTTCGTGATGGCCACCGCAATCTTTTCTTCCTTTTAGGAACAGAATCTGCTTAGTCAAAGAAGAGTGGAACGTGTTTAACCCTCTTTTTCCTCGTTTTCTTTTTCTCTCCGTTTCCCTAAGTTTTTGTTTTTGTTTTTTGGTGGCTTCTTATAGACAACAGCCCCCTCTTCCTCTGCTTTTACTCTATTTATTGTGCTTAGTGCGCCTCTCAAACCCGTTGTGATTTTGGAACGACACACCACGCCCCCCCAGGCCCGGACCAACCTTCACTGGTCTTAAACTGTACATGTGAAACTTTTCTTTTTGAATAATAGGGAAATGAAGTTCCATTTTGTCTTTTGACTACCTTGTCGTTTCATTACCTTTGCAGTTTTTTTGGAGTAGGAACAGGAGAGCGTGGTTACTTTTTTTTCCTTTTTCCTTTTGAAATGGACATTTCACGTTAGACCCTCGGCGATAGCATCGGCATTTTGGGACCATTTTTATTCAATCTTTTTTCATTTCTTTTTATTTTGTCGCTCCGCTGTTTTTTTTTTGTCTGGACTCCCTTTTCTTTTTTGGGTGCCCCTCCTGTAGGGTCTCCCTCGTGGGAACCTGTTTTTCGGGTTTTTTTTGCCAGGAAATCGTTTTGTTGTTGCTGTGGGCCTGTTTCCATTGTTTTTCAGCCGAAGTGAAACTTTCTGATCAGCCGCTTCTGGCCCTGCTGCCGCCGACGACCTGCCTACCCTAGCCCGTTCCCATTGCGGTCCCATGCACACGGCCTTTTTCCCGCAAAAGCTGCCTGAACGCCGTGTTCCTTTTGTTGGTTTTTTTTGTGTTGTTGCAGGGATTTTCACGTTCAAGCATGATTCGTTTTGGTTCCGGGTGGTTTTCCCTCCTACGGCTTTTTCTTTTTTACGCTTTTTTACGCCAGACCCCTTTTTGCTGACTGCCGAATGGCTCCGGGTGAGCGTGCGGCTCTTTGATCAGAGGTTTATCCGCCGTCTAGTGCTCCTTTCCTTCCCCCCTTTTGTTGCTGGCGTCTTTTTATACGTGGAAGACCTTAGGTCGTGTGGCCCCCTTTTCCCCGGCGATCAATAGCAACAGTTTTTTCCTCTTTCCACCTGCCTTTGCAGATTTTTTTTTTTCCCCACCAAGTCAAAGCTGCGCCTTCGCGGGGCTATTGCGATTTTTTCCCCCTGCCTGTCTCCACGAAGAGTTAGTGTTTTCTTTGTTTTCTCCCGTATGTCCTTATTTACTGGACCCCTTAAAAGGAGCCGGGTGATTGCATCCTGCTTTTGTGGCGTTTTAAGTTGGCTTTTGTGGTCGACCCGTCCTTGAGCTCGTCGTTTTTTTACCCACCCTTATCCTTTGCTGTTACGGTGACCCTGGCTCTACTTCGTTAAGCCGTTTTCAGGCATCTGGATAGGTTTTGGGCTAGCGTCTTTTTTTCCCTTCCCCTCGCAGGCAAGGCCGGTTATCTAAGTCTAGTTTTCTTCTTTTTTGCCCCAATATCTTTTTCACCCCCCCCCTTATCCCTGCTTACCCCTCATACCCCTCCTATGAGCAATACTCGTACGGAATATATACCCCTCTCTCTGTTCCCACTGCCTTTTAATTTTAGTCGATACAAGGTTGGATTTGTTTTTCCCTCCTGTAGCCGACAACGAAATAAGTTGACTAATGCTCCATTTCTTGTTTCTCTTGCCGAAACTTTCTTTTGGTAAGTGTAACCACACAGGTCCTGGTTCAAGCAGAAACCAACCGCGTGGTCTCTACTCGATTTCTATCCGCTCACCCTTCGTTTCTTCCTCTTCGTCCCCAAAATGCGCCGAGACCAGCGGTTTTGTTTTAATGGCCCATTCCGATACCCCCTATGCCGGTTCCCCTTGTTCCTTTAGTGCTCTCCCCTCTTTTTTTCCTTGCGCTTTCTCTGGCACTTTCTGAAGGTTTTTCCCGCTTGCGCCTCCCCCCGGTTTGTCCCTTGCGCTCCCCCGCACAAAGAAGCAAAACGCACTTTTTTTTTTTGCCACGTAGAAATCACGGTTTTTTCTCCTTATCGCGCTCCTCGTCGGGCCGCCTTTCTTTGAACAAAACCCGCGTCGCCCCACCGCTTTTCTTTCCCCCCCAGCCTCTTAAACAGTCTCTTATGCCAGTTATTCCGCGTTCTCTTTTTCTTTTTTAACAGCAAGCACGGTGTTTTTTTACACCACGCCTGACTGTACCTTGATTTCCCTTTCTTTCGAGCAGGGTAGTCCCACGCTTATTCTCGCTCTCTTTCCTCCGTGTTGTTTCTTGACTTTCGTTCCTAGCTGGATTCCCCTTCTCTACCTCTGATTCAAAGTCTTTTTTTCCCCACTGTTCAGTGCTCTTGGTTCTTCCCTTCTTTCTTACCTTCCTAAATTGGCAGAATCGTGTTTCCTGTTGGCGTTGGTCGGGGATTTTCTTTCTTTTCGTTGTGTGTTTCTACTCGGCAGCCGGCCGCTTACCTCGTATTTTCCTCTTTATACGGTGTTAGGCGTCTTTTTTCCTGTTTTTTGACGTGTCCTTTTCCGGGACCCACTTGTTAGGGCGGTTCGGGGAACACCCTTTTTGCTCTTCTTTTTGCTTACCTGCGGCGTTTTGAGAAGTGACCCCTTCTCCCCTCGACGGATTTGATCTTTCAATCTTGTTTTTCTGGCATGTCCTTTTTCCCGTTGCTCTTGTGCCCACTCTTCGGTCCTTCTTTTGTTTTTAGCTCGCCTTTTTCTCGGTTTCGGGTGGAAAAGGTTTTTCGATGTTTTTCAACTTTATTTCTCCTGCTTGGGATGACTTCCTGATGGATTTTTCTTGGACCGGCCCTTCGCTTTTTTTTCTCCTTTTTTTTTTTTTATTTTTGGCCTGTTCATCGGGGGGGTTCCGATTTTATGGTTTCTCTTCTATCGTCTTTTTTTTCTCTGTTTTTGGGTCTAAGATGGTTTCCTGTCCTGGTGTTGGGCCGCGACGTGTGCCGTAGCCTCTTCCGGCGCCTTGCCGACGCTTTCTCTTCGTTGGGTTTTCCCTCCCCTTTTTCTGCTGTGATCATCCGCACGACTTTTCTCCCGTGTTCCGAGTCCGTTGCCCGGCCGCCGAGTTTCCCTCTGGTGGTACGTGGTGGAGAGTCGCAATGGACTTTTTTTTTTTTTTTGTTACCTGCCTCTCTACGGTTCCCGCCTTTTTCATTCCCGGCGGATGTGATCCGGTGCCGTTGTGCTTTCTTTTTTTCTTCTTCATCACGATCGGTTGGCGACATGCGGTCCCATGTTCCTCCCCGCATCGCCGCTGGGTGTTTTGGTTCGGCTTTTCGGTTTTGCTCTACGGTGTACAAAACCCCTTTGCTCTGTGTCGTGTCCGCAAGGTTCCCCCGTGAGAGAACCTCGGCTTCGGTAGCACTCTCCTTTCTCCCCCCTTGCTGGGCCATGTCTGTTTTTTTTTGGTCGTCCAGTCGATAGTGCTTCTTGTACCTGCTTCCTTTTTCTTGACTGTTTCCATCTTGGCTTCAACTGCACTTTTCTCGCGGTTCCGCTCTACTGCCTGTGTATTCCTTAGCGTCACGTGAATTCGGGTTTTTTTTTTTTTATTTCAATACTTTCCTTTTTCGGCCGGATTTTTTCCCTTGTTTTCACCGGTTCGATTCCCACAGGCCGTGGGCCGGGGTGTCTTTTGCGGCCGTTCCGCGATCAGTGAGGGTGCATCTCTCACTTTTTACTTTTTTTCCCTTTTTTTCCCGGTCGTGTCCACCGCAGGCCCGAACGTACCCCAGGGCAAAGCCCCCTACCATGTGGCCTTGCTTTATGTGGCCCCTACTGCGTTCGGGTCCCCCAAACGTCCTCTCTTTTTCTGCCACGTTTTCTTATCTCCGTTGCCACGTCACAGGGTTCTTGGGCGTATTTTCCCGACGATGACGCGCGGGTCGCCCCCCCTCACCCTCCCGCGTGGGAGGGCACTGTTCTTGCACCTGCCACGGGAGCTTGGCACGCAGTACTCTGCAGTTCCCCCCCTTTCCTCTTACCGGTTTACTTTTTCAGGTTCACTTTCCGTCGTTCCTCATTGCTACTCCAATCCCTGTCCGGTTTTGACCTTTCGCTCAGGGGGTTTTTTGACTGTGAGGTCACCCTCACTGGGCGGGGCCCTTTCCCTCCTCTTGGAAAAGAGCTTTCAGAGCCCCTAGAGTTTTCCTTTTTTTGATGTGCCGTGGGCGTACTATCTCTCATCCTTCATTGCTAAGTCTTTTGTTTCTTTTTGAGATTTTTCCCCCCGGAAGGTCTTTCCCTCCTTTGAGGGCTGCATCCTCTTTCTTTTCCTTGTCTCCCGATACCCCGGTTTGATTTTTCCCGAAACATCACGAAAACAGTCCCCTCCGAGTTTTCTAACCATCACGAGTTTATTTTTCCTTTTAGATCATCGTTTCCCCTCTTTATTGGCCGTCAACCCCCGGTAAGTCATTCAAGCTCGAAGTGTTGCCCATTTAACGGCATTTCTCCCTTTTGAAAGTGTCCCGGCCTGGTCCATATCACGTTTCCAGGCCAATTACCGTACGCCTTTGTGGAATGGCGTGCCCAGGCCCTGCTGGTTCTCTTCCATAGTTTCTAGCGGCGTCTTTTTCCATCATGTGCGCGGTTTTATACCTGCTTTTTTTTTTCCCAGAGTAAGGTGGTCCCTGAGCTTTTAGTTGCTGTTTCCTTTCCTTTTTTATTGCGTTTTTGGAGCTGGGGCCGAGGGCTCCTTTTCCTCTTGAAAAGTTATATCGCCGTGATCTCGACCTTGAGCTTGAAGCGTAACCTGCTACTAGAGAAAGGTGCCCCCACTGCTTGTCCATCGGTAATGCACGAGTCACCCTTGGCAGTTTTTGACCAGTCCCCCTCTTTTAGAATGCCAATAAGATTGCCCCGACCCGATATTCGTGGGTCGCGATGAGTTTCCTTTAGGCTGCTTCGGAGCGGACATTGACAGATGGTCCGCCCTCTTAAGACCTTTTTCTTTTTCCTTTCTAAGGCCTGGGTGCTTTCCAAATACAGGTCGATGATTCCCTTGCTTTTTTTTTTCCCGAAACTAGACTCTGTTACTGTCCCCAGTCCCCCTTTTTTTCTTTTAATCGGACCAACCAGAACTCTTTAGATAATGGTTGCCGAAACTTGCGCCCGAGCACGGCCACTTTGTCCACCGAGGAACTGACACCACGGGTCCCTCTCCTCCCAAAGCACGCCTGACGTTTTACTTACCTTTTCCCAGAGTTTATTTTTTTCGCAGTTTTTCTTATGGTTCTCTATGGCATTCCCCCTGTGACCAAACCCCGTTTGCAGTCGTCCCGGCTCCATCCTTCCTTTCCTCGGGAAGATTACTACGACTAGGTAATTCTTCATGAGTGCTGTGCGCTGGGCATCCTTCCCGTAACTCCCTTCCGTGGCGAACCTTTCCCTGGTCTACCTCCCTCTTTTCTTCTATTTCGATAGTTGTGGATCAGATGGCCGGCAGCACCTCTCCTTTCTTTAGGTTCACTCCCCACAGTTTTCTCGACACCCCCCCCAACGCGTCCCCCACCAGCCCCCCCCATAACCGATTCTACTGTAACTACGTCTTTTTTTCAAGCCCTTTCCCTTCCCTGCGATGCTTCCCCCTGTTTCTTTCAGGGAGTTTCGAATACCGTTTGATCTTTTGGTCACGAAACAGGTACCAGCTCCCTCTTTTTCTTAAAAAGTTCCCCAGTGCCCGGTGACCGTATTGTCTTTTTCTGTACGGCGAAGGCGGTGTCCCGTTTAACCCCAACAGAACCTGTTCTTTGTCACGCCGGGAAACGCTCTTCTTCTTATTTTCCGGCTTCCTATCCACAACGTCGGTTACTTTTTTTAGATGTACCAAGAGACCCACCGTCGCATAGCCATGGACCTTTCCCTTGTCACCACTTCTGTAGTAGCCTCCCGGTTAATTAGTGTCCGTTTAGGTAAGCCCCCCGGGCGCAGTTTCACTTCAACTTCTCATTTTGTTTCCCCCTATCCATAACCTTGCCCGTTGACCCCTAGTCTCACCGGAACTGCGATCACCCCCCCTGAGGTCCGTTTTTTTCCCCAAACTTCGCATGGACGCTCTCTACCCTTGTTTGTCTCTGTGGCCTCCCTTTCCCTCAAAACACACCCCCTTTCTCTGGGCTCAACCGAGCTTCCCACAGCCGTGCATCACAGTTTCAAAGGATCCCGCTTCGTGCTTTTCTTCTATTTGTGACTGTAAAGATCCTGTCACGAACCCCGAACGTCTTTCGTCGTGTCTCCGAGTAGAACTGCTAGGATTCATCCTCCCCCCTCCGTTTGTTGTTTATATACCTTCATTCTGCGACTGTTCTGACCTGAACGGCCTTTCCTCGCACAAACGTCCTTTCGTGTTTTCCTTTTTAGACGTCTACCCGGTTCGACAATGTGCAGAGTCGCTTTGTTAATTTTTTCTAGCCGTTGGGCGGTTCTCGAGTCTTTTTTTCCTTGCGGTTTTTTTCCAATCTGAGGCCGTAGGTCCCTCCAGCTCCTTATTAGATCAGCTGGATTTTTTTTCCCTCTGGGTGCTGCTGTTGCGGTTTGTTCTGCGCATGTTTCCCTGGTACGTTTTTTTTCTCTGGTCAAAACAAATTCCACGTCTCGTTTGCGGGTGGCTACCTGTCCCCGAGCTACGATCTTCTTTCTTTAGGGGGAGCGGACCGGGCCCCATACCGGCCCTTTGGATCTTGTGTTCGTTTCTTTTTTTTGTACAGATCTAGTCGATTCCCGCCTTTTTTTTCGGTTCATTCGTTGGTTTTTTTTTCCATTCCAACGCTTCGCTTTGTCCCTCGGTCTCTTCGGGGCCCTCCGCCCTTACCCTGTCGGAGGGGACCTCCTCAAGCTTTGTTTACTGATCTTCCTTGTCGTGTTAATAGTTGAATGTTCCTTTCCTCAATTTCCTAATCGTTCTTTGTCGGAAGTCTTTTGGTTTCTTTTTTTCTTTCTTTCGGTTGGGGGTGCGTCATCGGTTCCTTTTTGATCCTGTGAGTTGACCGTTGGCGCTTGCTCGCTCTTTTCTTTCCTAAGGAACGACTGTTATCCCCCACCCGGTAGCCGAATTTTCTTCTTGAGTTTTTTCACGAAGCGCACGGCCGCCTCTTTTCACTGACCGGCTGCGCTCTAGTGTGAACTTTTGCTGTCCTTCATCCTCCAGGGAGGAATCCTTTCTCTCCTTAGAGCGTCTCTCTCTCTTAACCCGGCACGCTGTATTTTTTTGTCTCCTTGGAGTGAAATCCCGATGATCATTTTCCCTCACGATAGGCGGTGGGCGGGCACGGCTTCCCTCCGTAATTACGTCTGCTTGTGTTTTTTTTCTGTGTGGTTGTGCTTTTTTTTTGTCGGATCTGGGGCGTTTCCTACCTTTTCCCCCGTTGCTAGCATTCGTCCTCCGTATTCGCACATTTGATACTTTTCTGTCCCGTGATTTCTTTTCAGGTCCTCATACGGTCCTGTTGCCTTTAGTCGGGAGCGTTGGTTTAGGGAAACGTAACTCTTTCGCTTTTTTATGTTTCACTCAAGGCGGCCTGAGTCCCTTTTCATTTTTTTTTCTTGTCTTTGGCATCGCGTTCCCCGACCTCCCTTGGCCAGATTACCTCACCTCCCCTTCCGTTTTTCGTGTTATTTTGGCATGTTCCCCCTTTTTCCGTTTATCTCGCCTTTTATTAAGGTGGACACTCGCGCACAAGACTTTTTATTTTTGCCTTGCTTTTCCTAGAGTTCGTGGCACGTTTGGATCCGCGATGAGTAGGGTGCACTGACTGGGTTTTCCCGTGCCCCTGATCACTGGGAAATTTCGGGAACAGGCGCACCCCAGACTGCCTTGGAACATCCGACTCGGTTCCTTTTACCCCTCGGAGGTACCCCACTTTTGAATCGGGGGAAACCCCCGCCTTTTTAGGGCGAAGCCCCGACTCCTCGTGAGCGCTTCCTCAAACCGAGGGCCGGTTTGTCGTCAGGTTCGTTGCCCAGGTGGCATCGGAGGCGAGCTTTGGGAGAGTTCTGCATTCTTATGGGTCGTAAAATCTTCGCGGTTGATGGGTACGCACTTTTTTACACAGCCTAGTGTCGGAGCAGTCAGGATATTTTCCACAGGTTGCAAAAGTCTAATGGATTCTATTTTTTGCGTTTTCAGTATTTTTTCTTTTCCTCCCTGGAGTTGTGGAGGTGTTTTCCGCTAGGTGTGACGTGTTTTCGTGTTTTTCTCCGCCTCCCGTGTTTTTTCCTTACGTCCGACGACTTTGGAAAGGAGCTTCCGCGCTGAAGACGGGGTTCCTTTTCCCGCTGAATAAGATTTTTATTTTTTCAATAATCCCGTTGGTGGTTTGTTCTTGAGTTAACTATTAGTCAGGTACGTCCACCTCTGCTTTATTCCTTAAGTGACGCGCGTCCCCGTTTTGTGCTAGTTTGCACGCTCCAAATGTTTCCGGGCGTCCTGTTGGCCGGTGGTGTTTTTCCCGGGTTTGAGTACCCTTCCATGCACCGGTGAAGGTGGAAGGGTTACTTACGGACTTTTATCTCCTCGTACAGCCCGGGGGTCAACTACAATAAGGTGTATTTTTCTGAATTAAATTTTTCTTGACTGGGGAACCACCGCTCCTTGTTCTGCAACGGGCGCCATGTGTTGCCCTGGTACTGGGCACTCGCCTCTCTTTTGCGTTGGCTTTGTTTCTTTAAGATCCTTTGCTCCCCCTTATCTTTCGCCACCAGTCCTTTTTTGCTTCCATTGTCTCTTCTGCTACGTTCTTTTCGTGTTTTTTGGATCCGGGGGGTTGTTTCCTGAGGGGGAAACCTCCTGAGGGGAACTGTTTTCTTTTTTTGTTGGCCTCGTTCACGTTGTGTTTTGGATCGCCGCCATTTTGGAACTTCTCCCTTTTGCACGGTACCTTTTTCTTTTTATCTTTTGCTGCTTCTCGTGGAGGTTCTTTCTTCAGAGCTCCCACCCCACGCCTCGCCCATTTTTTTTTTCATCGAAGGCTTGGCGCGACTGGGCCGATGTACTCCAAGCCTTTTCTTTGACCCAGAACACGTTGATTCTCTTTTTTTCGCTTGTTTTTCTTCCTTTGGCGGCGGTCGTAGGTTGAGTATTTTTTAAGCATTAGTCTTGGCCGCCCTTTTGGATGAACCCAGGCGGTAATCATTATCCCTTCCGCCTAGATCCTATTTTTTTCCGCGATTGTTTCCATTTCTCCTCCTTTGAAGCAAAATGGTCACTTTCACCCGTTTTCCTCCAGGGCGTAACTTCTGTTAGCCATTTTCACAGAGTTGTCACTAGGATCGACGCTTCCTGCCCCTGGAAGAGGCTATCCTTCTCTCGAAGGCGCGTCCAGATATTTTTTCCCGCCTCATTTAGCCATGACGTCTCTGAGTTTTTGTGGTGACTCCTTTTTGCTGCGTTTCTTTTTGGGAAGAAATTCGGCTTCTTTTCACTTCTGAGACGACGTCGCCTTTTTCAGTGTCTGGCGCGTTTTATAATTTTACCAGTTTTTGGTTCGTGTCAGACCTTTTCCGGCCCGGGGTTTTTCTTCCCCATATTGCGCCGTCCGAATCGTTGGGAGGAAGTTTTTCCTCCCGCCTTGAGGAGATGTTTTTCCAAGCAGGGGGCGCATCTGTATTTCTTTTGTTCACAGCAGTTCGGGTCCCCTTCGGCAGACGCACCTTCCCTGTCCCTTTTCAACAAGTCCCTCCCCTATATGACAATACTTTTTTCCTATTCTTTTCGCTGCCCCCACCAACCAGAATCAGAGCGATTTACCGGTTGTGATTTTTTTTCCAACCCCCCCAACTGAAAAACCGGCTCGAGATTCCCCAAAGTTATTTTACCCCATCCTTCCCCGAACGGACGCCTCCCTTAGAAAGGCCGTTGTTAGGGACCCTAACAGTTTACATTTTTTTCACGACGTTCCCCCCCCCCCCTTTTTGGCGGGTTCGAGTGCTCTAACACCAACGCAGTCTGGATTAATGTTAGTCCTCCCCAGCTCTTGTGCCCTGGCCCTGGCCGGCTTCCCCTTCTCTGCTGGTGCGCAGCCGTCTTTTCGTTTTTCTCGTTTGACCCTGTTAGCTTGAAGTTCTGCGCACGGGATTTTCACCCGATCCCCCTCCCGTACCCCATGATTCCACGTCTTGCCGTCAACATGGGGTTTTCTTTAGCCCTGACGTTGAAAATCTCTTACGATATTTCGTCTTTTTTAGCGCCTGGCCTCCTTAGTCGCATGAACCCGAGTCGGCACTTTTCCTTTTTTCGCGGACGACCAATTGACCTGTGCTCAGCTCCTTTGTTAGGGCCGGTCCTCCTTTTGAGCGAAGCCCGGAGGCCAAAGTGACCAATCATTTGGTTCTTACTTCTCGTTCGTAGCTTGATATGAATCTTTTCTTCTTCTCCCCTCCGTTGTTGTTTGTTCTTTTCCTCTCTTGTTTACCCCTGTGTCCGAACGAGATCCTTCCGTCTGGACCCGTTTTGGTGGCTGTTGTTCTGTCATTGACGGTTACTTGCCCGAAAACCTGGCATATTTTTTCCTTTTTTGTTCATCGGCTGTGTTTGTAGGCGGTAATTTTACGCTTTTTTCATTCGCGGCCTTTTTCCCTCTCTAGATCGCGTTTCCAGGGGTTTTTCTCTGTCGGTCCTGCGGTCTGGTGGCGGGGGGTTTCAATGGTTACGGGAATTGAGTGTGGATTCGTTTAAACCCCGGCCCTTAACTATCCCCAGGGTGCTTCCCCATTTAGGGCCACTACAAGGAACGGGGGGACCGTTTCCTCTTTACGTGTGTTCTTGTTTTTTGCTGGCCGACTCCTTCGTTGAAGTTTTTTTGGCCCCTTCCTTTAACCGCCTTTGTGGTTTTTTTTTTCGTTTATTCGCTCAAGATAACGCGGGTTGGTTCGGTTTTTTTAGTGGGTGTTTAGTAAAACGGCCTTCCGTCTTTTTCCTAGTTCCAAGCTTTTTTGCTGTACTCCCTTTTCTTTGGTTCTTTTCCGTAGATTTGTTTTTACAGGATGTACGTTGATGGTGTTCATCGGATTTCACAGAGGCCTTTGTACGGTACGTATTAATCTAGTGGTATTTGGGTTTATTTTTGTTTTCTTTTGGGGAGTGCCTTCCTTTTTCTTTAGTTTCTTTGTTGTGCGCGATAGTTCTCTCTGTGGGAGTGACCTTTTATTTATTCTGAAGTTTTCCTTCGGAGGGGCGTCCTTTTTGCCGCTGAGGACCCCCTTTTTTGCTCGAGTCGTATACGGCGGTCCTCTCGAGCCAGGTTGCGCCGTGTTCTGAAAGTTTTATTTTGAGTCTCATTTTTTTTGAGCATTCTCCTCCCTAAGTAACTTTCTGCTCCTTTCTCGTCACCCCCGCTCGGGCCGGCGATTTCGTAACCTTCTCTTCCCCTGATGCACTTCGATTCTCCCACTAAATAATAACTCTCGGCGTGGCTTCCCTCTTCACTTTTCTCCCAGCATTCGGTTGGTGTTGATTCCTGCGTGGTGTTACTCTTTGTCCCCCTGACTGCTATGTGTCCCTTTCCTTTTCCTTTTAGTTTTTTCGCCCCTGGGCTGTTCTTACGGAGCTACTTAAGGGCGGCCACGCCCGGCGGGGCTTCAGTTCCCTCGTCTAGGATCCCACCTTTGACTGTTCATCGAATGGCGGTGTGTTTCCCTCGGCTGGCCGTTTATTTTTCTTCAGGTTTTGCGGCCTTGTCCGGTCTTAAGTCAACCCCTAGCCCTTTTACCCCTTACACGTTTGCTTTGGCGTGATTTTTTTTTGCATTCTACATTTTTCCCCCTTTTTCCATTTTGTCCGAGTGGTGCTCGCGTCACCAATCCGTAGGGTCCGCGTCTTTGATAGTTGTTTCTGTTCCTCCCACGTCGCTCTCTCCTCGGGGTTGTGTTTTACCCCCTTGCGTTGTGGATGGCGTGGCCAAGAGGCCCTGATTCAGGTGAACCATATTTCCGGTCGTTGTCCTACGGCGGAGTTATGACCAGGCGACGGCCCCAAAACCTCCTTTGCGGATGGCCAGCCCGATCTGTCTCCCCCGCTTTTCTCATTATTTTGTCTTGGCTTTTGAAATTTCTTTGGCCCCGTTTCGTGAGCTTGAGACGGTCTCCCTGTGCAGGTCCAGTGGTCTCCCCCCCTTTAACCTGTTCAGGTCGTCGTGGCTGGTTGATGCACCAGGCAGTGCAAACTACGTCTTGGACTGGGGCAACGGTTGTTCTTGTAGATGGCTGCCTCATTTTGAGCCCTCCGGTTCTCGTACCGTCCGCTTATTGGTAGTTGTGAGTCTCTGCCCGCAAAATTTTGAGCCGGCGCACTCAGCACATTCCTCCTTACCCCCAGTTTTCAGTTTTTGGTTGCGATGCCTGTTTGCGAACGGAAAAATTTATCTATTTTAACTCATCCTTTTCTGGAGCTTCTTCGAGGTTTCTCACGGCAGATTCCCTCTGCTTTTGGTTGAGTTTGAGCTTGTTGTTCCCTTTTCATTTTTACGGAAAACCTTGCGTTGCTTTTTACTTCCACTTCCGGACCGTTCCTTGGGCTTCATGTTTCTCCGTGAGTGATCGTTTCTTCCCATAATTCGGATGTACTTTTTTATCTAGGTATTGTCATTGTGCCCTTGACTGTCTGTACGGCCTGATGGCTATTCGTTTTTTATTGGCATTAGGCTCATTTCGCAACGTCGTTCATGTTTCTGATTTCAGAAATCGGGCTTGTCTTCCCATTGGCTTTTTTAGGACCCATTTCTTGTATTTGGGAGCATGGTCTTCACTGCATTTTTTCCATCCCACTCTTCTTTTTTTGACATCACTACGTTCCTCTTTCCCCCCCTCTTGGGCTTTTCTCCCTGTGGCTGGTCTTACAGGGCATTGGGTTGTGGGAATCAAGGGTCCCCCTGGATCCGGCCTGACTTTCTCCTCAACTTTCTCGTTCATCTGCATCCCGGAACAGTGATACCAGTCCTTTTCCGTGGCCCGTTTTTTTTCTCCCTAATTCCTCCTATTGCTTTTTTCCTACTAGCATCCCCCTTCCTTTTCCCCTCGCGCCAAACCGGTAGCGGCCGAACTCGTCTTAATAGATGGGACCTGCACCACCGTCACGCACACATTAGCCCTCCCTCAATGAGCTTCCCAACACGTACGACTTTTTACTCGGTCACCCCCCGCGCAGAACCGCCAAAGCCCATCCCCCGAGTTTCCCCCCCCGCGTCCTTATTCCTCTGGCCTTCCGATCCCCTCCGACTCTAACAGGTCTTTTAGAAATGTCATCCCAAGCTGCACTCCGGTATCTTCGCTTTTTTAGTGTCCTTTTTTTATGTCGGCATTATGGTCGATGACGTTCCCGGCGGCCCGACTTTCCCGTTGCTCCAGCCGGTTGTGTGGTTTTGATGTGGAGCATTGGCCCCAGCCTGTTCCCTTGACCATCCCCTCAGAA
>Ga0179591_1334592_pt1 | contig 19206 bp, 23 predicted proteins | sample CZOMad2_1_08_16f_FD_182891 | JGI IMG/M metagenome (GOLD analysis project Ga0179591, IMG submission 182891) | Vadose zone soil fungal communities from Angelo Coast Range Reserve, California, USA - CZOMad2_1_08_16fungal (PacBio error correction) | ecosystem: Environmental > Terrestrial > Soil >... | reverse complement strand
GGTTGTGACAAATGTCTCTTTAACTTTGATCATCCTGGCGATGAAATAATCTTTTGTGTTCTTCCTCTCTTGAAATTATTATTCTTTGCTTTTGAACTGCCTACCACCGCCAGTGGCTGGCCCTGGTTCCGCCTGATATCTCCCCTGGGTCCTTTTCCTTCCCCCCTCCCTCGGTGGCATTTCTCCTAGGGACGCGCTCCTGTGCGGCGCCTTTCCCCCACCTGTAATGGTTCTCTTCCTTTCGCAAATGTGCAAAGTACTTGGACGTCATTTCCGAAGTTCTTTATTACCACAGGAACTTTTCCCCCTCTCAACTCTCTGCCCCTTTTTTTTGCACGGTTGACTTAAAGCTCCCCCCGTAATCTCTCAAACTTTGGACCGCTCCTCTATTCAAAAATAATAGCTCGTGTTACGATCCTGTTTCATTCTCTCTTTTCCTTTCCCTTCTTTTTCGATTCACGGCCTGTCCCAACCCGAGTTGTCTTGGACTTTTTTATCAAGAGGTACTTCTTTCCTGGAGGGAACCTCTCCAGGGCGTTCCCGTCCTTTCTCATGACCGCTTTCCTACGAACGCTTTTTTTTCAGTTCCTAGTTTCTATCCGGCTCCAGCGTATGAATTGCCTCAACCCCCATCCTTTTTTCCCCCCCCGAGTACGGCGAGAAGACGTTAGCCCTTCGAGGCAGGCCCGGTCCCCAAAGAGGATTTGCCGCTGTGTCCTTTTTCTGCGACCCCCTCCAAAGCCCCGTCCTCGTATCCCGGTAGCCTACGTTCGTGCATGGTGCAATTACCCCCCTAACCCCTTACTTTCACCTTTCTGGACCAAAAGTCCCACAATACCCTTGGATTGCCGTTATTTTCCCACCGGGTACCGTTTTTCCCCCAAATGCCTCCCCCTGCATGTTCTTTTCAATTTCCTTTTCCTTTTACGTAGATTAGGTCCAGGGCCGGCTCTAGGAATTCCCCCCCCCGAAGCTTTTTTTTTCCCCCCTTCCTTTCTCGTTAGTTTTCTCTCAAATGAACCAACCCATGGGCAGTTTTCCACCCCGCTAGAAGCCCTGTACCACTCAACCTGTCTTCCCCCCTGTCTCCCCCGTCCGTCCCCTTTATCAGCGTTTCCAACCTTCCGCCGCACGAACCAACAACCCCCCCTGGTTCGCCTCCCCCCTTTCCTCTTGCGGTATTAGACCCGTTCCTGTCACATTGTTCCTATTTCTTCAATCCCAGTGACAATACACTTCCTCCCCTTGATCACGCCTTCCCCTTGTCACGATGAATCTGGTTTTTCTGTGCCTTTCTTTATGATAGCCTTTCTGTCGACACCTTTCTGACCATAGACAACTAGTGCTACAGTTGTTGCACGGCTTTTCCGCTATGTCCCCGTAGCGCGGTCCAGTCCCGATCACCGCCACCCATGATTCCCCCCGCACGGCCTTGCTCGCACAGAGCGTCGCAGTCGTCCCGCCTGTTTTTCTCTTCCTTTTAGATCAGGCCAGGTGCGCTTCCCCAAGGAGTTTCTACCTTCCTTCCGCTTCCATCATTGTGGCGCCCCCCGTTAACGCGCGCAATTTTCACAGCTGATACCTGGAAGTCCCCCCCCCCTTATCAGAAGACCACCCCCTCCGCCCGGTCGTCTGTTTTTCTCCCTTCCCGGAGCCCCTTTTTTTAGGTTTCCCTCTTCGAGTGCATGACACGATCTCCCTTACCTGCGGCGATTCTCCTTTCACGCGTGATTTTCTTTTTTACGTGGGAGGCTTTCGATTTTTTGTGGTTTTTGATCTTGCAGTCCCTTTTTCGCACAGGCTCTTTCTTAGGTCTGTCTGATCTTGTCACCCGGCAATAGCCATATGCTCTGGTCCGGACGAATCTCTTTTTTTTTTCGTTCTTCATGTTTTTTTTATAGGAAGCCTCTCTTCTTTTGTTGTAGTTTTTTTGGTTTGTATATGTTTGTCTTTTTTGTGGGTGAGGCCCTCCCCCCCCTTTTTTTTTTCGTAGGCCCATATACAGCTTCGACCTGAAAAGGGTTATTCACATTTTTTCTCTGTCATGGATTGACACCTGGAACTCCCTGTGTATCCCTCTTCCCAAGGGGAACAACTCCTCCTGTATGGATTGTACCCCTTCTTTCCTTTTTTTAGGGATCCTGTGAGGACCCCCCTGTTTGCAAGACCGCTGGCGTACTCCGTTCGGCGAGAGTAAGAGTGACTTTTCGTTGGAAGTGGGACCTTCTTTTCTTTTGAGGGGTGCTTCTATTGCATCATGATCAGATTTTTGATGCTTTCCCCGTCTCTGAGTTCTCCGTCCACGCTGGTTTTTTCAAAAATAGTTTTTGGTCTTCTCTTTATCGTCAAGGCAGGGATGGGCCTCTCCTCCTTTCCTTGTTAGATTTTCCCCTAGGGAAAGGCTTATTGTGATCGCTTTTCTCTTAAAGGACACCTCCTCCTGCAGAAGGACTCTCCCCTTTCCCTTGTTTTTTTCACTTTTGGGTTTTCGCTTTTCTGTTCTCTCATCAGAGTTTTCATCACGCTTGCCCGGAAACGAAAAACTAGTTCCGTCTTTTCCCCCCCCCTCTTTTATAGACGTGGTACCTCCCTATTTGAGATTGGAAGTTTCCCGACCACGGCCGGCAGTCTCCATCCTCGATGGTTCCCTTCCCGAAAAAGGTTTCGTGGCCCCAAACTGGGGTTGCTCTCTTGTAGGACACCAACGCTAACGCCCCCGGCGGCGACACAGACGACGGTGTTGGCACTCCGGTCCTCTACTTTTTTTTGTTTTTCTTTTATTTCCTAAGTTCCCTCTATAGCGTTTGAGCCTAGTTCAGGGAGTACAGATTCTTTCCGTGAGCGCCTCCTTCCTCCTTTGAATCCCTTTTTCACCCCGGTAGCTCATGTAAAGATCCCTCCACTTCCCCCTCATCGCGGCCTATCCGCCCATCGCCTCTTGCAACAAGATAGACCCTTGCAGCTGTGCTACCTTCCCCCCCGGACTCCCTTTTGTTCTCCCTAATGAACTTCCTAAGGAAATATTTTCTCCCCCTTTAACTTTGGGATTGATTAAGGGCTTACTTGAAATAAATTCCCAATTTCCTGGGAAATGCTCTGGGGATTAACCCCACGCCAATTTTGGAGATCCCATTTTTCGGCTCGCAGACAGGTATTCCCCCTCCAAGATCATTGGCCTCACGCCCTTGATCACAGATGGTAAATTTCACTGGCGCGCTCCTGTTTTATTAGGACTTTACTTCCTCTTTCCTGGACGACTTTCTCCTTTTGCAATTGATAAACGGAATGAGCACCGGCCTTTCCAGCAATCTGGTTATTTTTAGCTACCTGTGGCTTTTTTCTATGAGGGTTCCCTTATTTTTTTTTTTTTTTTTTTTTTTTTAGCTTTGACCTGGCCCGGCTTTTGACTTCCCCGGTTGCCGGTATCTACTTAAGCTAGTTAGAATTGCTGCTTCTTTTTCCAACAATAAACGTCATTTTTCGCTTAGATCCCCTTGGCTCTGTCATCTTCACGTCCCCCACCACCCCCCCCCCCCCCTTTTCCTTCTTCCTTAGGAAAGGCGTTTTCCTTCCATGTCTCATGAATTGGCACCAGTTATACTTCGTTCCCCATGGATCGTCCTTTCCTATCGGTGTCGGTTCTTTTTTTTCTCTGTCTGGACTTCCCGCTCTAAGAATGACGTTCTTCTTTAAGACTTCCTCGTGTAAGTCCTTCCCCTCAAGCATTCTCCTTCTCAAGCCTCTCGAAGAGGAGACACTTCCCCCCTTCCGCGATTTTTCTTTTTGCCCAGTGGTCCAAACCCCCTAGGACTGCATTTTAAAAGTCTATGCTCCCTCTACTCCCTCTTACTGCAACCTTTCTCAAGGTGCTGGCAGCCTCACAACCGTTCAACACTCGCCCCCTCTCCTCTCACGATAACCCTCCGTGCCCTTTGCTTCTTCCATTCCTTTTTTTGGTTGAGATCTCTTCCTTAGGGCGGCTGCTTTTAGCTTTTTTTTTGTCCGGTGGTATGTAAGTTTTCCCCCCTTTTCCCTTTTCTTGAATTTCCCTCCTTTAAGTGGTCGTTATGCGAGAGCTTGTGCCGCCTTTCGGCAGTGAGGGTGTTGATCAGTTTTCTGAACGCGTTTCTCACCTTTTCCTGGTCTGTTCCCGCTGCCCTTATTAATGAGGAAGGAGTCGTTTTTTTTCTACCGTCGTGTTTGCACATCCTCCGGAGCCCGACCGTGGTACATAGAAGACAAAACCCACTTTTGGCCAGAAAATCACTTTTCTTTTTCTCTAATGGTCGAACCGTTGTCTCTGTTTCATGTTTTTTGCGAGTCCCCCCCTTTGAGGACCTCAACAACGCGTCGGCGTCCTATATTCAAGGCTTCGCAAGGTGAGGAGTTACGTTCCTGTTGCGAACGTGCCAAGTTCCCTCCCTTTCGGCAGACCTGAGTCGACTGAGATCCTTTCCTGACACCGATCGGCCCCTACTGGCCAATCCTCTCCATCAGCCCGATCAGTCGACTGGAAGACGCAGTTGTGCCTCTGCTGGATACTTCCTCACGGACATTTGTGCCGGCCGGTTTTTTTCTTGTCATGGACAGTATGGAGTGATTGACTTGAATCGCCCCTACCCCGCCTCCAGTTTCTGAGAAGGTAATACGCTTTGCGGGATGCCTTTTGTCCCCGTGTTTTGTCTATTTCGCGGCCGAATTCCTAATGTGCGGTTTTGCATCTCTCTTGGCGGGTCCCCGCGATTACCATGCCTTTTAAAGATCTTCCCTTCCTTCTCTTTCAAGGGGGAACCAGTGTTTCTTTGGGGAATCAAGGGTATGCTGCATGTTTCGTCTTTTTTTTCCCCAACTATAGATGAAAGAAACCGATTAATTGATATTTTTTCTTTTCAAATTCGGGTTCACTCTACTTTGATTAAAGTGAGAAGTAAACGGTTCCCCCCGGTCCCGTAAAGGATTCACGTTCTCTTCATTATCGGAATGATCTCGTGACTTACCGGATTTTTTCTTGATGAAAAGAGACACTTTTTCTTTTCCCCCAATTTGAGCAAAGTCTTCCTTAGTACAGAGGCCGCGACCCAAGTAGAGGTCGCCGACTGTATTTGCATTCCGTCACCCCTTCCTCCCGGACAGACCCTCACCCTCTTTCATTATAGAACTCTTCTTTCGTGAGTAAGGGAAAGACTCACATGAACTCTAGGGTCTGGGGCAAAAGGCCCTCCCCAAGCATCCTTCCTTTTTTCAGAGAAAGCCATCGCTGATTTTTTTTTAGTGTTCCTAAACTTCTTGTCTGTTCGCTTCCGTGACCCATCCTCCCTTCTGTGGCCGTTGAGAAGATATATACAACCTCACACGTCCGATTTTGAGAGTAAGGGCTCCCCTCCCCCTTCTTCGCGGAAAGACCTCGTTCTCCTCTTCTCTCGAATCCCAACTTCTTATACCACTTACCCTCGTCGGGCGTTACCACCACCTACTCCACCACTAAGACATAATGGACACTGCACGAGCGCAAGTCCTTAACCGTCGTAGGCCCGAATCAAGACAGCGCTCTGCAACCAGCCAATGACCGACAGCACACAATGCCCCGCCCCCCGCTTCCACCTCAACCAAAACATCATCAAATTAAAACGCTCCCAGCTAATTCCCCTAAATAACCCCCACCTATTTCTCTCCTCTACCCCCGTCCCGTCACCCTCCACGCTCTTAAACACCTCCAATTGAGCAAACCTCCCCCACCCACCCCAAATCCGTTCCTATGACGATAAACCACCAGGGCAAGCAGAGAAAGACACTCCTCCCACCTACATCTTTCCTTGCGCCCTAGTCCATGGTCACGACCCACTCACTCACACTTTCCTGACCCTTCTTCGGTGGAAAGCTAGGGCCACTTCCCCGTCAAAACTCCCACAGAATACCCAGTACAGCATACCTCCCGCCCCCCCTCCAGCCCCCCTGGAAACCCCCCCAATTTCCTCACTCTGTCCACCAAGCTCACGTCCATGGTTGCACTAGAGCCGCCGACCCTACCATCTGGCTACTTAGTGGCGTGCTCTACTATCCACCTAATAACAACACTCCATCCAGCCCTTCCGGACCTTTTACCCAGGGGACAACCACGGTCATCTGTCACTAACCCCCCAATCCCAACCCTCCCCCCGCCGATAAAGCTACCCGGGACCCGACAAACCTATCACATACAACCCCAGTAGGGGCACAACCTATACCAACGTAGCGAAAAACAGCGGGTATTCTTATAAACAATTCGATCAGCCCTGCCAAGCTTAGTCCAGGACCCCGTAAGCCTAGCGCGCAATGACTTCGGAGGAGTCTCCTCAAAGAACAGCCTAATTGTTTCCAACCATACCCCGACGGTCTACTGTCCCCCTCCAGCTATTTCTTGGCCACCGAGGACCAAGCGCTCCCCAAGACGTTGAAAGGCTCACCTCATTCCGCTATCCGGTAATTCGCGACCGACCCCAACGTCACCAACATTCACTCAGAGGTACGACCATCTCACACCTCCCAACACACCGCCCCCCCCCCACCCCCGATCACGGACCCCAACGCTTTTGCCTCCCGGGTCCAGCATCCTCTCACCGCACGATGCCGCGCCCAGTGGCTCCCACCGACCATCTACGTAATCAACCGAGGCCTACTACCCCACCCCCCGCGCTTTACCTTTGCAACGTCCCACCCCTTAGACCCCCCACCTGCACATTCATCTAACAAAGCCAGACACGCAACTCGTAACCGTATGCCGCCCCCCACCCCCACTGGCCGATTAAGTGTTATGCCCGGGCACCTTCCTTATCTCATCCACAGACCCCCGTATAATCTCTATAATCTCCGTCACAGCCTAGTCCGATACACCACCTCGACGGGGCCCTTACCCCCGGCCGACAAGAGACGTCCCCTCTCGAGCTCTGACTTCGCCCCCCGCTACGCAGAATACTCTCGGTATGACGTACTCGACGGCCAACCACCGTCCAAGCGCAGGGAACGATACCACTGATTGGCAAGGTAAAATACAGCCTCCTAATGCCTTTAGCTCGGATGACTCCCCAAAACACACCACACCACCCGCCCGATCTTACCCCCCCGGCCCAGTTTTACCCCACCAGCGCATCCAATGCAACACCCGTCTTGACATTCGAACCTAAACTGCCCTCGCCTCACCCAGGTGACCCAGACTCTCCCCCCCCACGATGCGTCGGACTGACGTCATTCTCAACCAAGACGACACCCATTCCGCGCCCACAGACAAGGTCCGCAGGCACACATTGCCTACCGCAAATCGGTCATGCCTCCGGGCTCGTTGGTCCATCCGGCACCCAAGCTGGGACTCTTGAGCATTTCCGGCTCGAGCGGAAGTTCACACACACAGTCGCCAATCTCTCGCGCGCACTCTGACTGCTGCCCAGTTTCCCAAAACCACCGCGGCGAGGAAGCGTGCACCCCTAGAACCCCACGTTCTCCCTTCTACGCGCGTCCAATAAGTCCCAAGCAGACCACAGAGCCACTGGAGACAGTTCCAATTCGCCCGAGAAGTCCACCGGAACCGGTATACGTCCCAGCGCCCCACTTACGCCGCTCCGCGTACTCCACCCCTCTCCCTAGGGGGCATTCTTCTGGACTGCACCCCTACGCGCATGTGAATACTACGGGAGGACCCCCCTGCACACCATCGCCACGGGCCATACAAGTTCACTACTCCTCTCATCCGGGAGTTGGAAGCCGCGTGGAAAATCTTAACTCCCACTCACACCTCTCTTTACCAGAACGCAACACTCGTTCCTCATAGCTCCTTCGATGAACGCGCACCCCAACAGCCCATCGCCATACGACGACCCACACCCAACCCCATGAAATGAACCCACAGCACGACCCTTAGTGAACGACCGGTCGGAGACCCCCCTTCCCGGGGTCAGCGTCCCCCCCCCGTCATCTCCACCCCCCCCCCTGAGTCCTAAACAAGCCCATTTCTTCTCTTACTCCCCATGTTTCCCCCAGCCCCCCCCCCCCCCCACCCCCCCCCCCCCCCCCCGTCCCCCCCCCCCCCCCCCCCCACCCCAGCCCCCCCCCCCCCCCCCAGCCCCCCCCCCCACCCCCCCCCCCCCGATTCATCGTGGCCCCCCCCCCCCTTCTGGTATCAGGAATGATTTTTGTGTTCTTAATTTAGTAATCGGCTCCAGGCTTCCCGTGGCCTGTTTCGCACTACCCCCTGTTGTCCCAAATTTATTCGAAACCCCGTTTTGTCTTTTTTTCCAACGTTGGTTCCCCTCTCCTCGTCGAAACTCCTTTTTACGGGTGAACTTGCTTTCTGTAGGGTCTCCTTTTTTCTTAGGTAGATTTTGCGCGCCGGTTTTTCCTTCTCTAAGCGTTGTTCTTTAGAGCTACCATTCTCCCTCTTTTTTTCCTCTGTAAGACCGGATTGGGACGTGCCTTCTGGCATAGTCAGGTGGACCCCAGGCTTGACACCCGAGGACCTCTCTTTTTCGGTTTTAATGTTTGTGACCCCCCCTTCCTTTGCTAAATAGAACAGGTCTACCGTCTTTTTTATAGTCGTTTTTTTCTTTTTTTTTTTTTTACCTCCGGTTCCCTTAAGAGAGATTGCCCGCGTCACTCAGCTCTGGCCCCACCCAATTTCTCCTAAGATTTTCTCTTCAGAAAGACGATTTTTTTCTCCGCTTGGCCCTCTGCACGTTCGATATGCCTCCTTTCCCCCCTTGATGCCTCGGTGCTCGTTATTCTATTTCCCCCTGGGGGTCGGCCATAGCCCCGATTAGGTCCCTATCTTTTTCCCTAGAGAAAACTTTAGTGGTTCGCTGAGATGGCCTTTTCGATCCCGGGGAAGGCCGCCCCTTTCCCGTCTCTGAGCACACTCAGTCTCCCCCACGTCACCCCCCCCCTTCTACGGAGGGTCACCGTCCGGGTATCTATACTCCGTTTGTGTGTTGTCTTCGAGTTCCCCCTTCGTGGCACCCCTGATTGATGTGCTTTTCTTTCCCCCCCTGCCAGTTCTTTGCTCCTGAGTAGGACTGTTCAGCCACTCCTAACTTTCGAGAAAGAACCCCTCCTGGTCCCGTTTGCCCTGTTCCCTTCTTTTCTTTTACGAGTAGGAATGATATTCCTCCACCCCCAGAGTGCCAAAAATTACTTTATCAGAGGGGTCTCTGACACTTTTGACCGAAACCTGTTCCGGCACTATGCCCCGCGGGCTTGAGGCCTTTCTCCCATACTCCAGAAAGTTTTCTCCCAAGGTTTTTTTCCTCCCTCCAATTGTGGATTCGGGCAACCCCTTCCCTTCGAAAGACCACCGTTCGACAAAGTCAACCCATCACCACTGGATAATTTTCGAAGCCTCTTTTCGGTCCCTTTTTCCCCCCCAACCCCATTCATTGCATATAAGCCACTCACCGTTTTTCCCTGGGTTTATTCGACTTACTCGATAGAACCTTCCACTGCCCCCCTTAATTTTTCCCCCGATGAGTACTCGCCACATTAAAACCACCCCCCGGAGACCCGTAAAAACAACGACTGACTCCCCCGCCCTTGAACTACCCCTCTCCCCCCTGCTTCCCTCCCCTCCCAAACTCACTTTTTTTCCCTTCCTGCAGCACTCCCCGCGGTTGAACAACCTCTTTTACTTCCCCCAACCCCCCCTGACTTTTCGGATTTGTGCACACTTTCAACTGTCATTGTGCCCCCCCCTCTCCGATTCCATCTCCTATTTCAGAACTCCCTCCCTCTCTTTCTGATACGGTCACGTGGTGTCACGATGTCATCGTTGATTCGTGTGGGAGTTATTTTTTGCCTTTTTTTCTAATCGTCCTTTTTTCTCAACTTCTCCTCCTCCCCCCCGCTCTCAAAGTCTCTTCTTTTCGGGGAATTGCCGGCTCTCGTTTCCCTTTTCTCTTTCTCACGCTACAATTCCCTCCACCCAGTCTCCCTATCCTTCAGTCTTTGCACCAGTCCCAGTCCCCCCTAAATCTCTTTCGCCCGGATGTCAGCTCCGGCCCTCGGTTTTTTTTCGAAGATTCACCCTTAGTTTACATGCGCACGTGTTTGTTCAATCGATTTCTCTTCTTTTACGGCCTCTCCTTTCTTACGGGGGTCCCACAGTCCCCCTGGAACAGGAGAACCCCTCGATACCAGATCAGGGCCTCCTTTGCCCTCTTTTTCCGTACCGGTAGTATCTGAGAAAGAAGGCCCCTTGGGGTCTTCCTTTTCTTTTTGTCTTCCCCTTCTCAAGGACTTAGGTCCCTGATCCATTTTCTATCGCCGCTGATTTTCTCCCAATCAATGTGAGGATTGAGATTGTCAGGGGTCCCCCCTGGCCCCCCCTTTTAGCCCGCTGGAGTTGGTCAGTTCTTAAGCTATCGTTTTTTCCGATTTCCTACCGCAACCTCCATGATTATTGTTCCCCGTTCTCTTTTTCTAATCATATCTTTTTTCTTCCGTCGGGTTATGAACTTAGTCTTTTAAATCCCTCTCCGTTGGAGACTTTCGGATCAATATATCCTCATGTTGAGTCGTTAAACGCCTTGACTGATCACCTTCCTTGATTCTGGAACCTGCCCCTTTGTAATGCGTTTTCTTTCACTCCGGAAAGGTTTTGTTCTCATCCCATCCTACAAGAGGAGAAGTCCTTTTCCCCTTTCATGAGTTCTTTTTTTTTTTTCCTTATACGGGATAGGGAGTAGGGGCTCCTGCGTTCCCCCCATAGTGGAAGGGCTGGACGGAATCCGCTGGCCCTCTCTGCCTAGTAAGGTGTGATCTCTTGATGGAGGGGGAGGACGTTAGGCCTTTTGCTTCTTACAGGTTTCTCTCCCCCTGGTCTCTTTGGCTTCCTGTTTCTCTCCAAGAGTTTTTTCACCACTCGGTTTTTTCGGATAGCCGCCTCTTCTTCGGCAGGTTCACCGCTCTTCCCCTTCTTGCTTCTCTCTTGGTCTAGAAAAGTCGGCTTTTCTCCCGATTGGGGTCCTCTCTCTTCAAAGTGCAATCCTGGGGATGTATTTTGATTTCCCTCATCGTGTTCGGCCTTTTGCATCAGCGTCGTCTCTTCGATCCTCTCCCCGGGGTCAGTCAGCCAAGTTGCCGGGTGGTCCCGCGGCCTCGATTTGTTTTCTCTTTTGGGTTACTCATTCTTTCTGTTACTCCTCTTGGTGATCTCTTAAAGAAACTGTGCTTTCTTGATGGCGGTGACAGTTTTAAACTTACCATACTCTCACAGGGGGAACCTTCCGGTTTCCCCCAGTGTCGTCTCCTCTTTTTTCAATAGCGATAATACTTACTTTCATTTCGATCGTTTTCCTCCTCTGAGAAAAGGCCTTCTCTCGATTCTTTCGCTCCTCTTCCATTTCTCGACAGGAACGATTACCCTTTCTCTTCATCCCCCCTCGTGATGTCCTCCGACCCCATAATCAATTTCTGTCCACCCGTGATATCAAGCCGTGACGCTCGGATAAAAAAACCCACTTGCTTAGATTCTTTCCCCAATCCTGTAAATGTACCCTCATCCAACTGAAGCCCTCACCAAACGACTTTTACCCTTTTATTCTAGCGATTCAGGGCAGTACTTCTTAAGAAATTTCCTCTCTCTCGATGGGACGTTATTGGCGACCCCCACCGCAATTGTATGGATCATCCTTTCCCTATCGAACATCGACCTCCCTCTTTTCTCCCCCCTGAAGGACTCTCCAGCTTCCCTTTCCCTGAGCTTTTTCTTTTTTCTTTTCGCCGGTTATTTAGGAAGAAGGCCGCTGCTCGTCGTAAGGAGATTTACAGCTATAACCTGGCCACTCCACCGGCCCTTCTTCATGGTTTCTTTCCCCCCTCCTACTGCGGTTCCTCAGGATTAGCCGGACATGATCGCGCTGACAGATCTCCTTTTTTCCCTGCGGATCAGCTGACTTCAAGCCCAATTATTTCGATCATTCCTTCCTTATGCCTAATTTTAGTAGTCGAAATCCGGATGTTTGTAGAAACAATAACCTCTCCTTTGAGATGGCACTATGGCTTGCGACCGTGTTGGCGCTCCTCGGGAATCACTGAAGCCATGCTATTTCCTCCGAGCGCACTAAGGAGACCCAGAATTTGATTTTCTTGTTGGCCTAACCCTCTACTTTTGGTGCTCGTTTTTTCCACGGCCCCCCTGTCTGATCAGACTGAAGGTGATGTGTCTTTCTTAGACCCCCTCTCCCCTCATCCAGCATTTCTTTTTCGACCGAAGGACCTCTCGTGTAAGGAAAAAATTAACATTTTCGCGCGTCTCTCACTGTCCCCCCCCCCATAAAGGACATCCCTTCGCACACTTTTTCTCCTAATTTTTTTGTAAGAAGTGATCCAGTGCCTGCCCCACTCAAAACCTCGCGCGTCTTTCGCACGATCACAAGCTCCCATGCATCATAGTGTGTGTTTTTTCTTCTAAACGTTGAGGCTTGATTTTCTTTCCGATTAGGACGAGTGATGCAGGTTTTCGCTGTCTTCTTTCAAGTCATACGATTCCTTAAGTCAAGTCTTTTTCCTCCTTCGGCCGTGAGGGTTTTGCAATTTCCCCTAAAGTCGCGGGTTACGTGGCCTTTTCTTTGAGCAAGCAGTTTCTAATTTAGATGGTGAGGGCTGATTATGCCTGACCGGAGCTTTATACTACCCCCCTCTACTATCCGTCAGGAGGAGCCCGACGAATCGGCCCCCCCCCCCCCCCCAGAGGAACCCCTGATCACTGAGGCCCCCTTTTTTATGCGTTTCTAGTTAGGAGTCTCTCCCGTAATCTTTCCCTTTGAGGCGTTGACTCTACCGGCCCGAAAGTTCCTTGGTAGCTCAGCGGTTTTTCAATCTGAGGTCGACAATTGTTCTCACACTTTCCCATTCCCTCCGAATCTCAGACCCTGCGGACTCGTCCTCCTACAGTTGGGAGTTTCTTTCCACCTTTCTAGGCTCTCCTTTCCAGTTCCTCTCAATGACCCTGACTTGCTTCTCTCCAAGGATGTGCTTCTTCCTGGACATGGGGCATTTTCCGGTTTTCCCGTCCTTTCCCATTCTTCTGACTCGTAAATTAAGGACACCCTTTATTTCCTCAAGAAACGCTTCTTCCCCTTTCTTCCTACTTTACATCTGGGGCCCCCTCCTCCATAGGAGATCTGTGATTTTTATTTTGTCCCTGGCTCGCCGGAAGCCTTAAAATGGGGTGGTTTCTGTCCCTAGAAAGGCGAGTCCCCCCCTTATGCCCCTTCCGAACTCCTTTTTTTCCTTAGACCTTTTGGACTACAATTTTTTTCCTTCAAGGGATGCCTTTTTCATTAAACTGATCGGACCCAACGTTCTCCCTTTTGACCCATTAACTTCACTTAACTTTTTCATCTCAAACGGTGATTTTTTGGAAGCCCTCGATTATTGTTTTGAAAGTGAGCCTGTAACCCTTTTCGTCCTTCGCAGTTCCCTTTTCCAACTTCGGGATATTAGCGACTCCTATCTTCTTTAAGTGAGACCAGGAATTTTTTGAGTTAGATAGCACTTTTCATTCTCCCCCCAAATCTGCAAAATAGTCGAGACCCCTACCGCGTTGAAGAGCCCACATTCTCTTCCTCTTGAGAGTCTTGGAACTTTTATTATTCCATTTGTCTCTCCCTGTTGGCGAGATCCTCCCCTCCACGCTAGTATAAGCCTTTTAGGATCCTTTCAAAGGCACCGAGGGCCGTCCAAGTCCGACATCGCTTCAAGAATCCATTTGGAGCGCCTTTCTCCCGAGGCCCATGAAGTGCCGAACGTCCCATTTAGGATGCGTCGACGTTTCTTTCTGTTCAGCGATCCACGTCAACCAGGGCCGATTTTCGCTGACAGGGCTACACAGGAACCCTCGCTTTTCCCCCCTCCATGATACCAGTGAGGCTCGGTTCAGTCCCCCAACAGTCTTCCCAACTCGTCTACACAGTAGCGTGGTCCCCTCCTCAATCGAGATGACGCCCTTCCCCCAACTCCTCTTTCCCCCCAATCCGATAATTCTCTAACTTTGACCTCTGTTTGCGGAGTCTTACCGCCCTGTTCCGGCCCTGGTTCCGAAAACTGGGACGCCATTCCTTCCTTCACTACTCATGCCCCTCTTTGATTATTAAGATGACTATCACAACTTTTTCCTTTCCCCTTTGATGTACTTCTATGCAAGACTTCAAACCCTCCCACAGAGGAAAATTCTTTCCTTTTCTTCAGCCTCCCCCACCCCTGCCTCTTTCTTGGTATATTGATGAGAGCGTAGATTTCGTGCCCTTTCCTAGCCTTCCGTTTTTGTAATTTCCCTCCCCCCTCCACCCTGATAGTCCATTCCCCCCCCTCCTGAGAACATTTTTTTTTTCAGTGAAGATCTCACCTTCCTGGACAACTAAATGATTTTGTCCCCTCTCCCCTCGTCTGCCCCCGACAATCGACCATTTTCTTCTCCTTTTTCAGCCCATCTGTCTCCCTAGACTCGAATCTCTCTTCTTTGATAGTTAATAAAATAGTTATATCCCCCCCCCCTTGTAATTCCTTCTCCCTCCCCCACGATTGCCATCAAGAGGGTCTACTCTTCCACGCTTTATGATAATCTCTTTTCCTAGTTTCTCTTTTCTCTTTGATGAGGCTTATGCTTCCCACACGCATCCCATGGATAAACTACCCCACTCCCGTATTGCCCCCCCCCTTTCCCAAAGTTGTCTTCTCCCCCCCCAATAATGTGAGACCCCCTTAGGATGTCCCTTCTGAGTGTGTCTCTCAGTCAGGGAATCGTCCGTCCTAGGGTGTCCGCCAGTTTCTGAGCTTCTCTCTCCCTCCAGTTGAGACATGCTAGAGAACTAGCTTACCCTATCCAGTTGCCGTACTCTCCTCAATTTGTCGATTCTCTAGATACGTCTTTCTCCCTGCTTTATCCACTTAAGACTCACCCCCCAAGGACTCCCTTCATCGTTACAACGTGAAGGAATCAGTCTCTATCTGATGTGTATTGTCCACTCGTCTTTGCAATAGGCCATCTCTCCAAGGCATGCCAAACGAAAGCTTGTAACTATGGTACCCCCCCTCCTTTGGTTGTTGATACCGTTTCTTCCAGGCGTCGAAGGCTCTGGGGGGGTATGCCCTTTCTTTTTCCGATAATTCTTACAGTCGTCTGCGCGTGGTGTCCCAGGTAGCGCTTGTGTTACCCCTGGGAGTAGCCCATATCTCCTTCTTTTCCCCGCGCTTGGAGAGTGAAGTTCGCGTTCCAGTTTCCCTCCCCACGACGACCACCTGGCACCACCTTTGCGGGCTCCCCCTAGGAAGGGGTCTTTTTTTCCACCTTTTGTTTGAAATGATCTAGTTTGCATGTTTTGTTATTTCTATAAAGGAGTGGTCCAGTCTCTCTTATTCGTCAGAGGAATGTGACCACTTCTTTGGTTTTTTCCTTTCCCAATGGGCAGCTCTCTGGCCGCCGACATGACATCGCTTGTTCAGTATTCGCTTTGGCCATCCTTGACATATGTATTTTCCCAATGAAGGACCCCTCTGTGAATCCCTTCCACACTCCTCATGTCCCAGATCATGCATTCTGGGTGCCCGTGTATCAACCCTTGGAACCAGCGACCCCCTATTGTTCTAGAATGTCGTGCCTCCCGGTTGAAGGACCCTCACACATCATCTTTAAAGGGACCCCCGAACTCCCCCCACCATAGTTTGTTTCCAGACTGGCATCTCCCTTTCTATAATCCTCTTGTTTGGATAGACTACTCACCCGACGTTGGCACCCGCCTTTCCTATTTGCGGATTCGTCGTCGGGCATTTGGTGCCCTTGGCCGGCTCACTGGAGTTCATCTTTATCTACAGCTTGGGCGAGCCCGCCCCGGAATGTTCTTGTTTCGCGTTTCGTTCCCGTGATTGGTAGATTGCCGATCTCGGCTACCCCTAGGATACCCCCCCAGTGATAAGGACGAGCACGTAGTTCTTTAAGTTTTTTGAGTCAAGCCTACCCCTTCTTGGGAAAGCGGCCTATCCTCGGTTGGTGAGACCCACCACAGACCTTTCTAGCAAAATGTGTTTAGGTTCTCCAGCCGTCCTTTGGACAGTTCCTCTTTTTTAACGATCCTAGAAGGGACTTTCCACTTTTTTCTTTCGAACCCCACGACCCATACCCAAACCCTCTTAATCGCCTTTTCCCCTCCAGGGACAGTTTGGTTCCCCCCAATGAAACCTGACTCTTCGGAGTCGTACAATCAATCCCTTTTGCAATGGGTTGTACGTCATCTTTTCACAGATGAACCTATCCCCGTTTCTTCTTGTAAACATGTGCGATAGGTCTATCCTCTCCCAATGACCCCACCGCTGATTACTCCAAGCAGCGCCTCGAATTGCACTCCCGATCGTCACTACAGGACCCCTTTCCCTTCCCCACACAGAGCCTTTCCCTAGCCAAAGCATTCCCACCCCCTGAAACAACACCCGACTTTTCCTCCCGTTGACAACTCCTGATTCGGCTTTTTCCCTTATTGCTGGGCTCGTTGCGATTCTCCATCGCCCCCCCCCACGTTGACATACCAATCTATAATACTTTCGACATGGCCGTTGGTTCACGTTTCTCGGTTTTGAATTGTTGGTGTTGCGCCCTTGTCCTTATCACTAGGGGTCGATAAAAGTAGCTTCCCCTCCCTACTTAAAAACCCGAGCCGAACCGTTTTTACCTCTTTTGGAGTGTCATATAGTTCCGGCTCCGCTTTCATCGACTCGCCCATCCCCCCCCCCCAGGAATTCTTTTTTTTAAAACAGTAAGCTCTTCCGGCATCGCACCCAGTTAGCCTTTCCCCCCCCTCCACCTAGCCTTCTGTGATTTCAGCTCCGTGGTTCGGTGTGATAACTGCTTTTTCTTTCAATCCCCCGAAGTTTTTGTTCGGATCCATCTTTGTTCTGTTTCCGAGAGCCCGGAGTCACTCGTCGCCTCTGCCCCCTGTATCGGCACAAGTCTTTCTTTCATCTTCCCCGTGAAGACCCCCATATTTATGTACCTCTCTTCTTCGCCTCAGTAAAGGATCAATGGGTTTGAGATGCGACTCACTGATCGACCAGTACATTTATCTAGCAAGGTCTTCCGCGATCTAAAGGACTTCCCAGTGCTTGCGGTTATTCTGAATTTCTGGCTCCGACGTAGCCCTGCCCTTCTACTGTAAAAGATGGTAATATTGGATGCTCTTGTCTTTTTCTTTCAATCCCCCGCCTTCTCTGATTTCTCTGGGCCAGGTGTTGCCCCTCTCCCCCTTTGGTTTGGGGGTTTCACACTGATTTTGCTGGACTTCCCCTCAGGGATCGATGCAAGAGAGCCCCCGCATCGCTGGTTGTCTTGGTCCGAGAAAGTTCTTGCACCTTTGTCCGTTTCTCCTTTTTTCCCAGGAACCACTCCTGAGGGTTTTCTTCAGTTCTAGTCTGAAGCATTTCCACCTTTTTTCTCTTTTCTTACAGATCTACACCGTGGGAAGTCTCCGTCGCTATATATTCCTGCTAAGTGTAGTTCTGTCGTCTTTATGGGTTGCGGACCCAGAGGGCCCGGCACCTTTCCGAAGTACTCCGCATGAGCCCCTCCCTTGCTAGGTCTCGTGATGGTTGGTCAATGTTGTTGAACGAGGAGGTTTTTTTATTATGTTTCCCTCTGGCCGTTAGCCTTTGGGGTGGCCCCGGCTTTGATGAAACGCGGTGTTCACATTTTCTTTCCCGAGCGATGTACTTGTCCTTCTCGGAGGGGGGGTTTTTTTGTATTTTCTCTGACCCTTCTCGTTAGAGATCTATCTTCGTCTTTCCTAACCTCCCGCGTCGATGAATTTTCAGGTTTGGGCCCCTTCGTGTTCTTCCTTTAGGCGGCCGATCAGCTTGGTCACGTTGAAATTTCGGTTCCATCCCTCCCCGAGTTCGTGGCCCAGGCCCGAAGTTGTTATTCCACTCGTGGCTAATTCACCGACTTTCCATTTCAAGCGTTTCGTTTACGATACGGCCCGAAAACAGGTTGGTCAAACACCTATGGCGGTGCCTGCGACCCTTCCTTACACGCACGGCCCCTTTTGCGGTGCTCCCCTCCAATTTGTTCTCTTCACTCGCCTTGGCCAAGTTAAGGAACCCGTGCGATATTGGAGAAGCGGAAGGCCGGTACCTGGAGATCATGCTGCGAGGTCGGTCGACCCCTTGTTCCCCCACTAGAGCTCCGATTCACGTGTGACCCCCTCCTATATTTCCCCCTAACTCTGCATAAGGTCCACCTCTCCTCACCCCCCCCCGGTTACGGCAAATAGGAAGAGCTTAACTCTTTAGTTCTTGATGTACACTCTCATTTACATCCCTGCCCCAGACGAAGGCGACCTTTCTTTCCCCCAAGGAACTTATTTCTTTCTTTCGGATTCCGTGCCGAAATCAGGCCCTTCATCCCTTGCATGCGCCTGGGCTCTTCTTTTTGTCAACCACCGAATTGTTGGATCCAAGTTAGACCCTGTTCGGAATCTGCGAGCCTCAGCCCCCCCCATAAATTTTGATCGCTCGCGTCCCTCGGAACAGGTCCAGGAGTTGACGCGGTTTTCCTCGTATTCCCTCCTTTTTTTCTGGACGGACGTACCATATTTGCGCTATCCAAAGGACTGAGCACCGCCCCTCCGGGATGCTCAGGCCCCCCCCTCCTTTGTGTCTGCGATACCATCCTGAGTGTTTCCTTACGTGATGCCTTTTGATTTCACCTCGACTTGTCCAGATGCATTACACTGGATCTTCTTCCGGTTCCAGATTCCCATGAGTTCTTTTCCCCTTCCCGGAGGGATAGAACCACTCCAGGGTTAGTACTCTTAATCCCTTGGTTGCCGATTAAGCGCTTTCAAGCCGTTTTGCCGGCTCTGCTCATGACGCGTTTAGACAGAATTCCCTCTACCCCTTTTCTTTAACCTCCCTTTTATTAAGGGATTTTTTTGTAGGAGGCAGGTCGGTCTTTGTCTGAAGGGATGTCAAGCCGGATTATTTCATCTCATGGTGCCATCCATAAGTCACCCTTCCTCACCGATTCTCTTTAACTTCCCCCTTCACAGTTTGCGCGTCCGTGAGTGTCTCACTTCCACCTTTTTTTTTGCTTTTTTTTCCCACTTCTTACAATTTCTGGCAGCCGACCGGCCTTTTTTCCCCCTCCCTTGCTCCAGGTGCGGCCTAGCCAAACTCTGCTTTCGCCTTCGCTTTCAATGATTA
>Ga0179591_1331588_pt1 | contig 19210 bp, 20 predicted proteins | sample CZOMad2_1_08_16f_FD_182891 | JGI IMG/M metagenome (GOLD analysis project Ga0179591, IMG submission 182891) | Vadose zone soil fungal communities from Angelo Coast Range Reserve, California, USA - CZOMad2_1_08_16fungal (PacBio error correction) | ecosystem: Environmental > Terrestrial > Soil >... | reverse complement strand
GTCTTGGTGACTTTTCCCCCCCCCATACCGCTTCCCCAGAATGAGTGATACCTTGGGACGCGCCTTCTTTTTTCTTTTCCCCCCCTTCGGTCCCCACCCCCCTCCCGTTTTCTTTCCTGCCCCCTTCTACACTAATTCACACAGTAAACATCATCCGCTTACCAAACGAGCCATAGACATGAATCCAACTATCCTTCTTTCCAGGTTTCAATCTCTCCCCCCCCCCTTCTTCTGCTCTTATCACACTTCTGTTCTTCCCTGAGAGGAACCTCCTCCCGCACGTTCCGGAAGAAACTCATGGTCGGTGCCCGGGCTCAACGGGAGTTTTCCCCCTTCCCTTTTTCGTTCCTTTTTTTCAGCTCGGTCTTCTTAACCGTTACGGACAGGCCCTTTCAGACATTGAGAAGAACTAGGGACAGTCTCCCCCCGGGCCCCCTTTTTTGTGGTCATAATTCTTCCTGTCCCTTTTTAAGCCCTCAGTTGATTTCCCCACCGCATGCGGTTGTGAAACGTTTTCTTCAACAATTGCCGAGTTAACATTTTTTCCACCCCTCCCCCGCTTCTCACCTCGTTTTTTCCTTTGCCGACCCTTTTCCCCCCCATCGCCCCTTACCCCCTTTCCCCCTGCGATTGAGTCCTTGAGATGGTGTGGTCTTCGCAACCACGGTTCCTGGAAAGGGCTCTGGTTCCCCCTTCTTGACACTTTTGTTTAGAACCCCACTCCCCCTTTTTTTTGTGGTCTCCCCTTGACTTTTACTTATTTTTGTCCCCCCCCCCTTATTGGAGTTTTTTCCCCCTCCTGCAGCCCGGACCGTTTTTCCCGTACAGATGCTTTCTTTTTCGCTCCCGGGTTTGGTCCTGGGCGATTTTGAGTTTTCTTTCCTTCCCTGTCCTGCGTTTTTCTTCCTCCCGAAATAAACCGTTAAAGCCGCCCCCCCCGGCGCTGAGCACCCCCAATTTAACTATCTTTTCCTCTTTACTCTCCCCTTTCTCCTTCACGTGGAGGGTCTTTGCTCATTTTTTTCCTTCCGGGTCTTTCCTAAGGGGATGGCGGTCGATTTACCAGGTCTCCTTTCTCCTGAAGCCTCCAAATAGCCCCCCCCCTTTCCCCTTGTAGCGGTCCTGCGCCAGGAACCTCCCCTCTCTTTTTTTTGGCTTTGGCGTTTTGTCCTCCCCTTTGGCCCCCCTGACTAAACTCCTTTCCCAATTCTTGGCGATGGCCTTCTGGTGGAGATCTGAACTTCCCCAACCCTTCCCCTGTTAAGCTCCCTCCTCCCCCTGAGCCCTTTCCACTTCCGTTTCGAGGACCCTTTGACCTGGTCACCTTGGAAGGTTTGCTCGGCTTCCCCCTTTTTCAAAGATTGCGTCTTTGTTCCGTTTTTTCTAATTCCTTGGGACCCTTTTTACCCTGGGCGGTGCCCTTTTAAGCAGTAAACTTCTTCCCCCCGGATCGGTTGCCCCCGATACCAGGTTCGCCGTAACGCAGCTGGTCCTCCCATCTTTTCCCAGTCCTCTCAAAGGGCTCCCCCATTGAAAATGGCAGTTTTTCGAGGTGATTTATTGCGATTTCTTTGATGTCTGAATTTTCCCCTCCAAAAAGGCTTCTTCTTTGGACAAGAATTCTAAGGACCAGGGATTCGAAGCTGCAGTCTCATTGTCTCATGTTACCTACCTCCTTTTGGCCCCCCTCTTCTTTCCGTCTCTCGGGAGAACGGTTGCTTTCTTAGGTCTATCCTTGATCTTTTTCAATGTCGACTTCCTTGGTTTCTTTCATTATTCGTGAAGGGATACTCCACTCATTACGTGTGTGATCCCCCCCCCCGGCATAAGTTCCCTCACCTTTTGCCTGGCCCCTCTTTCTCTAAAGGGAACCAGGACGTTTCTGGGGCTCCAGGTCCTTAATTCGGTTCCGTTCCCTCCCCCTTGAGTACCCGTGGTTGTTTTTCAATTGTAGCCGACGTAGTTTTTTTTCTTCTAGGTCCCACATACGTTCCCCCCTGATTCGTCTGGTTGCGCGTTTTTTTCTTTTGTTTTCGACCCCTTCATTTAAGTCGCGGGGCAACTTTAATGCAGGCCATATTAGTTCATTCCCAGCTAACTGACTCCCTGACCCGTTTTTTGTTTGTGGAGTTTCCCCCCCCTCCCTTCGTTCGGATTATTAGTTAGGAAAAAAATCACATTAGCGTTGCTGCATTCCCTGCTGGTCTTCTTTCCTTTAGGGTCTTCCAACTTTTTCCCCTTTTGTTTTTTTTTCTTTTGGTGATCTCTCCAAGATGGACAACTCCCCTAGGCATGTTTCGGTTTCCCTCCTTTTTTACCCCCCAGCCACGGCTCAACCCTGGGAAGGATTTTTTTAAAGTGCCCATTGAATACGAAGCTTTTTCATGTTAAAGAGGTTTATGGTTTATACCTCCGAAATCCTAGTCGTTTTTTACTTTAACTTGCATTATTTTTACTTTTCTCCACTGGGAGGACGGTTTCTCCCCCCAGAGCTGTTTTTAAGTTGCCCTTGTTTTTTGCCCGACCCCCCCTTAAAATGGTAAAGGACATTACACATCGGCCCCAAGCAACTTTTCTTTTTTTTCCCCGTGCCTTTCTTCCCAAAGCCACTTCTTTTTTGAATATGTCCCCCCTCCCCGCAACTAATGGGAGAGCCTTCCCACCCGCTGCGGTTGTCGCGATCGGTAGTTGCAGGTTTTACCCTTTCTACCCCGGTTACAACCTCCCCGGATGCCCTTTTTCCACCTTGGAAAATGTATTTCGTTCTGTCTCTCCCAGGGGCGTCCCCCTCTACTTCCCACACACCCCTTTTTTCCCTCTGCCCAAGGGCTGCTTCTTGGTTGGCCACCACATTTCCCCACTTGGCCCCCTCATTTAGGGTCTTAAGTCCCTTTCGTGACCTCTTTCCCAAAGGTTTTTGGAAGATGCAAGTTGTCCAGGTTACCGCCAGTTGGTTGGCCCCCCCTGTAGGTTTCTTGCCTTCTTAAATTTGCAGCTTCGTGCCTTTGACGTTATTAACAGTTAGTGGTACTCTTGAGGTCAAACCCCGTCAAACTGATTGCGTTTTTGACCCCCCCCTTCTTCCTTTTCTTAGGGCTTGCTTGTCGCCCATTTTTTTCCGAAGTGGTATCATTTCTACCTTTGTTTTTGTTTTTTTTGTGGTTTCTTTTTTTTTGTTTTTGGTGTGTTCCCTGCGTTGGTGGTGGAATTGGTCGTTCAATCCCCCCCCCCCCCCCACCATTCCCCCTTCCCAGGGACTTCCAAAATTGAAGTTATTTTCTTTTAGGAGTTTTCCCACCTCTTCGGGGTGCTCTTTTTTACAGTCTTTGAATGTCAGGTTTTTTTTTCCCAGGCCCCCGCGTTGGTCTTTTTTTCCGCCCCCCTACAAGCCGTTTCTGCTTGGTTGTGGATCCAATCTTCTTTGCGCTCCTTGATGATTTCCTTCACGGGGGCGGGATAAGTTAGGAAGTCCCTCTTTTCAGCATTCTTTCCCCTCCCTCTCCCCTTATGGATTTTTGAGATGGCGGTGAAGAATCTGTTATTTGCCCTTCCTGTTTTGGATGGACTATCCCTCCCAGATAGAGTTAGAATTATCATCATTAGCCCTTTCCACGAGTTTCGGTTTTGCACTGGCCTCTGCTCGGGTCTTCCCTTTCCCCCCTGGCGGTTTCTTCCGCGTCATGTTTGGAGTCGGACCTTGGGGTTCCTTTTATCGAATGTCTAGCTGACTTCTTGGTTCTACTTGATCACCTCCCTTCATTTCTCCTTTTTTTTTCCTCTTCTCATTTTTTATCAAAGAAGTCGGACTTGCTCTTTTTTTGCATCCTTGGCCCCAATCCCCCAATCGCACCCTTTTTCTGAGGGGATCCGTTTCATGGACCCTATTAGTAACAACCTTCAGTGCTCCCCCTGGTGATGTAGTAAGCGGTGAAGTAAGGTACACCCAATTTTTTTTTTTTTAATCAACCCTTTTTTCCCCCTGTCTCCCCTTTTGATCGTTCGGAGTTCCCCCGTGTCAGTTTCTGCGGGCTGTTGTGGGAACATGGGTAGGGCCCTACATGCAACCACCCAGGTCCCTTTTGTCCCTGAGCTTCCTTTTGACCTCTCTTTTTCTTTTGATATCAACCCCTTTTTCCGAGAACCTCGGGGGCCAGACGCCAAGCTGCATCGTGATAACCCTTCTGTCCTCTTTTTTCTCCGTGTTTGGTTGTTTTTTAAGAAGAGGATGGCTATTGCACTTCTTCAGCTTGGTTTCTTCTTCGCCTATTTTTTTTCTCATCAGTCTTTTTTGGTCGCCTTCTTGTGTCCCCCCCCAATCGGATGGTTTTTTTCCCCCCAAAAACTCCGCCTGGTGGTGCCCTCTCCTACCCAGGTACCCACAACCCCCTTCTGCGATCCCTTTTTCCCCCCCCCCCCACCCCCCCCGGTCCTCCCAGGCCTTTTTTTTTTCCCATGCCGCTTTTCCAAAGTCATTTACGTCCCCTTGCACCGCTTCTACTTAGTTTTTTGGTTACTTGCAATTTTCGAGTCCTTTCCCATTCCTACGTTTTTTGGTCTTCACCATTTTTTTCCCCTTTGTGGATTTTCGGGCACAGTGGCAAGCTCTCACTTTTACTACTTGCCGTTCTTCCCATCTAGCGCTTTTTCCCCGATTACTTCCCCCATCCAGTACGATGACCAAAATGTGTACTACCCCCAGGTGCTACACGAACCTCGCATTTTCCCCCCCCCAGCCCAGAGTTACTTGCGAAACCCTGCTTTCCTTCCGGTACTCTTCTTTTTTCTTGAGTCCTTTTCTACCTCCCCGGACCCTTTTTTCCATAGGCAAACGAACTCCGCACCGTTATTTCAATCCATCGCACCCTGCGACCCCCCCCCGTCCTTCCCCCCCCACCTCCCTCCCCCCGCTGCGACTCCGAAGTAGCACCTCAAAGCGCTTCCCCAAACCCCCCCGTTCATCAAAGGTGCTTTTTCACCCTAATTCCCCTTGCGTTTGGTTTCCCCTGGGAGCTTGAACACACTTTTTCTTTTTTTGCGTTGGACTTTCACCCTTGTTTCTCTTCCCTGCAACCGGTCCAATTGCATTCGTTCTCTTGAAAGAGTTAAGGCAATTTTTGCAGGACCTGGGCCCCCCTTTGCCTGGGGATTTTCCAACACCAACAACGCAACCCACCGGTTCTTTTTCCCCGCCCTTTTCTTTCCTTCGTCCGCTTCCTTTTGAGAAGGTCTAAGGTTCCCGCAATAGTTCAAAGTGGCATAGACTCCCCACCCCTCCCATTCCAATACTCCCTAAACCTTTTTTTAATGGCCCCTTTCCCCCCCCCCAGCCTTTTTTTTTTCACAGGCAATTTGGTTTTCCCTGGAAAGTCTGCAAGTAGAAGTTGGTATTATTCGTCTTTCTTCTTTTGTCCCTGTTTTCCTCCACGTTTGGTTCAAGCGTATTACCCTTGCCCCCCTTTTTATACCCTCTGTGACTCCCTCGCCTTTCCTCCCGTATCTCCCCCAATATGTGCTGCAGCGACGTCAATGACGCATGGGACGTGAGGGCTTCGAGTCGACTTTCAAGAGGGTTGTATGATTCGAGTTGCACTGTAACCCCCCATTCCTGTTTTTCCCCCTCCGGTTTTCCAAAGTCGGTGACTTTCGATTGGTAAAAGTTCTGGAAAGGTGCTGTCTCCCCCCCCACCCCCCGGCCCCGCACCCCCCCCTTTCTCCCCCTCCCGGTCCCCCCCGCGAGCATCCCCCCCAGTGCAATTCCGACTTTGCATTAGGGTAAAGAGGGCAACTTTCCGGAGGGACCCCTCTTCGGGGACCGTTCGGACTTCGTCCACGTTTTCCTTGGCGAGGATTTCTCGTCGAAGGATTCCCTGAAGTAATTTTTCGTCTGTTTTTGTATTGATCATCACTTTCCGCCCCCCCCCCGCCTCAATTTCCCAGACATGTTTTTTTCAAGACCCGGAGTCGCAGACCCCCTCTATGAGATTTCACCCTGTTGGACGCTCCCCCAATCCTATTCTGCGTACCCTTGCTCCCGCACCCGGCAGTTACGTCTGGACATTGCGTTAAGGGGACCCTCACATTTTCTTTGCCCCGATGTGACCTGCTCCTTTTTATTCCCGCGCTTCGCAAACCCTTTTGCGATTTTTTTTCCAAAACTTTTTCCAACGCTAGAACCCGGGAAATCTCCCTAGTTTACGATCCTTTCTACAAGGTTAGGAATTGTAAAAAAGTGGCACCCTTGTAAATGAGTCCACATCCCTTTCACTCTCACCGATCCCCTACATGTTTCCCTGACAGTTCTGTTCTGCGATAATGGTTTACCCATTCGTCAGTTGGCCCCCAGAAGCTTTCTCCACTACTCTCCCCTTCCCCCACCTAGCCCATCGTTAACTCCCCCCTCGTGAACGTAGATAATTGCATAGAGGGGAAAAACTTTTTACAAGTGAGATCTAGCTTTTTTCACGTCATGGCTTTCAGTAGGCATGCCCTGCAGTTCTTTTTTTCCTCGAATTTTTCCCCTCCAACCCGGAGCTTTTACAATGGGCCCCCCTGTTGCGAAATGAAGGTTGTTTCAGGTCCTTCACCCACTCCTTTTCCCGTACCCCCCGGCGCTTCCCGGGTTTTGTCTGCAATTTTTTTTTTTCTCCTGCCCTGACCCTGAAGGAAACTCTTGCGTGACTCATGAGCGAATAGTTGTGTCCTAATCCCGTCTGATGCTCTGCCCGTAGTTTTTTTGGCTTCTGACATGTAAAGATCCACGGCACATCGCGCTTTCTCCCCTCGGTGGAATCGAACAGTTACTGCAAGCCCCCCCGCCAGTCCTTTTGTCTTTCCCTTTCCCTGAGATCGCCACCCCCGGCGACCCGCTTCCTGGGTAATTCCCCAACCTGTCCGTTCTTTTTTCTAACCCTCCACGTGGTGTGTTTTTTTTCAACGTCTTAAAGCCCAGCTTGTGCATGATTGCGTATTAAAGACGGCGAAAAGCCCTTGAGATGCTGTCTGCGGCCTCTGCGTTTTTCCCAGCTTTTTGTCTGCGCATTCATTTTCGGCGGGGTAAGGACCCGCAAACCGGAATCCGCTAACTGATAGCACTCTTCCGATTTTTCTCCCTTTCCCTTTGTGAGGATTGATAGTGAGGCGCGATTTTCCCTTGACTGCGAGCATGATGGTCGGTATTTCGTCCCCCGAAGGAGGATGTATTCGAAGACCAGCTGCTCGCACGAATCCCTAACCTTTTTTTTTCTTCCTTAGTTGAGGATTTTTTTTCCTACATACTAACGGGGACGGGAGTTGTCTGACCCTCTTTTTAACTGCAATCTCCCCCACGATTTTTTCTTTTTCACCCCCCCCCGAATTCCACAGCGGGCCGACCGGCGGAGACGTTTGTTTTGAGACCCAATCATGCCCCCCCCCCCTTTGAAGCTCGCGAATGGTTCCTAGTTGCTACAAGTTAACTTCCTAGCTTTACTGTCAAGGGACTGTGGAGACATCCCCTTCCCCCCTGCGGATCGGCTTCCTTACAATCCCTCTCTTCCCTGTTTGTTTTCGGAATCGTTCCTGTTCCCTCACCCAGCCTACCAGTTCCAGTACGTTACACTTCTTCCAAGGTCTTTTCGTCAAGATCACGATGCCCCTTCATCTTTCCCCCCCCCCGGGTCTGGACCTCCCCGGCGCGACCCCCCTATTCTATGACAATGACGACCAGGTGACCTTTCATCTACGTTCCCTCCCCGTCGGTTTATTTTTTTCCCCATGAACCTATCCGGAATGGGCCCCTCCTGCAACGGGTTTTCTGACTCTTTGGACTACGCTCCTGCAGTTCATGGTCGACATCAGGGACGAAGCCCCGTTGTTATCGTCTACATCTCCCTTCCCCCCAGGTAATTTTCAAATTTGGCTCTTATAGTACCTTTTTCCCCCCCCTCGTTCGGTTACAATTCGACTTTACTTAACCTTCGTTTCGCTGAAGGTTTCTCAGAAGTCTTGGGGACTCAATAATTTCGAGTCCGGAGAGGCCGATGGTTGCTTCCCATGGTCTCCGCAGAATTCTGCCCCCTCCAATAGTTAATGCCCCTCGTTGACAGGTTGATCCCTCTTACATCGTTGTTTCTGAAGGTTTTATATTATTTTGTTTCTTTTTTCCCAATAAGGCAGGTCGTCATTAAGGGAGAGGTGCTTAGTATGTCGGTTTTCTCCCAAGGCCTTGTAGCCTGTTCTTTTTTTTTTTCTTTTCAAGATTCACATAGGAGCGCTTCATCCCAAGTGCGCAATTTGTTCTTTTGCGGGCTTTTTTCCCGCAGTTTTGTTTTTTTTCTTGGTAACCGCGTACCTCAATGGCTCAGCTTTGGGTCTGGATCCCCCGGTCCCATTGCTTTTCGAGGAAGAGTGACCAAAAGTGAATGTTGCTTGGTTGTTTTTGAGCCAGCCCCCCAAGTCCCCTTTGGCACCGCTGCACTCGGAGACAATTACCTCTCGGGGAGAAAGGAGTAAAATTCCCCTGATGTACCCGGCCTCCCCTAGTCCTTCTGTTCCATGCTTTTGCACCTGCCCCCCATCTGCCGGTGCGCGGTTCGACCTGGGATGCGCCTTGTTTCTCCCCAGGGCCTCAAAACTAAGCCTGTTTTCCGCGCCATTCACTTGGGTTGTTGAACCACGACAGGGCCCCCTCTTTGAAAAGCAGAACATGCTGGGGGTCCCCCCGGAGGCCACCCGATCCCCCCCCCTGACTTCTTTTATGGCCGGTTCCCCTATCCCCGGCGCGTTCCACAAGATGAGTGGGTTACTCGTCTTAATATCCCTCATTAGTTTTCGTCCTCAGCGTTCTACTGACCTTTATTATATGTTTCTCTATACGGGAATTGTCCATGACGGCCCAAACAAATAAGGTTGGTGCTAGGGAATGCTGGGAAGTCCCCCCTTAGGCGGGCCTCTTTTAAAAGGACTTTCCTTTTCATCACCGAGGGATTAATTTTAGACCTCCCCTTTCCAGATCCCCCTTCAGGATATTCTTGGAAAAGGTTGAGGTTTTGCTGGGGCGTTCCCCTTTAAGTTTACCCCCAGATCTAGCTTTTGAACCCACCGTATTGGACCCCGTTGTTTCTTAGATGCACCCCCTTTTTCGCTTGTCCAGCTCGTTTGGAACCCCTCTCAGGCAACCTGTTTCTTTTGAAGTGACAGTTTTCCTTCAAAGTTTCCTTCGTTTAGGCCTCGCGGCCCCAGGAATTGCATTTGAAACCCTTTCTTCATTTAGTTTCCTTTCGACGGGAAACCTTTTCTCGGGAGGATGCGTTTTTCCCCAGTGAATATACCCTTTGGTCCCCGCTAAGACTCTCTTTTTCCTGTTGTTAGGAGCATGTTGGTTTAGTTACGACACCCCACTCCTGGGAAGGTATCTTCTTTGCCCCTTGTCGGATTGAATTGGGGGATTTTTTTTGTCTATGGTTTTCCCAGGGACGGACAGACCCGATGGCTTGTTGCGGGTAGCTGTTTCTTGAATCCTCTTTCTTCTTTGGGACGCCCGATTTGGTTGCCTTGTTGGTGGTTGTCGTTGTTTCTGTTTTAAGTATGGCGTTGCCGATGGGCGTCCCCCCTCCTCTTCTACGAGACAGTCACCGACTCTTCCCCCCCCCCCCCTCCTCTTTTTGGCGTTTGATTCCTTTTTTCCTTTGATTCATCTTGGGTTAGTTCTTTTTCCGTTCCTGGCTTTAGTTATCGAACCCAGCTTTGGTTTTCGTCACTGTTTCGGCTTGATGAATCTCCCCAGGCGGATCTTTACCTCTACTGACGGGATTCGTGGTTTTTTTCTTTCGTAATTGGATCCCGGCCGTTTTTTGCAATCCTGGCCGCCCTCCACAAACAATTCCGTTTGCAACGCCCAGGACCTTCCGTCCTTTTGACGGTCCCCTTCCGTAACACCATTTTTTTTTTTTGCGAAGTCGTTCCTCACAATTTGAAAAAGCTTATTTTGCATGGACGTAAAAATTCCGACGGTCCCCCTTGTCCCGTCAACCCGTTAGGAGGGTGTTTTAGAGTGGTTTCACAGTTCCCGGGATTTTTTGTGGTTCTTATTGGGTAGGCCTCTGTGTCCACCCCCCCATTTCGATGCTGCCAGCCGTAGTTCCGAGATTTTTTTTGTTTACATGAGGTGATAAAACCAGGTGCCAGAGAAAATGTCCTTCCAGCAGCAGCCTGATTTTCATAACCATCGCAATCTCTCTCTCCCCTTCCCCTCCCCTTACTTTTTGACTCTTTTATAACTGGGCTGGCTCATTCGCATTTTTTCTATTGGAAGTTATAAGATAGGTGCGAGAGGTCCTGACCAAATCTCTTTGTGACGTCGGTCAAAAACCTGATCCCCTGCCTGGTGGTGGACACCCCTTCCCCCCATAACATTTGTGTTTGACCCCCCCATCCGGCACTGGTACCTACTCCGTAAAACTCACGGTGTCCTTTCCTCCAATGGTTTTACGGGGATTTTGCAAGGTCCAGCCCCATTTCTACCTCATCATGTTTCTTGAGTGGAAGGACTGGCGAATGTTCCGAGGACGGGAACGGACCGCCCCCTTTCGTCGGCCCTGGTCTTCCCCTGTTTCCTTTTCAAGGCACAGAATTTTCCGTCAGGATCAATTGACTGACCAATATCCCTCAAGTTTCGCCTTTCTAGTCATCCGCCTTCCCCCCTCGTTCTCACCCCCCCTCCCCTTCCCCACCCCCCCTACGGCGTTCCCCCTTTAAAACCTTTGCAGCTTCCCACAGGCTCGCAGCGGCATTCGGCCCCGGCTTTGGTCTTGGACTTCCCCCCGGATTCCCTTTAGCCTTCGGCCAAAAAGCCCTTTGACCACTCCCCGGAAAAGCCCCTGGGAAAACTCCATTTGCGTATCCAAATCTTCTACACCCCCCTCCCCTCAGCGTGACCCTGCAACCCCCAATAACTCTGGCTCCCCCCAAAGGAAGTTTTTTTGGGGACGATAACTGCAAGTGTTTGACTTTTTACTTTCCCCCCCCATTGTACTTTCCGGTGAACTAACCTGAAAACTGGACCAGGGCGAACAGTAGTGGGAAACGTTACCCTAGTTTTTTCAACTTTGTCCCCCTCTTGGGCCCCCCCACTGGGAGTGCCCCCCCTTGACACACCAACGGACCCCCCCCAAGTTTGATATCAAAATTGAAAAAAACCCCAAAAGGGAGGCAACTTCTTCCGACCGCAATGCTAACGTCCCCCACCCCCAGCAATTGTCCTTCTTTTTCCGGTTTCCCCCTGGTGTACAATAAGAACTGCCCCAAAAGATTGTCAAATCTGTAATGCCCCCCCCCCTCTCAATAAACCACAATTTCAACACTTACGTGAGTCCCCGGACACTTATGCATCTTAAGAAGTTGGGAGCTCATTTCTCGACGGTTAACTCCTTCTGGGGCCATTCCTTACCGTTTTCCTGAAATTGTGGTTGGGGACTCAGAGACATCTGAATCCAATGTTGCCCCTTTCGTCCCCCTGCCTTAGTTTCCTCCACAGGAAAATTAAGGAAGGACGCTGACGTTGCGAACATTGACCGTTTGGGGACTCGATCCGACTCAGGGGGTGTTTTCCCCAAAGTTGGGACTGAGGTGCGGATTTTTCTTCCAGAAATGTGGTGGGAGCACTTGGGCCAAGTGGAAGACGGTGAACCTCCGTGGCTTGAGTGGTAACCAGGCCCTTGTCTTTTACTCCCAAACCCCAGAAACGGGTAGTCATGTTTTATAGGGTTCCCCCTGCCGCCCGGGCCCTACACCGAGAGCATTACATTTGCCCTTCGCGACAGGATTTTTCCTGTTTCCCCTTTTTCCAAAGACTTGATTCAAATTCGGGCCGTTCATAGGAACTGTTCGCAGTGCGCGTTGATTACCGTTCTGCGTCGCTTACTCCTGTCCCCTTTAGTGGCATCTTCCATTAAATCAGAACTTAAAGTCCTACTTGACGATTTTTTCCCCATTCGTCTTTCTTGTCCCGCTATTGAGTAACCAGGTTCTTTGGAAAGCTTCCCAGCTCCGGCGGCCTCTTCAACTCCCCTTGTCTTCATTGTTCTTACCCAAGGTCGTGCCGGATTGGCCATGCTTGGCTCTCACCCTTTCCGTTAGACCCTCACTCTCTCGAACCCACTTGAATCGGTTGTTTTTTGACCTTTAGGGCTGAACTGGAAGTCTTCGAAATGCGCCAATTTTTCCACCCCCCGAAAGACACTCCAACCCGTTACGGTCCAGTAATCCTTTTTTGACGTGCGGCACCCTGGTTATGCGGAGCCCGCACACATCGGCCCCCCCAGCCTCATTTTCCAACCCCACGTCACCTCTTTCTTTTCCCACACGGTCGGCCATCGAACATTGACCCGCCCGATCAGGATAAGGGACTGAACCCTTCCCCCTTTTCAGTGATTATAGCGATACTTTCGTGATGCATCTCCTCGTCTGCCTCAGATTAACTCCTCGGTAGTTTAAACGGGAGCTGTAAGAATCAGGTTGTCGCCATTGCCGGCTTCGTCAGGTCCTCAAGACCGAGTCTCTTATGGCGTTCGTTTCCTTTTTTCTAATACGGGAACCTGGTCTTGCGGGACTCATCGAGAGGGTCCTTCACATTTCGTGTGATTTTTTTTTTCTTTTTAATTTCAGACAAATGGTGAAACGTGGGGTCTTAAAATTACAGAGTTCCTACCCCATCCAGTCGCTCTTCGGTTTCAGTTTTGCCAGTCTGAAGTAGTTGACGCGATTCCCCTCACTTGAGAGCTTGCAAACAGGTCGCGGCAGTTCCCCTCCGGCAGGCGCAACCTTTTATTTTTTTTTTCCGTCACGTCCCCGCCCTGTGGTATTAACTGCGTCAATATTGTGAAGGATTCCCAGGAGGTCCTCCACGCTTTTTCCGTCCCTGAGGCAGGGACCTTCTAGTCTTTGACCGAGCAGCTCTCTTTCTCTTTTCCCCAGGTTGTTTTTTTGAACACCCCCGGACGCACTCAGCATGAGGCACCAGCTCACGATCCCTTTTTTTTTGACCCCTTCCTCCCCCTTGGTTTTTATGATCTTTTTCGCTTCTCTGTGATCCTGGAGGCGGGCGGTCTTCCTTTTTTGATGGCTGTCCCTTTACTTCTCATGTTGATAGCACCGTCAAGTTTTCTGGCTTACTCACGTCAAACCGCCTGGCCTGTTGCGGCGTCAGTCCTCACGGACGGGCGGGTTTTCGCCTCTTCCCCTCACTGCCCACCTCTCTGGGGCACGCCCCCGGGGTGGTACCGAAGGCCGCGGGCGTTGTTTTAGACCTTTTTCATCAACGTGAGGAATTACCCCTTTTTTGCCATTCCCACCTTTTCGTTTGCCTCATCACTCTCCCCGCCTTGCCCTGGGTTCAAGGGCCTGGCGCAAGGGTTTCCGGTCGTGTCGGGCTTCACTCTTAAAGACTTTTGGATTTGTGTTGGGGAATACCGGTTAAAGCCCCCTTTTTCCTGCTGGTTCCGGGACCTCTTGTTAACCTCTTCTCCGGCATCCGGTCTGGTAATGATCCACCCGAAATCTTTCGGGGGTCTTCTAGTTTCTGTGGAGACAAAGGTGAACCCTCAGTGAGCGGTACGTACTCATTTGGCCCCTTGTTTGTCTTGTTTCCCATGAAAACCGGAGTGGGATCGCCTTTTTAGCCCCCAGTTTTTTTTTCGCTTGACGACTTGCTTCGCCTTTCCAAAAGACGCAGTGGAACGTTTCGCTTTTTCTCGAGGTTTTTTTTCCCCTTTTTTCTTTTTCTTATGTACTGATCTTTAGGTTCCAATGGAGAGTGTTAAGGTACTCGTTTGCTTGCACGTTGATGGGGGGCGGTGATTACCTTGATTTTTCTTACCCCGATCTTCGAGTTTTTGAAGGGTGCGGCCAGGTTTTTTTAGTTTATTTTTTCCCAAGACGGCCTTCTAACTGGATGAGTAATAAGGTGCAGCAGTACCTTGTATACAGCGGCTTTCACCCTTCAACCTGTTTACTTTATTTTCCATTTGCCCCGGGGCGTATAGCTTCTGGTTCATCCTTTCGTTCGATTCCGTTTCCCTCTGCCGATCTCTTGAGGATGTGGAGAAAGGCGCGCTTATGACAAAAGCACCCTAGGATCTTTTTTTGGGGGTTTCTTGGGTTTCCTTCCAGCTCCCCCTGTCGAGGTTTAGTTTTTCAATCGTTATTCGGCTTTGGGAAGCGGGACTTCATTTCATAGCGGGCGCTTTTTTATTTCCTTGTCCGCCTTTTTAAACTGATGTGGCTCTTCTGGGGATGTTCGCCAGAAATGTGATACCTTTCCCTTTGGTGTTCCAGTTTCTTTCTCCCTCCCATACGCTCTGCAAGTTTTTTTCAAACCCGGCGTACAACGGACCGACCACGTCCGCAGCATCCTTTTTGTGGTTTGACCAGACGACCTCCTGAACGAGGGAGAGGTCTTGGCCATTCTCGGGGATCCCCCCCTTTCCCTTCAGTGCCCCACGAAGCCTGGTCAATTGCTTGGGACACCATTGTGTTTTGAAATCCCCCCCGTTCCCAGGCTTGTACCATCCACCCCAAGTCCTTGCTTTTTTTTGCCACCAGTTCTTCCCAACCCCGTGCTGATGTCTCGGAAATCGCTTTAAATAGACGCGTTCACATTTTTTGGTTACGACCTTTTTCTAAGGCTCTTTTTTAGTTTTTCATTTTTGGTCGTAATTCGGCCCGCGACTTTACTGCAATTCCCCTCTGTTTCTTTCCTAGCTCTTCCCTTAAACCTTTCCACCACCCATTAGTGTGTGGATTGGCTTTTTAGTTAGGCTTATGGCCCGGCCACAACTTTTTAAAAATTTTTAGCGGATTTTTTCCCTGAAGTTTAAAAGTTCCAGGCAGCCCCCATCTACCCGGTTTGAAGTAATTGTCAGTTTTACCCGCCTGGCTTTTTCCCCCAAGTTGTGGGTTGGCGTTACGTCTTTGCCGGGGACCCCTATGGTGGCGAATTTTTAGTTATTGGAACTTGTCCCCTCTGCTCCAACTTGCCCCCCTTCTGTGTCCTGCAGCCTTTTTTCTCTTGACCCCGGCTGCAGGGCCCCCCCGGTTGGTGTTGTGCTGGTAGAGCAAGGGGGGGGTGGCTTTTTCTTGCTTTGTACAGGTGCCCACAGGACACCCTGAAAGGGGAATGTCCCCCCAATTGCAGTAGCTCTTTTTCCAAGGCCCCTCTTTTGAGCTGCCCGTGCAGGTGACCAAAGGGTTTCAGTTAGCTTGTTTCTCGCCATTGCGTCTCCCCCCAACCCCTCCTGTTCCCTTAGGTCGTACCCTGAATGGGTTTAGAATATTTCTGGTGACGGCGGCCCCAATTCTTAGAACTCTTGGCAGGAGCTGGTTTTTTCCTTTTAAGCTTTTTCGGTTTGGAAAGATTTCTCCTCCGGACTCCGTTGAATGATGCACTTGCCTTTGATTTTTCGTTCCGATTTTTCCTTGATGGATCCCGACCCTTTGCAACCCGCGTTAGCCGTCTCCCATTTTTCCCCCTCCTGTGCCTCCCCGGTGGGCGCACCAACTGCCTCTTGATAGGCTTTTAAAGATTGACGGTGCCCACGTTCCTGGTTTCTGACAGTTTTTTTTTTTATCCCGGTTTTCCCGATGTCGCCGATACCCCCCCGACGCGGAAAAATCTTCTTTTCACCGATTGTCCTTTTTCCAATCTATCCCGTGCTTTTCTCCCATTTGGCCGAACCCCACAACTTACCCCCTTTGTGAAGACCAGGACTTCAAGGTCCCGTACCCATTTGTCCCAGTAGTACTCTTCTTTGACTAGCGGGTTCCCCACTGGTACTTAAAAATCTTTTTACCGACTTCCCTCCCGCCTTGGAAGGCGTTTCCCCTTGTGATGGGGTAGTCTTTTCCCCCTTCATGCCGTTTTTTGTGGCTGTGGCGATTTTTTTGTCACCACCTGTCTATTGCTTCTGGCTTTTTTTTAGTCTGCGTTCACAAGAGATTGTGGTAGGAACGGTCGCATGAGGCTGATCTCCCCCCCCAAAGATCAAAATGCGCCCCCTCCAGCAGCCCCTCGATTTTTTCTCCCCCCTATCCCATATTTTTTCCTCCTCCTTTTTTTTCTTTTTTGTGATGATTGGCTATTGTTTTCCCTGGCAGTCTTGCTGCTGGGGCGTTTCCTCTTGGGGCCGTTCCTTTTTTTCAGGAGATCCCCCCAAATTTGTGAACGCTCTAAGGCCCTTCCAACTCGACTCTTGGTTCCCATTTCTCCACCAGGACATCCCCCCCCCAGTCCCCTCCCCGGTTTTTCCCTCAGACCCCGATCGGGTGCGTCAGGACAAGTTGTTTTTTTTTTTCTGCAATTGCACGCGGTCACCCCCCTATTTCCGTCCCACTTTCCCTCCCTGTCATGTCGACAGACCGCCTGTGATTTCGTTCTGTCCCTTCGGGCCCTTTTGTTCCTTTCTACCATTGTTGTGATTTTTTTGGAATTGGCGTCCTTGCACCGAGTTCACCTTGCCCTCATCCAATTTTGTTGTTTTTCTTAACCCCAGTCTAGGAGGGTTGATTAGATCGGCCTTCAGCTGCCCTTTTCCCTCCTGACCCCCTGTTCGACTCCATTCCCTGATTGCTGACTGGAACCCCCTTCCCTCCACTTCTCTCCTCGGTTCCCTCAGGGCCTTTCGAGGTCGCTTTGTGGTCAAAATCGGCGGACGCATCGTTTTTCCATTTCATCTTCACGCATCGGCAACTAACCACGTCCCCCACTCTTTTTTTGTCGAACCCCTTCTTCAGCCCTCGATCTTTCCTGCCGACCCCTACGTAGCCTTTTTTTTCAATAAGCGGGCTCCCCCCAATTCTAACTCCTTTCCGATTCCCTTCACTCCTTCTTTTTGCGTGTTTCCTTCCCCAGGGGGCGCGGAAACCCCCTCTTCTTTACCCCCCCAGGTGCCCCGTATGAACACGGCACGGGGCGTATCAAGCCAGTTTTCCTTTTCGAACTCTCCGGCACTTTTGCATTCCTTTTCCCCAGTTTCGTGAACAACCTGGATCCAACCCCCCCCCCTCCAAAACCGTTTTGAGCGCGACACTGCCCACTGTTGGGCCACCCTTTCTGTGATCTCCAGAGACGTCTTTTTCCCCCCCCCCCCACCTGGCCCCCTTTCCTCATCCGACACGAAACTGGTCCTTCTCCTGCAACGCATGCAGATCGGCCCCACCGCGCCTTCCCCCAACATCCCTTTGGCCCCCAGAACCTTTTTCCCGTCTCAGTCCCCGCCGTGTCTCTTCTGCGAGGACCCCTGAGGTTTTATGCCGCGCGTGCCTTTCCTTTGTCCCTGCCCCCCGCACTTCTCTTTCTCCACCTTGTTTTGGGGCCGTCCTTCTTTGGTCAACATTTTTTCTCACGACGTAGAGGAGTCCCTCCCATCAGAATAAATTTTCATCTTCCCCAGATTCTCTCAAAACTTTCCCCCGTCCCTTTTGTGCCGTGATCTCGACACCTCCTGACGGTGGCACGGCGCGCTTTCCGATTTTGCCGGAAGCCCTCCTTTCCACCTTTTCATCCCCCTTTTCCTCTGTGGTCCCCCCTACTTTGTCTTTCAACAGTCCTTCAACGGGGGATTTTTCCCCCCCCCCCCGGGGGGAAAGGAGGTTCGATGCTGATCCTTTTGTCCATTGTCCCTCACCTTCCCCCCTACCTTTTTTCAGCGCTCCACGGCCCCTTCCCCAGATGACACGGAATTCGAGGAGCCTGGAGACTCGTTTCCTTTCCTCCCTTCCCCCTTTTGGCTTAACTGTCTTTTTTTAATAGCCCCCCCCAGTGTTGGCACGTCCTGTTATCCGCTTAATTTTTTAGAGTTTTATTCCCAATCCCTCCCGCTGTCGATGGTTCCGAACCCTCAAGCCACCTTCAATGTTCCGCTCCCCCCGTCCCCCGTTCCTCCCCTCTTAGCCCCCGCTAGAGATTCCCTTAAGAACGTCCCCCCCTCCCCTCTCCATGCGGGGTGGGGGGTTGTTTTTTTTTGAAGATAACGTCCCCTTTTGTTCGCCCCCCACTTCATTGTGTCAAGGACTAAAACTTTTCTCATCTTTGAATGCTTTCTCGCACCTTTTTCAGGCGCCCCGACCTGATTTTTCTGAACTCGAAAGCTAGCTTGAAATCTTCATGCAAGGATTTTTGAACCCTGCCCCTCATACCTTTAGGATTTTTCCTCGGTCACCCCCCCCCCCCTTGATGGGACAACACTGAGTCAACACTTTCACCAGTAAAAGAAGTCTGACTTGAGACCTTTTTGTTCAGTCACTTTTTCCTGCGATCCCTTCCCGTCCAAAAATTTCCTCGCCGAACCCCCCCAGATGCTTATACCAATAATTCTTACCCCCTCAACCTCTCTCCTCTGATTACCTCCTCCCCTTTCCCCGGACCTTTTTCCCCTTATTCCCCATATAGACCCTTTCAAGTGCGATTAGCGATAAGTTTCACCCCTTTCAGGCGAATGGGGGAGCCCTTCTTCGATTTCAGTTCTACAGACCCTTCTTTAAACTTTTGACTTTTTGAGGTTTCAATGAAGTGGTGACTAAGTTTTTTTGTAATAAGACCCCATTTATTTTTTTTGGGTTTCTCTTTACAAGAGAGTGGCCTTCCGTTCTTGTGGCCTTGCTCCTTCCAGGGTCCCCCAACCCCCATTTCTTCCTTTTCACAAATTTGAGTGTGGCACTTGATGGAGAGTTTTTTTATGAATTGTTTCCCGCTCCTTTGCGTTCTTCTCTTGTAAAGTGACCAACCCTGACTTTGAACGTGCTGCACCTTTGTAAATCTCCCCCCATTCCCCCAGGGTTTTTGTCCTCCCTGGGAAAAGACTCTGCGCCGGAACTCTCCTGCACCTCAACCAGAAGAGATTTTCCGTAATTGAGACGTTAAACCAGGTCTTCTCCTTCCCATTGGACATCCTTTAGTTATCGTCCCCCCCCCCCACAATGAAGAGAAGGGGTTTTTTTTTCCTTTATTAAGGAGTTTTTTTCCTTCCTCTTTGGCAGCCTTTAGCTTTTTTTTCCCCCCCTTAGCCCCCTTCCCCCCAGGCCTTTTCTGAGTTCTCGTCCAGGGGAAGGGTGCTTGCTTTTCTTTTTTTTTTTTTTTTTTTTTTCTTTAGTTTTTCTCTGCTTTCGTGAGCTTTCTTTCCCTTGGTCCCCTCCTCCCGCGTCCCCGGAGCCGAAAGTGTGAGAAAAATGCGCCCAGGAG
>Ga0179591_1330847_pt1 | contig 19211 bp, 19 predicted proteins | sample CZOMad2_1_08_16f_FD_182891 | JGI IMG/M metagenome (GOLD analysis project Ga0179591, IMG submission 182891) | Vadose zone soil fungal communities from Angelo Coast Range Reserve, California, USA - CZOMad2_1_08_16fungal (PacBio error correction) | ecosystem: Environmental > Terrestrial > Soil >... | reverse complement strand
TCGTTCCCCGACGGTACATATCACATAGGCAGAAGCCAGTTGTCGACGTACCGCCTTGGCCAGCTCCCCCCCTTCGCCCCACTTAAGTCCACGCCTCCCAGACTAGGCATTTCTACTTAGCCGGAAAGTCACCCTAGCGCTCTTGTAAGAAAGACTCAGAATAGTCTTTCCGATACTTGGAGGTATCCTGAGACCGATGTCACTGTTTAGCCCTTCATTCATCTGTTCTCCCCGACTTCACCAACTTCTCTTCTATCAAAAAGGGGGATCTTTTGTTTTCAGCTGGGGGTTGCGAGAAAAGAGCTACCCCCCTTGTTGTCAAATAATTTTTCTTCGGTGCCTTGAGTTTTTTCCCTACTCTTTGAACTTCTTGTGGGTCCCTTTATTCGAGGTAAGGAAGGGAATCCGGTTCTGGGGAATTATATCCCGGTCCTCACGTAGGGAGGTGTCTTTGTTTCACAGGCTCTTTTTGGTTTTCCCGGTAAATTTTTTTTTTTGTCAATGAGAAGTATTTCTCTGTGGTTTTGGGACAAAGCCTTGTGAGGAAAGGGGAAATTGATTCCCTTTCCCTTAAGGCCTGGCCTTGTCCTGAACGCTTCCCTGCCTCTTGTAGAAGCCCCCCTTGGAACCCCAGGTGGTGACGGTTGGGGCGGTTCGAGCGGAGCACTTTTTTTTTTATGGCGGACTTGGCGGGTTTTCGTTTCCCCGGCCCTTTTAGTTTCGAATTGTCTTTCCCCCCCCCCTGAGAAGAGGATACTTGTGCTACCTTCTGCAGGGCTCCGCACACCTCCCTCGAGTCTTTTCTTTTTTTGACTAACTTCATAAATAATCGTGCTGTTCCCCTTCCCTTCCTCCATCCCGCTAACTTGTTTTTTTCAGGATTTTTCTGTGTAGCAGGGCGGTTTTTTGCAGGTTCAAATGTTTCCCCTTGGGTAGAACAAGTTAAGCTGAGTCGTCCTTTCCCCCGCCGGTCTTCCTGAATCCTTTACAATGAACCACCCCCACCAAATCCCGCCCCCTCTGGAAGAAGCAGCGCTAGGCCTGAACGACCCCATGCTCCTCCTCGGAGTCCGTTTTCAGTTTTTGAAGACGTTCTGAGGAGAGACTCTTCGAGTCCTTCGACCGCAAACTTATTGACTCCCTCCAGCCGAAATTCTGCCGTTTCACAGTTTAACCCACGACGGCCAGGTCCCCTTTTTCCCTGGTCCAAGTTTTCCAGCGGACCACTCCCTCTAGACTCCCTTCACTTCTTTAACGTCTCGCTGTCATTCTTGGTCTAACCTGATGGGGCGTTTTGTCTTTGCTTGTCGCCGAGTACCGAGTGACGTTCCCCTCTCTCTGGGATATGGAACGTTCTTTCCTCTGGACAGGTCACGTATCTCAGTGTACGGGATTTCCGTCCCAAGAGTGGCTGCGATTTGTGGAGAAACGAGGTGCGTGCCACCTCCCATTTACGAAATTCCCCATTTCCAGGTTCTTGCGGAGTAGAACGGTGCCAGCTACTTTCCTCGAGGTGAATCGGCTTTGCGGCTCTTTTGGATGCCCCCCAAAGGAACCTTTCCGTCAGGGTGCACACCCCACCGGTGATCAACGCCGACAGGCCCCTTTCCCTCTATCAAGTAGAGGTCGAAGACATTCCGGAGAGGATCCCTTTCCACTCGCACATCATATTTTCTTGGTGCCCCACCCTCTGCACGCTGCCCCGTTTTTTTGCAACCCCGCATATTGGCGAGTTCTCTACTCCCTGTTTAGGGTTTTTCGCAGTAGTCCGCGTTCCGTCCCATTCTTCAGCCAGTTTTTCTGCAATAATCTGCGTGACCCCGATACATTTTCAAAGCCGAACCCAGAAGGACTTAGAATTTTCTCGCCCCCCCGCCCTGTTTTCGATTAGATGTTGTCTTTGCCTTTTTCTGTTTACATCCAGGCCCTTGTTAAAGTCTTTCCAGCCAGGAGGCGTCGATCAAGGATTCCTTTGTTTTTTGGTTCCGTGGTGGCCGATGATGGCCCCTTGACGATAAGTAAATTTTTATAGGATCAGATGGTGACGCGATCCTCCTAATCCCCCGTTTTTGTTCTTGAGACTCCACTTGCACCCTTCTCCTACGATCATCTGTACTTCCCCCCCATGTCCTCCCCTAGGAAAACGAGGAAACCCCCCGGAACTTTTTCCCTGAGACAAATCGCTTTTCTCAGTTCTAATAGTCACCGTCTATGCACTTTCCTCCTACGAGCAAACGGAATAGAAAACACCCGGGGGGTTCTGAGTCCCGCCCTTCTCGCTCCTTGGAGGCTCTGTTTCTGACCCCTCTGACTGCCCTCTATCTGCTCTTGGGTTTGCCTTAAGATAATTTTTGCTTGGTCGGAAGAGAGACTTCCCCTGACAACCTACCGGGTTATCTTGCCCTCTTCAAATCGTGATGTTGGTGCTTCGTTGTTTGATATGGTGTGGATAACTCCGAACTCCTCGGCTCCCTTCGTGTCCCCAAAGGGCGAACCCCCGACTATCTTCTTCGCAGTTGCCGAAGGGATAGCAAGGTTAGTGAAGTTTGGTTTTGGTTCCTGAGAAAGTTGGGCGTTTCCTGTTTTTTGCAGTCACCCCCCCCCCTCGAAGTTCCTAGTTTTCCTCCCGAGGAGCTGGTTTTTTTTTTTTTTGGGTGGCTTGTCCCCCCGTTACCTGTCCTTTTTCCTGACGGGATGGCCCATGTCCCGGCTTTTCGTATGCTTTTCCCTACGAGTTCGTTGATGCCTTCTTGAGAGTCCCCTTGGACCTTCCACCAGATCCGCCCGCCTATCTAAAGTACTTGACCTTACCTACCGTATGCCTCGGACAATTTCTTTTGGACAGGAGAAATCGGAAGAGGGTCCACTCCCCTCCGCCCTCCATGTTCCTCTGTTGATGAGTTAATTTTGACACGAGAAATGTTCATGACCGCGCTTTTTGCTTTGTCAGCGGACAAGTGTTCACGAGTCCTCCCAGGAATGTTTGTGCCCTCTGTGATGATGTTTATGTTTTTCCTTCTCTCACATGGTTGAGTTGGCATGAGCCTCTCCTCACTTAAGATCTTCCTAACAGCCCCCCCCCACCTGTTACCAGGACTCTTTTTTGTCGTTATGAAATGGGAATCTTGCTTTCGATGTCTAGGTTACCTTTTTGACTCGGTTGGTTTCTTTCTTGTTTTTTTTCATGTTCTGGCGAAGCGGTTTGAAGAAAGACTCCCTTAGGAACGTTGCGACCCCGTGGGTTGTTGGTGTCGACGTGGTGACTGTCCCGTCCCCTCTTACTTCGCCCCTTTCCCAATGTTTGCGCGATAAGTGTTTTGCAGCAAAAGACGGCCTCCGGGCTCCCTTTCCTTAGTATAGGAGTGAAACCCCACCTGCCCCGCTCTAGACAGTTAGTTTTCCGGCCGTTTCTTTTTCATTTTCTCCTCCGGGTTCGGAGAGGGGTTTTTTTTTTTTCCAACTTTAGCTCCCCTGAAAAACGGCCCACTCCCAATTACTTCCCTTCGAAGGGACGGAACTTTGGTCCGGCGTCGCTCCCCCGCCCTTCCTACCCGAGACTTTTTTTTTCCCCGAGGACATAGGGTTCCCTCGATGATACTGTCTCTCCTTTCTCTTAGGCCCGCCCCTTTCCACGGGCCGGTCGGTGGGACCCGTTCCGAATAGACCAGAGGTCCCGTCCCGGTCACCTCCATCTCCTGGTGCCCCCCTAATCCCCTTCCAGGAATTGACGGGATTGGGCCGAGAGGCCAATGAGGGCCGCGTCACCTTTGGCCGGTCCCTCTCCTTTTTGCCGAACCCCAGAATGCCTGCCCTGCAGTAGTTGTGCCCACTCGGCATCACAAGACTGAAGGGAGCCATGTCTTTTGTTTGTTGCTGCTTGTTCCCCTCCCCCAGTCCAGCCCCCCCTTTCGGTGAATCCAGCTTGGAGGAGTGGGACTGACCACCAATCCTATAGGGATCTCCGACCTAGCCAGTTTTTCAGCTCGTCGCGGCTCGGTTGCCTTTTTGGGAGTGACTTTTGTCTCCTCCCCCCAGATGCGGTGGAGTGCGGCTGAGCTCCATTCTTTTTCCAGGCTGGCTTCCTGGAATCTACCGGCTTTCTTGACACCGCGTTCATTCTTTTCAGGTGACAGTGGGTTTTATATATATTCCACCTCATCCTTTGTGTGGTAGATATCTTACCCAGAATAGACCTCCGCAGAGACGGTCAGTCCGACTTCCTTTCTCAATGCCGATAATGCCGTCCCGCCCTCAGATTCATTGGGCTTCCGCCGTTTCACCTTCCCCGTAATTTTCCTTTCGAACCGAACGACGCTCTGTATACCAGCAGACCTGAGGGAGGCGCGCCTTTCCGTCAGTACGCTAGGTTCTGAGTATGAACGATTTGTTGAGAATCGACAGCCTCACAATAGTTTTCCTTTTTTTTTTCTCTCCCCGAGTTTGTGACTGTTTGTTTTTCCTGCTGTGGTTTGGGGGGGTTGGTGTTTGTAGATGTCTTTGCGCACTGCAAGCCAGTTCAGCGCCACAGGGGGAAAAATTTTTTCTTTTTGCATTCGGTTTTCCAGCGCCGGCTGGCGCTGGCGTTTTGGTCTTCAACACTTTTTACCTCCTTTTCATTTGGGACCGCTTCAGGCTTTAATGATGCAGTAACCGTCCTATGGAGGGGTAGTTTCGGCGATGGTTTTGGAAAGTAGTTTATTAGGTGTTCCTCTGGAGTGTTTGGTGTTGAAGACACCTCCCCAATGTGTTTCATGTGCCCCTTATAGAATCTCATTAAGATCGCTCCTCGCCCGCTGGACCCGAGTATGTTTGCCCAAGTTTTTTGGTAGGGCCGAGGCTTCCCTTCCTTGTTTTTAGTAGAAGGCGCTCAGGTGTATTGGGGGTTTCGGTCCGTGGCATTAGTAAGAAAGGTTTTGGGACCCTCCAACCACGGTAGAGGGCCCTCCTTCAGGGCTCCGTTCTTGCGTTCTCCCCCCACCAGCCAGTGCGTTGGCTTGGGGTGGCCTCATACGAATGACCATCTGGGGCGGCTTGCGTCTGTTGCGGTTCTGATCGTTCCCCTTTTGTCGTATTCGCTTTCGTCTTTTGGGGTGTTCCGCCCCTTGCTAACAAGGGTCATCCTGAGTTAAGTCCGCGCGGTTACTCGTCGCGTTTGAGTTATTCACCCACTCGCCCCACCCCCCCCAGAGAACAAAGGTCCCTCGTTCATTACTCTAGTAAAGCTCTCAGTTGCCTAAGAAAGTTTCCCACCGCCAAGTAATTTATGAGGCCTCGTTTAAGACGCTTCCCCAGTCCTATATTAATCCCGCCAGGCAGGTTTGACTCATAAGCCGAAGAAGCGCCCCCCGGAGAGTCGAGAACCACTGACGGGGGATATGACATTTAGCCTCGTACATCCTACGCTTTGACTTGCTCCCTTCTGATTGAACGTAGAGATTATTTTTCTTAATTGCTCCGTCCCCCTGATAGGGCTTAGTCGGATTGTAACTTCTGATTGTAAGGACCACTTTTTGGTATCTTGGGAATAGACCTGTAATTCCTTAACTTGGAAGTCTGGCGTGACCCTTTTTGGCCCATATGGATCTCCCCTCTCTGAGAAGACCACCTTTTAGTGAAGGTGCACCATGATTAAGAAACCCGCACTGGTCCCCCGGGCTGTGTTTTTGGAATCCTTTCCCAGTCCTTTGTCGACGCTTTGTCCGAATATTGAGGAGGCCTTTGGGAGAAGAGAGCACCAGAACGCCCCCCTCGGCCTCCAGGCATGCCAAACCCAGGTATTCCACGCCGACCCTTTTTCTCTCCTTGGTCGAGCCGCGACTTTTCTTTACCGTTTAGGGAGGTTCAGCACCCCTTTTCACATAGCAAATATAATGCTTTCGTAGGCATACCCCGAATCACCTGACCACCAGAGAGCCACCAGACCCTTCCTTTTATTTTCTTTTTAGATGATATTCCTCTTGTTTTTTCTTGGGCTGGAGCAAGAAGCAGGTCAGCAAAGGTTTCCATCTTCTCGCCAATCTCATCCCTCGGCTATAGGATCGTTCCGATCCCTCAAACCACTTGAGCTTGCGCTGTTACCCCCCCCCCATTTGCTCTTTCTTGCTTCTCGTGTCCAGCCTTCGGATTAGCTTTTTCTTGAGGAGGAGATTTCCAGAAGGCACGTTTTCGTTGACTGAGACCCTCTTTCTTTTCCCCTCCCCTCGGCCGACGCGGCTCGGCTGTCTGTTCCGCTTTTGCCCTATATTTTCGTTTGTTTTGTGAGAGATACCCTTTGGACAAAGCAAGAGCCTCTGTAAGTAATAGGGACAACACCATCATCACCAAAACTTCCCCCGAACTGTCCTGCTTGGACTTACGCCCTCCATTTTCCGAACGCTATTTGCCTAGAATAAGCAAGCCCAAGCGACTACTACAACCCGCGGGTGGTCTTCTCCCCCGCCGAGAGGAGTCGTTTTGCCTGGGTGCGAACACTTATTAGGCTCAGAATATCCTTATTGGGGATCTTGTTTTCGGCGGGATTTTACTTTTGGCCTCTCCGTAAAGCCCTCAAAACATGAATCAGCCACTAGGACTCCCATTATTCGGGGAGGGGCAGGGCTCTTTGCGCGATGGTTGAGGAACTACGGACCTCTGGTTTTTTTGTTTGTTGTTTTGTCTGCTTTTTCTTTCTTTTTTCTTGGGGAAAAGGGCGAATTCCCTCTTAGCGTCTACGGTTCTGACACCGGTCCTCCGTGTGCCCGTTTTAGTTTTTTTCCTTGTGGTGGTGTCCTTAGGAGAAAGAGTGGAGTTCAAGGTGAATGCCCCACCTCGAAGCCGAGAAGGCGCCGCGTTTGAACCGCGTATTTCTTGCACGTTCTGTTTAATCATCTTCAGGCAGAGGATTCTTCGCTGGTGCAGCCCTCCTTGTGCGGCCCTTTTTTTTTACGTACCCAAGCTTTTCACCAGACCAGAAAACGTCTTCCCTTTCCTGGAACGTGTCCCGAATTTAACCTACCTCCCCAATCAGATAGTGGAAGGTTCCCCCCTCCCTCCGTGAACGAGGAGAATCCGTCCCCAGAGACTCTGTAGCGTTTGCTAATGTAACTCTACATGAGCGGGTAAAGTTTCCTATGTATGCTCTTCTGGCGTGGATCTTCTTTAGATCTAACTAGAATCCTTTTCTGCATAACTATCAGACTTTTACTGAGGATTGACCAAAAAGGATCTTGGCGCTTGTCGATGAGAATTTTCACAGGCTACTTCCCTGCTCTCATACTTACCTTTTTTGATTAATTGTTCCTCCAGGATTGAGGAGAATGATTCCTTTTCCTATTCGATGCTGACTTGGATGTTTTCGTTGGTTTCGTTTGTGGTTGTTTAATTTGTTGAATGTGCTTGCTCTCGTCCTGGAACTTCTTGTGGGAATTTCCGTGGTGAGCCAGTGCGGAACTTCCCCCTCCCAGAGTAAAATCAGACAAGATCCCCCTTTTCTCCTTTTGTTTTTTTCAATCGGCGGATTGGCGCGACCGCCCTTATTGATTAGTATAGTTCGTTCCTTCGACAAACCTCCGGGACTGCGAGGTGGGTATTTAGGTTCCCACGACACCCCGTAAGACCGGGTCCCTTCTCTTTGTTTGAGGAGGTGGTCACACCCGTTAGTCTTTCCTTCCCAGGACCCTTCACAAGCCCCCTTTGCACAGTCCCCTTCCTCTCGGATAGAAAAGGGCAAGGCGCGCCCCTCGTTTCCTCTTTCGTTCGTCTTTTTGATTTCATACCACCTCGGCGGTCAAGCTAAACGACACGCCCCTTCCTCCTTGGAAGGTGGAAAACTTCCACGGGCCGTTCCCACACCCCTGTGCCTTACCCCCCCGCACCCCTACCGTCTCCCCTGAAAGCCAGCGGCGGCGTTGCACAGCCCCCTAACCCTCGCAGGATCAAAAACAAGCACGCACTCCCTTCACCTGTGATTGCCGTAATAGCCTGCCCCATTGAACGGTCACTGCCGATAGACATTTGAGCCCAACCCAGAATCGATGAAGGAAGTTCGTATTTCCCCCCTCCAGGCACTGAAGAAGCTGGTTTTCGAGATGCTCGCCCATTCCTCCAGACTTGAAAGCACGAGAGATCGGTTTTAAGGAGTCGCTTTGGCCTCCCCTAGACCCAGTTATCGGTCTCGGATACGACTGACAGGCTTTGCCCCAGACCCTCTTTTCGCGTGAGGAGGGGAGCTCTTCGTTTCTTTTCTTTTCATTTACTTTCCCCCCCCTGACTCTTTACTTTTCTGGCGCGCCTTCACGGTGATTTTTCGTCTTCGCTGGAATCGAACCGGCCGTTGTTAGTAGAAAACGTGAGAGGAGAGTGGTCAGAGAATGGCGTCCGACATCTCTTCCTTCCTCCTCCTTTCTTGAGCTATTGCCACGTCCTAGCCAATTGGCAGCCAGCTTTCCTTCGGCAGATTGCACGCCCTCAGACCTCCCCCCCTTCATCTAGTCACGGAAGACCCCGCCCTCCCCCTGCCTTTTTTCTTCTTCACTCCACCTCGAGACAGACCGTCCTAACTTTGCATGTCACTCTCCTGGTAGGACGACCTATCCCTTTGTAGATCTCAGACCTCTGTTTACCGTATCCGCACTTTTCATTTTTTCCCTCAAGGTGGCTGTCCCTTGGAGGCGGGGCAAGTCCTTCCCCAAAGAGGAAAACCTGATGCATACTCCATGGCTGATTCTGTTAATTTTGCCGGTTTCCCCTACGTACTTATGGAGTTCTTGGTTGTTGGTAGCACACCACGGACAGCGGGCGTCGGTCCTCGGAAAGCTCCTTGTCTTGATTCCCGACCCTAATTCCTTTCTTTTGGGCGTGATCCCTTCCCGATTGTATTCCCCTGTCGACGCTTTTTTTCAGAGCAGTGCTCCCTTCAGAGCAGGTTGAGCCCTAACATTTTCCTTCCGTGTCCAGTTGCTCCGGTCCACCGTTCCGTCTGTGTCGAGAAGATGCCCTTTCGTATACGACGATCTCTGAAAGGCCTCGTGTATTTTTAGGTTGAGAGAGCGCGTTTTTTCCTTCCCAAGCTCCTTTTTGGTCTGGCGTTTCCGTGGCTTCTACGAAAGGTGGGTCCCCCAAAAGTTTTCCTTGCCGCTTTTCCAACGACGTCCGGTCTCCCCGCCCATTAGTCTAGGGGAGGTGGTGGGTTCGCGGCCGCCCCTACGACTAATCAAACCTGTTTTTCTCCGTAGCTTGAGGCTAAATTTAGCTCCCCCCATTTGTCGTCTTTTAGTCGTTTTGCCTTTCCTTCAATGGACTAAACACTGGGGAGAAGAAAAGTCCCGAGCGTTCTGCGGAGAAAAACTCGTCTCCCCGACGTCTTCCAATGCAACACACCCCAAGCTGAACGAGTTTGGGGGGTCAAGCCAGAGTCTCTTCGCGGACTCTTGACCTCCAATTTTCTTCCAGTTTCATGACTTCCTCTTTCTGTAGTAGGCCTCCTTAAGTCCGTCTTTCATCTGCAGTAAGGCCCCCCTGTTCCCCAGGGCCATCCCTTTGAAGAGCAGGATCCGCGAAAAACGACGTAGTTTTTCGTAGTGGTCCATTGCAAGAAACCGCTCCATCCGGCCTCTGTCCCTTCTCTTATTCGTGGAATGTCGCCCCGCTATGAGGGTCCAGGCTTTCCTTGCCCCCCCCCCCCCTTTCGCAAGCTACAGGACTGCCATATTTTGCCTTCTTCCTCACCCGACTGTACCCAGGACATTTGCAGATGTGGCTTGCGCTTCTTTTGAGCGGAAAGTGTTCCTCTCTTGGTAAGTCAACGAAATCTTGATGTCTCACCCCTCTTACCCCAGCACCTTCTTGCTTGCTCTCGGCCTTGGCACCCCCTCGAGGTCGAATTCTTGGAGATTTTTCTGCGAGTTGTGGCTGCTTTTTATTTTTCCAAAGGAAACGTGAATGCGCCTGTCCTTCCCCCACTTTTTCCAATCGACCGGGCCTTCTTGTCCTCCGCCAGTAGCTGGGATACCCCGTCTGGACGTTCAGAAAGTTTTCAACGACTATCCCTATTGGTTTCGGCTTCCCCTCAACCCTTCACGCCCTGCCCCCCGTTTTCGCAAAACGCACCCTAAGGGGATGCCGTTAGCTGAACGGTAGGTGTTCTTGTCAGTCGTCTCCGGTCATATCCACGACCTTTCACCGGATTTCACCCCCCGAGTAGCAGCGCGTTCTTATGGCTCAGACCTGTCTTGTAACCGCAACCCCCTCACTCCACAAACTTTCTATCCAGCCGTTTTTTTTTCTGCCAAAACCTTTTGTGGCTGAGTATGTGTGGTCTTCCTCTGATGTAACTTGAAGCCTTTTTCTTTCCGAGATGCATTCCGGATTGCTAGGGCCACGCCCTTTGGCCGCGTGTTTGTTCCTTGGGGTGTCCCCCCCCGAGGCAGCTTCTGAGGTCTAGCCGTGATCCTCTTTCTTTTTTTTTTACACCTCTTTTTTTGTCGAAGTACCACCTATCTTTTTTCTCGGAATTTAGTACTCGTTGCACCTCCCCTATCGGCACTCGTCCCAACCCTGGAAGGCATTTAACATAGCCCCTTCCTTTCTTCTTTATCGGCAGGTCCCCTGTTAATTTTTTAATTTTCCCCTCGTAATTAACACGTCCCCCCCTCTCGAAAACCCCAGCGGGTGGTGTTCCCCTAGATCGAGCGACACAGTAGGGGTGAAGGCTATGTGTATGTGAGAAATACTTGCCTGCCTCAGTTTTCTTCTGGACGTAAGTGAGAACTCTAATATTTATTTTATAATGGGCTTTGAGTCCGTGTTATCCCTTAAGAAAAATACTTGCTAGATTCCAGGAACTCTTCTTTTTACCTTCGTCTTGTGGACGGTGGAAGGTAGTTGGTGTGGGGGTGACAATAAGCACCTCGTTTTATAGGGACCAAGTGTTAACCTCGTCCTTCGGCCGTATTACGTGGCTATGACCTCCCACCCCAAAAAAAGGTTCTTCGTTTTCTTGACCACCTTGGTGAAATTCTTCCCAGTGGTGTTAATGTGGCTATCCCCCCCCCCGAGAAGAAGAGTAGCACGATGGATTTTCCGTTATTGACTTTCTCTCCCCTGAAAATGAGGGTCCCGTCGTAAGCTGGTGTCATGCAAATCCTTCTTCCGAGCCTAGCCAGATACCTGATGGCCTCTCCCCACAATCTTACGTTATGGATTCCTGACAGACGTCTTCTATTAAATACATGACCCCCGACGCTAGTGGCTGAGACACGAGTACTCAGCGACCCTCCTCCTTAAGCCTCATCTGTCAGAGGGATCTTTTGCAACAAGATCCAGTCAGTGAATGGATGAGTGGATTTTCTTTTTCTCACCCCTTTCCCAGAGCGAAATATTTGAGAGCTCATGCTTTGCGGGATTTGGCCCTGGCGTTGTCTGATGATGACCAGATTATTTGATCTCTGCTCCGCCCCCATACGCGCTCCTTTGAGTGAGAATTTCGTTCCTTTTGTTGACGATGGAGTAGTTAGACTGGTTTTGTTTTCTACTTGGTCAATCTTTGTGAGAGATGTCGAATTTTCCAGCTCGGTCCTTGGCTGCTAACCTTGTTCTCCTTCTCCGACAAGGCAAAAGCCTGGGTATCCTTTGCCCAATCGCCCCCATTTTTTCTCCTAATAAGTGTCGCCCATAGGAGACAGACGACCGCCGACTTGCCAGGATTGATTACTCGTAGGCGTAAGCCCCCCCACGACCCCCCTATATTCCCCCCCCTTTGCAGTAGTATTAGACTTCTTTTTTCAGAGGGAAATGTGTGGGTGGGACCTTGTCCCAACCCTTTTCTGTACCGCAAAGGGTCCCCTCCCCACGACACCAACCATCCCCCCCTTCGAGAGGCGGAAACATTTAAGGAGCCCGAGAATAGTCCCCTAAAGTAAAACTGATTTCAACAGTCCAGCATTAGTCCCCGTTCACTGATTCCACTCAGTCTTCTACCACCAATCCTCCTGCCCTACCTGCGTGAAAAAAGGAAACATGGAAGTTGCAAACTTTGGCGGAGCAAAATCAACTCCAGTTCTTCCATCTAACCGTCGACTAGGAACCAGAAAATAGATAAATAATCCCCGGCCTTTTAGGTTGTCCTTTCCTATAGTCCCATGTCTCCTTGTAGAACGGCAGGCCTTCTTTTAATAGCATGTTGCACACCAATGAAGAATAGCTTCCTTCCCCTTTTCGGGGTCCCCCCATCGTCTGTCCATGTCTTGATACACAGGTGGAGTTTTGTGCCCGGACTGAGCCCCCAGACATTGCCCCCCCTCTCCCACCCAGCGTGTGATCCCCTCCCCGAGTGCTCTTCCTGAGCAAAAAATCTTATGACTGACGCGTTGCTGGCAAGGCTCGCGTTGCCCATCCATCTTCGCTGTGCGGTATAGTATCCTCGTCCCGGCTGCAATTTGCGCGGCAAGGGAATTTTCTTTCTGTAGATAGCCTTGACCTGTGCCCCGTTTTTTCGGGCGGGTAGTTCTTTCCGGAATAGCCCACGGACGGTTTCTAAAAGCTGGCGGCGCTTTCGAGGTGACTTGCCTGGTTCATCCCCTATCTTATATCTCCCGTTTTTTATATATATTTTCCAGCCCCCGTTTCGCCATCCGCCGTTCCAGCGTTTGCCACCTTTTGCGAATAAGTCCCTTTTACTCAAAGTTTGATACCCTTGATTTCGCCTCCCCGGACATCGGGAAACTCCTCTTCCTCGCTCCGAGGCCGAAAGATAAGATACTCTTCTTCTTCCTAGATTTTCCTTTATCGATACCGTTTATGAGTACTCAGTTTCGTGGATCCCAGTGAGAAAGCAATCGTCTTCTCTACCGGTCTTATTTTCCTTTGTCTTTCTGAGAAGGCTTCCACAGCGAACTTTGTTTCATATCAATGCTGAGTGGTTTGATTTTTTTTAACAGAAGAAGGAAGGAATGATTATGGTGTTATTTCCAAAGAAGCCTATCTTGAATTAAGTGAATCGTTCCCATTGTTGAATGACTCTATTTTCTGTCACTGAAGGGGCTTCCTTTCCCAGATTTTTTTTTTTTTCCGCCTGGTTTCCGCATGGCAGATGTAGGTTGTTGGTGAGAATGCCGGCTTCGAGGGGCTCGACCCCGTGAAAGTCTGATGTTTAGTACTTCCTCCCTATGTCATCCGTACCGCGTTCTCAGGTGAACTTAGTGGTTTTCTTTCGCCTGCGTCGCCTTTGTTAGCCGTCTGAGTCGTTGACGGGCCTTTGTTTTGGTCCATGTCTCGACCCGGTTTGGGACCCGCCCAACTTTGTTTTCTGATTGGTATTAACTACTACGTCCCTCCCCCTAGACGTTTCCCTATTTTGGCTGGTCGATTGACGAATTTTATACCCCACTTTTTTCGGCTGTCTCGTCGCGGCTGATCCACTCAGAGCATAACCCAGTGTCTTCTGGCTGCGTTGATTCGCGACGGGTGTCCCTGACGACCACAGCGTCAGAAAGCCACGTTCACTCTTTTATGCGTTTTTTTTTTTTCTGTAAAGAGGCTGAGCCAATCCCTTCCCCCCACCCGCGCCAACCCCCCCCCCCCCCCAAGGGTACCCCGCCAGTCGAAGAAGAGAAATTTCAATACCTCTTCTAACGAACAGAAGTTTGAGAAGAAGTCGTCCCGCCCTTCCCTACGACCTCTATATAGTTTTGATCCCCGCCTTCGTTCTCCCTTCCTCCCAGGCTGCGAGCAACCCCGGGCCGGTCCCCCGCTCGTGACCTGGGCCAGCTTCCTCCAGCCTCTAGTTACCTGCCGAGGCAAGTATCCCCTTTCTTCTGAGACATCACCCCCCTCTGAGTGGTTAGTCGGGTCGCCCTGCTTCCGATTTTGCCGGCTATTGCTCCTTTTGCTATTGCAACTTTCTGTCAGATTTCCAGAGATCTTGAGGACTCATTTCTTGAACAGCTTTTTATGTCCTGTTTTCAAAGCACCTGGACGGTGCTTCCCCCCTACGTACTCAACTGCCCCCCGATCCAGACGCGGTACTTCAGGGTCCAGATCAAGGGGTTCCTTCTTTTCTTTAGTCTGAGGAGGGTGTGGTGGCTCACCACCCATTACCACTTCTCCTTAATTACCCAACCAGAGCCAGACACCGTCCGACTTTGAGGTCGAGCAGTTAGACTTCCGGACCCCCCGACTTTCTCAAGTGAAACTATCCCCGATCCCTATTGGAGTTGAGTCGTCAATGCTCCTCAAGAAGGAAAACCCCCTCTTGCCCAAAAGAAGAAGGGGATGCGAGTTTTTTTTGATATCCATTCGGGGGTGGCGTTGGAGCATCTCCTTTACACTTGATAAACGTCCCTCTCTAGATCCCTCACTCAGCTATAGGGCTTTACCAGTGCCTCAAAGACAAATAGCCTGACTCTTTGTCCGAAGAATGGTGTGAAAACCCCCCCCAAGACTTTTTTTTTCTAGTCTTTGGTCTTTGTACTTTCCCTTGTGAATCGGAAGTGCTAGTGTCTTTAAAGGTTTCCTCTGATCGAGGATCCCTCCCTTTCTTGCTGGATTTTTCTATGAAGGTTAAAAGAGGACTTCCCTTCAGGATCGGGTGCAGTCCCTATTCTTTATAATCCCTTTTGTTTCTCCTCTCCTTGCCCAATCTCCTCCTATCCTCTCCTATTGGACCCCCTATAATAGGAACCGCACCCCCAGCCACCCCGGCGGCTTCATCGGTATTTTTTAGTCGAAGTTCCCCCCTTAGCCTACTCCACGCCCAACTCCTCCCCCCCCAAACGTGCGGTTTTGTTTTTGAGACGGAATGGAGGAATTCTCTTTTTTCTGACGTGGATTTTAGCACTTCTTCTTAGATCTCTTCTCCGTGATCGAGTCAGCCTTTGGCGTGATGGGAGGCCTCAGTTTTCTAGTCTTCCACAACGACGACCCCCCCCTGTGTTTAGATAATCTCCCTCTTCACCTTCTTTCTGTTTTCTCTGTTTCTTTCCTGAGAGTTTGGAGGACCCCCCCCTAAGAAAGCCGTTTCTTTCGGCCAGGGATTCAATCTCCTCTCTTATTCGATTTTTATAAGGTCTTCGTGATAGAAGCTTAGAAACCGTGTGTGGTGTGGAGTTTGGCAAGCAGTGGAGTTAATGTCTTTTGTGGTTATTGAACCAAAACCCCCCTCCTCCTGCAGGGAAACTCTTATACCCGGCGTATGCTGTAAAAGTCCTGACTTCCTTCACCCCCATTAGAACTCCCTCTTTGGACCGTGTGCAATTTTTCCCGATTTTCCGGACATGCATTTCTTACTACTCCAAGTACACATCTAGAAGTTCATTCCTTTCCCTTTTTGTGAAGCCGCGCTTAAATTTTCTCTGACAAGACTCCTTGCGGAGCCCCCCTTTCATTTTCCGGTAAAAAGACTACTCCTCCCATCATCAAGCTTTTGATGAGAGCGTCCCCCTCAAGCCGTTCCGGCTCTCTGGGGCTTGATGTGGACGGTGGTCTTTCCCCCTTGTAATGCATCTACCTCTGTCTCTCCTGTAGAAGGAGCATGATGTCTGCCCCTTCTCGATTGCAAAACAGGACGACTTCTGGAACTAATCATCCCATTTTTTTTTCCCAGGACGCCGCCCCCTACCCTAGTAATAGTATTACTTTCTTGAGCATTTTCTCTCCTGTCCTCTTTTCAATTCTTTGACGATTTCAGGGAAGTAGTTCGGGATAGTGTTTTTGGTTGATTTTTTTGCTTCTTTCTCGAGACAAGTTGCACCTCTACTTTAAGTCTAGGGAAGTTGATGATGCGGGTTTCCTTCCCTTAACACGTTCAACTGCCCTAGCTTTCACCCGAACTCTTCCGTTGCTTCTTCCCTTTTTCGCGAACGATTCCGACGTAGCATCCCTCCCTCTATTTTAGTACTTGGCTCGAAAACCCCCCCTCCCTGAGAGTCCTTCCCTCGGTGGGCTTCCCGCAGTAGCCAAACTGTTGAAGAGGGCGCAGGTTTTTTTTTCTTGTAAACCCCTTCCGTCGTCCTGCCCCTTAAGATCAAAAGAACGCCTTCTGCGTCGATACGGCCCACGATTCCCGCGCCGACCCCCTCAAAGTTTCACCGGGTCCTTTTTCCAGGCGTCGCTTCAACAGGGTTGGATCGACACATCAAGTAGAAGGTCTCCTTTGGCCCCTTGGAACAGCTTCACGATGGTTTGCAGCCCCACCTCCCCCCACTGATAGTACCGTCGACCTCCGTTCCTTTCCCCGCCACGCCTAGCCGTATCTCCTCCCCTCAATCGTCAGGTGACTGCGTCTTGGCAGAGCAGGCCCCCCCATGATCCCCTTCACCCCCCGCGCTCTACGGACCTTCTTTCCTGGTGCTGAGAACCAAACCCTCCATCTGCCGGCGGACGGCTTGGAACCAACCTAACAGCGCCTCATTAGTTTTTGGCGCGTGTTGCCCAGAGACTTTGCGTAACAATGCCTTCAAAGTTTTCTTTCGCTGCCAGCGGTGTAAGTTTTTGATCATGGCCCCACACATTGTGTAGACGATTTTCACCGGTATCGGCCGACCAAGGCGCGGCAGTCACAGCCCCCTCGTTTGAGTGGTCGTTCCCCATCTCATTCCGGGAGGGATTTGGGCCCTGTCCAATTTCAATTCCGGTGGCGTGCGCCGATACCTGTTTTTTGTTTTTTTCGGGGAGGTGACAAGGCGTTTTTTCGTCAGAAAGTGTGCGCGAGCGGCAGATGGTGACGTTTCCGAATCTATTTTTCCTCTATCGTGTGTTTTCTTCGATTCGGACCGAAGGTCCCTCCTCCACCCGCGAGAGACCTCCCGAGGTAGATGACAAGATAAGACTTACCTCACTTCCATCTTTGCTCTAGATCAGAGCACCCTCCCCTTCCGGTTGGACATTACTCTCTGATCTCTCACCCGCCCAAGTCGAAGTTTTTGCAGAGGCCTGTCCGGAAAGATCACGTTTTCTGGAACTCTTATACCAATTATCACGCCTTTTTCACCCGCTTCGCGAAAAATCTGGGATGCGCCGGATCTTGGGCTGGCTGAAGGACCCCTTTGCCTCGCAATGGGGCTATAAATGCTTTTTGATAGGCGGCCAGAAAGCCGGGGGAATTTCTTTTTCTTTTTTTGTCTAACCCATTTCCCTTTTAACGGAGGTGGAGTGCCTTGCCCCTTCCCACGCGTAACTTTTTTTTTTTCGACGTGGTTTTTTTTTGAGGTAGTGATCCGGCTTATGGTATGCAGTCGCAGAGGTTAGATGGCGGCGGGATTTGAGGTGGCAACACCCATTTTCATCCTTTTCCGGTGCCTCCCTTCCCACCCCCACAACACCCCCCCCACTTCTCCGTCTAAGGGAGGCTTCCTCCCGCTAGACTCGCATGAGTCCTCTATAATGATTGGCCCTTTCCTAGGTCTTCGGGGGCGTGAGCTAGTTTTCTTGGAGCCATGAGGATCGTTATTCTTTGTGTCTTTTTTCATTCCTTTTCAGGAAATTTGTTTTGACCTCCCAACCCCCATTCTCTGGTTGAACACCGTCTCACCCTTCTCCGGCGCCGCCCACTAAGTACAGATTCTGGAGGTGGGCCTTCCTCCTATCCTACTAAAATTTTCCTTTTCTCCTCGTTGGAAACGTTGGCCCTGTCTTGTCCCGATTGATCTCGTTGCTTTTTTAGACTTTATACACCCGGGGGCAGCGTAGCGTGAGATAGGTAAAGATTGCTCGATACACACCTCCCCCATCTCCCCCCACCCCCCCACCCTATCCCGAACTGACGGAACGCCTTTGATCAGATTCAAGGAACCCAGTGTCCCCCCCAACATCCCTTCCTCTTAGCGTGCGGCTCTCTCAACGTCTCGGTCTCATGCCCGACGAGCAGCAATCATCAAGAAAACTGAGTCGCGCAACCAAGACTTCAGTCGTTAAACCCTTTTTCCAGCTCGACCTTGATTTCTGAAGGAAGGTCGATCTTTCCAAGCACGATGAAAGATGGGAGGCGTCGGTGGGTACCTCTTCCTATTTCTCCTGCCAAATTTTCTTTTCCTGATTTCATACGAGTCTTTCAGAGTACGGACTCTCTTGGCGCGATATGAGCTTATGTTTGCTCGTCTTCATGCGGGAAGCCGAGTCGTCCGGTCTCCCACCAGTCCTTAATGAAAGTCCCCCTTTGCCTTTTCCTTCGGAGTTGCCTCCTCTCCGTTCGACGCAGGTGAGATACTTTTGTTTTTGGCAGGAACAGGACACTTCGGCGCTCTTCCCAACGGCTGTTCCACGCCTTCCCCTTCTATTTTCCAGGTAGATCTTATACTGATCCTACCTCTGACCTCTGGCACGAGGACGATAGGGTTCCTTGATGGCATCCCCACTAGAAAGCGCGTTGAACCCCGATTACCAAGACGAAGTTTCTTCCTTCGGGTCTCTGATCTTTTAATGTAGGGGTTTCGGATGCCCCAATGGTCAAGTCAGCCTCTTAGAACAGATCACGTCTTCACGGCAGATCGCCGCATTGTATTTTTCTTCTCCCCATTTCCGCCACCAGCCCCTTCCGCCTGGACTTCTCCCTCCACTCTTTGGTGGTATACCCCGCCCCTTTTTTTTTTTTTTGGTTTTGGTTAGGCGCGTTACCATTTCATCCTGACGGGAGTGTGCTCTACCCGGAGGCGGTTTTTGGAAGTAGTTCACCAAGTTTTTTCCGAGTTTTCCCTATGATTTGGAAGATTCCTGGCGCGGTGCCGTTGGATATTTTCCTCTCCTAAGTTGTTCTCTCTTCCCTCGTGAAAAGAAGAAGAGTTCCTGTCCCGTCTAGTGTCCCAATATCAGTTCCCTAGTTGAAAAAATGTTCATTTCCCCCCTTCGGAATACGGATCTCTTCTCTCCAAGGCAGTAGCAACCTTTCCTCGCATAAACCAGCACTGAATAGAAACCCGAGTTTTGGTCTTTTCGACCCGGCTTATTGAGGGAGGTCATCTCTTTTTTTGTGAAAATTTCTGTCTGAATCGCTAGTTATGTGGACGAGATTATGTTTTTGGTTCTCTTTCGAAGCCCCCAAACCTACCTTAGATAGGGCCTCCTTCCAGACTTCGTGCCCGTTTTATTGGGGCGGATTGATTTCGTTTTTGGGGGACCCCCCTATACTCCATTTTATTGCTCGTGGCCCCCTTTAAACTCGGCCTCGGAGGTGCGGCCCCGTCTTCCGGTCCTCGACATAGTCCTTTAGTCCCGCACTGGACATGGATTGAAAAAACTTTTTG
>Ga0179591_1301189_pt1 | contig 19211 bp, 23 predicted proteins | sample CZOMad2_1_08_16f_FD_182891 | JGI IMG/M metagenome (GOLD analysis project Ga0179591, IMG submission 182891) | Vadose zone soil fungal communities from Angelo Coast Range Reserve, California, USA - CZOMad2_1_08_16fungal (PacBio error correction) | ecosystem: Environmental > Terrestrial > Soil >... | reverse complement strand
TTTTACCGTAGTGCCGCTGCCTTCATATCTTTCCCCTTCTCTCAGATAGACCCCCTAGTCTGATCTCCATCTCTGTCTTTCCGACACGATGCGAGAGTGCTTCCCGGCTTCTTTCCTCGCACGCCCTCGCTAGAGGGAATTTTTAGGGCACAACCTTTCCCCTGACTCTTGTAGCTCTCCTCTCTGCTACATTTCTACTTTCCCTTCTCCAGCGCAAGCCTTGTACCCCCTATAATCGACCCCGCGACGGAACCGCGAGCACGAGAAAGTAGACCCCGCTTCCTCTTATTTAAGTTGATAGAACCATTCTTCTATTCGAGTCCTCCCCCCCCAATTCGTGCTCCTTTTACTCTTCCAATCGTACGAGCTTCCCTGACAGGCCGAGCGGGCGGCTGGTCACACCCTTTGAAGTTTAGACGCAATGGATCGAAGTCTTCTCTTAAAGGCAAACCTCTCATCCCTTCTCCTGAAACGTTAGCCTATCCCCCCCCTCCCTCGGTCCAGCACCGCGGCGCGACGGTCATGACTTTAGGAATTCCACTGACAACTCCCCTGCAAGAAGTAGAGTTCGATATTTTTCTTGTAGATGCGCTCGCATCCCGCTAACCTCCCTTCTTACTCAAGAGCGTCCCGGGAATGCTGATCGGTTTTCTACCCTCCATATCGAAGAACGACTGTTTCCCCTCGACGACCAACTGGCAAACCACCTTTTCTCCCTCCTCGCCTTCTTTCCGTGTTTTTACATCCTCTACGAGGAATAGTTCCCTCTGTTTACCTCTCGAAGATAGAGAACCCGTACGGACCCTCTCCCGAGCTACGAAGTCTGATCTTTACGGAGCCGAATTCTCCACGAGAAAAGGCAAGACGATCAACTCTCCCCCTTCTTTTTTGTTTTTTAGGCTAGACCGACGGCCGCAGCATCCTTTCTTCCTCGTTTTTTCCCTCAGCCACCAGAGGCCGCATCCCGGTCTCGGCCCCCTCCTTGATCTTTAACACTCTGCGTCTCCTCATGGTTTCTTAGCTGACGCGGCCCCCTGGAACTCGCCCTATAAACCCCCCCCCAAGCTTCAAATGATTATCCTTGGCAACCCTATCTTGTTACTCTTACGAGTTGTCCTCGCGCTCCTTCTCCTCTTCTCCCGCGCTTTTCCTCCTGTATGCCATCCCGCTGCACTTTAGTAACCCAGGCCTTCCCAGCGTCTCTCTGAGTTTTTCTTCCTTCCCACCTCTGTCTCGCCCTCCCTTTTTCACGGGCCTCTCCTTCTTAGCATTGCTTCCTCCGCCTATCTACCTTCACTCGACGGCGGTTCACTCTCTCTTTTCTCTGATCGTCTTCCCTCGCTCGTCGTCATTCCTCTTCTTCCCCGTGAATGAATCTTCAAGTCGAGGCCTGCCCTTCTTCTTAGTCTTATGCGTTTCCAGTAGGGCACCGTTCAGATTTATCTCTTCTCTTCTCTGCTCTGGTTCCCTTCAGGACCTCATGCCCTGATCCGACCCCCCCTTTTTGGTAACCTGATGTCTCGCGGAGTCTCGCACAGTAGATAAAACCATAGAGACGGCTCTCTTCCCTCGGGATAGCTATTCCTGCCTTTCGGACCAAAGTAATCTCCTTCTCTTTGATGTAGCCCCTCTAGACTCAGATGATCCCTTTGTCCAAGGGAGACGTCCTCCTTCCAAGACTCTATTCGTTCACAGTCGAGCGTTTCCTCCTCCTCGGTTTAGAGGTCGCCTCGCCAAAAGATAGTACGTCCCCCCTCTTGTTTCTATTTCCTTGAGTCCTCTCCCCTTCGCGCATTTCCCCCTTCTTTTAGAGGCACTGTGTCTGAGGTCCCCCTTTTGACCTCCATCGTCCAGCCGGGCCCGTGTAGCCAGCAGGCTTCGTTTTTCCGAGCTGTGCGTCAGAGACCGCTCGTCTCTCCCTCCCTCCAACTTTTCAGTCGGGCTCTCCGCGGAGCCAGAAAGCTATGGCGATTCTTTAAGGGTCTGTGAGCCGAGTGCCTACTTTCCTTCCTAGAAGATGAAGATCCGCTTGCTGATATTTCCTTCGATCGAGCAACTCGTCCCCTTCCTAGACTTTCAGACGACCCCCATCAGGGATCTCTTTTCACGTTAAACGACCGCGCTCCTTTCTCTCAGCCTGACCCTCTCTCGTCTTCCCGCCGTCGCCCCTACTACCACCCCGATTGCGCCGGCGATTTTCCTCCACATAGGTGCCCGTCTATGGAGTCCCGCACCCCGGCGCTGCTTTCCTACGTGTTCCTAGACTTTCCCCTTCGTCTCGTGCTCGCATCTCTGATTTGATAATTAAGTCAGCCCTTATCACCAGGCAGGCGACTTTGGCGACTACTCGCACTTTCGGGTCGCGAAGCCTCTTTCCTCCTCCCCCAGTAAGAGGGATCGCGATCTTCTCTTCTCGGACTGCTCGTCGCATGCGGGCGAGGTGCTCTTCCTCCGTGAGTCTCCAGCTAGCGGCGGTTCCATACCCGTCATTCCCACACCGAGCCCTACTCCAGAATTTTTCTCTGAGAGCAGGTCGCGTCTCTTTCTCCTCCCTTCTAAGATGGAACCAGCGAGAACTTTTTCCTACTCTATCCCCACCACTTTTTTGCCAATCCCCCCTCGATTGGTGACAGATTCGCCTTCCCTTCTGACAGAGAATCCTCTGCTTCTGCTTCCCGCGGCCCAACCTTTCGTCCTTGAGTAGTTCGCGACCCACCTGGCAGCAATCCTTTTCCTACGCCCTTTTTTTTTGTTTCATGATTCTTGGTCGCGCGTTTTTTTCTCCTTACTCTTTCATAGGCCCGTGATGCTGCGCTGGAAAGCTGGGCTGCGCTCCTCAAGATCATTGTGCCTATCTCCTCTCCTTCTGAAGCTCCTGAGGGTCGCCGCGCCGGGTCTTCAGTGTCCATCCAGACCTCACTCCTTCTCCTTAGCTCGCTGGTTCTCTTTTTTTCTCGCTTCATACGGTGGAGGAACCTTCTCTCCCTTCAGAGCGTGCGCTCGGCTTCTAGCCCGTCAGTCCGCCTCCGGCACCTCCGCAGATTCCCCCTTCCCCCAGTCCCTCTCGCAGCCGCTCATCCTCCTCCCTTGAAAATGGGCCGAAGTTGGGCGCTTCTGTTTCGGACCCATTTTCCTTAATGTCCCCTCAAGGGCATCCTGCCTTCTTGACTAACTGTCTCGTCTTACGCAGCACTCCCGTTCTTTCCCTCAGCATGTGGCCCCTTTTTCCTCCGACGGGTGCCTCATCGCGCTTTGTCCCCTTTTTCGGCGGCCCGACGGTTTATCTCGTTTGCGTTCGAATTCCTTTTATCCTCCGGACTCTTTGTGTCAAGCGTCCTCTGCTCTCTTTCCCCTCCGGGCGTTCCTCCTTTTGTCCTTTTCTGCGGCTTTGCTTTCATTCCACGCGGTTTTTCGATGCTGCATACGATCTTCCCTGCTCCCCTGCTCTCTCGTTGGGCAACCTCTCATTTATGGTTCCTCCCCCGGTTATTGAAAGAGTTCCCCATTCCTCAGAGCGGCGGGGTCAGAGTATCCCTCTCCCTGAGGTCCGCGGGTCCCTCAGAAAAGATAGCGAAATCCCTGCCTCTTGAACCAGAGGCGGAGAAGGAGATTTCCTCCACTGTCCTTCCGATGCCCTTTCTCTCTATTCAGACGATGAGCTAGTCCTCTCTCCCCTCTAGGAACAGTCGGCCTGAATCCCGTAGAGTTGGCTTGTGCCTCGCACCGCCTTTTCCTCCCTCAATGCCGGCACGGGAAATCCTCTATACCCCATTTTGGGCGAAGTTTCCCGTTCTTAGTCTTTCCCAGTTCTTCCCAATAAGAGACTCTAGAGTCTTTTCCCCTTCCCCTGCGAGCACGGGATAGTACCCTCCTCCCTTGATGATCTCGTGTTGGGCGATACCCTTCTCTCCCGATGAGACCCTTCCCCCCTCCTCGTTGAGCTCTAGGTACTGCCGTGACCATTTGCCCTCCTACCTCTCGCGGAGCGATATAGAACAAGATCGCCTTCCTCGTGAACGATCCCCTTTCGAACTGCCCCGGTGCCTTCCCTCTTCTTTGCAGATGCCGGTAAGTTCCCTCACTTGAGATCTCTACTAAGAAACTCGATCTTTTGTCCATTCAGTGACCCCTTTCCCTACAGCGCGAGGCGGCGGCACTTATTCCGAGTCCCCGTTTCTTTTGGTGAAGATTCCCTCTTTTCCCTCTTACCTTTCTCACGAGCGCGCCGACGTCGGGCTCTTAGTTAAGACTTTGAGCGCGTAGGACCCGACCGGATTTCCCTTCAGTGTGAAATCGATCCCTCCTCTTCTTTCCTATTTCCCTTCTTTTTAAACGCATAGTTGTCTGCCTCGCGCTCTCCTTGCCCTTGTGGCTCTTCAGAGTGACAGGTGATTCCCCCCCTTAGCCAGCTCGATTCCACCCGCGCGGTCTCTAGCTTAGGACGATGAGCACAGGGATCGTCCGACTTCTCTTCTCCCTTAGGGGACGATTTTCTTTCGTCGGGGACGCGCCCGCACGTCTTGACTGTGCTCTGACGGAAGTTTCCAGTTCCTTTCTGCAACGTCGGCGATCTCTTTCCTATCAGCGCTCTCTCTCTAGATGAAGGATGCCGTAGACTTAATACTACATGATGACTCCCTCCTTCCCCCCCCGCACTTCTTCCTTCCCCCACGACGCCCGACATTCGGAGATTCCTCCCAGGTGCCCGTTCGTGTTAGATAGCTTTTTGAAAAGAAGGTAGGCGTATTTTTTTCTTATCCCCTATACTCCCCCCCTCCTTACGGTACTTTTCCTCTTCCTCGTTCGCGGTCTTCGGCCTTCCCGGAACTCCTGATCACGACGATCGCCTCGCCCCTTGCAAAGTGGGCCTCCGGTGCAGCAATGCGCCCGGAAGCGACGGACCCCGTCTTTTGATGTGAGGTTCCAGTCTTTCGTGATTTTTTCTGCCCGGTCTCTTCCTCACCGTCCGGTGGGGGCCTGATCAGCAGACCCAAATGTAGTACCCAGGTCAGGTGTTTCCGCACTCCCCTTTCCTGTTTTAATGACCGCGACGATTGCGATAGACTCCGTTTCGTTCCCGTCCTTCCTAACTTTTCCCTCCCTCCTCGACCCCCTCGGCCTTGGCTAGTAAAGGAACTCCCTCATTATTCGGAACGGGCGGCTTCCCGATCTCGAGTTTTCACTGCGCGAGAGTCCCTCTTCTTCCCCCCCGAATAGGTCCTTCGGCCCTGATTTTCCATCTGTTTCCCCCTCTCCCAGGGTTGGGCCCGACGAACGGCCTCCCTCTTTCGATGGTCAGATCCTTGCACCTCGATAGCTTTCTTTCATGACCCTCTTTCCCGTTTGATATCCCTCCCTACTTTGTCGATCGCGATCGCGTGTTTGATTCCCCTCCTTCCTCCTATTTACGACATCGCGGGAATCATCTCTTTCCTACCCCGTTTTGGACACGTTCGGATCGGCGCTTGCTCTTACCCTCGCCTCTATATCTCCTCTGTTGTACACCCGGCCCTCTTCGTTTCTTTTCACGATAGAGACAGTGGGAAGAGGAGATATTTTCTTTCCCCTAAGCATCGGACTCGATAGAGGACTCTTTTACCACCCCTTTGTCGGTGACCGCGTGGAGATCACCCCTCCTGGTAACATCTTGTCCGCTCCCCGATGACGAGCACGCGCGCGCGGAGACCTCTCTCTCTAGATTCACTGTGCTGGACGGCCGCAGCAGTTACGCTTGGGTCGATTCGCGACCTGTTTTTCTTGGTAGACATTCTCGCCCTCATTTTTCCTCCGATTCCCCAGGCCTGCCGATCGTTTCTTCCTTCCAAACGCCGGTCGCGCGTAAGCCTCTAGTTTGCTTGACGTGTCCCCCAACCCCCTCTCCCCCCTAGTCCTTACCGAGGACCGTTCGCCCCCTTCTGTGATCCCTCCTGCCCCTCACCTTTTCCCTCTCGTCGTCGAGTCTTTTCCCCCCCCCCTGCCTGCACCACGACCACCCCGAGTTAGAGGTCGATGGCCTTTCGCTGAGCATTTCCGCTCCTCTGAACGGTCCACTGCTTTCCCTACGCGCCGAGCGGACCGCTTAAGTTCTAGTGGGCACGTCCCCCCTCCCGCTCCTCCCCCCCTCGTTTCTCCTCTATCCCTCCTGAGCTTCCCCCCCCCTGGTTTCTAGACGACCGGCTCGTCCGCTCTTTCAGCCCTATCTGAGGCCGCGCCACTCGGAGTCGAAGAGGAGCATCCGTTTCTTGACTGCGCCAGCATTCTCCTTCGAAAGAAGCCTTTATCGTCTTCCTCCCCTCCGCTGCTGTCGTGCGACGGAGACACTGATCTCTTCGCACGAGTATTCCCATGTCGGCGAGACTGCCCCCCGTCCTGGACCCTTCGAGGGCATCGTGTCGCGCCACGGCCCTGATTGTCTATCCCCTCCCTCGCAGCTACCCGCTTTTCTCGTTGATCTCGGCATGATACAATTTCCCACTCCTACAATCTCGCCACTCGCTAGAGAACGGCCCAATCTTAGGCTCGGCGTCTCTTATCTTCCCCTCTCCTTCCTCTTCCTCCCGGCGTGCTACTCCCTTCCCAGCAAAAGAAGTCGGGTCGTGCCCAAAGACGCCCATAGAACCTCAACCGGCGGGCCGCCCTCCATCTCCCCTAAAGACTCGCGTGCTGCTGATCCTGAGAGTCGGCCTTGCCTCGCTTTGTCTTCGAGATTGACATTAGAGATCTCTGAATTCGTGAGGCTCTCAAGCGACCCGTTAGATGCTGCATCGCGGAGTTTCGGTTTCCCTGGACGTGAATCGAGCTGGTAGTCCTCCTCCCCCCCGGGCGCGTCCGGCTTTTCACTCCCTTCACCGAGTGGGTACTCTTCTAGCATCTCGTAACTTCTTCCACTAGAGGACGGCGCGCTCGAGCCCGTGTCGCCGGCGGAAGCCCTTACAGTTTGACGCCAGACGCACTGGGGGGGCCATGAACCACTGACACAGCACAGCCCCAACCTAGATCACACCCCTTTCTCCTCCACACTCCACTTATCATGCGGTTACTCGTCTTTTTTCCGACATTGTTCGTCGCCCGCGCCACAGCTCCCTCTCTTCCAGTTTCAGCTGTGAAGCGCCCTGCCGACTGAGAGCATAGCGTGTTACCCACCTCTTCCCCTTCATAGTTTTTTGTTTCCCCCCCTTCATATACCTTCGCCAGACGATGGGTGGTCCCCCTCCAGCTCCCCGGTATTTGAGCGAGGCGAACGATCCGAGTGAAGCTCGATCAATAAGTGCCCCTTTTCCCCTTAGCGCCCGCGTTTCTCCTTGACCTCCTCTTTCCCCCTTGAGACTTTCAATTGCGTCTTCCCCCTTTTAGCTCTCAAGGATCTTATCCTCCTCTGCAAATAGTTCGAACCCGACCAACCCACCTATCTTAGACGCGACTGGGCGACTCACCGCGAGTCTCCTCGTCGTCCATCTCCTTGCCCCCCCCTTCCCCGTGATGCCGAGTCCCCCCCCTACCACCCTATGCGACCGTCGACGCCGCAAAATTTAGTCCGTTTGGTTAAGCAACCATCTCTTGTAGCGTACCTTGTTGATCGCCCGGCGCTCCCTTCATCCTGCCGAGCAGGGGTCCGCTTTCCAGGATGCAATTGAGTTCCAAAGTCGGTGATTGAAGCGCCCTCCTCTGCCCCGGGTGCTCCTCCTCTCCTCCCCTAGTTCTTCTCCCCCTCCTTCAGGGCCGCGACGGCCCTCTTCCTTTTCTTGACAGAAGGTGGATCTCGGGCGGTCGCAGGGACCGGTGTGAACCCGCGCTGCCGAGCCAGTCTCGCGCGACTTTCCAGTACAGCAGTCCTAGCCCAGGTCGTCTCAAGAACCAGCGCATAGCCCCCCCCCTGCTTTGAACCAGGAAGGCGCCTCAAGCGTTTCTCCTCTAGCATGATCGGCCGGCGGAGCCTTCCTCATTTGGAAAATCCGCTATCGAGTGAAAAAAGCCTCGTGCCTCTCGACTCCCGAAAAGGACATAACTTCTTTTTTTCCACTCAATAGGTTTGATAGATGATGACGTTGCTTAGTCCTCCCCTCCTTTCCTTCTTCGTGGGCAAGATTTCTAGTACGGAACCATGTCGCGCTCCGCACTCTACGATAATTTATATACTGATTCCCCCCCCTCCTCCTTCCAGACTTCCTCCTCTCCCCTGGGTAGAGCTGGTTCCAGCTACCTTTCATTAAGAAGGAATGTCCGTCGGTTCCAGTGCGCGCGACTTTCTCTTCATCTCTGTACTTGTCGCCCCTTCCTTGCTTCCCGCGGTGAGCTCGCGCCTGTGTTCCCCCAGAAGAAATTACATCTCCGTCTCGTCCATAGAGATCCAGCCTTTCCCCAGCAGCTTCTATCCTCCGCGACCTTCCGGTTGCGTCTCGAGTAGGGCATGCCTGTTTGACCTTCACGAAGGTAGGCTGCGCCCCTCCCAGTCCCCGGCGGATCGTTCAACCACGGTTCCTTCCATAAGAAGGTGGTGCTGTCCCATCGAAGCGATGCCCTCTGTTTCAGTCCGGCCGTCGGGAGACTATCGTGAGGGCATCGCCCTGACAGGATGTTTTCCTTCTTCTCAGCGGCGAGCGGGAGGTTGATATCCCTTTGAGTATGAGCCCTTTTGGGTATTTCCGAATTCGATTGCAGCGGGTCCGATTCTCTTCCTCTCCTCCCTCAGCGCGTGCTTTTTCAACCCCGGTTGATTTTCCTCCTTGTGTCCGTACAAGAGGTCCCAAGACCCTGGGCCCCGACTCCGATCTCTCCCTAAGTCACGGTTTGCGTCCCCCACTTCTCTTCCGCTCGCCCGAAGACGCTCTGCTTGGATCCCCCCCCCTATGAGCCTTCGAGGCGAACCAATTTTGAGCCATCCTTCCTCTACCCTCGCACAAGCCTCCTTTCTGTCATGATCCCTCCTTCCGACTCCGCGGCGTAGGCCACCCCTTCTCCTTTCTCTGGCAGACGGAATCCCGGAGAACCCCTATTACGGTACACACAGGTGCGAATCTTTTCCTTGCGGGGTTAGAGGATCCTTGGGCTGTCTATATTCGTATATTTTCCCCTCCCGCCGTATCGCCGTAGTTCTTTTCCCGTTCCGACGGCGTTTTTTTTCTTTTTCAGGTCCCCCCTCCTCCTCGCCGCGAGCCTTCCCTTCTTTGCACTCCCTTCGATATTTCCCGACTATCCTCGGGCCCACCTGGATTTTCCTCTGGCCCTCAGTTGTCCCCGACGCGCCTCGCTGATGAGAAGAGCTAGCCCCCTGTAGACTCTGACGTAATAGGCAAGCTCATCCTCGTTTCCCTTGTTCAGGTAATAGAAGTTTTCGCTCGTGCCTCGCTGCCGGCGCGGCCTGATACTAGCTACTCTAGGCTAAGCTAGGACTCCCACTCCTTATTCCTCTCTCTATAAATCCCCTTACTGCCTTCCCGCGAGTTCGGCGTCATGATGCATGCCAGATCGGGAATCCCGGATGACAGGCGATGCAGCGGTTTACTAATCTCGCGCCTCCGTTGCGTAGGCAGGTTCCTAGCACGCGGATTCCCTCCTTCTGAGTCCGAGCGTGCAACTCGGACGTCTACCGACTTTCCTCACTCGAGCTCACGAAGATTTCCGTTGATTTCTCCTTTTCCCCCAATTTTCGAGAGTGATAGGGGCGAGTTCTTTTCTACCAGAGCCCGATTTCACCCGAGCTCGCGCGTTTCGAAGAGAGAGCTGTTTCTCATACTTTCTTACCTAGCCATGGTGGCCTTCACCTCCTTCCTGTAGAGGACGATCCAGGGCCGTATTTCTTCCCCGCACTGGGATCCCTCCTTTCCCTCTAGATCAACGTCTGCCAGCTTCTTCCCGGATAAGCTGCGACGCGACCTGAAGACGTTCTTGCAGGCTCCTCCCTTCTCTCGCGATCAATCTGCGTCCCTGAGGACGCTTCAGGGCGTCCACCTCCTCTGCGACTCTGCGACCCATGGTGCTTGTTGAGTCTACTATTTTTCGTGAGAGTTTCCTTACAACGCTCAAGTTTTTCGGGGGGCGCGCTTCTTCCCGTTGACGGCGCTTCCCCCAAGACCCGACTCTCTTCCCCCTCCCCGAGATAAAACTACGGCCTTGCTTTTTCGGTGCGGGATTGCCGCGGATTCTTAATAACTCCGAGTCCGGCAGGTTGCACAGGAGCATGATTGGATATTATCCCTTCCTTGTGAGTCGGGAGCGATATCAGGGGGTTTCCAATGCGGAAGCTTTCTCACTCATTTTCCTCCCGACCGGTTTCCTCCTCCTTCCCTCTTCCTTGACCGCGTCGGAGGAGTTTCTCCTGTAGCTAACTTTGATTAGAATTTTTCGCCTCCCCCAAGCGACTGCGTGCGAGCCGTCCCCTTTCTCTTTCTCGGGAGGTATTATAGACCCTTAATCGCTTTTCTCGTACTCGGGCGAGAGAGGCACATCTTCTCCCTTATCGGTGTTCTCTAGATCTCACGGTCTCACGAGCCCGTGTTTGTGAACGCCCAACGTCTCTGGAAGCTTCTTCTAAGAATCAGTCGCCTATGCCCCCCCCTCTCTTTCTTTATGGCCAGTCGGGCGATTCCTCTTCCTCCATTTTTGTCGCGACGGGCCTCGATAGAACGAGCGCGTCACTCTGCCTCTCTCCTGGTCGTGAGAGAGATGAGTCGCGATTTTTCTTAGCTCCCCTTCACGCTCATCGCGATCGACACGTCCTTCTGAATTCCTCACTAAAGAATTCTTGCACGATAGAGCAGTGGGCATTCCTCAGGTCTTTCTTCTCCGGCAGACGCTGATTTTGGGCACAAACGGCTACGGTGCTTTCTCTCTCGATCTCATCCGACCCGGGCTCAATCTCCGGGCGGTCCTGACCCCTCTCGTTTATGCGAGAAGGACGCTCCCTACTTCCCCCTTGCCTTGCACTCAAGGTCTTTGTCGACTCCCCCTCTTTTCTATCCAAAGGACGTCGCCTTTTTCTGAGCTAATCTTTGAACCGCCTGCGATTTTAGGTCGTTTGGACATTCCTCTCGCATACAGGAGTCGTCCTTGCCGCCCCAGTCCCCCACCTCCTCGCCTCCCGAGACCCGTTCGCCCCCTCTCTCACCTCCGCTGGACCCCCGTGCCGGTCGTAGACTGCTTACCCTATGATCCCTCACCCGACCTCTCTTCTTCGCTTTTCTTTCCGCCTTCGGGTCTTCTCTTATAGCGCAGACCGCGAACAGGCGGCTCTCCTCCTCTTTCCCTGTCTGAACTGCTCGTTGGCGTTCGTGCTGACAGTCTTCCCCCGATCTTGACAGACAGCGGCCCACCCTTCTCCTCATCTCCTCCTTTCGGATCTCTGGTTCTAGGCCGCGCCATCTCCCCCTTTTCTGCCTGATTTTCGATTCTCTGCTCAGATCGTTGTAAGACGCCGCTCTTCTTTTCTTTCTAGAGATAGACCGGCGGCTACCTCCTCTTGCTCGTTCGGGCACCCAGTTAGAGGCGTTGCCTATCCTCTATTTGCATCCGTTTAGGGCCGTCGATCTTGGATCGGATAAAGACTCCCTTTCGATCCCGTCCTTTGCTGCCTTTTCGCGGCGCTGATATTCCCACCCCTGATAACTCACCTGCTTGCACCTCGATCCTCACAAACGATTTTTTAAGCTTCCCCCGTTTCTCCAGTCTTCGTCTCTCCCCGCTTTTCTAAGAGCGGCGGCCCTCTGTGCCTGCCCCCCTACCGGCGTGCTCTGTAGTCACCGACCTGGACCGTCTTCGCTCTCTCGTCCCCCCGTTTCCGCAAACCCTTCCCCGCGGGACCGATACTTTCCCTCTCCCCCTAATCTAATTCGCAAGATGTCGGAATCCCCCTTTGGGTGGAGCGGAGTCCCCTGACTTTCTTCTTTGATCTTTCTCGATCTCGAGATCTTCCTTCCTCTATGAACGTTCTGCCTAAGGAGCGTCATTCACGGAGTCGAGGTGTTTTCCCCTACTTTCCCCGCCCTCTTTTCTTTTCTCCGCGATCGGGCCCCACGCTTCCCCCCCCCCCACCCCGGTCGGGAGTCTCCAATCTTTCCATAGGTGTGCCGATGCCTCTCTTCCCAATTGAACCGTTGTCCCCTCTGCGCTGGCGAGGATATCCTCTCTGACTATTAACCGTCCTAGAGTGCGCTGATGTGGGAGGCAAATACCTTCTTCCTGACTCTTTTCGTCTAACAAGGTCCCTCGTCCCTCCTCACTACCTTTTTTGACCCTGGCAGACGAGGCCTTTCTTTCTCCCCTCAGACCCAAGTGTATTAAGGCATTCCCTATGGGGTCGGCTCTCGCTAGAAAGCTGCTCCCTAGCTGTTTCTCCCCTCGTAGGAATTGGTCAACATTTCTCCTCCTTTTCAAAGCCGAGGTCGTCGTCCTCCTCTAGTAGGGCTCTATCTGTGCGTCGATCTGTTCACAATAGCTCCCTTGAGTGAATGGAGCCCAGCCCCCCGTTTCCCTTATTTTCTAAGTTGCGGTACATTGCGCTCGTGATCCCCCTTTCGTTTGCCACGAGCAGCTGCAGATCTATCATTCCAGATTCAGCCTCGAAGAAACCTAGCCTGACCCGCACGTCTTTACATCCCCTACTGTCTCTGCACTGCTCTCAGATCTCCCCCAGCAGCGCCCTTGCCCCCTCTCTGAATCGGCTGATCCTCCGAAAACGTCAACATCCTGAACGCCTTTCACTTCGGTCCTCTCGAGGGCTTCCCTCACCCCCTATGCCGTCCTCCGTGGTGCTACCGCCGGAGGCTAAGTTTTTTTTCCCCCCGAGACGCTTCCCCTCCCCCGTAGGATACCTGCGACTTCCTTCTCCTGGTCGCGCGAATCTCCATTGGCCAGGTAAGCTATATTGCCTGCGAGCTTCCTTTTTTCTGCTTGGGGTTTTTTTTTTTTTGTGTCCTAGATCTTTTTACCGTCTTTGCTCTCCTGCTTCTCTCGAAGGCCGCGTTCATTTTCCTCTTTTTCTTTTTTCCAAGGGGAGTACCGGGCACCCCGTCAGGACTCTTCCTCTTTACCTGTCTCCCTCCCCCCCTATCAAGGTCTCCCTTCCTTCAGTGTTCGTCGAGTACATCAACCATCAGAATCTCACCGTTCTCGGCCCTCGGTTCCCGTCTCGCGACTTTTTCGTCCTGCACCTTGCTCGTGCCGGCGGCGGCCTTTCCCATCCTTCGTGCCATCGCGGCCCTATACCACGCGCTTTCACTTCCTCTCCTTTCACCATCAAATCCCTCCCTCTATTTCTTTTAATCTCTTGTTTTGTTATATATATTTTTGCCGTTTGATGGTTTTTCAAGCCGCTCTCTCTCTAGTTGTACGTTCTTGCTATTAGCGATTCCACGCTAGGCTCCTCCCTGAAATATAATTTCCTCCCTCATTCCGATTGAGCCTGCTCTTGTTTTTCAAGCGAACGGTTTGCTTTTTTCGCTTTTTACGCTCGAATCCTTCCCGAATTCCTTCTCTGATCCAGAGAACGTTTCGATCTTCGCCCCCTTCGGTCCTTGCGTGGATTGCACTCCGAATCATCCTCGAGCGATCTCCTCGGCATTTAGCTAAGCCTTGAAAAGAAGTCGCTGCCATCGTTATTTAATCAAGATGCAGCCAGTCAGCCTCCTCTTTCCCGCTTGACATGGGAATACTTGTTTCTCTTCTCTCGCCAGTCCTGTATAAAGGTAATAATGAAGGTGAGTCCAAGAAAGTCCTCCTTCCTCTTCTCTTTCCAGTGACCGTGCATTCTCCTTGTGCACCACCCGCTCCGTTGAGTTCCGGGGCTTTCAACGACTCTCTCCCACACCGACTTTTCCCCGTGTACGGGTCTTCTACGTCTCGTTAAGACCCGTGGTTCCCCTTCGGGTCCCCGCGATGATGCCCTTTAGCCTACTGATCCTCTTCCTGGCTTTGCAGGTGATATTGCACTTAGTAGCCCTTATGTGTCTGTCTTCGACGGCAGCTCTTCCTTTCTCCACGTAGGGCCGCGCATTGAAGTATCATCCGCGATGGCCGGCTGGGTGTCCTCTCCCCCGGTGAGTTGTTTTCCTTTCCCCTCCTGCAGCTCAGCTCATCACCTCTCTTCTTTCTTCTCCTGAGGTTCGCCCTCGTTACTCTTTAGCGAGATGTAATTTAGAGATCAAGCGCAGCCCGAAGCGCTCCCCCTCCTAACCCTTCTCCAGAAGGCCGGTCGAAACCTTTCCCCCCTCCGATCATTCCTCGAGATCGCGTCTAAAAGATTCCAGATCCTCGTCCCTTTCGCCTTCTCTCCTCCTTCGTTAGATTTTTTTCCGTCCCCCTTCTCGACAGAAGAGTACTTTTCCCTGACCTTTCCTGACTCTGCTTTGATTATGCTACTTGGGACTATCTCTTGATACGATTTCTTCCTTGCCTAAAGCATACTCCGCCGTCGCGACCCCCCAGCCGTCCAAATTTCACAGCAGGCGACGAATTTCTCTCCTTACGAACTGACTTTCCGTCTAGATCTTTTACTGAACTTGTTCTGAGTATACGCTTCCCTTCTCCCACTGGGCCCCCTACCTTTTCGCCTGATGGGAATAGCCGACCGGCTCTCCCCGTGCCGCCACTTATTTATAAGCAGCCCAGCGATAGTACAGTTGACATTCTCTGCCCTATCCTTCAGACATCGTACTTTGTTTTTCTTCTTGCCAGTTTAGCCCCCTTCTCTTCTGCCCTCCGCTATCTCCTCCCCAGGCCAGCTCGAGAAGCATCTGCTCCTCCCAAAGTGAAGCGCCCCCTACAGTTCTTTTGGCTTCTCTTAGCTTCTTTTTCCCCCGTTTGAGTTTATCTTGGCCTCAGTCTCGTTTGCCCCGGCAAGAGCGCCCCTTCCCTCCGTCGTGTCTCGGCCGGTCCTTGACGACTTCACGTCTCCCCCGGGCCTTTTCTGCCCGCTTACGCGCGCCCCCTCCCGCCCCCCTTACTTAGTCACCGTCCCTGATCGTATGAGGCTCACCTTACTGCTCACGCGATCGTGTTTTCCTGTAGATATCTAGTTACCTTCGTTTTGAGTCGTTCTCCTTTTATGGGTTATCAGCGACCGACTAACTCCGTTCCTGGATCGAGACCCCAGCGTTTATACGAGAGACTGTCTGATACGGTTATTCTACGTAGCCCTTTGGCCACCCGCGTCCCGCCCTATCACTCTCACCATAATCTACTAACGCGCGACCGTAGCGTTCCCGTCAAGATGGCACACGCGGACAGGTCACTCCAGTATAGTTCCGCCTTGCACCTGGAATCTCCCCGGGCGTACGTCATACGATCGTTCTCTCCAGCGTTTTCCGTAGACGTCTAGAACCGGATAGCTCGCCCAGCTTCTGGAAAGCCTTTCCGCCGTACATCTTCCTCCCGCGCCCGAGCCTTCGGTCTGGCTCCATTTTTTCCCGTTACTGATACGGGACTTACTTGTAGTGTTTTTGACGCGTGTCTGCCACCGATTTCACGCGCCGCTCTCCTGCCCCGCCTGTCGCATGTCAGCTACCACTCCCTCTTCTCCAGTCTGAAACTTAACTGCTTCCCGGATGTGAATGGTAGTTATTTATTCCGCCTGGCAGCGTCTGACTGTTCCTGGCAGGTGCCGAGTTCTTCTTCACTTCGTAGGCACTACACTTCCCGTCTTCACGTGTTCTTTTCTCCCCGGCGCCCTATTCCAGGTTTGTGAATTTGAAACGGCCCTCCTCTACCTTCATCCCGACCGACTCTGTAAGTCCGCTTCCTCTTCCTTCCCTGACGCGCGACTACGTTTAAACTGAGTTCTATATTGATAATTGATTGTCGGTTTTTCCTCTACACAAATCGCTCTTCGAAGCTTCCCGCAACGTGCTCATATCCCGCGCTTTTCCCTCGCCAGGTGCGTCATCATGCCGCAGTCTAGCACCTCGTACGACACGCGATAGGGACATTATTTGCCCAGAGTCACCTAGTTGTTGGTCCTACCTCCACAGTATCTTCCCCCCGGCGAGGGCGTCACTCTATTTCTCTACCTCAAACGAACCTACTTTCTGCACACGGCCAGAGCTTTCTTTCCCGAATAGTTCCCGATCGCCCGACTCGTGTGAAGAGATCGCCAGATCGCGCACACATAGATCTCCTCCCTCACATCATACGTTGTGTGTGTGTTCCTCTTTCCTTTTATGTCCCTTCTATCTCACAGCGCAGATCGACCGATAGTCGGCCGATTCCCCGGTTTTATTTAGTCCCGACAACTACTCCCTTGGGCGAGCGCTCGCTCGTGATATATACCTTCTTTAGTCCGCGCGACGTCTCGCCTCCCCTTTTCGGTCACTCATGCCGTGATATCCCTCTCCTATAGCATTTTCGCGTCGACATGTGCCTTGATCCATTGTAGAGCGTCACTCGCGCTCTTCTTACTCGAACGTACTCCTTATAATGTGCCCTCACGTTTTTTGGTCGATCGCTCCCACGTTCCCCTACTCTCCCTGACCTCAAGTCTTATTCTACGTGGCCGGCGCCACGTGCGCCTTGCCTAACGCGCTTACGACATGCTCCCACGATTCGCACACTGTCCCGTCCCCATTCCCCTTCTTTACCGCATTACCTTTGACTACCTACCCTACTCTCCTAGGTACTGCACCATGTCTCTACCTTCCTTCTGCCCCGCGACTTGATAACCACTACAAGATTCTTGCCATACGTCGTCGCCAAAGTTCGTCGGTTAGCTTATTGGCCTCTCCTAGCGACCACTGACGACCCTTACTTATCGCCTTTCTGATAGGTGTGGACGAACGCTTCCTCAAGACCCAGTCCCTCTCCGACATGTAGAGGAAACCGGCGTATCCTGATCTTGGAGACAGGATCTGGACCTATCCCCCATGCTCCTCTCTCCCAGCCGCTTCCCTACCGCAAGTAGTCAAAGCAGGCCTGCTCTCCTCTTCAGCCGCCAGTGATGTCTCTTTTCGTTCACGCATGCGACTTTTCGAAGCTGCTGCAGCGACGGAGAAGCCTTCTCTCAGCGAGACTCGGTCGACTCCCTTCCGCCGGCATCTAAGACTACTTCGCTCCTGTTGATCGTTCCCCAGTCCGATCACTTTGCGCGTTCTTCCGCCCCCCGCACGATCTTTTCTCTTAGGTTTTTGACTCCAGCCCGCTTATTCCCATGGCAAACGCCACATTTTCTCAATCACTCAGCCCCCCTTTCCACTTCCCTCCTTTGAATAAAAGACGTTGACTTGAGGCCTTCGATCTCGTCTCTAGCGCATCTACCTCTTCGTTGCTTCCACGTCCACCACGTTCCCCTCTCCCCTACGTGGGCGCTGTCAGCGCCCACTTTCCCCCTCCTATCGACTCAGCTTCAACCGTATGTCTATCCTCGAGCACCCCTTTCCTCCGCCCTCTATTTTTTATTATCCCCCTCCCACTTCCGGACGCCGCTTCAATTATCGCGTTTTATGACGGGATTAGTATTCTTCTTCCCTGTATCCTGCCTGCCGACGAGCCTTCCGCTTTCTAGAACTTCTCGGCATTTCCCTCTCTTGCACTATTCCTAGTTCTCGAGGACGTGTAAATACCGATTGTAGATCCTCTTCTTCGACTCCTACTTTGGAGTCAGGAAGGTATTTCTGATTCAATCAGTACTAACCCATTTGTTCTCTTGTTCCTCGTTCTCATGCATGAGATCCCCCCCACCGAGAGCGTAGCATTGGCTACCCGTGGCCTGAGTCAGGTCACCCCGTAACTACTTCGAGTCGGAGGGCTGCGTTGCCAATTTCGACAGCATCCTCCTGCTCAGATTTTACCCCCCTTCCTCCCTCTTCGAGCTACTAACGCGCACCTTCGCCCTTTACTCAGCCGACCCGCTCGCGTTTCTTCCTGTTCTCTTTTTCCGGGGGGGGCCTTCGTGGGTTGGGGGGCAGATGCCGCCGCCCCGGGTGTCTTTTCCTTGCTCCAGTTTTTTTTGTCCCTTCCTTCTTTCCGTGTCTGCTTTCATGAGCCCGATCTTCGATTTTTCTTTCCCCTCCTCAAAAGAGACCGACGGCCCCTTTTCAGGGACAGCCGCGAGTCGCCTATCGTCAGTCCGTGCTAGCGATCCTTAGTCTTCCTGTACGGTGCTTCACATTGCCGTTTTTCGACCTCTCCATCTTATCCCATTTCATTTGTCTTGTCTCTTCTCCTTCTCTTCTCGGTTCCTGAATATAGACGCCACTTCTCCCAGCGTGAATGGATTCTTCCTTCTCTAACCCTCCTTCTTTCCCTCAGTTCGGTCAAGACTCGTCATAAAATTAGCCGTCTGCACCCTCAGACCCCTCCTCCTGGACTACGCATATACTTCGCCAACAAGTTGCCCTGTCGCACCTTCTCCGTCCTTACTACCCCTCCGAACGCGGGGGTTGACCCTGAGAAACATCACACGTCGCGAGCCAGCCGTCTTTTTGATCCCCCACCATGCTCCTTGCCTTATGCCGAACTAACCCCTTCCACCCCCCTTCCCCGTTAGCACCCAGACCCGGCCAAAATATGGATTAGTCTTCCCGTTCTTCACCTCCCCCGTACTCCTTGCCAGAAGGGTTAATACTCATCACTTCCTCTTCTTCCCCTTCTGGAGTCCTCCGGCCTCATCAGCCGTCCCCCGCATTGATCTCTCCAGGCATCCCCTGAATTGCTGAGTTCTTTTACCCCATTACAGAGGCAAGTCTTCTTTTCCACGATTCATTATGCCTCTCCTTAAGCCTCGTCCTTGCGATGCGCCGCGTACGTATCTGATTTATGCCCCCGTCCTCTTTTTTTTCCTCCCCCCTGCCCTCTTTTGTTTTCCCCCCGTCCGCCCCCGCCCCCCTTTTTTCCGGGCCCTCACTCCCCCCTTTTTATTTTTACATATTTCTCTTTCGCCCTTACCGTTTCATACCCACCTCTACTTATCTCGTTTTTAAGAATTTACCCCGTTTCCTATTGCAATGCCTAGCATTCCCTCATTAACCGGCCCCCAGGAGGTTTCGTCCGAGCCTCCATGGCAAACACTTTCAGAAAGTCCCGGTTCTCGGCTCCCTCAGTGTTTACTTTCATCTCCCCTCTTCGTTTTTATCCCCGTGCCACCATTTCCCTTGCCAGTGTTCGCCCCCCCACCACCTGCCTCTGTACGAAGAGAGTGCCCACTTACCGCTGACCTCTATTTCTTGCGTGCCACCAAAACTGAAGCCTTTTTTCCCCCCTGCTTAGCGCTCGCCACCACTCCCCTTCAT
>Ga0179591_1195749_pt1 | contig 19211 bp, 20 predicted proteins | sample CZOMad2_1_08_16f_FD_182891 | JGI IMG/M metagenome (GOLD analysis project Ga0179591, IMG submission 182891) | Vadose zone soil fungal communities from Angelo Coast Range Reserve, California, USA - CZOMad2_1_08_16fungal (PacBio error correction) | ecosystem: Environmental > Terrestrial > Soil >... | reverse complement strand
CTTTATTGGGCCCAGGGAAACACTGATACCTTCCTCTTCGTTGGCCTTTCTTGCCAGCTCACCTGCCTTTCCGACGCGATGTGTAGGAGAGCGAAACCCCCCCATAGCCATCAGCGCCCCAAAAAAATTTATTTTTGCCCCCCCTGGCTTGCTTACTGACCCCCCTTTGGGAAGTAGTAACTGAATACTTCCGATCTATTCCTTATTCGCTTCCCCTCACCCGTCACATTCCGCGCGATGTGTCCCCGCCGCTTGGGGTTTACCCATTTGGCGTTCCTTTCTCCTGTCGTGTTGACTTAACGTCCCTTGTCTAGTTCCGGATCCCGTTTCCTTCCATTGTCCCCCTCGCTTTTGATTCGTATTCGTTCCTGCACAGCCTATTTTCACTGTAACTGCCCTGGGACTACATTAGCTCCCCACACACACTCAATCCCTTGAAGCCCATGACTGTTACTTGGTTTTTCCATTTATTTGCAATTTATTACAGTATGAAGTCTGCTTTTCTGCACCTCTATCGCTTTCGCTGGGTACAACCCTTTTCTTCGTCGCCCTGCCGGCCCGTGATTCAGCATCCGAGAGCCCCCCAATTAATTTTCCCGTTACCCCCCCGGCCAAGGTGCCCTTCTTCTCCCGTCTGCAGAAACGACCCCCCCGAGTTCTTTTCAAACCCATTGTGCTTTACCCTTATCCGTTTTGCTGTTCGAGATACCCCCGCGTCGGAACACCCCCGAAACGCTGTCCAAAGGACGATCTGCCTGCACTTGTTTTGCACCCTCTCGCGTTCTGAGGGGGACCGCATCCTCGGCGTGTATTCTTTTCAACCGTTATTACTTCACCCCCCCTCGTTTTCTTTTATAGGCAGTCTTCTTATACCCACAACCAAGTTTGAGCCCCTTACAGACGATTTCATTCGCTCAGCTTCCCCGCTGCCCTCGACCGAGATGATGGCCAGGGCCGTAGTCAGCTTCTATTTCGCTTTCGCTTGATTAAGCTTACACAAAGGCTGTGCATTTTTTTCGCGTTTCCGCTTACATTTCCGTAATCTTGATTGAGACAAGCCAGTTTTTAAACATGGCTTTTCCAAACCCCCCCCAGCCCTCTTACTCCATTGCGTGACTGATCCTGCCACCGGCTCTCTCGGCTCCTTACGCCGGATTTTCCTAGTACGCATCCGCGAATTCATAAGGTGACCAGGGAAAAGGTTGTTTTTCTTTTCGTCCACTAGTTTGCAATCCTTCGAGTCAAGTTAAACCCGGATCGCGACTAATCAGGGCATTACCTGAGATAATCACTTGAGCCGGTACCCCTTCTGTGCCCCTTCGTTTCTAGATTCCGGGCCCCCATTTCCCCCCACATGAGGCAGACAAATAGACAATTTGAAAGGATTATTGTTTTTTACTTGCCCGCGGATCGGCCGAGCTTTTCTCGGCTTGTTCTCTAGTACTGGCGATACCCCCGGATTCTTCCGCGGTTTCGTCTAGTCAGAGTGGAGGTAGAAGATCCCCCTTTCATGTAGTACCCTTTCTTCATACTTTCTCGTAAAAAACTCTCATGAGCAGTGCGCTTCTTGCTGGAGAGTTTACTGGTTTGGGAATGCTTTCCTGTTGTTCCGCGGAGCGTCTTCACAACGCGTACGGCATTTCAAAAGACTATCGTGGAAGAGAGTCCTGGCCGTTTGCTGTTCAGGAATGCTTTTTTTGCGGTCTTTTTTAAGTAAGTTGTCGATAAAAGAACTTCCCTCCATTTGGTTTGTTGTTTTTTCATCCTTTCCCCACCCTACCGTGTTGGCTTTTGATGCATTGCCCAGTCTCCCAGGTGTCCCCGGTGATCTTTTTCTCGTGTTTGCCGTTCGCGACATGACTTTTCAGAGCTTTGCAGAGTCGTCGTTTTTCCTATACTCCTAATCTTGAACCATCGTCCCCGTGACAACCTGGCGGTACTCGTGTAGACTTTTTCGAAAATTTTCCTCTAGAATGGTGCTTCTTTTCTCCTTTTTTTTTTTATTCAAAGGTGAATTGATGCCGGGAATTCGTTGCTGGGATTGCTTTTGATTTTTTTGAGGGATTTCTCTGGAGGTTCGGAATTATCCGACAGGTCCCTTCAGGCGGATTATCTTGCTTTCCCGTCGCGGACGGAAGTCAAGGTTTGGAGCCCAGCTTGAGATTTTCTTTTCTTCGGTGCCGCGTAGGGTTTCCCAGAACCTGGGGTAGTTTGGGGGCGTTTCCCTTTCCGTTAACCCCCAACCGGCAAATGATTCCCCGTCCCCTCCTTCGCATCTTTGATTACTTTATGTTTATCCGCCTTCCATTTGCCGCAGTCAATATTTGGTCAGTCGCCCTTTATTCCACAACCTCCTCAGCGGAGAGGCTGTTAATGTTTGCCCCCCCACCGGAGACCGGTCCACATGCGAAGCCTCCCCCCCCCTCTCTAATCTTCCCCCCTCAGGTACCTCGTCCCTAAATGATTACCTCTCAACATCATTTCCTTAAGAGCTGACGTCAGCCGTCTCCCCACCCCCGCTCTTCCCCCGTTGGCTTCCCAAGGACTTTTTTTTTTATCCCCAGACTCGCGGTGGCGTGATGGCCGGTCTTTCGACCACTTTTCGCGGATTGTTATCACAGTCATCTTATCTGACTAAGCATTCCCAACCCTGCGCAACCCCCCAGTCCCCCCTTGGTTCCCGAATTGCTCCAGCCTGCGGGAGTCCCAATGGTATCGCTTTTCTGTTGCCGGGGACCCCCTTATGACCTCCTCCGCAGGCCTCTTTCTTGTGGTTCTGAGTCCGGAAGGGAACACTTTAACCCCTTGCCCATCTTCCAAGAAGGAAACCACTTAAAGAGTTGTCCAAGAACTTTTAATGGTCAAAATCTCCATGAAGCGGGCACCCCAAAGTCCACCGTTTTTTTAATCCTGAAGCCGCGGTTGCTTTTGTGTATCCAAATTGGCTTTTTTGTGTGGAGTGTTTTGCGTCTTTCGCTACAGCTTCCTGTGAGTGTTGACCGATGGAGTGACCCCCTGCACTGGGGGCCACCACGCCGCACCGTAGCTCTGTCATGAGCCAGAGGGCGAAGCCGTTCAAAGAGTGGACGCAACCACCCGGTTCTCCACCCCTACACTCGATCCCCCCTGACGTCAGAGGTGAACCCCCACTGAGGAGATCCGCCCCCCACGTGGGCAAACCCTGGGTCCCAAAAAAAGTCTCTTACCCCGACCTCCTTTCTTATATATGGGAATCGAGGTCGGATTCGCTGTTAGAACCAGACGGAGCGGACAAACGTGAGTGAAAGCAATGTCCCCTGTTTTCCGCGGATCTCCGTGTGGCCGCTGCTTGCAGGCCCACTTTGATAACGGGACCCCCCTGTCTAGGCTTTTCTGCCATGATCCCGGAGAAATTTTTCTGAAGAAAAAGCCAGGCGCCGTCTCTGGACCAGAAACTGTTTCCAGTGTAAATAATACGGGAGTGAGAGCCCCCCCCCAGAACCAAAAGGACGTTCATTGTGGATCTCCCCCCAGGCATAGGTCGCACCTCCTGGTATCGGACCTCAGCTCGAGAGTCTATTTCCCGACATCCTCCGCGCCCGCTGTGTCTTTTGCGTTCCCACCTGTCCGAAACCAACGCCCCCCTCTTTTTGTGGGTTTGCCCATCCCCCCACCAAATACGGAAAACCCGGAGAGTTTAGGGAGGCACGCGAGAAGTTGCGGATCCCCCCCCGCCCTAAAGCTAACCTCCTTATGAGACTTCCGTACCTAGGATTGCCGTAACGGGATGTCTTTCCTTCCTGATTCCTTTCCACATTTTTTTCTCGGCGCGGAAGTGCTCTCGGCCCCTCCGCACCAGCGAATGGAGTACTTTACCCAAGCCCGGTCTTTACCCAGCCTGCCTTCTCATTTCCCTCATGAAAGGCGTGACTTTTGTCAAATCTCCTCCCCCGGGCTCCTCTCTTTTTTCTGGGCAGAGTCCCTACCCCGCGTTACATTCCCCTCTGATATTTACGGTTGGCCTTGCTTATCCGGAGTCTACATCGAAGACTGGTTTCCTGTATTGGTTCCCCCCCTTTCCGGTTTCCCTTCTCCGGCACCTCCTTTGAAACCGGGGAACGGATTTACAGTCCCTTCGTTTTACGGTCCTTGAACATCGTTGTAGTTCCCGCCCCTGTCCTCTTGAGACATTTGGCGGATTTTCCCTTCACCTCTATTCCAATATATTGAACATCTTTCCCCTTGTCCCCAAGTTTGAAGTCTTTCGCAGTCCATCCCCCTTTCAGATGCCATTATCTGTTGACCGAGTCCCATTTTCGAAAGTGTTGAACAGGGTGACCCTTTGTCCCCTGAACCCAAGTCCCAAGGAACCTTTGCAAACCCCCCCCTTCCCCAGGTTTGTTCCCGGTGTGTGCCTTGGGATCGAAAATAACGTTTTCCCTCTCGGTAAAACGTCTTCTTACTAGGTCATAGGAGACACAACAGAATGGAAGTGGGTAGAAGTAAGTTCACCCCTTTCCGAACCTCTATCCGTTTGGCAAATAGTGTTACGGCCCCATGTTCTTTTCGCCTTTTAGACGTTTGTTATGAGATCCCGTGTTTCATGCCCTTTGGAGCATTTCCCCCCCCCCCTTTTTCTACATGTAGTTTGACTGGATTTCACCCCAGAAACAAATATGAATGGAACCTTTTCCCTCCAGTTCTCCCTTTCTTTCTATTTTGCCTTTCCCCGAACACACCGTCTGCCAAATTTTTTCCCCTAACCCCCCTATGACACCGCACCTTCCTTTTTCGTCTTGAAGTTTTACCATGTGAATACCCAGCACCCTTTTCTTTCATTGCAGGTTTCCTAGTAGGATTCTCACGACAGAGGTTAGATCAGCTATTTTTCTTTTCCCCTAGGCTGCTGATGTTTACTTTTGTTTTTTTTTGCATCTGCCTTCCCCCCCTATGGCCTTTCCGCCCATGAGATAGGGCTAATTTGCGCCTCCCCTTCTTTTTCTGTGTTCCTGGCGCATCTGGAGAATTGCTGTTATGACGCACTTTTCTTTTTTCTTTTTAACTTTTTCCACGAATACCTGTTCGTCCAGTGCCCTGATACCTTTTTTCCGCTTTTAAGAAATATTGGACTCAGACTTTCTGACCCCTTCGCTCTTCCTTAGAACTTTGCCCCTTTCTTGCTAATGATGAAAGACCCCCCTCCCTCCGCGCGCCCCCCCCCCTGACCTTCCATTTCTCTCCACAGTAGCTTTCCCTCCTCTTGGTTTTGGCGGCCCCCCTCCCGGCTTTTGACATCAAACTGAGTATCGGTGCCCCCACTACACCTCAATTTGTTCCGGCAATGGAAATCTACCTACTTCCGAGAAGAGAAAGGTATCAGGCCCCCGTCCGTCCAGCGCCCCCCCCCCCCTGTAAAGTACGGGTCCAATGAGTTTTTCCTCAAGCAACAATTTCAATTAAGGTTGTTTGCGCTGCTCCCGTTTCGGGCCCTTTTTTTTTTTGAAGGTTTTCGGGTTGAGAGCTTTGGAGCGCTCGACGATAGTGTGATTCGCTAGCCGATATTGGTTTTGAGTGAGATTTTAATGCTTGTTTTTTTCTTCGCCTTTTCTTCAAATCCCCCCTCCTTCCCCTTTTTCGGACCAGGCTCTACCGAAAACTCTACTCATTAGTTTTCTTTGTCAACCCCACACTCCAACATTCAGCGCTTTTCTCCTCGGATGTTATTTGCAGTTCTTTCTTTCTCCCGTTTCCCTCGGAAGTGACCCTTGGGAGTTTTGGGAAGTTGCCCTTTTGACAATTCGACTCCTGAGTTCTGTATCCTCTTTTAGGTGTTGTTCGCGGAAGTCCTGTCGGACTCTGAAAGCCTACAAGGTTGTTGGTCTGTTCTCCCCTCCTGGCGATCATCTTTTCTTTCTCCTGGAGTCTTTTCCCCCCCTTATTCTAAGTCGCATTTCCCAATTGAACAGAGGATTAAGGATTTTTTGTCAAATTTTGCATATCCTTGTATTATAGGCATTCACCCCTCCCCCATGCCTGATCGCCGTACCAATCTGGCACCCCATGCATGAAGTTTTTTACTTCTCCCGCCTTTGTCCCTTTTTGACGTGTCGCGCAGAGCTTACCCCCAAACGTTGTTCCCCCCACTTTCCCCTTCTCCGTCATGTCGTCCCCTTCAATCAGTCTACAGGCTTCGTTTCTCCCCCGTCTCCAGTGCTCCCCCCCTAAATTGAATGGGCGAACATAAATATCCACCCCCCCGGTCGGCCCCTTTTCTGGTTGAACTCCTTCCCCTTCTAAAACTTGTTCCTAGCCAAAGAAGCAAGATTATGCCTAGGAAAGTCGCTTGCGCGAGACACGCAGTCTGATGTATAAGTGCGTTCTTTATATCTTTTACCCATATTTTTTGTGGAGCTCTCCTGCCGGCCCCGATTGAACGCGTCCTTTCGTGTAGCAGCCCGCCCCCCCCTCCTTTGAAGACTATAATCTGAGTTCCTGGAAACCTTTCAGCCCGCCGGATTTACAAAGAGCCCCAGACCGTTTTCCCTTTTTTTTTCATCATTTAGTTTTTAAGCACGTGCAAGGTGGGAGTGATTTTGCCCTTTCCCTTTTGATCCGTTTCCTTTGCCCCGCCTGAGACGGGTTTAGGTTGACGACCTTCTTCTCTTTGGACACTGTCGCATTGTTTTTCCTCCGCCTTGTCATGGTTTTTTTGGGATGAGAACCTCTACCGCTTCTCCCTCAGGACTCGATCCCGTGTGCCGATTTTCATGAGTCGTCGGTTTTGGTGATCGCATAGCCCCATCGATGTCAGCCTGGGCCCCAACCTGACATAAATTTGATTGTACCCTTTGTTTCCCTGTAGGTTTTAGAGACGCTTATTCCCCGTCCTCAATCAGGTCTAAAGCCGCTTGAAGTCCCTTTTAGGATCCACTGACTAACTTGTCGAGCGTCTTCGACGCGCCCTTTCCGTCTCGCCCCACAGACAGTCGTCCTCAGAAACTTTCAGGCCCCCATTTTTTAATTTACAACTCACTACTAATCACGCCCGGCTTTTTCATCCCCTCCTGCCCCAGCCTCGCTATCCCCTCCTTCCTCTTAATGGGGTTTTTTTTTTGTTGGGAGGGAAACCCCATTCCCCATTATTGAGTCTTTTGCTGAGGGTTCGAATGGTACTTGTTTTTGTAGTTAAACGCCTTCTTGCTACTCTCCTTTTCTCAACCACCTATATCCCTCTCGTTCCAGCCCGCCCGCCCCGATTCCTTTCCTCGCAGATATAGCCCCCTCCATATAAACTAAGCGTTGCTCTCTTCGCCCCCGTGGCCGAGGCTTGAGTAGCCGGCCGCTCTTGGGTGCCCCTTTTCTTAAAGTTGTGAATTCCCTTCCCTTGCCGACGCACTGTTTCAGCCTCCCCCCAACGAAATTCGTAGATTTCTGAAGAAAAGTTCTTTATTTTTTGCGATCAATCCCCTTGGTTGCTGGTCTCTTTTCTTTGGTCTCGGCTCCGTTCATCTGCGTTGAGTATTCCTGAGCCCAGGAAGTGGATTCTGTTCTCGGGCGGAGGATATGTTCGTTCTCCCCTTCTTTGCCTGTCTAGTCGAGATTCCACTTGCAGTTTTTCCGGGAAGGAGACATCCAAGATTCTTCTAAACCCGGCCCTGATTGAATCGCCCTGGCTTATGGGCAGTCGTACGGTCTTTGAAACCCTATTCATACCACACTTCTTTCGGTTCCCCCTTCTCCTTTTTTCGCCAGTTTCCCATAGCCGGTCCTTTCCTGGAAGCCAGTTTTTTTTCCCCTAAATCAAAGTGTCTTTACAGTGGTAGAAGCATCCGTCCTCCAACCTCAATTTCTCCTCAATAATTGCCAGGGAACCTGAGGGAATTCTTGAGAGTAGGCATTCTTCATACTGGATGATTTGACAGGCCGGCACCCCCCTATCACCCCCACACCAACCCGATTTCCCACCCCCCCCGCCGCCCCCCCCCACCCCCCCCCCCCCCCCCCCCCACCCACCTCCCCCCCCACACCCCCCCCCACCCTCCCCCCCCCCCCCCCACCCCCCCCCCCCCCCACCCCCCACCCAAAACCTAAAATACCGAGACCAACCAACCTCCCACACCCCCCCCCCCCCCACTAACACACCGTCCAAAAACCCACTGACACAAACCATACCCCCCCCGACGACACCCACATTTTGCCCCCAATAACCTATTTCCCCCCCCATGACCCGACCCCTGCCGCATCCTGTTTTTTTCCCCCTTTATTTGTGTTTTTTTTTTTTCTGTTTGTGTCGTAACGTTCAGCCCGCCCGTTGGCTCTAACCTATGTGCTTTCCTCTTTTTAATCCGATCGCGTTTTTTTTTTCGTTGGAGGTTTGAGCTCCCTTATGAACGTTTTTTTGCGTGAATCCCTGGCTTCGTCCTGAGTTGCGTGGCCGGCCTAGCTTTTTTCGTAATCCCGAAATTCTGTAGGGCTTGTCCAAGCTGGTGAAAACCTGTGTATGTTTCGGTCATATGACTCATCAAAAAGAGGCTCTTGTGCGCCACCTTTATGTCCGGCTGTAACCTAGTGTCTGAGTCCGATGTGCTTGTAGTGCTTTTCACCCCACTTTGCGAGCTGTCCAGCGGTGTTACTGACGCTCTGATTGCGCGATCTCAGCTTCGTTTTCAGTATTGATTTGACGTGATGGTTTTTTTTTGTTCTGTTGTTTTTTTTTGTTTTTTCGGATCACGTTAGTCACCTTTGTCTCCCCCTCATCAGTCTTTTTCTTTGTTTGTTATTTGAAATATTTCCTGTTGTTTGCTTTCGCCCCACTTTTTTCCACTTGTCATAGACATCTTGCCCCTGTCCGCCCTTTGCACCCCATTCTCATACGAGCATTTCCATTTCTTCACTGGTATCGCCACTCCTTGTCATATGTTTTTTGTTGTGGTGCTGCACCTTGCCGGATTCTCAGTTTCTCGTGAGCAGTTCGGAAAGTTGTCCCCGGGATATAAACATTCTTGTTTAAGTTCTTGCGTCCTAAAGTCTTTAGGCTCTAAAGTAAGAACTCATGTGGATAAACCTTCAAGGTCCTTTCCATCCCACCCCCCCCCCCCACTTGTTAGGTCGGAGATGTCCCGTACGTAACCCTGCCAAAGTCTTACCCCCCCCCCCTTCTCTGTACTTGTTTAATAATCATTCCTTTTTTTTTGTACAAGTTTTAGTGCATGTCGCATGAAGTTATACAGCCCCACCTGTGTTGTCTGGCCCGTGCGGGGTGTCAAGGTTTGGTGAGTTTCCTTTTCATTCTGGGGCTCTCTCGCGCCTGTATGGGGTGGCTTTCGCGGCCCCTCGTGCTTGTGGTCTTCGCGGGTCCAGTCTATTGTGCCCATGTGCGTGAGCAGGGGCGGCCTTTTTTGATTTCCTTTGTCCGGTGTGGTTTGTTAGCCTGCCGGGGGGGAGGCTTGGGTTTTTCTTTCTTGTTGTTGGGTGTTGGTTTTTGAGGTTTTTTTTCCGCTGGGAAGTTAATGCTCATTCCGAGGTACGAGACTGACTTCGCCTTTTACTTTTCAAGCTCGTGCAAAAAGAATGACACAGTGATTTGAACTGGTTTATTATGATTGATTTTATTTTTCCCTTCTTTTATTGTGTTGGTTAGGTGCTTTCGGTGTGTGTTTGTTTTTTTTTTTTTTTTTTTTGTTTTTTTTTTTTTCCCTGTGTTTTTTGGTGAATAAGAGGCCGGGATTTGTTCCTCTGCTCGTATTCGCCTCTTCGTCTGTTTTAGTGTTCCCGGTTTCCAGTCCCCCTTCCTGTCCTTTTGATCTGACGCCTCGTCTTTGGTCTGCACGTCTGGCTGGTCATTTTCGACTCTGTACGCCGTTCCGATTTTTATCGCCGTTGTTAAGTATAGTTTGCCTCCTGTTTGGTAGTCGGGTCTGGGTTTGTATGTCCGGTAAAGGCTAACATATTGACCTGGACTGATTGTTTACATTTGGTTCTTGTCCCCCCAAATAGCTTTGTTGAAGTTTTTGATGTTTTTGATTGTCCAAACTTGTCTTTGAGAATTGATCTAGGGCCTCCCTTTCTTGATTTTTTGTTGTCCTTACTTGTTGGCCCCAGCATTTCGGCGTAATGTTTTTTAACCCCGCTGGAAGGATGAGTGGCTCAGAAAATGAAAGTTCGTTCGTTAGATTTTGTTCTTGGTTTTAGGAAATACCAGGTTGCTGATAAATTGAACTTTAGCATGAGTACCGTTGGTGCTGGGTTTTCTTGGGATGGGTAGTGCCTGAGACGACTTCGTCGAGATGTAGTGTTGTTTGTGGGTGGTGGGAGTTTGTGAGGAGGATTCGAGGTGCTTTAGTAAATGAGTGGTTTTCACATGGTTTTTATTTTTTAAAGCAATGTGCGTAAGTTCCTTAATTATGTTTCAATCTGAACTATATATAAGCTGACTTAGAAACGTGCCTAGACCTGTTTTTGGTGATCTTGTCGCCCCGCGTAAGGGCTTGGTGTTAGCTGACACCCCACTTATGACACCAACCCCCAGACCCCCCCACCCCCTATGGACAGGGCCGGCGTGATTAGTATTTTCTTGGCAACGCCCCCACCCCCCCCCCCCCCCACCCCTCTCTTCACCCCACTCGCGCATAGGGTTCATTTCTACCCATCAACCGCTGTTCTCGATGTACGTGTGCTTTTTATTGTTATTGTGGTGTTGTTGTTTTCGTTGTTTTTTTTTGTGGTTTTGGACATTTTTTTTTCTTCCTGTCGGTTTTTCGAGTTTTCGCGTTCTTTCTTAAGATTTTGTCAAGATTTTTCTTTTTCAAACTTTTGCTCTTTACCTCTCTCTATCCTGGTCAGTTTGCGTCGTCGAGTTCTGTCCTACAACCCTTCACCCGCAGGGTGACATTTTGTTCTGCCAGCATGTTTAGCAAATCGGGTGCCAACGTGTCGGCTGTTTTGATGATCCCCTGTGTTTGCCCTGCTGTGTCGTCGCGATCTGTGATTGTCATGTGATGTCGTTTCTGCTGTACTCTCCAGTTGATACTTTTCTGCCCAGAAAATCTCCCGGTTTTCAGTTTTTTACTCTCTGAATCGTGCGTGCCCTTTCCAACCTGAGTGCCTCGTGTGTTGTTTTTTCCCTTTTTGGTTTGTTTTTGTTTTTTGTGTGTGAGCATTGTAAGTTAGAGTCAGGCGGCTGCTGTGCTGCTTGTGGTTTGTAATTCATTTCCATTTTGTCCCGGCTCTTTTTTTCGCAGTGTTGCTTTGTTGAGGCGCGTTTGATTTGGTCTTTCTTTTGTTTTGAGTTCGCTCCGCGGATTTTTGTTTCGTATAATGATTTGGTTTCCTTGACCATTAGTTGATCGGTCGTCTTTATGCTCTTGTTGGGTCCTAGTGGTTCACTCCTTTTTTGTTCTCTGTTGTTTGTAAGGTGTGTATAGCCCCGCCCCGCATCCGTACCTATTGATTATTTTTTCATGTTCAGGGGCATCTACCCCAGAGTGTCGACCGACATTTAATTCCGACACGTAACTGTCGTCCGGCTCGCGACGAATGCTTACTACGCAGCTAATGCCGTCTTTTCGTTACTCTTCGCTGCATTTTATGGATCGGTAAGCCTCCCGCACCCCTTCCCCTCCTCCCTCAGTTGCGCGTCCCCTGGCGTGTTTACGTTCCAGCCCCTGCTCATGCCACGATGTTTTTTGCATCTGGCTTCAATTTATTGCCATCCTTTGTGTTTTTTTTTGGTGTTTTTTTTTTTTTTTTGGGTTGTTTGTGATACGCTCTAGTTATGTCAGATTTGTTCATCGGATGATTAGTCGTTCGTCACGTATTGTTGCCTCCTGTCTTCAATTCTATTTCTTTTCTTCTTGCCAGGAAATTTGCGCTCGTTACCATTTCAACCTTCAAGATTCCGTTAATATCATGCGCCCACTGACTGCCCTCTCCGAAGTAGATTTTTTTTGTTTTTCGTTTTCTTTATATCCCTATGAGAATTTGTTTTGAATTTTGTTTCGGTTTCCTTTTTTTACTTACTAAATCGTCTAAAGCTACCCTTCCTTTAACATCGGACCCCGTCCCGTTTTTTTTTTGTTTTTGTTTTTTTACGCTGCTTCCGATGTAGGTGTTTTTTTGCCTGACTCTTTGATCCGCCTATCTCTTTCTAACAAAATTGGAACGTGTAAACATGATAACTGTCCAGCCGCGTTCTGAGTTCGTTTTTTGCTTCCTCTAGCAGAGTTTGTTCCTTCGTGTTCTGTCCCTTCGGTCCTCCCCCCTTCTGACGACGTTTCCCTCTCATTTTTTTCTAATCCGTTCGAGGTTCACTGTACCCTCTCAGAGACAAATCTTTCCCTGTTCTGTGCGTGATCCGGGTACCGCTTTCATCCTTTTTGCTTGCGTCATCGCTGGTGCCATGTGTCTGTAGGTCTTTTAATGTTAATGATTTGAATAGTCTGTCCGGCATAGTCAACCGAATACCCCCTGTGCGCTGGTCCCCCCCTGTTATCCGTTATTCTGAGTCTTTTCTACTGTCGCGGATGCCGTGTTCTTGTCGATCGCGACGGCTGCACCTGCCTTTAGTCCATTTTTTTTTGATGGATACGGTTGTGACACCGTCGCTTGCTTTTAGTTTCTTTTTTACTTGTCAATTACGTTTTTGCCAGTTCTCTATTTTTTGTGGTTCTGGTCTTTTGCCCTCCTGCGATTGAATGGTTTTTCTTGGTGATCATCTCCTTTTTCCGCATTCGTCTCCCCGTATGATACCATAGATTCCCAAAATGCCAAGCCGTTTTTTTCCGACAAGTCGTCCCCCCTTCGCCAGCGCGCTTGACTCTGATACTGTCCCTGTGTTTAATTTCCTTTTTTCTTGTCACGGCGATCCCTTGCGAATTATTACAGTCTGCCTCACTTTTTTTGTTGATGGATTCCCCCCGCGGATATATCCCACTTAGTCCTGTCCCTTTGTTTGGTTACGGATGTTGACCCATTGTGTTGAGCCTTGGTAATACCCCCGTGAGACTTTTCTATCAAGTTTCGCGTTCTTGTTGCCAGTCATTGTGACGTATCCCATGAAGTTGTTGCTTTGGTCTGTTTTCTCGGTATTCTGGTGTGTCCCTTTTTCGGTTTTTTAACATCGACGCTAACGGATCCTAGATATGGGCAGCTACCAGTTGTCGCTTTTTTTGATATTTGTTTTTGACTGATATGGATCTCATTTTGTAGTGGTGTTTCCTCGTTCTTGGCTCCTGCAGACTCCTTCCGCTACATGTCACTCTCTTGATCGACTACTTTTTTTGTCTGCTCTGTTTTGTGAGATAAGTGTGTCCCAGTCCTCTGTAAGATCATCGTCTTCCCGCTCCAGGCCACTTTTTTGTGTGTTGTCATTGGTTTCGGGGGTTTGATGATCGTCTGTCTCCCCCACTGATATGCCCAGGCACATCTGTTCATGTTCCCTACTACAATTTTTTACGTATCGCGATCGATTCTTTGAGAGTGCTCTCCCTGTCCTTTTTTTTTTCCTGCCTTTCATTTAGACCATTTGGCTGTCCCCCTGGACATGTACCTTTTTTTCGTTTTTCGTGCTTTGACATTTTATCGCTTACTGTTTCCCCTTCGTAGTCCGTTTTCAATCCATCGTGGCGCTCTTTAGTGTAGTTCGCCGCAGTCCTCCGCCCCCCAGACCCGCTGTACCTAGGTCCGAACGTTTTCGTCCCTTCTGGCGTCCCTTAGTGATTAATATTATTCTAGTGGTGTTGAACGGCTTTTCCTCCTATCACCTCCGTTTTACTGGTTTTTGTGGTTTTCCCCGCAATTTCGAGTAGGCAGGCTCCTTTCTTTTTTTTATTTTAGGTAGACGGTTTTCCCTTTTGCTCCAAGCCCGGTGGCTACTTCTTCTGCATCTCCTTTTCTTTGGTCTTCTCTGAGTTTTTTTTTTTTGCTTTTTTATTGTCGGTCTTTTTTCTTCAGTGCGTGAGGTTTTCTTTTTTTTTGGACTCGCGCGTTTTTGTAATTTTTGACCGCCTTCCCTTTTAGGCGGCGGCGTTCTTTTTTCATCATGTTGTGCTCTTTTTTGGTGATGTTTCCAGCCATGTTGGTTTATTTTATGATTTTTTGTTGGTTTGTCACCTATAGCCCTGGTTCGTTCCCAATTGGCTTTTTTTATGTTTTTTCTCGTCTTTTTGTTTTTTTTTTTCGCGCCTCATGCTTTCTGGCTGTCGTCCTGAAATGCGCAGATGCCGTCCGAGACGCTTTCGCCCCCAACCCCCTTCATAGTCCTTTGTGTCACGCTGATCTTTTGTGTGCGCTATAGCTGTAATTTTTCGTCCAGGTTTTGGTTATTTCTGTCCCCTTCCGTTGATGTGCATATGGACTTGTTTCATCTTCCTCGTAGAATTTCCGAGACGAGGAGGGCTTTGTCTTTTGCATCGCGATAAGTTTTTGCCCCAGGTGTGTTTACTGTCACTTAATTTTCTACGATCGATCATTTCCCCCCTTCCTTTTAGACAAATTCCTGATAGATTTAGTGTTTTCTCGACCGATTTGTGTTCTTCCGACCTGAGCTCTTCCGAATAGCGCTTTTTGCCCTACATCTTTTTTTTTTTCTCTGCCACGCTCCTCTGTTTGCCCTTTTCCGATGACATTTCCTTTCTGAGTGCCCATTAAGTTTGACCAACTTAGTGTTTTTTTGTTCATTATTCCGAGTGTCAGACTGAATACTGAGCGCTGACCACCTGTGTCCCTTGCGCCACCTTTATTTGGCTCTAGTGTATTGCTCTTGTTTTTTCGAGAACCGCCGCCGGTTTTTTACCAATTCCAGTCTCTAGAACTTCTCTGCGCCGCTTTTGTCGACCCTGTCTTGTTGTTTTTTGGCATTTACTCTGCGTGTCTGTTTTTCAGAACTGTCCTCTGCTTTGGGATCTGATGCTCATAAGTCCTGTTTCAGCCTTTTCCTCTGTACCACGTCTGCTTCGTGCTTTGTTGATTTTTTTCCCAGCGGTTTTCTCCTACATACAAATGAGCCTTTGTCCCTTGATTCTGTCTTTCGCCTCCCGAAACCTCCGGGTCGTTAACGCCTCTTTTGTTTTTTTTTTTTTTTGGCCCCGGGCGTGTCCCATAGTTCTGCTCTTATCGTGACTGTAATAGAACCGCCGTGTGAGATGTGATTTTCAGTTTTTGATTCTGTCTCTTCGCTAGTTATCCGATCCTTGTCTTTTGTATAATCTTTTTTTGTTTATGGTAGACAATCCTTTAACCTTTGATTGTCACCGAGCCTTTTTCCCTTTTAGTTCTATGCTTTCTAATCCTATTCACCACGTTTTTTCCGTCGTAATGCCAGTCTTAGATATGTGACGGAGACGCCGGAGTGTCAGCTATCATGTGTTTCATAACAGTTCTTTCCACTTGTTTCTATTAGGAATTATTCTTGCCGGAAGTCACTGATTCGACGGCCTTTTCCTTTTTTGGCTTGTCTTCGCTAACGTAGTAGGCATCACCTTTATGCTCGTGTACACTCAGCGCTCTTTTTTTTGCCTTAGCATGCTTGTGTACTCCCTTATTTTGTCCTTCTTTTTTTTCAAGCATCCAGCTACCCCCTGGAACAGATGAAGCTTGCTTTCGTGATGGACTTGCTTGATCGGATCGGCAATCTCATTCGTTCCGCTGGTTGAGTTGATTTGTGTTCGTTTCGTGCGTCCACCGACTTTTGGTTCCTTGCTTTTTTTCGGTCTTTATTCTCGTCAGTGTGGCTGGGCGGATTCTTTTGAGGAGACCACCTTCTCTTCTTACTTCTGGGCGTACGAAACTTCTTCTGTGGCTAGTTTTTGTCAGTAGTTTTTCATCGCGTTCCTGTGTTGCCTTGTTTTTTTGTTAGTCGGCGCGGATTTCCAACTCGAGGTTTTCGTTTATTTTTTTTGCCTTTTTTTCTTTTTTTGGTGATGTAAAAGTGGATTTCTTTCTGCTTGCAGTTTTTTTTGTTTCATTGAATGCTGTGTGGCTGCGTTTGTTTTAGTCTTTTAATGTATTTATGTTGGTAGTTTTTTTGTTTTTTTTTGCATATAGACTCCGCTGTCATGTTTTATGTTTTTTCTTTTTCGTTTCCCTTATCTTTTTCCCTTTCTTTTTTGTTGCATTGTCGTTGATTCCCGTGGGCGTTTGTTTTTCTTTTATTCCTTTGTTTGCCTTTTGTTTGTTTTGTGCTGTGGTGTCTGGGGGGGGTTTGTTTCCTGTTTCGTTGCTATACGTGACAGGCTTTTTGCCGTGAGCAGTCCCGTGCGTGTCTTTCCTACTTTTTACCCGATGTTGAACTTGGATGGTGTTGTTTTTTATTTTTCCGTATGTTTGGATTATTTGGTTCGCCAGTTCTCTTCTACTCGGCGTCGGTTTTTGATTTGCGAGCCTTTGTTGGGGTGATTTCCTTTTTCCTGTGGACTTGCAGGGAATGTCCCCTCTCCGGTATCTGCTGGTGTATTGTTTTTTTCGGATGATGGTTTTCGTATGAGTTTCGGACTGCTTGCTTGCGGGGGTTGAGTGAGGGTTTTCTTTGTCGCTGTTGGCCCTCTATTGGAATGTCTCTCATGGGATGAGGATTTGGTTTGTTTTGGTGTTATAGCGGTTTGCTATCCTTTAGGGTTTGTTGCCGTTTGTATTTGTGTTTGTGTGTTGTGTCGCTATTCACCTTTTTTTCTGGTAATCAAGCCATTGCGTTTTCTCGTGTTATGTCCCTGCTGAGTTTGATGTTTGAATGTTTCTCCCTGTCCCTTGCCTTTCGTCACATTGTTCCCGCTCTGTCTTAGAAAAATTGTTGTTTTTGCCCATTTCCCAGAAACTTCTTTTTTGCCTGTGCCTATCTTTTACTCCCCCCCCCCACCCCCTTATCACCCCCGTGCCATTGCCCCGGTGTTGATACCATATTTTCCGTTATTTTTTTTCATTTTACCGTGATCGATTGGGCCTCCCTCCGCGCTTTTATGGACTCTCCCCCCCCCCAGATCTGCTTGTGCCCCCTTTTTGTTGTCTTCTCGGTAGTTCATAAGCAGTCGGCGTGTGCTGCTGTTTAGGTACTGCTCTGGTTATTTTTGTTTCCGTTCCTTTCCGTGTAACACTCTTTTTCGTATGCTTTGAGACCGCTTCAACCTCGGCAACAGCTGGTTGCCACCGACTCCATAGCCGGATGGCTGGTCCCTCCCCGCTGTCCGATTTGTCTGTTTTTTAGTGCTGCATACGAAGCTGCCCCTCTGCGGGTTGTATATCGTGAGATGTCTTCTGGATCGTTCTTTTTACTACTTTGGCCTTTTTCTTTGAGTTTTCCCCATTACTTTTACTTGAAAAGCGCCTGCACCATATTTTGTGTTCCAGGGCTTTTTTGTTTTTTTTTTTTTTTATCGTTAGAATCAACTTCCGAAACTTCTCTTTTCCGTCTTCTTTTTCTGTCTCTCACGGCTTGATGCGTCGTTTGATCATGTGTAACCCTTGTCTTACTTGCGCCGTGCGCTCGATTGGCGTTTGCTGGTTTGTTTTGGTTTGTGCATTCATTATCGCAGGCCTCCACATGAATTGGTATGGCTCCTGTTTGCGTTGTCTATTTCTTTTCCCCTGTGTCCTGCTGTGTTTTTTTCCTTGGCCCTGCGCTCTCCCCTGTTTTTTTTTCGCATTGACTGGTTTTTTCCGAATCCACTTTGACACTGTCTTAAGCCCCGTTTTCACCGATTTGTGACTTTCCCAGCGGGTTTCTATTTCTATTTTTTTTTCTGCTTCTTTTTTTCTTGCGTTGCCACCCGCCGACGCGTTTACCACTTTGCGGTGCTACCCCCGTTTCCCCCCCTTGTGGACATGGTTTTTTCCCTTTCCTTCGAGTCCCATTTCGTTATCTCCACGTATCCGTCCCAGCGGCCGGCGCCCTGCTCTTTCTGCTTCCTTTTTGTACTCCTTAAGATCCCCCCACTAGGCCCTACTCGCTGTACTTCCTATCCGGTTGGCGTGACCTGCTACTCTTGGTCTCCTAGCTTGTTCTTGGCTGGTTTTTTGACTCCATCTCAGAACTATTAGTGCCATTTTTTTTTTTTTTTCGTCCCTCTCCCTTTTGTCTCACTCTTTGACGTTTGAAAGTGATTCGCTGTTTTTGGCCACGAGGGCTCTCTTTTGCAGTCTAGATGATTGCCCCCCAACCACCTCTACCATGATTTTTCCCGTTAATTTTTTTTGGCGATCTCCTTATGGTCCCCCCGAATCAGTTCCTCGGTCTTCGTGCCCCCGATTCTCACGTCCCCTTTTTGCTACCGTGCATTTTTTCGCCGCTGTTTTTGGGTCTTACCAGTTGTCAAGACAACACAACGTTGGTTCCCCCCGCTTCTGATTCTTTTTTCTGCCGCACTGGTTTCTTTGTTTCCCACACGTGGTTGTGTATCCTACCCCTGAGTTGATCCATCACGCGATTTCCTATTCATCGTATTCTTGTTTGGTGGGCCTCCCCAGAAGTTTATTTAAATGGTGTAGTCGGCGCCCTCTCCCCCGTGGGATTTTGAGTATCAGCCCATAGATGAGGCGTTGTGTAGCTTTATGGCGTTTTTATTTTCGCCGTCTGTGTCCTCAGTCTTTGAAAACATGACCCCACTTAGCCTCACTGATTGTCATAGTCTTCTCCTGAGCCCCTTTCAGCAGACGTGTTTCCCTAGATGCCGGTTTCTTTGATTTGTTCCCGACTCTCACTTTTCCTAGTGTATCGCGATACGTTCTCTTTTTTTCCCTCTGCCAGTAGGGATGTCGATTTTCGACTCCTGACTCGCCTTTTTAACAGCATATCATTGTGCATTGCCAGACGCCCCCCATTGTTCTCTGCCTTTTTTATCATTTTCCCCCTGCCCCTCTCGCTTTTTGAGAGCTGACAGAGGTCCCGTTCCCCTGGGCCTACTTTCAGACATCCCTTCCACCTACTTGACCTGTTTTGAAGAGTGATGTCTCGCTGAATGCTCGGTGCTTGGTTTCCTCGACGAGTTTTTTTGGTCGCCCGTCGCATGTTTTTTCCTTGAATCCATCGCGTTCCTTGTCGCTTTTCGCAGCGTTTTTTTTTCTCCGTTACTAGAATTGTCACCGCACGGGATCTTCTAGGGTATGGCCAATCTTTCCTTCTACTACATCGATTAGTTGACCATGTAGTCGTGGTGTTCGCAGTCTGGTTCTTCTGTTTTCCAATTGGCATTGGTTTTTCGGGGTGTTTTTCTTCTTGATATAGATCGTATCTTTCCACTTTTGTC
>Ga0179591_1373821_pt1 | contig 19214 bp, 21 predicted proteins | sample CZOMad2_1_08_16f_FD_182891 | JGI IMG/M metagenome (GOLD analysis project Ga0179591, IMG submission 182891) | Vadose zone soil fungal communities from Angelo Coast Range Reserve, California, USA - CZOMad2_1_08_16fungal (PacBio error correction) | ecosystem: Environmental > Terrestrial > Soil >... | reverse complement strand
CAACGCACTTAGCATTGGCGGGCAACTTTCGTGCCCGGAGTGACTCCCCATCTTTCCTATCAAAAAAAAACAACAAGTTCCGCAGGTTACGAGCGGTCGTGCGCTAAATCTCATCCAGCGGCCGGCTCGTGCCTAAGTCAAGTCGTTCGGTCACAGTTCCTCCCATCGCGCGGACTTTAAAGTCTTATATAAAAGGTCATGAACTCCCCTGACCTGGACAAGAACTCCTCCCTCCAGGGGTTAGGCAGCAGGCGTGCTGCGCGTCACAGGCATGCACCGTATAGGAGGAGCCTGGCTAGAGACGGCAAGTGATCCTCACTGTGTCTTAGTATCTTATACGAAAGGGCCTTAACTTCTTTTTAATACCCAATATGCGTTGTAAAAAGTAGAATAGTCTCCAGAACTATATGACACGATGGTTAGGGGCCGCTGGAGGTCGGTTATCACACAACCGCCCCGCCCCTAGTCAGCCGGACGGTAGGACAAGTGGATCCAGCCCGCATTTTTTCAAAGATTTCGAAGAGCGTAGTCGGGTTCATCTCTTCCCCACCCGACACGGTCTTTCCCCCCGTCCCGCACATCTCTGCAGCAATTCCACGCAACTGACTCCACCACCCCCAGCACCGCGAGGGCGCCCCCCTGCGGCGGTACTGTCCAATTGCCTTCGCCCCGACCGTTTTGGGTATTTTTCCCGTCTTCTTAACGTTGCTGTTCCGAAGAAGATTACATCGACCGCTTTCGGCAACAGCCTCATTCCAGGTTCCACTAGCTGGGCCTGGGAGTTAGTTCGCCCCTCTTTTTAATGAGCAAATCACCTCGGTCCCGGCGGCGACATCTACGCGCCTGGAGTGGGGGACGGCGGTTACGAACTTCCCCCGCGTCCCGCCGGAGATTCTTCCCTTCGGCACATCGTTCCACCATCGTTCAAGTCTGACTCGGGTCGGCGATCCCCCCAGTCTCCAAAACCCGTCGGCGGTCGCTGATTCTAGCCGGGCAAATCCGGTCACCCTCCTGGGCAATGTTCTACCCCATCGCCAAGCTGATTTCCAGCCCTCTAACTGTGCTTATCCACAACAACGTGTCGCCCATCCCTTAGCAACTTGCGTTCACCCCTCTTCCGACCAATAACACACAAAGGTGCTATCTTCTTATATGCGACGTACTCAGATCCCGATATTGTGAAGTGTTGTGACGTTTTCCCCTCTTTCACCTTGAAGTAGGTGTCATAGTGACCCTTGGCCCTGTCTGCGTCTGGCTCCCCAGGTTACGTTTTTGAGCGCAGACTCTGACGAGAGATAATTCTTCCACGGCGGACATCCCTTCTCCCTAGATCCGCCTTGACGCTGCCTTCAGAGTATAAAGCTCCCCGTTGGTGCCCTGTGATTCCGGCCTGCGCGTCCACCAGGAAACCTCTTTCACCAACGTATAGGTGCTCGGCAGGTGCCACCAGCGTGATCCGCTGGGGGCCACACCTCCCCACCACCATCGACCGATTGTAGGTGTAGCCGATCCGGTTGCTCCCTTTTTATGTGAATTCCATCGTTTCCTCTTCCCCCACTGGCTCCCGAGGGCTCTTCTTAACGGCCCGGAGGGGCTTGGGAAACACTCCCTCAGCGTGCCTTACCAAACTGCTTTCACTACGAATGACGGATACCAGCGACAGATGGTTCGGGAGAAATGCGCGGGGTGGTTCAGCGTCCGATAGCAAATCCTTTGCTTCCGTCGCTCCACCCATCACACTGTTGTCCCGACCCCCGCGGAGCCTTAACGCGATCTAAGGCAAGGCCACTAGAAGACCTCGGGTCGTCCGTCCGACCGTCCTTCCTTCCGTGCTGGTCGGAGCATCCCCTTTTTTCCATATCGAGGCCCCTCGAAGTCCTGCGCACAGACTGCTCCCCTCTCGATTCCCCACTCGCGAAGCGTTGCATTACGGGTGGGCTTCCCAGGACGTCCCCGCAGGCAATGTGTCGTGCCCAACCGTCCTTGATCAGCTTCAGGGGCGAACCTCGCTGGCGCTTTCTACATGCGGGCGACAAGAGACCCGCCCTCTACTCGGAACGCCCGAACACATCTCAACCGGATACCTGGGTGTTAGTCTCAGCATCCGACTTGTCCTCTCGCGTCCTACGAAGCATCGGTTTCTTGGCTCTCGCCCTCCCGACCATATAACGGCAAAACTCCGCAGTCCTCCCTGGTCCAAGCTTAAAACGGTGCCTATTGCCATGGCCGGGTCGTCATTAAGTAAGCAACGCTCAGTCCTTCCGGGAAGGCGCTGCTGGCTTGACAGGCAGGAATGCTCCCAGAGACCCCCCTCAGTCAATCGGTCTTCATACGTAGCCTCTGCTCGAAATACGAGATAACACATTTCGTCTCCCAACTAACCGAGCTCCTTGCTGGCGCAACCGAGGATTCCCGCCGGGCGCCACGAAATGAGACCCATGCCCGGCTTCATGCGCGGCCGTTTCCAGGAGGCAATTTCCAGACCTTCTACTTTATGAAAGAATTCTGGGCCGCCCTCAGCCGGCTGGCCCACTTCCCGGAAGGGACATGTTGAGGGCTTATACTCTTAATACCTCGTTTTTGTTGTTGAGCTATATCACCAGTTTCCCCATGACTCCCGGCATGGAGCCTTCTGTATCTCTTTTGGAGGTGTGTGACTTACGCATCTTGATGCAGTCGCATGTAGAAGATAGCCGCGCAACTGTACGGCACCGCGGCAGATGCATGGACCTTGCGAAGTACGTTCCTTGACAGAGTTCATTGGCTGGTAGCAGATTCTACGCCGGGACCTGAGCCGTGAGCCGTCGGTAGAGGACAAGTTTGCTTGAACATTCGCGATGGAGGTTTGTCGTTCTAGAAATCGGTTATAAATGACAGTAGGTTGTCTTCTAAGGAGGTCTCCCGGAAGAATTCCCCATCGTCCTTTCCTTTATTTGAGATTACTGATAGCGTTGATGCCTTGTTGCTTCGCGGGCAGTTCCCGGCCCTGGGAAATAAGGCCGCGGGAGGATTCTCTCTCCCTTTGCAGGTATTCTGCAGTGCTTGACGGCACACGGAGCCCTTGTGGCCATCTCTATATTTTTTTACCTCTCCCTCAGAAGTGCGGAGATTCGATGGACGCAAGTATTCCCGGTGCGATGTCGTTTTTTCGTTCCCGGGCAGGCGAGGCTGTCTTTTTGCCCGTCATCATAAGACGCCAATCGCGTCGCAACAGAATCGGGCTTTGATCAGGCCGGTTCGGGTCACGACCCTTTGTGCGGGCTTTAGTCCGTTGCACAACCGGGGCCCCCTGCTCGAAGACGGCGAGTGTCGCTTACGAGCTCCTGCTCCGTGGACCCCTTCTTTTGCCTCGAGGTGGTCCCATAATTCCAGGGAACTTCCTCCCGTTTTAGCTCGTGCAGGTGCCGAACAGACCGGGGTTCGTTCGTGGGGCCTTATGGTTCGAAGGGCCTGTTTCGTAAAGTTAAGCATGTAGAATTTTTGCCAGACGCGTGAAGGTGTGATAATTTTGAGCACCCCCCCAACTGATACAAGATGCCGGTGATAAGGAGCGGCCACTCTGTGAAAACGCTGTTGCATGAAGAGGATGACTTTCAATCCTCCCTTTGCCCTTCTCCTTTAAGAGTTATACGCAGATGTTTCGAAGTGAACGTTCTTCACCTGACCGCTCTTGGCTTTGTGGTCTATACATCAACAGGCGTTGAAAACACGGAAAATAGGTCGTTGCAAGGCCCGGGAGGTGTCCGGGTGTAGCTGTGGCGGCCAGGCGGACACGCCTTGTTGTTCCCTGGGCACTGCCGCAACTATACGCCCTTTCTATGCAGGGTTCGATGCCTCCATTTTTCACCCCCCCCCGGACGATTTCAGACCTATGCTGCCGGCAACTCCAATACTGTTTTTCAAGTTGGATACGGCTCATTCCGGCAACGCCGAAGCATTCGGTGATCTTCGTTCGCCATCGCCGGCGGCTCTAATCACCGAACCAGTGGGAGATCAGAAGGCAATGAACCCCCATGTCGACGGCCTCCATGGTTCAGCAAGGCCCAAGAGTGCCCCCAAACCATAATGAGATATATCTTCAGAATCTGAGCCGATGACACCGAAGATAGTGGAATTTAAGAATAGTTCCGCCTCCGTTACGAAGTTGGATAGGAAAAACTTGTTCCCTAGGGCGACACCGGGAACGGGCTCTTGGGATAGCTTTTCTTTTTGGGGAGACGGGGGCGTTTGTATCACAAGAATTTAAAAGCGATTTGCCAAACGACAGGAGTGTACTGCCCGAGCAAATCAGTGCGCGCCGTCGCAGATCGGATTACCTCTTTGAAGGGCCCGCTGGCAGCTGCGAGAGTCTATGTTTTTCTAAGGGCGTAATTTCTGCCGTCAAGAGGTTTGATTACGACGACGTCCCACTAAACGAGCGTAACGCCGACACGGTTCGAGGTTACTCGCCATGAGGGTCTCTAGGTCGTTTGAAGAATGAGGGACAAGGACAGTACGCGTAGTCGTAGTTGACCTGACGGCCGGTGGCAGAAAGGCGTGAACTGAACCGTAGTAAGCTAAGGGTACTGACTTTTACCCAGACCGACAAACAGTTCGTTTTTCTTTTTGACGGTCGGCATTTGTCGTATAACGCCCCGCCTGGGCCAAGCGTCGCTGTTTTTCGAAGCAAGCGGATGGAAAGACAGCCGAAATTTTCGCCTGTGTAGGTGTTGGTCGAGATGCGCCCCAGACATGCGACTGATATTGAGCGCATCTTTGACCCCCTCGGTGGTACCCATAGGTGTTCACTTCACCCGCAGCAGGTGATCGCTCTTTGGTGGTGGTTAGAAACCATAACCGCAGCGGCACCGATATATTAGTGGTTCCTTCCCTAGCGAAACGGTTCCCCGACCTCAAGATTGGCAGACGTCTTGTTGATCCGACTATCGTAAGAAGCCACCGCGATCACGCCGCAGTCGCCGATATCCCCTTGCCTCCCCTCCCGCTGTGCGCCACCTTCCTTTTGTCGGTGCTCCGGCCGCACTTTGCGCCGGAGATGGTTCGTTTGTCCCGGTCGGTCTTTGAAAGGTTTGACGTTCAGCGTATGATTTGAAGCCGCGGCGTTATTATCATCCTTGCCAGAGTCCTGCACCGTACCAGATGGGCACTTTTGGTGTCCGGCGAGACGCACGATTCTCGTCTGGAATCGGGCTAGCGGCAGTTGCGGTGACGATGTCGAGGTCTGCAGAGATTGCCTGGCTCTGTCCTGAGAGCCCCGTTGACGCCCACCTTTTCAGCAGGGCGGGTCGTCGGCCCTCGCTGTGAGACCCTCACCTTCTTTAAAAAGGGTAGTCGCGAATTCGGTTGTTTTTAGTTGCTGGCCGACGCCGGTTGGTCGACTTGAAGGTGAGGGTTGGGCCGAACGAAGGATCGCAGTGTCCTTCATCGTGATAGTCTAGCTCACTGGCCCCGGTGCTGATTGACGTTCAGACCCAGGTCCGCCGTTGATCTTGATGGTGGTGAGAAGGGTGCCTCGCCTAGTGTAGGCCGTGTTGATTCTCGTTGTCGGAATAGCCGGTTTTACGCGCTTTTTTAAACCAGGCCAGGAGTGGTTTTTCCGCAACACCCGCTCTCCTAACGGTTTGCAGATCGGCTGTTCTTCCCTTTCGAATCCTCCAGTTGTGAGGATGAGATTCAAACAGCCTATCTCTGCCGCACCCTTTTCTCGATTTCTTTTTTCAGGTGACCACTTAACGCGCGATTTTCACCACTTTGTCCGCAGCTTCCCCCGCCCGGCTATCACAACGATTTAAACCCGGAAGCGAAACCACCCCCCCCCATGCTGCGTTTGCTTCCCCCTTCTCTCATCCGAAGATTCGCGTGGCACTGGGTGCTTCGACCACCGTCAGGTAACGGTTCCTATAACGCTTCACAACGCCATCCGCCCTGCGCTTTGAGACCTGTCTGGCCCACCCTCACTCCCTTCTGTCCCCCCTTCGCAACATCTCCGGCACATCCCAACAAGAACGAAAGCTTTTCGAAGGCCGGGGTAGACAGCTTCAAGGTCTCCGCGCCCTTCCGGCGGGCCCTGCCTGGCAGCCCGAGCGATCAAATCGTCGACGACCCTTGTAACCGTACAAACACGCCCGCACGCCGGGATTCCAGACGCTTCATCGTTCGCCGTCCCAGGGTGCAACGTAGTGTTCGTGGACCCCGGATGGGGCCCTGCCTCGGCGACGTTCGATCTCGTTCGCCGCTATCTCCCATGAAAGCGAAGATGGTCTAGGCTCAAAGAAGAGGGTGTCGCAAGAGCAACCACCAACCAAACAGCCAAAAACCCACCAGAATAACTACAACCAAACTAAATAGGCCCACCCCACTGAAAAGAAAACACCAACACCAAATATAACTACACACTAACACAAACCCAAAAAAGACACCCCGTCCCAACCCAACCCCCCCCCACAACACTTAACCCCACCCCCCCCCCCCCCCCACCTATTCTGCCGTGCAAAATTTTTACACGCTCGGTGTAGCCCGCGAGGCAAGGACGTGAACGGTGGATTCGGCATTCGATAAGGGCTGATTCCCCCCCCAAGTTCATTTCCCATCTGCAGAAACCGTTCTACATAGAGCCACGATTTGGATCGGTCCCTCTGGAGAATTTAGGTTTGGTGACCTCTTCACCACCACCACGCCCTAGCGCCGATCAGCCTGCCGCCGTCTTTGCACCCATTGGTACAGTCAAATATGCTTGGACAGTCGAAGTAGGAATATATATATTACCCACCTACACTATCCCGGTCTGCCTCCACCACTTCTCGGCCTCAATTCGGGCTGTCATCAACGGTCTGCGATCCCTCACCGTCGCGCGTGCGCAATCGATGATTGGACATTTGGCGACACGACGGGCCGTTTCTGAGAATACACCCCCTCTTCGCACCGAGTCAGAGTATGCCCCGACTCCTTAAAGTTCACTCCGTCCGGCCGGGCCCGCGGCAGCGGCACGACCGATCACACCGAGAGGGGCTAGAGAAGATAACTCTTCGACCTGCGGAGACAATCCCCACGCGCATTGGGAGTGGGGAAAATTGTGGTGACGGAACCCCCCGCGTCCGTTCAAGGAGTAATCCCCTAGACAGACTCTCGCACATCGTCCCAGCGCCGGCTTCCGTACCGGCAGTACCGCGCCCCCCCGAGCTCTGACGGTAGGCCTTGATTTTCGGTGCCGATGGAATCCGGTGGGGTGACCCCTGGGAACTCCGCTTGATTGCAAGACGCGCACCGAGCCACAAGAACTGTCCCCTAAATTGGCCTTTTCGCCGAGTTCTTCCCCAGCAGTGTTGAAATCAACTTCGGCAACAGCTACGCACATATTCAATACAACCCTCCCCCAAAGGGCCATCTCGGTGGACCAAGTGAGGATCAGATCTACCCCTTAAGGTGCCTACTTTGTGGTTTCCCTTTTTTGATACCGAGGCTCATTAGGTACGTTCCCCTGGTGTATTGATTTGATCTGGGGGTCTCGGTTTCGTGATTCGTGCGCATGATTGACCGAACTTTGCCGTTCCCTTCATCTTCGGGCTTTGCCGCGGATAGCCCAGCTGTATTTTTCCCGCAGGCGATAGCTTCCGAAATGTCCAGTTTCCACCCTGGCCTGATTGCGGCTTGCGCGGACAGCTCCTCGTTCGTTCTGCCGTTTAGCCCGTTGAAACCACCGAGTTTGATCCGACCTGGCGCCACACGTCCCCACCCCCCCCCTGGCACCAGCAAGTGGCCACTTCGTGCGTGTGTGTGTGAGCCATCAACACCGTTCGGAGCTAGTCATGCATCTGCGCCCTTTTTACTCTTTTGGAGAAGCCCCTGCAGTCATTCAAGCCGGAGGCATGACACACCCGAGTTGTCCGAGTGGAGATAAGTAACCGGACAGTTTTGGATTTAGGGTGGTGCTCTCTGGCTAGAAAGAGAGGCAGTCGCGAATCCTAGTGAAAGGTAGACCAGGCCTGACAGAACCCGATGGCGAAGACCAGTCCCTCACATAAGTGGTTTACGACTCACGACTACGACGGCCGTGAGTAAGCGCGCCTGGCCCAGGTTGAATCAGGGGCCCGCTCGAGAAGTCCTCGACAAGATGTAACATTCTCCGCAACCGAAGAGATACGAAGTGAACCGTGGTGACTGGCAACCGGTCATCAAGCGGCCTTTTCCACCGGTCCCCAACCTTGCCTAGTTTGGCGATCTCTCTCGGTGTCGTATGAGGGCCCCGAATCGAATTGACAACTTTCCGTGGAAACGACGAACACATAGCACCTGGGAACCTTCGTAAAAGTAGATCTCATCCAGAGATATGTTTTCTCCCTGATCTGGAGGGTGATTATAGGCCACCGGAAGGCCCCTTCTGATTACACCGACGACTAAATTCCGATCGAAAATAAGAATCCGCTTCCATTCCAGAAAGAAGGAAGATTGTAACTTAGGGTCCGTCCGAAGTGCTAGAGAAGAAACCCGGCAAGATTAAGTAAGACCGAAGAGGAACTTGCTGCTGGGTTACGAGCCGGCCGGCCGCCCTCCCCCCCACAACACCACCCCCCCCCCCCCCCCCCTCTCGAGAAAAGACTTAATGTCAATTTTAGTCTAAGAGGTCCTCCATAATGGCTCCCGCCCCGACCACCGCGATGACAATAGATCTCCCGCAATCCCGAGCTAGTCAGCGCTGAACGCTTCTACCATAGCAAAGAAGAACCCTGCAGTGCTCATCCGCAGTAGAAATGTTCCCGCCGGCCGCTGGCCAGTGACTCCACTACAAAGCGACGTCGCCAAGATTGCGGCCTTCAGCGACCCGGATATAATTCCCGAACACTGCTACAGTCATTGACGGTTTATATTCTCTATTTTAATCACCTCAGTTGTTGTGGGATATATATATCAAATGAAAGGAAGGCTTCGACATAGTGTTTGCATCGTGCGTCAGACTGATGATTGTCTGGACGGCCAATCGCAGGTGTGATACGCGAGATCCCCTCGTACAACTGACCTTGCGAAGGCTTCGAGTTCTTCATTTGTCCTGATTCGCGCGTCTTCTCCCGCCGTTTACCCTGATTTTCGGGTGAGCAGTGACGATGTCAGTGCTATTTCGTCCCGCGCGTGTCTTGCGACAATGATGCTCCGTATGTAATCCCGTAAATTCAGCGCGGTTCTCGAGTGAGGTCCCCGTCCGTCCGGCTCTAATTTTCCCAGAAGCGCCCTTAGCGTTTAGCTTACTGATCGGCCGCCGGGTCTTCTCTCGAAGCTTGGGACGAAGTTCAATCCCTTTTCGCCGCCGCGTGACTGGACTGCTCTCTTGCGAACGTCCATGCCGGCGGCTGCCGGGGCGCCGGCAACCAACACGTAGTATCCTCTATTCTACACCGCCGTAAAAGTCGTGCGGAGATCCTGGACTTCCTTTTTTCCCTTCTCGTAAGTACTCCGCTGGCGGTTCGCTGCTGAATCCTCAGACGAGCCCCGACGAGCTATTTTTCGCAACCCACTCCTTAGGGTTTTTCGGTCGGTCACGACACGCTTGGATGGTGGACCAGACCGGTTCAATCCGCGAGCGCTTGTTATCGGATGTTCAGATTGTGGTCGAATCTTCCGGGCTTTTCGAAGGCCTCGAGATAAAGGGTCCCTCCCATGTCCGAAAGGAGTACTTTTCGTGATCGTTAGACCGTTGACCCGGAATCGTTTGAGTGGAATGGACTTTCCTAGCGGTGCGCTTGTATTTCCTGTAGAATTGCCGGTGTTTGATAACGTGTGATGCGCCAGGTGTAAGCGCCCTCGCAAAATTCCCCATCCGCTGTCCGGTTCCTAAGTTAGCGCCTCTGTGCACGGAATGTTGGCAACCCTCCGCTGCTTGGTGTCCTGTCCCCATCTCCCATTTGCTCCTCGGCCATCCGATGAGCGAAGATGGAGCAGACGAGTTCAAACGTGATTTATTTCTCCCACCAGATCAAGTGCTCACTCTTCTTGCGACAAGAGCCCCGCGCCCCCTCCACAAGGTGGACGATAGGTGGGGGTGATTTTGTGGCTTCGCCAGGCGCTCAAGCGGTGGGGTTAAGGTCCTACTTCCGCACCTCTCCCCCCTTTCTAGCGGCGCGCAGCAATAGAAGGGCCCCAAAAGTTTGGCTTTTGTATTCGCCTGACTAAACAGCGGTTTAAGCGCAGTTGAATGTCCAGCACAGCCGAAGCCCTTTTGAAGGAGGAGCCGCTAGGATACGTCAGTCGGCGTACCAATCCAGAAACCCCGTCACGCGCCGCATGACCTGCCCCCAGCTGACGTCCTCCCACCGCAGCACCGGGTTTTCATCCCCCCCCCCCCCCCGTGAAACGGCACCAACCTGCCCTTAATGAGTACGGGCTCGTGATTCGTCTTTCCCCCGTTTAGAGCCTGTTGTTAGCGGCGAGGTTGGCTCCGTAGCTTTGTCAAGTTGGGATCGGTCAAAATGGACGCCTTCGGAGAACAGTTGGGCACAGCTTGCGGCCCCCGCTTTTCCAGCTCGACTAGTGTGATCAACGGCCTTGCCCATGCGCCTTTGTTCACCCCGAAGGTACTCGCGGATGAGTCGCCTGTGTTTTGGCGCCGGATAATGCGGTACTTCCGCAGAGGACGCTTTTGACGATGTCTCAGACGTCCTCATACAGGCGACGGACCTTCGTCCCCCTGTGCAGTATTCGAACTGTACGGCACCTACAACTAAAAAGTTGGCGGATGAGACCGCCACGGTCGACGAGGCGCGGGAACCCTCCTTAGGTGTGAGATCGGGGTGCACATGACCGCGGAACAGGAAAGATAGGTCTTGATCAATGGAGTTGGAAGACCCTCAGACTCTTCATCGCGAAATCGTCTTACCTTTAACGGTTCGGAGGCCGAGGCCCCACAGTGAGGGTTGTTCCCGAAGGCATATGCCTGTCGCCGCCGGAAGTTAGACCCGCGCGTTCGCATTGTGTCTTCGGATGACGTGTATTGAAGCGCCAGCTTGTCGCCGAGAATTGCGTAAAACTTGGTGGGAAGAGGATCCTGATTAGAGAAATGGAAGCTCTGAGCTGCGATTTTTTGACAGTATGGTAAATAGGCCGTGGTGCACTTAAGCCGGATTGATGATCTTTCGCGACCGCGGCTTTTTTTCGCGGGGCAAAAGAAATCAGCAGCGTTGTCCGATCCAGTCTTTATAGGTCTGCTGTGAAGTAGGCGAAGGAGACTGCAGCCATTGGGATAGCCCTCACTTTTTTTTCTCAGAATTGATATGCCGCTGCCACCGCGGACCCGTCTCGCGGAACCAGGATCTTCCCAGGTTTCTACTCCCCGTCGAAACGCACAGTGATTTACCCCCTCGGTGCTCCCCCCCACCCCCATCCCTTCCCCCCTTCTCTCTCCCCCCCTCTCCTCTTCCCCACCCCCCCGTCAGCACAGGCGCGGGGCTGCCGCCAGGAGGGCTTTGGTCGTTTTTTATTGCCGTTCCTGCTGCTTCATTCCGTTGTTGCAGCCCGATTGAACGTCACGCGTCATTTTCAGTCCGACGTAGGTTCGACCCGAACAGCACGAGTTATTTTTTCATCGTGCCGCTAGTTACGCGCCCGATTTAAGGGAGTTCCTCCCTTCGGTTTTATTTTGGTGTTGGTACGTGGGTCTTAACGAAGGTCCGTCTTGCCGGTCGCCGTGCCGCCCCCTTTTCCCGTCAGGCTGTTAGACCTTGAAGCTTTCTACCTCCTGCTTCGTAGTCGCGAAGTCGTCTTTTGTAGTGTTTTTGCCCCCGTTGACACGAATTTTGCGCGAAGTTGTTGTCCCCGCCTTTCAGGGACACAGCTCGCCGATCGCAGGGCTGAGGCGTTGTCGTTTCGCTTAGAGAAACCCGTTGACCTGTCAGGTGGTCGGGTTCATCACCACATTTCCAGCCCGTTCTGGTGTAGATTTCTGCTTGCCGTTCACGTAAGCAGGGCGCGCTTTGTCCATGATACTTTGTCGACATAGCCGGTCCACATCCGCGGACAAGGCGTTTCTGGCTCAGTTGAAAGTTGGTTCACCTGCGTCTCGAAACTTTCCTGGCTGTACTGTTTCCTTCTCCTCTACTCGCCTTTTGGAGATCCATTCAACAGCCGCATGGATGCGAAACCCTCGCGATTAGGTGAAACCAACTTTCAACTGATTTGGCTCATTCACCTTTCCTCTATGCGCTGACAAAGATCTCCCTGCGGGCGTGCTTTCTTCCCCATAGAAAAATCAGGATCTACAACCTCTCGTTTTCGGTGTTCCATGGGTGCTCACCGCCCACCGTCCCCCAGGTCCCTTTCCCTTTTCTACGCAAGACTATCCGCCCTCTTCCGACCGACCTGCCGCCCCAAAGACTCACTCCTGGTCCACCGGCGCGCCAACATTTTCCTTCTTGGCACAATCACAACCCACTCGAATTACGCTCCGCTGCAGACGGATTTTGTGTCCCAGCTTCCTAGCAGACTAGCAAGCCTGAATTTGTGGGAACTGGTGATCGGCACCCGGGAGCGACCCCTTTCTCAGACATGTCAACCCCTTCTCTCCATACGCAGGGACCTGAGCAATCCGGGGCTCACTCCCCCGTCACCAGCTGACAACTCTGCCTACTCTCTTTGAACCGTGAGGACCTTTTGAGAGAAATGACAAGCAGCGGATCAATCTCGGGCTTTTTTTCTTGATTCTACCTACCATGAACAGACTGCCCTGGAAATCCCTTTTCCTACCAGGGGGAGAAGCCCCTACGTTTCTTTTCGACCGCTCCCACCCTTCTTTTAGCAGTCGGATATCCGCGGCGGTGGCTTCGTGATAAGCGGTATCGGGCATCTTCTACGATCCTTGCCTTTAACAAGGACCCCCCATCTGCAGTCGCCCCTTGGCAGAAGTACCAATCCGGACTGGATCGGGGCCGGTTCGTCGTGTCTGCAGGAAACGTGGCGCCGATTGCCCAGCAGGTCAGGTTTTTCCCACACCGGCTATGGTACGCCGATTTCAAGTCTCCCTCCTCGTCCCGTAGGGATATTCCCGACACCGTCCCTTCGTTAGATACAACCCCACGGCATCAAGTGTGGGGGGGTTCCTCAACTAATCCCTCTGCCTCGACGTGAACCCCTCGCACTCGCTTTACCCTCTCAGGATAATTGGCGCTGTTTTTGGCCGTGACCTCCCCCCTCCTTTGGAAAAAGTTAGATTACGACGAGGTCGCTCACCGAGCGAAGCTCGTGCCACCGCCTCTTACAGTACCGTGTTTTGTTACCGTTCTGGAGAATCATCGCAACCAATCAGTCGGGCCATTCCAAGAATAACTTCGACCGGCGGAGGACCCCCGAGACGTGGAGTGGTGGACCCTGTCGCGTTTCGACGCCCGGCATTGCTTACCCCCCTTCCTATTCTTATGTAAAAGGATCGGGGTCTCTCCCTCGTTCACGCTTGAGCGCGCTACCGCTTTCCACCCCGTTGCGGCGACGCTCGGATGTTGGTCGTCGCCTCTGCACTTTCCCTGGTTGACCTGCCGTTAGGCACTCAACGCCAGCGCTGCACCAAGTGTGCTGCAAGCTTTCTCATGCTGGCCTTACGCTCGTCCAACGTGTTTTACCCACCGATCCGGAAACATTCCGCGGCAACCTCCCGCCACCTAAACCGCCAAGGCTACTCGGTGGAATCGGCTCGACGTCGAGATTCCCGATATGTCATTTTGGTTTTTTTCACGTTGATCACCCCCTTTGACCATCTTGAAGTAGTGGATGCCGTTACCCTGTGTGAATGTCTGCTCGCTGTTACATCTTGTTTCGGGCTTCTAGAAGCACGATTGATTGGCCTAACTTTCCGACATTACTCCGGCGTTGGCTTGAACTTCCTTATAAGACTGTATTTTTGCCGCAGTTCTTAGTTCTTCACGAAAAGTCAATGTTGCTTTTCTTGGCGGCCTTTGCTTTCCCTCTAAAAGATCGGTATAGGTGCTTTTTTTTCTTTGTTGCCAGGTGAAACCGCGTGATTGCTGGCGGGTTCCCCACACGTCAAACCCCCCCCTCGTCCCACTTGAAACTATGGGTGGAGATGCCATCCGTTGTCCTTGATTTTCTTGAGATTAACGTTGTTGACAGCTAGTCACTGCACGGCCATCTTAATTGCCGAGTCGCAACTTGCGATGGACCAATCATTCGATTAAACCCATTCGTAGTGATTTTCCTGAAAAGGAAACCTTTAAGTGGGATTGGAGCGGTTTGATTGCTCTCGGGACGCCTTCCGCGAACAACCCCCCCAAACCAAACTTGCCACGTCTGCTCTCCCCTCTCCATAATCGTTACACCTAGCTACCGCTTTTCGGCGAAGCCCCAGAAACGACGCGGTTCGTCTACGACGTCACTTCCTACGATGTTAGCCTGTTCCTGGCGCTCTTCCGGTCTTTCTCTAGACGAGCCGCATTTTTTTCACAGCGAGTGAACCATCCCCGACCGACGAAGCGCCGCGGCAGGCCGGGTGGGATTGTTCTCCTTTCAGAACGTTTTGACAAGACAAGGCTGACCTCCCCCACTCCTTGCGTCCGAGCCTTCCGTCGTCTTCGGATGCCGGAACCAAGCCCGCCAATCATACGCTTCCTCACCTAATCAACGGAGAGTAGGGTACATTTCTCCTCCCTTCAGCTTAATGTTATCGCTCGGCGCTGTGACTTTCTATTTCCGAACGCTTTTCCGGCGCCTCGCTCCTGCTTTTCAATGCTGACAATGCATTTCAGGGCACCCCTCGGCCGCCCCGTCGATAGGCGGAAGAAGTGCTGACGCCCAATGCAACTGGCTGAGATGAAGCTACTCCCTTCAAGGCTGCTGCTTATCTCCCGGGCCGCTCAATGAGAAACGCGAGTCGTCACCATTTCTACCGAGGTCCATACTGCGACCTCCACCCTCCGCGCCTTACTCACCTCCCCTTTTTTTGTTCCGTCTCTCCAAATTCTTCTTTCGTCGGCGCAACCGCGGCTCCTCCCCAGAGAATGAAACTGATAGCCTCAGATGCCACGGCTTGCTGTTCATGTCGGCCGTTGTGCCGGCATTTTTTTCTGTCTATCTTCCGACCAATTTCCCTTTTCCTTCCCAGATGCGGCAGCCCAGCCGGGCCCCTTCAGGCAAGAACTTTCAATGATGCCTATATCTATCTTTCCTCATCTCTTGTTGTGGTTGTTGTTTCTCTCCTCCCCCCCCCCCCTTACGAGGCTCCGTGTGCTTCGTTTTTGTCCAGCCTTGTGAGTGTTCTGCCGCCTATGGAGCCGCGTGAGGTGTCGAGATAGTGCGCCCTGGCCGTTTGCACCCTCTCCTCTATTAACCCCTTTTTCCCCTGCAAGCCTCTTTTTTTTTCTATGCGTTCTTTCGCCGCGTTTACGCGAGAGCTCGTGAGGCCGGAGTTCGACTTGACCACCTTGTGGCTATTGATTTTCGTCGTTTTCGTTCCCCCCTCTCTTTTTGAATTATGAGACCGATGATTTTCTCTGGGCTCTGTGAGGTGGCCGGCCATAGAGAGGAGAAGACTCTCTCCATACGGGAGCGAGATGGAGAGGCGGAAAATAGTAGCGGTGTAGAGACCATCTTGAGAGCCGTTTCGCAGTATTCCGACAGATTTAGGAACCCTTATAGACCTTCCTCGCCAGGCGCCCTTTTTTCCTTTCCCCCTTTAATGGCGGCCCTCCTTTTTCCTGAGATCTTTAAGGCGAGGGAGTACCTCGGCGAAGGGCCGTTCATCTTGCCTTCTGATTATGGTAACGGACTCTTACTAGGAGGTAAGGGAGGGTCCCCTTCCCTGTCAGTCCGGTGGCTCTTCGTAGCGCTACTAGAGCGAGCAACGAGTAGAGACTGCTCTCGACTGGAAGAGACGGACCCCTTCGTTTTTCTGTAGGTAGGTTAGTACCGTTCAGTTGGCGGTGATTTTCGTTTTTCATCCTCATACGAAGCCCCCCCCAGAGCCGTCGAACACAGTCGAGTATTTTTGTCATCATTCACGGGTAAAAGGTGCTTTACTTCTGTTCAAGTACTGGACACATGCGATGAATGAGGAGCACATAGCGATGCTATATCAGATGTTGCCTGATCTTTTCCGGCTCGCTCGTTCCCCCCCGTTCCCAAAAGCCAATGAAAGGCCCCCTTCAGACCCTTTCTTTAGCGGTCTTTCAGTTTCGCAACGAAAATCCAATTCTTTTCGTTCTCGTCGTCCGGGTTTCCGTTATTTATCTGATTTGCCTTGACCCGTTTAAGCGGCTTGCTTAGAAATTTGCGACGTGGCAGCTGCCGCATTTGTCCTGCTCCCTCCGTGCCAAATGTATTTCCCCTCTGTTTGGAGAAGCGGAAATAGTTACGTTTTTTCCTCTTTTTGTTCCCTGACCGCCGCTTCTTTTCACTGTCTTTGATACTCCGGTTTTTCTCTCTTCTCTAATAGTTGAGCATGGAATTCCGTCTGGCTTCCCACTCCGGATTTTTTTTTTCTCCCCCACTCATGATCATTACGTTTTGGGGTCCCCCCCGGAACCGAGGCCCCCCTTTTCTCGGGCCATTGTCTATGGGTGGTGCTTTTTCCCGGCAGGAGGATTAAATTTTGTTCACCTTGCGCCGCCCTTCCGGACCCCTTCTCTATGGCCCGAGCTTCTTCCTCCCTTCACAGCCTACCGTTGACGATGTTTGTTGCAGTAAGCAATAGGACTGCCTTCCCCAAAAATCCCTCCCTTTTTTTCAATGATATGCGTCTTCAGCAAAAGAAGCCAGGAAGGAGTTCCGGACCCGTTCTCTTATCCGTTTCCCCTTTTCATTCCCCCCCATTCCACAAGTGGGTCTCCCCCTCTCCTGCCTGCAACAGTCGCTTTCCATCCCCCCCTCACTATTTTTCAGAGTTGTCGACCCCTTTTTTTTCCACGTTCCCCCCTCCCCACCGACTGAGTTCATAAGTCGAGCCGTCACCGTCGTCTAGAGTTGGTTTGGTTTCGCTAGACTCCCCTTTCCTGTTGATTTCTGTTTCTTTTTCTCGGGACTTAGAATGAGAAAGGGCCAGCTTGCTCCTTGGCACCTGATTCCTTTTTTGTTCGACTTCCTTTCTGTTAAAAAAAGACCAATAGCATTGTTCCCCCTCCGGCTTGAAATAGTCTTCGAGAAGAGACACAGCGAGCAGTCGTACTCTTCGTTTTTTTCCTCCAAATTGGTGACGCGATCTTCTAGGTGAACTATTTCCTAGCGAATGAGGACCCTCCTCCTGGTTGAAGGTTTCCCTGGCTTCCTTTTACGAATACGCAAGGTCCCCCAGGAGATCAGTAGAGCAGGGTATCTCTGGGGATGATTATGCTTCTCGATGGCCCCTGCTTGTGTCTCTTTTCTTCCCTTCCACGGGCGGGCTTGCCGGCGTCGTATTTTACCTGGCCCGGTGCTTTTGTGCCTCTCACAGATTTTCTCCCTTGACCTCGTCCCCTTTCAGAACGAGTTCCATTTTTTTCACCGATTTCCCGTCCCCCCCCCCCAACAGGTTTCGGGTCTCCTCCTTTTAACAAGGTTCTTTTGACTTCCCCCTGCTTAGTAGCACCTCTCTTTCTCCTGTAATGTGTCATCTTCGAGCCTTTCTTTTACCTTTCCCATTCCTCCAGTGCGATGAAATTTTGGTTAGTCGACAAAGGGACGTGTAGTGTTTTCAGAGATTGGATTTCTAAGATGCGACTTCCTATGAGAAACCTTTCCCCTTTTCCAACATAGTGGTGCCTGACGCGCCCTCCTGTTTCAGGAGACGCGTAGGTGAAGAGGGCTTAAACATAACGAAACTCCCCTTCGGCACCCTCCCCCCCCATCGTTATTTTTTCTTTTATTGGTCCTTCCCTCTCGGACCGGTTTGAATGGCAGATTGGGATAGCCCTTTTAAAGTTTTGACCGGAAATTACGTATTTTGATTGATCCTCCCCCACGACTTATACTCCTGAAGCGGCTTATTTCCCCTTTCTCTTCAGAAGGACGCCGAGAAAAACTTTATTGTCCTGGTGCGCGTCCTCACTCTTAGTGGTTCCGACCCCCCCGGGTGCTCTCTGTTTTTTCTTTGTACAGTCTTCGATTCCTTTTCTCGTAATTCTGGGAAAGATTTCCTTACTTACTCCGCATTCTCCCCTTTAATTTCTACGCACTTAGGTTCCCGACCTTTTCCCTCGTCCCTCTTCTTTTTTTTCTTCAAGATTTTAGTGTTTCCGTGAAGATTGACTCCCTATGAAGATTGTTCTGTTCCCGCGTCTTTGTACCCTTGTTTTTTTCTGTTTGACGCTTCGTGGGTCTTTCTTTTAACTCCGTTCTCAGATAACGTTTTCTTAACCTTTCCATCCCCCTAGGCCGGAGCTTTGTATTTAGTTTTTGCGCCGACTGCTTGTCTCCCACTCCCTTCAACGTTCCGGTTACTTTTTTTCTTCTTGTGTTCTCGAAAGTCCTTTTCCCCTCTCCCCCTTTAGAAACCGACGGGACGGGAGTTTTTCTGAAGTCCGGGTCATAAGAATTTTTCCGTCGTTCTGGCTACCCTTATGATCCATTTCCCTTTTAACATGATTGACGGATTATTTCCCAGCCCCTTCCCTGCTCTCGAGAGGTTTTCTCTTTCTGATTTTTTGAGATCTCCACGTTAACCTCAGTCACTCCGTTTGGTTTCCTCTCCCCTTTTCTCCATAGCTTGTGAAGTTTAAAGTTTGTGATTGCTCTTTAACTTTTGTGTTACCGAAACACAGCTCGCTCCCCTTCTTTCCACCCCTCCTGGATTGTTTCCTCTCCTTTTTTTTTGAGTCTTTTTCTTCTTTTTCCAAGTTCTCCTGCTATGTTGTTTTTAATTTTTTTCCCAACAAAAGCAGAATCCCAAGGAATTTTCGATATGATTTTACCTCTTCTTGGTCTTCCCCCCGATCAGTTTTTTTCCACCCCCTTTTTAGAGCCCTTCTCCCCTTAACCGCAGCTAGACCCCCCCCCTCAGCATATCTACAACTCTGATGAGAAGGTTGAACCTTTTCCCCTTCCTTTTTGTTCCCCCTCTTTCTATAATAAGACTAAACCCCTCCCTTCAGATTCCTACCTTGACAAGTTGGCCCTTCCCCCCCACTTCCTTCCCCCGGTTTTTGTAGAAAATCGTTCGAGCACGGAACACCCCTCCCCCCCCGCGATCATAGCGACTCTTTTAAGCAGGTCTGTCTCAAAGACACTTTCAGGCGCCTCCCTTGCATGTTCCCTGG
>Ga0179591_1365538_pt1 | contig 19215 bp, 28 predicted proteins | sample CZOMad2_1_08_16f_FD_182891 | JGI IMG/M metagenome (GOLD analysis project Ga0179591, IMG submission 182891) | Vadose zone soil fungal communities from Angelo Coast Range Reserve, California, USA - CZOMad2_1_08_16fungal (PacBio error correction) | ecosystem: Environmental > Terrestrial > Soil >... | reverse complement strand
CTTGCTCCCCAACGGCCGAACTCCCACGTCTGAGAACCTACTCTCCCCCCCCACCCCTGTTTTCTTTTCGGTCGTTTTCTTTGATGCCATGGACCAAAAGCGTCTGCCGTGTGACCTCTTTTTTCCCTTTTCATCGATTTTCTTACAGCGCGTTCGTCCTTTTCCTTTTGTTGTCCTCTGTTGTCCCTTCTTCGAGACCTAATCAGGATCTCCAGTCCAAAGTTAGAGACAAATGCTCTCCCCCGTTTCTACCCTCTCCCCCATTTCAAAGGGCTTTTGCCTCGTAGTTTGAGAATTTCTTTCATACCAGACGTTCGATAGGATGATAGGCCCCCTGGAGAGGACGCTTGTTTTTCTTGTGTTCTGTTTTTCCCCATTTCTTTTTGACTGGACCCTTTCCCCAACGTCTTCGTTCAAAGTCCCCTCACCCCAGTCTTGTGTGTGATCTCCGGAGTGGCCCCCTTTTTTTTCAGGGGTTTTTTTGTCATTAGATCTTTTTGGGCCGTGCCGGCCCCCCCCCAGGATGTTCGGACCCCTCTGGGGTCCCTCACTTTTTTTCCTTGCTCAGTCCCCGTATCCCTTTTTGCAGGATTCAGGCCTGGCCTTCTTCCCCTTTTCCATTACCTCAAGGTTCCTTTTTCTCCAAGGGGATCTTTTCTTGTCAAGCCCTTTTTTCTCCCACTGTGCCTCGTTCGTTCCGTTACCATTTTGACTTAGAGGTTTTTGTGTTTGTGTGGCTCTCCTTTTTTTTTTCTTCCCCACCCTGCCCTCATGCTTCCTTTTTTTTTTTTTCTTTTTTTCCTGGCACGCGGTTCTGGTTTGAGGCTTCTCGGTCACCATTATCGTCCTTTTAACTCAATCCCTCCAGTTTAGTGAACTTGACCCGCTGTCCCTCGTCCCCATGGGCCCGGCCATCGGTGCGTTCCACTTTTTTGTCCTCTTTTGGTCCCACGCGATCTTCTTTTTTTTTCTCTTTTTTTTTTTTTTTTTTTTGATTGTCAAATCGTCGACGACCGCCGTTTTGATACTGCCCGGCCCCGTCCAGAGATCGTATTTTCACAGTTTTGTAATGTTCCTTTTCCCCTGTTTTTTTTTTTTCTTCCCATGGACACTTCTTACAAATCCCGTTTCCTTCCATACCAAAGTTCTGTCGCCGTCGGTTGTCTTCACGGGGGCCGGACGGGCCTTGTTTGCCCCAAGCTTTTTCCTTCCCTCCCCTCCTTTTTTTTGTTTTTTTCTTTTTTTTCCTCCCCCCCCCCAGAGGTTCGAGGGTGATCAACCCTACCTTGCCGACCCTGCTGGTGTATTCCGTCAACCCCTGTGCCACCCCTTCTGACAGTCTTCTTTTTCGGTTTTTACTACCCCTTTCTTTCCTCATAGAACACGGGGCTTTTTATTTCCAAGGGTTCTCGACCTTTGGCAACCCCCCGATACATCGCCATTGGGCGTTACCCTATTTTTTAGCCTTTCCTTTTCCCAGCCTATCTCTTTTTATGTTTCTGTTTTCCCCCCCTCCTTCTTTGAAGTTCTCCTACATTTTTTCTGGTTTACGATAGTAAGAGACCGCGTGCAGGAACATGTCCCCAAGGTGCATCATTGGAAGTTGCTCTTTCGTCCCCCCCCCCCCCCTCGTTGGGCCCCCCCTCTCCCTTTTTTTTAATGAGCCCCTGATTCACTTTTCCGTACGAGGCGGGCTTTTCCCAGAAGCCTCGATGGTCTTTGCCAAGTTTTGTGCGTACCTTTAGTTTACCTCTTTTGCTTGTCCCTTTCCTGCCCTTTGTTCTCCACCTTTGTTTACAGATGATAATAGCTGTGTAGTACTTTCTTTTCCGCCTTTTCCTTTTTATGCACAAGACGTTGCTGCCTGATTCCCTCGGTCTTTCCAAACATTTCCTTCTTTTTCGTGAAAGCAACTGTGCGCTATCGCATGGTTCACGTGTTGTTGTTTTGAGAGAGGATCCCGGTCCTTTCGATATGTCTTTCCTTTGTCCCCCCCCGACTCTACCCTAACCATGGGATGCGTTCCCCAGTCACCGGGCCGTCTGTATGTTTTGCAGTGTTCGCTTTTTATGCTCTGACCGGGAGTATTTGCTGAGCTTTTTTAGCCCTTCACATAACCCCTTTTTGCATTTTTTTTTTCTGCACCACTTTGTTTTTTTTTTGAAGTATCCATTAGCCTGTACTCGGGCCCGCTTGAAGCGGTGCTTGGTTTACAACCCAACCAGACCACACCCCTTTTTTCCCCCCCTCCCACCTCTGTTTCACTTTTCCTGTCTGTTGACGACCCCGTGGGCCTTCGGCCTTGTTCGGCCTTTTCTTAGGGTCCTCCCTTCGGCGTGCATTTTTCTTTCGCTCTTTCCCCCCCCCCTTTTTTTTATCCCTTGCCTTAAGGTCATGGATCCTTCCTAATAAGGCGTGGCCCCACCAAGATTCCAACGCGAGTCCCTCCCTAACACCGTGGACCTGCCGTCCCCCCTTTACTTTTTGCCCTTCTTTTTTTTTTTTTCTTCCCTGCACGTATTGATCTACGAAGACTCCTGTCATGGACTGGTTGAAAACCCCCTTTTCATCCGGAGCAGTCACCCCCCCCACAAACGACTGCAGATTCGTTTAGGTGAACGGCCGTGTTTGGTCGCCTTCCCCTTGTTTTATTTTTTCTTTTCCTGTTTACCTTTTTTTTTTTTTCTTGGCTCAGTCCCCGTTTTTCCGCACGCCATCGTCCGACGCGACCGTTGTTTTTTTCCCAAGTCTGCTTATGTCGTTTTCCGAACCTTCACGTGAGCTTTTCTCGCTTTTTGGTCGGTTACTTTACAGGCTCCTTTGTTCCACGTACTCCGTTCAATGCGTTTATTCTGTCATTTGGGACTTTGGTCTTTTGGCCTTTTTGCAGTTTGGTCTTTTTCCTCCTTTTCCCGGACGTTTCGTCGTGTCTTTACGGACACCTAACTTCTAGAAGTGTATTGTTCCCGCCGCCTTTCCCTGTTGAGGTGGGCTTGCCCATGTGATTCCATGGTTTTTTTTTTTTTTTTTTTGTGTAAACTCCCTTCCCTTGGTTTTTTTTATTCAAGGGAGTTTTGGGAGGTTGTTTGCTCTAACATTCCCATCTCTTATGGCGGCCGGCTTTTTCTTGTTGTTCCTCGTCCGTCCGTCCTTCCCCCCCCTTTTTTCCAATGACCCTTTTTCCCGGTTTTTTGAATTCCCCTACTCATGGCCATCCCGTAACCAAAAAGCTGCTCTCCTTATTTCGTGCACAGAACTTCCGTTTCTCCTGGCAACCATTTTTTTCAACAGTTAAACCCGGCGTTTTCCCCTTGCGCTCCCTGACCCTGCCCTGGCAGTCTATCGGCTTCTGACTGACTTTTTTTGCAGTCGCTAGTAGCTTTCACCTTGCTTTTTTATCCCTCCTTTTGGTTTGTTTTTTTTTGTGTGCCAAGTGAGACGGGTGGTATCAACGCCTTCTCTAATCTGGCCCTTCTCCTTCAGCAGACCATTCCCCTCACAATTACGACTGCGCCCGGCTTCGTTGCTCTTAGAACTACATTCTTTCTCTTTTCCTTTTTTCCGTCTCATTAATTTCCAGTGTAGATACGTCAATACCCTACCTAGTCGACCCCTTTTTTCGTGTATGTTTTTTCAAGTTTCCCGTTTTTTACGCTTTCCCCCTTGCCTCCTGAACATGGCAATTCTTTTTTTTGTTCCCCCCTGATGTTTTTTGTCAATTTAGTTTCAGTTTAGCGCGGCCCGAAACTGGATTAGTTAATTGAAGTGTGTGAACGTCTCCCAACTTCCTTTTTTTTTTCCGCCCCTCCCCTTTTTTCTTCTTAACCCCACCCCCCCTCCCGGGCCTCCCACTTTTCCCTTTTTTCCCCAATCACCCTTTTTTTACCGGAAAAACCGTCTTTATTTTGTGGTTTGCCTCCAGACTCTTCTTTTCTTTTTTACTGTTTAACAATCGACTGACTTTTTCAGGCTTCTCCGCCCACCTTGTAAAAAATGCCCCCATTGCCCTTTTTTTTTCTTGCCCCTTTAGTTCTGACCTCCTTTTTTCCCTGTTTCACCCCTCCTGCGCGATCTCCTTGGACTCGTTGCACTTCCAGCGCACTCGACTTTTCACCCAGTTTTTTTTTCTTTTGTACTTTTTTTTGGGTGTCCCGATTTTTTTTCGCGAGTTTGGCAGAGCGGCCCCCATACCCCCGTTCCCCTACTTTTTTCCCCCTCTCCCTTGAGTTGACTTTTTTTTTTTTAAAGTGTCACCCACTGCGAACATGCTCCGGGTTGTCCCCCCCCCGCCGTATTTTCTTCTGTTCCTGTCGTTTGCTGTGTTTAAGGAGGTCCTTTGTCCCTCCTTTTCCTCTTTTGCGTCTTTCCATGACCCTCTTCTCCTTTTTTTTTCCGCGTCCATGACTCAAAGCCCCTTCTTCGCCGTAGATTTTTTTTTTTTTTTTTTTTTTATGTCCAACCCTTTTGAGTCCACCCACTTTTGGAGTTTGGTATGCCCTTTCTTTTTTTTTGAATGTCTCCCTTTCCCTCCTTTTGGGTCTTAAATCCTTGCTCTTTAAAGTTGTTTGCTTGTGCTCTGGTAAAGTTTGCAGACAGCCGCGGTTCCGCGTCCGACGTTTTTCATGACAGGACAACCCCCCCCACCTCGTCCCTCTCATTCCCCTTTACTGTGAACCTTGAGTGGTTTCCTGAATCTTGAGGGGGCTTGGTTTTAGGTGGAGTTTGATAATTCGCAATTTTTTCTCGTGTCGTGCCCCCTCTCTCCCCTATACTTCAGATTTCCCCCCGTCGTAAGCTTTTTAGGGGGACCGGAGGGACAGGGAATTAGTAGAAGCGTCACTCCCTGCCACTGCCTAACTCCCCTCCCTTTTTCGTAACCCCCCCCCCCCCGACCTTCTTCCTTCCCCTTCCTGTTCGGTCCCCCCTTTTGCTCCCCAACCTTCTTAGGTGATTTTTCCCTGCCAGCATCAGCGGTCTTGATCTAGAGCAAGGCCCCTTTTTTCTCTTTTTTCGGTGGGTGAACATCTTGGTTCCCATCCTTTAAGAGAAGTATCGTTTTTCCCCTCACCCCCCCCCCAAAATTAGCATTTGAGATCCACCGGCTCATTTGGCTTCGCGGCTTTTTGTTGCGTTTTAACTCAGCACTTTTTTTTTTTGGTTTTTCTTCCCTTTTCGTCTTCCTCCATCTTTCTGATCAGTCTCCCCAGAAGTATTGTCGTCCCTGGCTGCAGCCGGATGACTTTCATGTTTTCCCCTACTTTTCCTTCGCCTGATCTTCTTTCTTTTTCAAGTTTTAGGGTGAGATTGATCGTTGCCGATCCGTTCGCGCGGATTCGTTTCGTCTTCTCTTGTGGTTCCTTTGTTCCCCCCATGATTCATTCCGTTCATGGCCCTTTTTTTTCTCATGTTTGGACAAAGGGTCTCTTTCCCTCTTCCCAATTTTGTCTAAATTTAGTTCACGACCATCCCTTCTTTCAGCCTTTTTTCTTTTATTTTCTTCATTCCCCCTTCCCCTGCTTCAGTTTTTTTTCTCTTCACCTTCCTTACCCTTTTTTTGGTTACCCCCGCGATTCTTTCTATTGTTTCCCAAAGCGTCTCAGGACATTTCGTCTCCCCCTTTTTCTCCTTTTTGTTCTTAGCCCCCTTTTTTTCGTCGTCATTGTCCTATTCGCGTGAGTCTCTTTCACCCGTTGTTTCCCCTTAAACCCTTTCCGTCGAGTTTTGTGGCCTCTCCCCTTAACTTTGAAAACACCTTGCTCCCCCCCCTTCTCTCCTTCCCTTTGTGGTTGTGGTTGACTCATGCATTTTTTTCATTTTTTTTTTTTTTCCCCCCCCACCGATTTTTCCATTTGGTGTTTTTTCATTTAAGTCAACCCATGTTTGTATCACGGTGTCAGTCTTCCCCTGGGACGACTGTCCCCAAAAAGTGTGACTTTTGATTTCGCGTTTCGCCCCTGGGCGTTTTTTTTCACGTTCCTTCCTTCTCCCCTCCTTTTTTTTTCCCCCCCAGAACTTCGTGAATTCTAGTTCCAGATTTCCCCCTTTGGGTTCCTGGGAAGCGTGCATGCTTCTTTATCGTTCCGATGGATCGTAAAGCGATTCGTTGATTACCTTTCTCCCCGTTGCGTCTTTTTTTCCCCCCCGATCTTCTGCCCCCTCTGTGGTTTTCCCCATTTTTTTGATCCAAATCAGGGACTTTCTCGATCAGGGTGTAGGTTCCCGTGCGGGCCAATTTACGACCCCTTTCCGCTTTTTTTAACCGTTCTTCCCCCCTTTTATGGCTCTCAAGTTGAGTGAATACTGCTCGTCCGCATTGTTGAGGACCTTTCTGCCCTGCTTCAGTTCTGAACCCCACAATTTCTGCAATTCACACTTTCTTTTGATGCTTTCTTCGGTTTTCTTTCCGTTTCCTCCTTTTCCCGATTAAGATCCGGTGCTCCACCCCAACCTTGATTTCTGCGAGCCGCGGCTCGGATCTCCATTGTTTGATAATGGTTGATTTTTTTTTTTCGTGACTAACGTCTTTCCTACGCATCAACCCAAGGCGCGCACTCTGTCAGATACTCCGCAGCTTCCCCGCTGAATGGTCTTCGGAACGCAACTTTTTTCTTTGCCCCTCCTTTGACACATTTTCCTCGGTTTGCGCACAGTTCCTCTTCCCTTTTTTTCGCGATACCCTTTTTTTTTTTTTGACTATTCTTTTTTCCTTTTGGTCTCCCATGGGCCACCCCTCTTCACCTCCCGGCTTTTGTTTCCTCCGTTTTTCCCCTCTGGTAGCTAAGACGTCAGGAGGGGCAATCCTACTCTGTTTTGCGATTCTCCCCCCTCAAGACCCCATCCCATAAGACACCCGTTGTTTCCAGTCCTTTCGTTTCGCTCTTTTGGTAGTTATTACGTTGAGTTTATACGTTTTTCGTGAGAATTCTCCTCGGGCGGGGCGGCCCCTGGGCTTCCATGGAAATAGCCAGGTCTTTTTCCTCATGTGCCCTTTTTTTCACTTTTTCAGCCTTTTTTTTTACATTCTTTGAAAACAACAGTTCTTAACCCCGCGGTCCTCACGGACTTCTTTCAAGCCCACTCGACCGCCCTACCTTTTTTGACTCTGTTGGACCTTTTTGATTCCTTCTTTTTGGGTTGTTTTTTCTTTTTCCCGCAGTACCTGACGGGACCCCTTCACTTTTTTTTCCTTGATCGACCAACACCTACCTTTTCCCCCAGACTACCGTCCGTGTGAACCCGTTTTCGTTATTTTCTTTTTTCTGATGCTTTTTTTCTCAACTGGGATAGGTCTTGCGTATGGGCTGGCTTTTTAGTTTTCTTTTCCTGCCCTGAAGCGTACGCCTCTTTTTGCCCTTTCGTCGGGATTCTTTTTTGCCGACCCCCACCGTTCCTCCCCCTGTTTATTCTTTTCTTTTTGGTTTTTCAAGGTATCTTTTTTCTTTTTCACCTATAAGTTCCAAATGCGAAGTGTTTCTTCAATTTTGAGGCGTTCTGCCCTCCTTTTTTCTGGCTTTTGCATCCTTTTCTTCCTCCTTTTGCTGATTATCCCTTTCAAGATTCTCAGGCCTATGGCTTTTTCCCCTGCTCTTTTTTTTTACTGGTGCTTGTACTTCCGAAAGGTCCCCCCTTTTGTTTGTGTGTGTTCCCCCTAGAAGTGGTTCGGAAACGGGAGGTTTTGTTCTTTGGCTCAATTTTTTTCCCTCTCCCCCCCGTCTTTTGGCCCCCCCCCCTAGCTTGATTTTTCGTGTTCCCCTCGGTAAAGCGTCCCCCCCCGCCCCCGTTCACATTCCCCTTGGTCCTTCCGGCCCTTTCCCGCGTGTCGGCTCCAGTCCAAAACCGAGATATTTCACCTTTTGTTGTTCCACCCCTTCCTACTTTGCCCCCCGCCAACACTCTTTTTCCAAGTTGAAAGCCTCAAACGCGTTTCCGAAAGTTGCGCCGCCCCCGGCGCCTCTTCGTGGAAAGTTCTCATTACCGGCGGTTGACTCCCCCCTTGTCGCTCTTTCGACCTTTTTCCACACCACAGGCTCTTTACTCCCATAATCCCAAAGTTGTTGTTGTTGAGGCCTTAGCAATTTGCGTTTTTTTTGCCTACGTAACTCTAGCTTGGTTTTACCTCCCTTCGTAGTGGAACGCCAGTTACAGTCCCGAATGAGTTCCGGGAGCTTCTTTTGTTGAAACCGCGTTTTCTGATGTTCCTTGTGCAAGTAAAAGATTTATTGGGTCGTGGTTTTCCCTTCTTTTTCTTTTTCCTTTTGGCTTTGAGATCACCGTTCTTTTTTTTTGGCAGCTATTGATTCTTTCGGGACCGAAACCCTTTTTTCCCTTTTTGCCCCTTTCCACATTAATTGAAGTTAGTTTTTCTCTGGGCAGCGTACCCCTCTGCATGCGGGTTTCGACGGTGAGAACTGGCCATCCCCCTTCCTTTTCTCTTACAAAGCCTGTTTTCCCCCCCCACCTGAAGTAGGAGTAAGGTGGGCAAACCTCCCCGGGCAAACGTTTTTAAGCCCCCTTTCTTTGTGCCCGTGGGGGTCAATTTTTCCACTACCTTTTACCTTCGATCCTTTCTTTTAGTTTTTACTTTCCACTAGCTGTCTTCAATCGTCGCCCTTTTTGCCACCCTCCTTTTGTCCCACAGCAGTTCCATCTCCCCCACCCTTCTTTACCTGCCCTTCTATGTGAAACGAGCCTTCAAGGACTTTTCCCCTTGCGCTGATCGCCCTTTCGTTTTCCCGGAACCCTCCCTTCGACAGTATTTCACTTTTTCGCTTTTTTCCTGACCTTTTTGTTTTCTGGATTTATTTTCTGCGTTCTTTTTTCGAGCACTGCCCCCAGGTCCCCACATTCCGGTAAAGTTTTCATTTGTCCCAATTTTCACGATCCTCAAAAGCCCAATAGTCCCCCCCCTACACTGTCTTTGTCAAAGCCCGTATTGCTTTTTGAGTTTTCTTTTTTTTTTGCTTCCTTTCTTTTGCTTTACTTGGTTAACGTCTGGTACTGAGTTTTTCTTTTTAGAAGCCCCTAATTCGTATCCCACCCCCTGTTTCGGTCTCTGATTTTCTTTCTTATTTTCTTTTCTTCCCCTGTTTTGTTTTGTGGAAATCTTTTAACATTTATTAACGTTTTCGCTGATTTCACCTGAAGTAGTTCTTTTGGGTATCCCGTGAAGTTTTTTTTTCATTTTGTCCTTTTTTTTAAATGGAGATCAATGCGCGCTTTTTCCTTATCCCCTTTTTTTTCCATCATCTCCTTTACCCACCGAGAGTTGCAGAACACTGTCGTCCCCTCAAAAAAGTTCTTCCTGAATGCCCTTCGTTGACATATTCGTGTTTCCTTGTTGAGGGGAGTTCTCCTCTTCGAGCCCAAGTTTGTATGAGTGGATTTTTTTATGTAAGTATCGTCAAGCTTTCCCCTTTTTTTTTTCCCCTTTTGATTGACTGAGGCCTGACGAGGAGTCTGCCAATTTTCCCTCTCCTTTTCGGAAGCTCCCCGTTTTTTCTGTTACGGGACGGAAGTTTCTGTACTTAACATGGATTACCATTTTACCCCTTTTTCTTTGCCTTTCCGAATTTACTTTTTTTTTACCTCTTGATGCTTTTTTTTTTCCCGAGAGGTGGTGACTCTCTTTTTTAGCGAGTCTTCGGGTAACCCCTCCCATCCCCCCTGCTTGCCTGTCCTGTTGAGATCTTTCCCGTGCTCCTGATTTCCAGATGGTCTTCTTTTTGTTTTTCGGTGCGCGCCGACAGATGTGCGGTCCACGCACTCTTGACATCCACTTATTTTTTTAAGTGTCCCCCCCACATGAGTATTTGGCCGGCCTTTTCAGGTCTTGCACAGGGCGGACCTTTTTACAAAGTTCGTGCAATAGATATCGAGGATTTTTTTCCCCTCCCGCCTTGACGCATTTCTTAGTTGTTATCCGTAACCTCGGGATCGTACGTAGAGTTGTGGTACCTTATTGAGTTTCCCTTTCACCATACCCTCGATCATTTTCCCCTTCTGGAATGTCCTGCACCGGGAGGTGTCCCCCTCTTTCCTTTATCCCCCTTTTTTTTTCGTCTCCTTAATTCCCCGTCACTTTTGTTTGTCCGCGCTGCCCCCGGAACAATCCCTCCCTCTTTTTCCGCCTCCCTTCGGATCGGACAAGACAGTCGATTCTTTTTTTTCCCCTTCTACCCCTTTTTTGAGATACTTGAATCCCCCGTTCGATATTTCTTTGAAAAAGGGTTAGTTTCTTTTATGAAGTCAGTCGCTTTTTTTCGAGCCCCTTTTGAGCAATAACCCCATGGTTGTTTTTTCCGTCGGTTGTGATTCTTCCCGGTCCAATACTTTGCCTAAATGATATATCTTTTCCCTACCCCTTCCTGTTTTGTTCTTGATTCCTTCTCCGGTTTCCCCGGTTTTTCTTTGGTTTCCTAAAAAGTTTTGCGTGAAAGGCCTGGTGTATTTCGGTCCCACACGTGATGTGAGCCCCGTTTCCTTAGTAAATGCCACTCATCCGTGATTTTTCTTACCTTTTCCCGTTTTCCCCTACACGCGTACGTCCCTTCTTTTCACCCCCTCTTCCTGTGACCTTTTTCTCCGTTTAGATTTCCTGGAACTTCTTTTTTGGCCTCTACGTCGGTTGCATTTTCCCTCGCCCTTCAATTCGTTGCTTCCCTGTCGCGTTACTCCCTTTCTTTCATGTGGTGACCTATTTCTTCCCCAGAGCCCACGCGTTGCCCTTCCCATTCCTCACCCCCCTCCTTCATGCGTATAGTGCCTTTCCCGTTTTTTTTTTTTCCCCACTCTCCTTCTCCACCTAGGACTTCTTTTTCCCCCCGTTCCAATTTTCTTCGTATGTCCTGCCGTTCACAAGCCTACCGAGGACTTTCGGAAGATTTGACCCTTTTTTTTTTTCCCCTGGCGTCTTCACATTGTCCCCTGAACCTTTCCCCACCCCAATATGGGTTCCCCCTTTTCGTCTTTTTTTCCATTCTTTTTAGCTTTCCTCTCCCTGGCGGAGGTCGCACCCCAACCGGTGCCCCCTCTTTTTTCCCCGGTCCCTCTCCAGTTCACTTTTGTCTTTTTCAGCCGGGCGCTTTTTATAGCTGGTCAACACTCCCTTTGCCATTTTTTCTTGAAGCGTCACCGTTGAAAGTGCAGTCACTTCCGTTATTACTTGACTTGTTCTTTCCCGGAGTTTGCAGGGGATGTTTCGTTTACGTGCTTCTTTCCGGGCGTGATTTGCGAGACTTTGCGAATCCAGGCTGCCGTTTTTTCTTCTCTTTTGAATCCAGAGATTCTCATTGAGCAGGTTCTTGACGAGTGTGACTTGTGACCCTCTAACACAGCACGGCCTCCCCCCGACTTCGCGTTGGTTTCCTTTTCAAAGTAGTCTTTCCGTGGTTTGTTTGCGCTGAGCCTGTTTGATTTTTTCGGCGACCCTTTCTTGTTGCGTGGCATTTTTAGCTATGTTTTCTATACCAATTTAGTGACCGAATGCCTGGCCTTTGTTTCTACGCCGCCCCCGGCTGACCGTTAATCAACGAGGCCTCACTTTACTTCTTTCCCGCACTCCTCTTCCCTAAACGTGCAATTTTTTTCTAGGATGTACGATCTTCCCCTCAATTTCCAGAAAGGACTTGACGTGTCCCCCCTTCATCGGATTCCTCCCCCCAAAACTTTTGCCATCCCCGGAACACTTTTCCTTGTTCCCTTTTCGTTTCCCTCCCTGGGGGTCCCCTTGATGTCCCGTTTCAATTGGGAAATTTGGTTGATAGGTACAGTGTTTCCTTTCTTTTCTGTCGCTGCCCCCGCAAGAGTACTGCCAGTTGTAATTTTTTTTCTTTCTTGTTTGTTTGTTCCTCCCCCCCCCGGACGTTCCTCCGGTCAGACTTTAGGAGTTAATTGAAATTTCTTTCCACGCCTTCGTCACTTTTGTCTCTTATCCCCGCGTCTTTTTTTTTTTTTTTTTTTTTCGGACTTCACAGCCGTTCTTTTATTCGAACATCAGCCTCCACTGGGCTTCGTTCCGCCTTTATTTTCTTCTTTCTTCTGTGCCCCCCCCCGTTCGCCGCTTTGTGCCTGTGTGGTGGGATACCCCTTGTCGAAATTCGGTGGTCGGGCAACCTTTTCGTTTTCCCTTTTCCCTTCCGTTCCTGGTGATGGCTTCCAGAGCTGCGCCCCCGGGGTAAGTTCTTTCCAGCGCCATAACCATCGGGCCATTTCCCCTTTTCCTTTTGCGGCCATTTTTTTTTTCGTTTCGTTCCCTGAAACTCCAAGATGATTTTCCTCTACTCCCCCTCCGTCTCCGAACCTTTTTTCCCATTTTCCCCCCTTTCAAACCTCGTTCTTTTCATCTTTCCTTGATTGTGGAAGGAGCCCGTGTCGTAAATGTCCCTTGTGCCTGCTTTCTGGGACTCCCCCTTTCGTCTATTTTCCACACCCTTACCTCTTCTCTTTCTAACTTCTTTTTTTCTTTTCAGTTGTTTTGTTTTTTTTTCATGAGGATACCCAAGTCTTTTTTTTTGGTCCCTCTTTTTCGTTTCCCCCCGGTTCAGTCTTGCCTCTCTTTTCTGAATCCGTTTCCCCCCGTACTGACCTTGACGACTAGGCAGTTCCCCGCTTAGCAGTTATGAACTTCTGTTTTTTTACGTTGGTCCTTTTCCCTCCTTCTTAGTCTCTCTTGCTTAGGATACCTGTACCCCCGGCCGTAGAGTTCGCTCTCCTTTTTCTTCTTGGATTGTTGCGAGGCTCCCTACCCCTCCCCTTGCCTCCAAGTTTAATTACCTGACCTTGTAGGTGAGGCTTTGCCTGCGTAAACCCGCTGAGCAATTGCTTTGCGGCTCCCCAAGCAATATAGGGACACACTCTGTGACGTGCCCCCCCCTCCCCCATCCAGTGACGACCGCACCAGGTTTAGCCGTTTTCCCCCCCCCCCCACTTCCCTCCTCTGTCTTTACTTGTGGGCCAGCCTGACCGTTTAAATTTTACGTGGTCGTTGGAAGTCCATGACTTCATTCCTTTTTCCTGTATTTGAGCCCCACTTCTTTCGTGCCTCCCCCTTCTTTGTCACCCTCACTGAAACATTGACCCATCAGTTTTGGCATTTGTTTTGAAACGTGGTCCCGCCGTCTTTTGACAAGAGTCCTGTCCGTAACTCTGGCTGACTTCTTTCTCTCCTTTTCGTTTCCCCTTGCCCACTCACCTCCGTCACAGACTTTCACCCCAGGAACTCCTTGCGTACCCTTTTTTTTACGATCTCTTTGCACGAGAGCCGCCACATACACACTTCTTTTGGGCCCAATCTTTTTCCCCCTTACTTTTATAACTCCCCCCCAAGCTTAAATCGCCGAAACGTCTCCTTTTTTCCCACGGGCCGTATTTCTCTTTCCTCCGTTTTTTTTTTGTTCGTTGTACCTTATGATTTTCCTTTTTTCCCGCATTTCCTTGGTGTTTAGAAGATATCTTTTACAAGGTCTTCCTCCACGCCTTTTCAGTTTCTACCTAGTTTTTTCGTCCCTATAGTTTTTTTTTGACACGCGTTTTCGCTTTTCTTTCCCTAGTTTTTTATTTTTTTCTTACGGATTAATTTGGCCTCCTTTCTTCCTCCCCTAACCCTTTCATATTTCCCCCTGGGTTCCCCGGCCTCCCTCTTCCCGGTCAATCACGTAGAGAGTCCTGAAGACAGGAGAAATACACCCTTATCGTACACCTCCTTGCCGCAACCTGATGGTCGATGGGTTTTTTTTCTTCTCTACTCCTTCCCCTCACACCGTTGTCTTTTCTTTGTCCCAGAATTACACAGATTAATTAAAAGTAGTTTCCTTACCACTTTTTTGCATTCGTTAGGGTTGTATGAACAAGTTTCCTGCAGGTCGCCCCGGTAAGAGTCTCCCCTGATTCTCTAAGGTAGTTGAAGTTTTCGTTAATTAAACAGTGTTCCAAACGGTCACCCCCAAGGGTAGTGGTTCCGAATGCCTTGTCTTCCCCCAATTAATTCTTTTTCCTTCGCTATTTATATGACTTGGCTCTGAGCTTTTTGGTGAATTCCCCTCGTCGCCATTATTTAGGTTCACGACACTTTTCCCCACACCCCCATCGCCGTTTTATCCCGAGAAGATGGCGGCCTCCCTTTTGTGTGCCGAATCCCCTCTTTTTTTCAGACCTTTGAAGCTCCTTTTGCAGTTTCCTGGACAAAGTGACCGTTTACCCCATCCCCTCTAGACACTCTGCCTTATAAGGTGTTCCCCCTGGATTTATTGCCCTTGAAATTTCAGGCGTTAAGAGTCCTTGGCGTTAAGCCGAACGAACCTCTTCAGCTCTTTCGTTTGAACGACTCCCCTGGACGATTTTACATATTTGGATCTTTCAACTGTAATTTCGTTAGTTCCCTCCTTGTGGGTGGCCCCCCCCCGCTGGACCTTCCCCCACAATTGTTCGGAGCGTCTTCCTTCCTCTTCCATTTCTTTCCCACCGGCGGGGTTCTGATGAAGATTTAGTAACCCCCTATCGTTTCTGTTATTAGCGGACAGTCCTTCGCTTTCCCCCCTTTTCCCCCCCTTGAACTTCTTTTAATTTCTGGACCCTTCCCCCTGTAAAGGATCAATGGGTTTTTCCCCCGGCACCCTTTTGTCCTTTCTTTCTGATATTGTTTCCCACTCCCCCTTGCTTCCCACCCTACTTTTTTTTCAAATGCCCTTTTGCTTCTTATTTTTACCTCACCTTTTGTTTTTTTCGTCGTCTTCCTTCGAGACCCCCGCACCTCGCCTTTTTTGACATCCCACATAGTTGAGGTCAAATACCACCCATTTTCTCCTGGTTTGTCTCCCTCCCCTTCCCGTTGTAACACCTTCCCTATTCTTTCGTTTCCTGTGGGTTGTGTGTGGGTTTCGGATGTCCTTTTTTTTTTCCCTTGCCCGGGAGTTCTTCCCAAATTACCCTTTTCCGTTTTCCCCCCCCCCTATTGCTCGCCACCTCTCTTTTCTTTTTCCTTTTTTCACGGGTAGGAACTACCAAAAAGAGTTGATTCCGCCTTCCCCTTTTTCCCGTCCCTCTTCCCCACGTTATCACGCGTTTGCAACTTCGACCCTTTTTCCTCGTTTCACCGATCCCCCCTCCTTTTCCGGCCTGGGTTTTTTGATCCCTGGGGAATGTTGCCGCTTTTTCGACTTTTTCTTCCGGTCGCTTACCCTCCCCACGTCGATTGGACCCGTTATTCCCCTTCCTTTTTTCTACAAGATTTCAGATAGGATTCGGTGAAAGGGCCTTCTTTGGCATTTTCAACCCCTCCGTGTCCCGTCCGACCCCTTTTTTCTTTCCTGAGGTATTCGTACAGAGAAGCCTGACGCTTGCATTCGTAGTGCTTTCCCTTCTTTGTCCTGCTTTTTCGATTTTGGTGCACCTCCTGCCCCTTCTTTAACTCTTTTTCCTTCTGAGATGTATATCTTTCCTCTCGCGCTTGGAGGAGTCCCAACCCGCAGTCCCAGTTCGACCTCCGGTGACTCCCTTCGTCACTTTTTTTGATTGTCGTTCCCCCCCTCCTCACTTTGTCCTGCTATTCTTTCCTGGTAACCCCCCCCGGACCGGTCTATCCGAGGTCGTTTCCGCTGACTATTCTTGGACCCTCCCCCCACAATCGAAACCTGATTGTTTGTAATTGCGACGTCCTCCTGCGAGCCTTTTCGTCCTCTTAATGCGTTCCTTTGAGTGATGGCTTCCCCCTTCCCCTTTTTTTGAGTCTTTTTCCCTTTTCCCCCTTTTCCCTTGCAGTTCCCTTCCGTTTGCACCCGTGAAGACCACCCCGTGCACGACTTTTTCTTCTGACTTATCCCCCCACTGGGCCCCCCGCCCCCCTTTCCCCCCTCCCCCAGCCTTGGCAATTGTCCCCCGTCCTTTTCCCCTTTCCCTTTTGAGTTTTCATTTTTGCTCTAGCCTGAGCCCCTCCCGGTCGGCTGTCCTTGCCCCCCGTCGGCTGGGATATAAAGTTCTCCGACGACCGTCCCTCGTTTTTCTTTTTCCAGACAGTGCGTTTTGGTCCCTACAGCACTCCCCCCCTGTCCCTCACCTTCCCTCTTTCGGCCGACACGATTTTCCCGCGAACGGCGATTTTTCGTGTCTTCCCTTTTTTTCTCTTCTCGATACATTCCCCCTTCCTTGTACCCTCCTCGGTTTTCTGGGACACGGGCACCCCCCCATGGCTGAGAACCCGTTCCCGTTTTTTAACCGAGGGGGTTTTTTTCCTCTTTTGTGGCGAGGTGTACCTTTTTGTTTGGTGGCTCGGTATTTTTTTTCCCCTTGCTCGAGTCGTTTGTTTATTAGGTCTTTATATTTGGAGAGTGTGTGTCCTGTGCCTTTTTCTTGTCCCCCTCTTCCGAACGCCACTCTGTTTCTTTGTCGTGCACCTAAACACTGAATTTTTTCAACGCACTTTCGCGTCATTCAGTTTACATGAATGTAGCTGACGCAGTTCAATTAGACTGATTCCCTTTTCATGGGCTTTTTTTTGATTTGGGGCGAAGGTTTTTTAACCTCCGGTCTTCTTTCTTTCCCTGACCATACCCCTCACCCGAACTTCTGTTCTTTTCCCCTCCCCGCCTTTCCGTGTTTCGTTAGGGACGTGCCCAAACGTCGCTCTTTTTGAGGAGTTTTTTTTGTCTTTTTGAACTTTTTTTTTCCCCTTGCTTTGCCTTTTTTTCTCCCACCTGTTTTTTTTTTCCAACTATACCGGATTCCCCTTCGCGCTTGTCTCGAGTTTTTCCCACTTGGCGGCAAGGCGCCACCGACCGTGAAATCCCTGGTTCGGGTTTCCCCACTTTTTCTCGCTCCTTCCTACATTTTGAAGTTTACTCTCCTTTCGTACCGCCCGACTCCCTCAATGATTGGAATGCCCAGTACAGTAACGTCATTTTTTTTCTACTGCGCTTCTCCCCGCGCAGGGTCGTATTGAAGTTGTTTAGCCCTTGAGGGACGCCCCGTTCATCAGTTCTCGTCACACCCGGCTCATATCTATTTTACATTAAGTGTTGTTTTTAGTGAGCCCCCCTCCTGAACGAAGTCGCCTGGCTTCCCTAACGTCACGGATTTAAGCCAGTTCAGTAAAGACCCTGCCCTTCCCCTCCGGCGGCGTTTCTCTTTCTCAATGTTTTGAACCCTATTTCCTTGGCCTTCATCCTAATTCGTGTCCTTGGCTAGTGGAGGTACGAGTAGTCGATAAGGTGTTTTTTGGTCCCCTCTTGGCGGTTTGAAATTGGCTTTACCCCGTGTTTCCCCTGTGGTCGTGGTGCTGGGTCCTCGTACCTCGTTTTGGAGAAAAGGGAAGTCTGTTTGGGGATCTTTTCATTTTAGCCGTCCCCCCACCCCATAAGTTTGCCGGGTCAAGCAGTTTCCCCACCCACCCTCGCCTCTTCGTAACGGGTGTGAAGCACGCCGTAAAAATTTCCCTTTCCCAACCTTGCTGCGTGAAGCATCTTTTCCGTATTTTTTTTTCAATTTGATTTCCATAGTTCCCGTCTTTTCCTCGTCGCCGCCCCTCTCAAACCAGTTTGAAAGCTCAGCTTCGTTTTTGTCCTTCTTTCGTGAAATCTTTTACCTTGTGAAGACCGTGGGCCAAGACACCTCCTTGCGACTATCTTGGACAGTAGTTTCGGGCAAGAGACGTACAGACTTCCCCCCCCCCCGTCTCGGTGCGTTTTCGGTGAGGGTCGATCGGAGAGCCGTGCCATTCCAAACAAGTACGAGAAAAAGGTACCTTTTTTCCCCCCCGCTTCATCCCTCCCACCCTGATTATAGCAGGCTAGGCCCCACCGTCCGTATTCTTCTGGCAGTAGTTTTTTTGGTTGGCGTTGCCGGCTGATGGGTTCCCGCATCCTGTTTTTTTTTTTTTCTTCACGATTCTTTCCCCATCTCCAGAGTCGCCGTTCGGCTTTCTCATTTTAGTTGCTGCCCTTGACTCCTCTAACAGCGTTTTCAGTATTGGAGTTGGTGGCACCCGCCGTTCTTCTTCCGGAGCAGTTGCCCCTTTTTTCAATGAGTCGTCGTTTTACCTTTTGAAATCCCCCTTTTTTGACGCCCCGGGCCCCCGGCCTCTTTTTTTTTGGGTCTTTCTTTCCGGTCCCCATTTGCCCCTCCCACGTTCTCGAAGAGGTTGCCCGCGGTCCTTTTTGTCCGGCTTTTTTCTGGGATCGCAGCACACTCGTGTTTTTTTTGTCCCTGCTTCCTTATTTCTTCAGTCGTTCCCTCGGTCTTCCCACCCTTTGACGGTTTTCCCCGTCTTTGGCGAGCATCACGCCGGGTGTCTCCTGCGTAACCCCGCGCGAATTTCTCTGCAGGCCGTCCCCTTTTCCCTTCCCCAGGGCTTTTTTTATTTTGTCTTGTTTTTCCATGGGGGCTTTTCCTTTCCCTTCTTTACGCTCCGGATGAATTCCGGCGCTGGGGTGGACCCCATTGATTAGCCCCGGAAGTTCCCTTTCAGCCCCCATCCCCCAGCTTTTTTTGTTTTTTTTTTTTTTCTTCGAACCGGAGCGCATGGCAGCGTTTTTCGCGCTTAGGCTTTTTTCCACCTAACCTTGCGATTTGTGTAAAAACAGGTACCATGTCATCTCTACTCCCCGCGATTACCCTCTTCCCCCTTCGTTATTCTTCCTTTTCAGGCTGCATCCAGTTTTTCGTACATCCACGTTTCCCCGCCCCTCCTTCTTCTCCCCTCGATTCTTTTTGTAACAGTTGCCCGCCTAGCCTCATCCCTTTTGATCGGGCTGTCTTCCCGCTATATCATTTTCGGGTCTCGTCTTTTTTTTTGGTTTTTGCTTGAGGGACTCCCTTACCCCTGATCAGGTGGGTTTCATTGGCCCTTTCTGGCATTTTTCCCCATGCACTGCGGTCGCTTGTTTTTTTTGGACAGCTTCTACCCCTTTATCCCCCTTTTCCGGTATTACAGGCGGGTCACTTCCCTGCCGCCGCTTTTTTGTTTACGCGTCATCCGGTGAAAACGACGTGCCTGCCCCCCAGGCCTGGTTCAATATGGTTCCTTTTTCCGACGGGTAGTGAGGATCTTTGTTCAACCGCGGGACTGGCGTCCTTTTACGCCCCCCGTAGTCTCTGATCCCCACCCGGGTCTTCTTCGTTTTTTCACCTTGTCAAGCCGTTCGCGGTGACGAGCAATCTTTACGGGAAATACACCAGGTCTGTTCTCCTTCCCTTTCCGCTGTTCAGTTTCGTTAACCACCTTGGCCC
>Ga0179591_1328335_pt1 | contig 19215 bp, 13 predicted proteins | sample CZOMad2_1_08_16f_FD_182891 | JGI IMG/M metagenome (GOLD analysis project Ga0179591, IMG submission 182891) | Vadose zone soil fungal communities from Angelo Coast Range Reserve, California, USA - CZOMad2_1_08_16fungal (PacBio error correction) | ecosystem: Environmental > Terrestrial > Soil >... | reverse complement strand
CCCAGACTTTTTTCCCCCCTTTCGGTACGCTTATTTTCCGGTGCTGGTCCCGGGCAAAAAGGCTATTTGAGATTTGTGTCTTCTTCTTCGATGCTATTGAATCCCATCTGAACGGTGACCTTATTTTCTCTCGGTCTTATAGAATGGATCTAATACGTATATTGCTTCGCCCTTTCCTTCCTTTCCACGAAGGTACCCTCTCATATTTAATTTTTAAGTGATAGAAGAGTTCTTCCCCACCTTTCGACCCCAACCCTGCCCCCCCCCCTTTTCCTTGACCACCTCCTCTTTCTTCCCTTTTCGCAATTAGAGTATTCCTCCCCCTCGGAGAAGATGAGGGCACCCCCCCAGTGCAAGGAATTCTTCAAGTCCCCCCTAGTGATCCGCTGCACTACCAGCGCCACTATGATTTTTGAAGAACTCGAAGAGTGGCTCCAAGAGAGTCTTCTGATGGAGGGACTCAAGTTCGGTGAGCACGTGTTTTGGCGCTTTTAGAAAGCGAGGCATCTTTTTTCAGTTCCTTTTTCCCAGAGATAGGGCTTTTAATTTTGCAGGAGAAGATGTCTCTGCAACGTCGTTCTTACTACTCTCTAACTCTGCGATCTTCTAGGCCGATGACGAGCTAGAGTAGTTTAGTGGAGGTTCTAACTCCTTCTATCGACTTCCGAGATTACGCAGACCCTGCGCGCAGATCGTCGACCTATCGCTGTTTTTTTTTTCCCACTACCTCATAGTCGACGTGCACCTTCCTTACGGGTGTCACTCTTTCCCTTGATAAGAAAGAATACTTAAGGATACCGTCTACCTTTTTTTTTAGATATATTTTCCTCCTCTCCTGTTTCGAGAGTTCTTTATCTTCTTCACAAGCTTCATTTTTTCTAGTTTTTCTTTTTTGAAGGAGAGTGGCAACCGACCCCTTACTGAAGCTGGACCCCGACCTTATTCTTTAGTAGGAGGGACCCTCTTTTCGTTTACGACCTCTCCCTCTTCTCAGATTTTGCTATTACGTAGAGCTCGAGAGGGCTCTTGATCTACCCCTATCGATTAGTTCCTATTCCGTAGGTTTTAGGTAGCGGTGTTTTTTCCCAAATCTCAGTTGTCCGTGAAGAATCGACCTCGGCTTCCCCGGGAGGGACTCTATGGAACAGGACTTCCCTCCCTCGGACTGACTGCACCAAGCGACTCACGAAGGCTCTGATCCCCCCAAAGGAAAATCTGCTTTAAAAAGTCGTCGAGGTGCGCGTGTAGTTGACTGCCTCCCTAAGTTTTTTTTCTCCGCTCATTAGAAAGACTTTCCTAAGTCTCCTGGACTTTTTATCCGTTTCCTTCTTCAGAATGCGACTCGCCAGTTGCACCGCTTCCTCCATAGAGGTCCTCGCCACGTCTGCAGATAAAATTCTTTCGTCCAGATCTGCGGGTACGGCTGGAATTACGCTTTCTCCACCTATATCTCTCCTTTTTACTAAATGCGACGCCTGTGCAGACTCCCTCCCGAGATCACTTTTTTAGTAGTATCACCACTCTCCTTCCTCAATCAGCGCCTCTGGTGCCTCTTTCAAAAGACTTTCTAATAGTCTAGGCGTTATCCCCGGCACGATCCCCGACTTTCCTTTTGTAGTACCCTAGAAGAACTGTCTCCTTCTAGCGTACCTTCATCCTTTTTCTTAAGAGGTCCGTGATCGAGGACCCCCGAAAGGTTCGTCTCTTACTGCTCACTTTTCTGGGAACCTGATCTACTTTCCTCGTCGTTCTTTAAGAGGTGAGTATCTCCTCGACGCCTCCGCTCTCCTGCTCCTCTGGCTCTCCCCTCCTCACCGCAGCAGGCTTTCAGGTTTTTTCCCCTTCTGAATTGGAGTGACGAGTCGACGTTGCACGAACCCTAATGCTCTCTTGCTCCCATTAGTCACCGGCCCTTCGGGATTCCTCAGCGATCGCCTGCCTTTCTGAGCTAGGAAGTTCCAGTCGCCTATCCCCCCTCTCTCGCGGTCTGTTCTTTGAATGAATCGCCTCCGCTTTCGTTTCGAGGTAGAGACCTTTTTTTTGAAGGGTCTTGATCACTTATTTCTTAAGTCCATTATTCCCTTCTCTTACGACGACCCCTTTCTCGAGACGCGCTCTTTTGTAGGTAGGGCCGTCCGAGAGAAGATGCCTCTACGACGTCCCAAACCCGCCCTCCTCCCCTCTAATCGCGGTCACGCGACGGCCGATCCTTCACTTCCTCTCATATGTCCACGTAGCCTGGAAGGCCCCGCCGATTGTACCTTGGCCCCCTTCTCCCCCCTTCCGACCCTCCCATCCCCCGTTCCTCTAGGCGGCAGTTTCAAAGGACGGAATTTAGATAAGAGCCAGTTTTATGGGAACTGCCTTCTCTTCGAGGAAAAGGTTCGCTTCGCTCCCGACCCCACCCGATCTCCCCCCTTCACCCGGCGAAGACTTCTTTCTTTGCGAATGTCGGATTCAAAGGAAGAGGACCTCTGCCGACATAGAGCTTCCCTCGAGAGTCTTCGCAAGTTACTGATCGGGTCTCTCGACTTAGGCTTTGGACTCAAAGGAATCGATGCCCCTTATATGCAATAATGAACAACTCTATTATGGTCTAGTTTCCCTGGCCTCCCGCAGTCCTCTTCGTCCGCTCACGAGAGGACTTTAAGGAGTTTATCCTTTTTACTCTCCTTTTCTAACTTCCTCGGCACCCTCTTGGAGTGTACTGGCCTCCCTCTTCCCTTCTGTTTTTCCCCCTGCTGACTGACCCGTTTGTCTCGGTCGACTCTTTTTCGCAGGATTCCTCCCTTCGAATCTTAAAGACATGACGTAGCCGTTTTTGAAGCGGGGTGATGGTCGATACATGAATTTTTTTAACCCACTCTCCCTCCTCCTCCTTTCCTCTCCTGAGCTGCTAATACGTTTCTAAAGTCGCGGGGAACTGGTCTGTTCCAGATTTCCCCTAATAGGAATTCTATTCGGCCGTGATATGACTCCCCCTGAAAGAAGACCCCACCCCTTTCTTTTCCCCTTTCTTCTCCACTTCCCTAGAGACCGACCATGCTGTTTTCGACGGAGACGTCCCTGGAGCGGATCCACTTCCTCTGGGAGGAGCATTTTTAGGGTCGCGGTATCTCACCCCGAGAGGTCAGTCTCTTGTACGACCCTCGGCCTTTCACGTTCCCTCAAGTAAGGTGTCGTCGCAGTCTTTAGAAGTAAGAAACGCGACGTCAGGAGGAGGTATCTCCCTGGGCGCGTTTTACTTCCCTTTCCGACTTCGGGTGTTTTCGTGAGTTTCTTTCTGGCTCCGCGACGTTTTTCCCTGAAGCTAGGGGTCTTAAGGATTCCTGATCTTTTCCCCCCCTACGAACCTTCCGGCCGAGAATATTTCCGGCAGACGGGTTGCCGTCGCACTGCGGTTCCACTAGAGCCTGGATCCCCTTCGCTCCGCCATTTGATTAAGACGAGCTATGCCTTTCTCTCGTTTCATCTAGATCGGTTGTTTTATTGCCGATATTCCTTGTGTCTTCACTGACAGCCGATAGAACCCTCCCCTGACCCTCTCTCTGTTCGCGATTTCCGCTCGGGACTGATTCCTAAAGCGGTCATCGGAGAATCTTCGCCCTTCTTGAATCTTTCGCTGATTTCTTCGTCTGATCTTTTGAGTTCTCCCTTCCCTTTTTCCTTCTTTCCACGGAGTCTCTTTCCTCTAGTGGCTCGCGAGAAAACCCCGTTTCGAACGGGATCTTCTTCCAGGGAAAGCCTCGTAAAACCCTATGTCCCTCCTTTTGACTCCCGTCGATCCCACCCGAGATCTTTCTTGGAATGCGAATTCCTTTCCGCCCGCAGAAAAAGCGAGTAGGAGCACCCGAAGGAACGTTTCTTCCAGCAGCTTCTTCCTCTTGGGTCTCTCCCTTGCTGCTTACGAAGGCGACTTTGATAGTTTCCTTCCTCCGAAAAAAAGCATGGATCTTTGCGAAATGCAGATCGTTTCGGATCGTCACTTCTCCCCCTATCTCGCGCTCTTCCCGGGAAGTTTCACAGAAAATGCCCTTTTTCCGCGGTGGATCCACCCTCGAAGGCTACAGTTTCGCTAAAACCTCTTCTTCCTCTCACGTATCCGTCCCCTCAAAGTCTTCGAGCCCTTCTCCTAGGACTGGCCTCCAAGTAGGTTTACGCGACGAGAAGAGGCTACCCGGAGGGATACCCCCTTTTCCCCGAATCCGGGTTCACCACGGGCACACCCTTCGTCTCTTCTAGCGACGAGTTCTTTTTTGCGGGGTCTATGACCATCGAGAGTCCCCCTTCGACTCGCCTTCCTTTCTTCACGGAAATGGCCGTCTTTATTTCTGTCTACCACCTTCTACTGCTCGCTGTGCGCGTTACCATAGGGTAATACTCTTAAGACCTCCTCCCTGACGTTTTCCCTGATAGTAATCTCCTCCCCTGAGTTATTCCCTAGGCGGTTCCCGTTTCAATGTTCTCATCCTCCCTTTTTTTTTCCCTTCCCCTGTTGTGATCTCTCTTCTCCCTCTCTTTTTTTATCGCGCCGGACGTTTATTTCAATCTCCCGAACTGTTCGATGAAGAGACGGTTCCCTCTCTGTAAGTAGTACTGCGCCGTTTGGAGATTACCAGCTTTACCTCCTTTTTTTCGATATCTCATCCCCTTTTTTCCTTTACTGATCGCGGCCAAGGGCCGGAATTTCTTTCTTTTCTTTGCGAGCGAAGTTTTAACCTTCGTGGTAGAAAAGTCCTCCATCCCTTAAGACGAGCTTCTAGACGCCTGGTGACCCAGGCTTCGGGGCTGGTTTCCCCACACTTTCTTTTTTACCCGACGCGTCCTCTGTAGTAAACGAAGTCTTCCGGTCGAGAAGCTCTCTAGAAGACTGTTGAACCCTTTTGGAGAGTTTGACGTGCCTTCCCGAGTTTTTACCTACATTCCCCCTTTCTCGCTGGTGGACTCCCTTCCTCTCGTGCTCGTCGATCGCGCGCCTTTCTGCGCCGCGAGCTCGCTTTCTGTAGAAAATTGACTCCTAAGAGATGTCTTACTCCCGGATTACTTTCCTCGCCGTTTTCTCTGTGCGTCGCGTCCCTGCAGCGTTTCCTCGCAGAGGCAGGCTTGAGCCAGGTGGCCTCTCTTTATAGCCGTAACTATTTTCCTCCTATCGGGTTCTTTTTCTAGGCTAGACTTTCTTTTATGAAATATCAGCCCTCCCTTCCTTCTTCTAATTAACTTTTTTTTCCGCCCCTTTTTTCTCCGGAAGCTCCCGCTTCGAGAGCTACCGACGAGCTCCCTTCGGAGCATCCGTCTAGTCTCGCCGGAGAATCTCATTTGCAAAGATGAACCCTCGCGAGCGGCTCCTGTCCTCGGAACGTAGACCTTTCGAGACTTTAAAAAATTTCCTCCCGTTTCGCCGATAATCAGATGTAGAGGGCTCTTCCGTCTCTTCAACCCCCCCCCTCCCCCTTATCCAATTCCACGACTCACTATTGGATCAGGGCCATTCCTTTTCTTCGGAAGCGAATCCCTCCCAGTTAGCAATCCCCTACGGAACCCGGTCTTCCGGAATCTCTCGGGCCTTTCCTGATTTCTTACCCCTCGTTAGACTCTTCCAGACTCTGACCAGTCGCGTTCTAGTACAAGCCCTTTCCCCAAAAATCCGGTCTTTAAGGCGCAGCAGTCTTCCTCCTCCTTAATATTCCTTCCTCCCGTTTGCTGACGGCTCACCTCCTTCGCGAAACCTGACGTGTTTGCAGAACGTGCTTTTTCCCGAGGATCGTCTTACTTGAAGTCTCTGAACAGTGCAATAGCGGCATCCTATCACTTCGACTCGTTTGCCCCTTACAATTGAGTTATCTCCAAAAGTAATCGTACCTGCGACATGTCCCCATCCTTGTCTTCTCATCCCTCTGATGCTTGCCACAGAAGACCGTTCTTTACGACGTGCCTTCTTTTTAGATACGGCCGCCTGCTTGTAGGCGGCCCTTTTGAAATACTCTCTTCAGAAGAGAAGTTGACTACTAAGTAGAAGAGCTTACGCCCCTTGCTGATCCTTTTCACCTCCTACCTCTATATCATAAAAAGATTACCCCCCCTCGTACGCGTGCGCAGGGGCTTTTTAGAGAAGACGGAGAGAAGTCCCTTTGGACGTTCTCACTCCCCCCGAGGTAGCATCTCTTCTAGCTCAAGGAGTGCCCGCTCACGGTCCGGTGAGCGCGCTCATCTCGGTCCGACGTTCTTTTTGTCGAATCTCATGTAATTCTTCTTCTTCTTTCCGGGGAGGAGACTCTGACGCTTTTTCTTTTTGACGTAAACTCCTTTTAGACGATCTTTTTTTCCTTCTTCATCAAGTTTCCTCCCCTCTTGACGATCAACCGACTATCCACTAGCCGGATACACAGATTTCGTCTCAACAGTCCGCGTTCGCCCTATTTTTTAACGTTGCGCTCTTTTTCCCAGTGCGCCACGTTTCTTAGCTCGCCGCCAGTCTGTAGCTCGGTTTTCCTGAGGTCCTTCGCGCTAGCTTCCACCGGTTGCCTTTTTTTTTCTTTCATGTAGTTTTCCTCTCCTGCTCGTCCTACACGGCGCCTTCCTTTGACAGATCGCCTCCGAGAAATTGGCACTCCTTGAGGAATGGTATTCTGACGGAACCTTTTTTTCCTTCCTTCTGTCGCCCCATACGTGGGAAGAGTAAGTCAGGTTTTACTTAGGAAAGTTTCGGTAAAGACGCTTGAAAGAGATTCTCCAGTGTTCCCCTCCTGCGATTCGTTTCGTCGCGTCAAGGCCCTCCCCCAAAAAGATACCGATCTTCGTCCGAGAAACGGGTATATAGACTTCCGCTCGCCTGCAGAGTTCTTTTCTCCGATCGACTCTCGTCCGCCCGTCTAGCACTCTTCCTAGAAGCTGGAGATGGAGCTCCCCTCCTAGATTACTTCCGACGTTACCCGTTCCCCTCCTATCGAGGCCGCATGGGCGAGATTTATTAAAGAAGAAGCTCGAGGGTGAATGGTCTTTGAGAGCTGATTTCTCTTTCCTTGAGTGCCCGCATCTCTTTCCGCAAATCAGGCGCTGAAAAACTCAGAGACCTTTTTGATAGAGATGCCGCTTTTTACTGATGCTCTCTTTCGAAAACGCCCTCCTTGCGTAGAGTGTGCTCCGTGCCGATAGCAGACTTGTAGGATCTCATACCCCGGCCGTTGAGATTCCCCTCTTACTTCTGAGCGCCGCCTAGAGATCTACATCGGAATCGTCCTGGAGAAGATGTACTGCTACTTCTAGAGGTTTCGTCAGACGTTTAATGTCTAAGTCGTTTCCCCCCTTCCTCATCTCCTCTTCTTTTCCTTTAAACTCGGGCTCTTTTGAAGGCGCTGATGGGCTCTGAGGTCTGCTATTCCTCGTTGTCACTGTAGTGAGCTCTTCTGAGGATTTTAACTTAGATACTTCGACATCGCTTCCTTTAAGACGGTAAACCGCCGCTTTCGAAGTGGATCGCTCGTTTCTCTAAATCTAGTTCGTCTTTCTTTGGATAGCTGACTTAGGCGATTCCCTCCCCCCGATGCGAAGCTGATGGGACCTTCCGGCAAGGAAATTAGTCATTCTACTCGGTGATTTCTCCTGACCCCCCGTTCCCCCCAAAGAAGAAGAGGTACCATGCGACGAGTTTTCCCCAAAGCTCTTTTTTTTCAGGGATCGAGCCTTTTGAAAGATGACGAGGGCCATGGAATCTCTTCGGTGCAGGTTGTTTCGCCTTTTTATTAGGTGGGAAGGAAGCCTCTTCTCCGTGAAAGCTTCCCTAAGCTCTCTTCCTCAAAGAACGCGAGCTTCTATTTTGAGGCAGAGCCTCCCTAGATCTTCTTTCCGGGTCAGTAGAAATAGATCATACCGGCGGATTAGAAGCCATCTCCTCCTAATGCGACCTCTTTTTCCCACTCCCTCCCCTCCGTCCTTCTTCGATGTGCCGATCAAGCGGCGTCTAAAGAATCAGAGGTTCTTTACGGCTAACGGTTATTTTCACTCCTCCTACGTGTTCTTTCCTCATTAGCACTCCTTTATTCGTTCTTCTGCAACCTCCTATGGGCACCTTCCGGCATCGATCCGTCCTTTCTGTAGTCGGCGGTCCACTCTGAATGTAAAGTCGAGAGACGATTTCTTCAGAAGAAGAGCTTTCACGTATTCGTCCCGTCACTCAATGCTATTCTCTTTTATTCTTCCTCTTCCCTCCAAAGCGCTAGTGGTAGGTGACACCAATAGAGTAGGATCCCGCCTCTTTAATTTCCCCTACTTGTAACCACGATTTCACCCCACTGACTGACCTGCGATCGCGGCCGATGGCTTACCGCGTCCTAGTGATACAGGGATAGATCCCTCCAACCTGCACATTTCTTTCTGTACTTCGATTTTTCTTGATTTTTCCCCTCCCTCCCCCTTGTTTCCGCGGCCAGCCCCTTTTACCGCCTTCCCGATCTTTTCAGGAAACTGTTTTCAGCTTCGCAGTCCTTTCTCCTGAACCTTCTCAGACGCGTAGTGGCCCCCCCTCCCTCTCCCTCTCCCATCCCACCCTCCCTTCCTTCCATTCTCCCTTAGCGCGTTAAACGGCTCAGGATAGGGACATGTCAGTTTACCTGGCCCTTTTCGATAATCCATGCCGGATGGAGAACGACTCAACCTTGCTTGGTATATATTCAGTAAAGACCAGCGTCACCCGTTCTCCTTTCGGTGCTTCCCCAAAATTGACTAGAGAGGCGTAGGCCGTGTCCCTCATCTCCCCTTGATTTTCTTCCTTCGAAAGACCTTTTTAGCTGACAAGATTTCAAGAGTAGTTTTAACTTTGATCCGCTAGATTTGTGGTTTGACATTCCTTTTTCCCATAGAAGTATGACTGGTAATAACGACGTGCCCGGTCTTCTAAAGAGATTCCCTTATTTCCGAGTTAGAGGGTTAGAGCGACTACCGAACCGTTTCGCCCCATTTTCCGCATAAGCGCCTTACATTAAGAGGAAATTCCCTCCGATCAGCTGCTCGGGTTGTTTCCCTTCTTCCTTCCTTTCTTTTGAGGAGAGACGGTTTAAGCTCTTCACTCGAAAAAGTTTAGTCTCGGTCCTAAGGAACTCCGAAGTTCCGGTTTCCCCTCTAGCAAGAAGCCCGTACTTCTCTAGCGGCACGTCCACGTCTACTCTATTACGAGATATTCTCTTTGAGCGACCAACCTCCATCCGCGGCAATCAGGTAGAGTGGTCTGATACTTTTCTCTACTGCGGTCTCCCTGAACTCGGTCCTCCGGAAGTTCGTCCGTCAGCCTCCCTTATAGAATAAGATTTTCGGGGTAGTTTTCGGTCCACTTTTCACGAGCTACTTCGGCCCCTCGCTCCGAAGACGGTTGGTACTGATATCCGCATCATCTTCTCTTGAAGAGAGTTAGCGAAGCAGAGCGCTCGGTCAATTCTCCTATGTAACAAGTATATTTCGAAGACCTACCGTACCTTAGTAGTCCCCATGAGAATAACCTTCTCTTTTTGAAGACTCCACACCCCTCCTCAGCAGGGGAGCATCAGAAACGAACGCCTGAGCGTAGATCTCTCCCCTTGTTCTCCTCAGAATGAGGATTAAGGTCCCCTATTGTTGTACCCCCGAGATGTTCTCTTCACACCAGGCCCCTCTTCCTAGGAAGCGTCTCCAAGTGGTTCTAATCGGACAAAGATCTGCCCGTGCCTCACTCCTTCCAGTCCTCCTCTCTCGGAATCCCATTTGTTTCTTTCTTAGGTCGTCCGTGCTTTCTCCCCCGAGGGGATATTTTTCTTCTGATAGAAAGTAATCGTATGAACCTTCCCACTAAGGTCCCCCCCCCCCTCTTTTTCTATCTTTTTCTTTGCTGAGTTCGTAACCACGCAGGGACCCCAGCCTAAATTTCCCCCTGAGAGAATCCTGGCTCATTCTGGTTAACTGCCCCCAATCCATCGGTAACCTTAGTGTCGCGCTCACCGTCTCCCGCATACTTTAGTAGAAGACGGTCCCAAATGATACCTCTGATCTGGCTTTCTACTTCCTTTTCCGTTTTTTTTTCAGGATAATGTCGCTGAGCTCCTTCCCTTTCGTGGAGTGGAAGAGTTGTTTTCTTCAACGCCGACGGAGGTATTATGTTGCCCCCTCCAGTCCTCTCCGTGCCTGAGAGAGGACCGGGTTCAACTGTAGCAGAACGGCAGTCGTTCAAAGCTTTCCTCCTCCATCGTGCCTCGACTTGGAAGTGTTTCTTTTCCTCCTTCAACGATTCCTCTTAAGAATTAGAAAGAACGGGCTTGTCCCCGCTAGACCGGCCTTCTTTCTAGACCTCGTGGGTCCCTTTCTCGCCTGTCATCATGGTGGACTTTCAAGGAAGGCGGAGAAGCAGACGGTCTCTCTTATTGAGTGATCGTCATTTGCCATTCTAGCCTTCTCCCCTACCCCTTTCTTTCTCCGGGCCCCTGATGCGCCAGTTCTCGCGAAGTTAGATTTAAGCAACGACGCCTTTGAGATCAGCAGGCCTTCCCCTCCTTTTCCCCCGGTTAGAACTACTTATTTGGTGCTCGGGTTTTCTTCGAGCGTCCAGAACGAGACTAATCGAGGAGTCTTACCCTATTGTCTACTACTTTCTGGCACCTCTCCCCGAGTTTCCTCCCCATTCCCTGTGTTTCACGGTAGGGCCTCCCGAAGAAGGTTGTATCTCTATCGGGTCCAGATACCCTAGTTTCTTTGGAGAGTCTTTTCCCTCGATCCTATACGAGGGCAAACGTTTTACGGAAGATTAACCCCCCCCTTTCCCAGGCTAATTCCGTTTTCTGCGTATTTGATTTTGACGCCTTTTTCCCCTCGGTCTCTTTCCGTCTTAGGAGATACGGAGCCGCGATGCGACTGGGGGGGGGTTGATAGTAGTGGGCTCGGGGCTTCTCTTTCCCTGGGATGTCTCCCCTTCTCATCATTTATAGTCGAGTGGCTCCCGGCACGCCCGTGCCTCAGTCTTTCCTTGGAAAGGGCCTCTTCCCTTTGACTTTCCCCTCCTCACGGTCCCTTTCGAAAACGTCTCCGAAAATCTTCCCTCTCCCCCTTCCCTCCCTGACCTGCTCGATCTAGCCCCAGAGAATGTTTCTTGCGTCCGCGGCTGCCTCGGTTTCGCGAGATGCGTGCTGATTTTTAGAAGCTTTACGGCTTACGCCTCACCCTTGGATTTCCCCCACTAACTTTTCTGGGCGACACGAGTATGCTTGGACGCTTTTTCCAAGGACGACCCCAGAGATAGCGGCTTGAGCGCGCTTATTTTCCACCCCTTTTTTTCTTTTCTTCTACCCCCTGCTCAGGTGCCGTTCTTTCAACCTTCGCTCGTTTTGAACGTTAAAATTTCCCTCTCAAGTAAAACTCTTGGAAGTTTCTTTCGGATACTTCTAAAGTAGTTTTAGCTCGACCGTCTGTCCCCACGATGGGATCCCTCAGGCCCCATAAGTCCACCCTTGAAAAAATATACGGACCTTTCTAAATGTTTGATGTCCTCTTTTTTCCCTTCTCCCTAGGTCGTACACCTAGACACGCGCGCCTTTAAGGACATTGCCCCTCTGTGAAGTCCTTCCCCAACCGTCCCTCTCTCTTTTTTTCTCAGGCTCTCCCCCCTTTTCCTGCACCGGCAAGGAGAAGTACTACTCTCAGACGTGGCCCGTGCGCTCGTTTGCCGCGCATTCGGGGTCTTTTTTTGTCTCGGCAGTATCCCCTTTTTCAGATCTCCCCCTATGGACGATGATTTACTACTCCTCCCGTGTTTTGCCCATCTGACCAGCAGGCCCCCCCCCCTTCCCCTCTTGTCTTTTATTTTCCTCAACTAAAAGTAGCGTCTACGAGCGCAGGTCTTTGAGCGTAGTCGTACTGTTAGTAAAAGATGGACAGTTTTTCTTTTCCCTCTGCAAGTGAGCATGTGCGACTTTTTGCACGCTCGCGGCCCTTTCCTTAGACGTAATCCTAGCGCGATAGCCTCTAAGCACTTCGTAGTGTTTCCCTTTTCAAAATGAGTAAGAGATATTCTGGACGTAGAGGGTGCCACTTCTTTCAATTTCGGGCGTTGGCTTTCTCACCCTTGGACCCCTCCTTTCCTTCCCCAACGACGTTGGTTTCGAGCCGACTTCCCTCTTCAGAAGACTTTTTCTTCGACGGCGACTTTGACGTCCAGAGAATCTTTGCTCCCTGAATTGCCCCCTTTCCCCCGAGGCGAGTTGCTAAGAGAGTGTCTGTCTAGGCGATCTGATCCTTTTCCCCGAGAGCTCCTGTGGTCCGCGACCTTTGAATATGTGTTCATCTTCTCCCCTCTGAGATACCTTTGTTAGTGTTTTCTGAGGTTCTTCCCGACACCTTTCGACTTCTTCTCTGCACGCCTCCTATTCCTTCTGCGAGGTATCCTCTTCTCGGTTCCTCGACGTTCTCTTCTGCCCTCAGGTTCGGTGCGAGCCGATAGTCAGCTTCCTATTGGAAATGGATTCCTACTGGTTCTCTGTTCCTTTCGGTTGGTTCACGAGTCCTCCAGTCAGAAGGCCGTCCTTCTCTTTTGTAGAGCTGCAGAAAAGCGCGCTCTCTTTCCTAGTCTCCCTCCCTCGTATCGCCTAAGAGCTCCGCCTTCTGCATCGCTCTCGTTGAATAGAGATCCTCAAAGTACTCTGGTTAGAAAGCCTAACCTCAAATATTTTTCCCCACACCTTTTTCCTTTCTCTTTACCTCGATGTCAGCGGGCTCATAGTTTTACCTTTAAACCCCCGACTTTTCTCCTCATCTCCCAGAGCACCGGACGATCTCTTTTTACGGTTACACGTGCTCGGCGAGCTATCCCACTAAGTTAGGAACTCGACTTCCCCCTAGTGAATATCTAGGTTATGTAACTCTGCAGCCCCTATCTACAGCTTCCCACCTACCTCGATTGTGCTCTTATTACGAATAGCCTTCCCCAGAACCAACTTTTACTTTCCTCAGCATCTACATGAGGGGCGTACTTTCCCGTCGTCCATCGGACCTTCCCCCCCTCCCCACCTGCTTTTCATCAGATTTTTTTTCCCGGGCAGCCGATTACTTCCTCGCCCCGGTCCCCCGATCACTCCTCGATTTCTTCCCAGAAGATCAGCGCCTTTCACCTCGCAGTACCCTTCCCCCTGACCAGGTAATCTGTCCTCCTTTGCGACAGCCCCCCAACCGGTATAGATTCTCCTTTTTCTTCTCATTTCAAAGGACGTGTTTGAGAAATCTCTTCTTCTCCTGAAGCCGATAACCCGGTCCCATTTCTTCTTTGTTTGGTTTTTGTGGTTTGATGTCTTCTTTTGGAAATCGTTGACAATACTTGCGTTACTTTTTTTTTCAGTTGATGATACTCCCCTTCGCCCCCGCCCTTTCCCGTAGTTGACGGTTGACCACCAGTTAAGTTCGGGTTGATCTCCCCGCTTTAAAATTTCCACTTTTTTTAATGAGTGAGAAGGGAGTTCTCCAGTACTCACTGCGGCTAATTATGTCCTCCTCCCTCCATATCGCCGGCTCGACTTTTCAAGTCCTCTGGACGAGACGTAGAGAGCTCCCAACTAGAGGTCCCTCTGGAGGGTAGAACGTCCTCCTCCTTCGCTCCTTCGCTTTCCTTCGTTTGGCTTTTTGCCGATGAAGATGGCTTGCTTTGACGAAAGCGAACCCGCCCAAAGAATACGCTTTCATTTGCACCCATAACTCCCTAGACTTTCGACTCCCCCCCACGCCGACTACTGGGTGGCCGGGCCCCTCCCTAGTAGCCAAAGTAAGGTAATATCTCCTAGTTGACGTCTCTATTCCCGAGTTTCCTACTCCCCTATTTTCTCCCTCCCCGGGCTCCCTGCATTTTCCTTTGACCCGGCAGGTTTTCTTAGGAAGATTTAGGTGAGCAGTTCGCCAGAGGACAACCTACTCCGCCGTTATTCCCTCCCTTCCTTTTCCCTCCACAAGCTTTCATCTATACAAGCCGGTTTCTTGAGGTCTTCCCGAAGATTCTTCTCTGGACACTTATGTCTAGGAATGTTCTTCTCTGCCAGGACTTTTGAGGCTGAAGACCGCTCAGCGGCACCCGTTGACTCCCATTTTGTTTCTGTTCTGAGGTACAGCTTCTAAATATCTCCCTGTTCTGTGACCCCCCCTGAGCTACGTCCTTTCGCGAGGCCCGAACTCCCCGAGAAAGAGTCCCTTCCGAGGAAACTTCGTCCGTATTTGCTTCACGTGTCTCTTTCTTATCGCCCCTAATCGTAGCGCTTCGAAAGCGAGTCATTTTCTTTTCGAGATGGAGATCCTCTCTAGATAGCTCTCTTGTCTCCTTTGGCTCACATAGAATTCCAGTTTTTCGCTCCTCTTGCTTTACTCCCGCTTTGGCGACGTTGTGAACATTTCTTTCTAAAAATATCTCTTTTTAGAGTTGACTGATTCTGTTTTTAGACCCGCTTCCCCCCTCCTCATAGCATGTTACAAACGGAATCGCACCTTGCTTGAAGAGGAGGTTGAAGAGGAGTCCCAAGAGACTAGGTCCGTAGAGACCCCTTTCCTTCTCTTCGCTCCTCGACCAGCTGCAGAGCTGCGATGATCTTTTTCTTTTAAGAAAGGAACGGCAGGCGTGATGTACCTTTTTCCGTAGTTCTAGCGCCCTCAACCTCGTATCAAGATAACGAGCAGATCCACTACGCCTCCTTTTTCATGATGTGACGTCCCTTTCCAGACCGTCTTCTTCTCTACTCTGACCAAGCATTCGAAGTCTTTATCTGTTCGTACTCCCAGAGGAGTCAATACTCCTCTCGGCTGCTCAGGCGGACGCTTGATTTTCTTTTCGTATTTTTTTAAATAGAGGCACATGCATGATGTCGCTGCGGCAGGGGAGTTCTCTTGCTCCTCCCGTGCGTCGACCGTCCACTCTACCTTCCCCTCACGCGAGAGTTTGACGATTCTTCTTGGAGAGGACCTTATTCTCGTTTTCAACGACGCTGCTCTTTTCTCACTATTTAGAATGCTTCTTTCCCCGTTCCTGCACGGTCCCCCTTCTTAACCTTCTGGCCTTGACTGCCTCGTCGGGGCTTTCCCGCGAGGAAGACCCTCTTATAAAGATACCAGCGTAGAAGGTGATGGAGGTATCTTCGCTATGACTTTTCCCTCCCTTTTTCCGAGGATAGGTGTTCCATGTTCGTTTGGGCTTACGCAAGTGATTCTTTCTAGGTAGAGGAGGACCCTCTTTCTAGAGTGATATGCCCTACCTCCCGCGCGCCCGACTTTTTTATCAGTTCAGAGATCCTAGCGGCTTTAGTTTTCTCTCCTCATCGCGCTCGACTCTTTGATGAGCCTTTTTAAATCTTAGGGAGTCTGAATTTCGCAAGAGGGAGTAGCCGCTACTCCAGGCGTGCAGTCCTCCTTTTTCTTGGTGTAAAACGATCAGGAAGACCTTGCGGACTGGTGGCCCTTTCCTTTTCTACTCCTTGTGTGAGGAGTAGGTAGGCCTTTACTTTCCCGCGATTCTCTCTGTTGCAAGACGGATAAGTCCCCCTAATTCGATTCACAAGTATGGATTCCTCCCGAGGCTCCCCCCGGCACCAGAACTTGACCTGGAAGAACGATGATCCGCTTGGCGACCCGAGAACCGAGCTCTATTCCAGCTTTATACCCTTCTTCTAGACAGGACGTAAAGGGGACTCACCAATCTTCTCCGCGAGGTACGCTTTTAGGGCCCCATATGACTGCTTATACCTACGCCGCCCCCGCTCGGAGTTCCAAGGGAGGAACCCTATATAGGGATCAAAGGAATGTCCCCTCGGCGCCTGATTCGACCTCTTCCCCCTTCACCGAGGTCTCTCCCCATCCACCTGCCCCCATCTTGATCGTGAGCACTCGTTCGTCGTTCAGAGTAGTCTTTCCCGAAGAAAAACGTGTAGTGACGCTTCCGCACTTCATTAAGTCTTTTATGACTTGACCCCCTCCGTCTTGCGAATATCGACCGCGATAGAGTCTTCGAAGCTCCCCTCTCTTGTAGAGAAAGAGGCGAATTTTAATACGTCGGGTCCCTTCTGGAGTTTCTTTTGAGACTCCACTAGAAGCAGTCTGCAATTGCAGAGAAGGCCTCAACCCGATAGGAACCTTTCTCGATTTCTCTCTCGACCAAATCCAGCTGACCTCAGCGCGAGCCTTTGAGGGAAACTCCCCCCGTAGTCTGAGGATACGCTTCCTGAGGAAGACTTCGACAGGCATTCTTCCCCCTCTCTAGACCTTGTGCCGTATTATCGAAAGGCTTGCCTCTTATTGAGTCCGTGTCCCCGATCTCTCGCCGGACTTACTAGACCTTTAATTTTCCCTCCTCTTGCCGGCGGTATGACTTTCTAAGAGAAGCTTTTCGATTAGCGTTCAGACTTTCTCTAGGACTCCATTCCCCCGTAGTTTCGAGAAGACCGTCTATGCAAGAATAGCATCCCGAAGCAGAGAAGTTGATATATTTTATGTTGGTCCCCCTACTGTGCCCGAGACGTTCTCAGCTCTTCAAAGCCAATTTCCCTCTGAAGGGCTTTTAGATTTAACTCTGTAAACACAGATTAGAGGTTCAATAGCGTCTCTTTATACTCAGCGGAAAAGTAGAAGAGCCCCTCTCTCTGCATTTCGGGTGAACATCGCCTCTTACAATATTCTCCGGGTCTCCCCGTGAGAGACTATCTCGGACAGACTGCAAAGTACTCCTCGCTGTTTCTAAATCGGACAGGACCCCTAGAAGGATAGATCGTTGCTCGGGGTATTCTCTTTTAACGATCTCTATCGCTCCAGTCTTGGAGAATTGTGTCACGACCTCTAAGTCTCCCCCTCTTGTCTCTTGACCTCCCCGGGAGCTATTGTCAAATGACCGATTCACAATCTGCGGTACAGCCCTTCCCTTGGACTTCCGTCCTCGTTTCCCCCTTCAGCTCCCAGTTTAGAAGCCTTTTTCCAGTAGAGAGCTACTCTTTAGAAAAGACCACGTAGCGCCTTTTATCCCGTCTGTTAGTCTTCCCTCTCGAGCTAAGCGGCACTTTAGAGGTTTTCCCAGAGTGTAGCGCAGATAAACCGATCTCCCGGACTGCGTCAGAATCTCAGTTGGATAGAAGGTTCTTCTTTCCTAGCCGTTCCTTTTTTTTGAAGACTCGAGGTCACATCGTTCTTTCCTTTGAGGAAGTACGGGTAGGTTTCTGTCCCTTCGTCTTCCTCCGCGCGTCGTGATAGTCCTTCGTTTGTATCTAGTAATGAAATCCTTCCTGTAATCCTGACCCCCTCCCCGATTCTTTTCCCGGGTCGCGTTCGGTCTTTTAAGAAGTACCTCAATCGCTCATCTAAAGGCACTCTCTCCCTAAGGAGCTGGGTCTGCTCCCTACCCATAGTACTCTTTCTTCACAGGCGACGTCGGCCCTGGACGTCGACGATTCTTTCTCCCTTGCTGACTGAGCTCGGAAGGGAGCTTCTTCTCACTGCTCCGTCCTCCTCCCTGCGCACTCGCCGGACGTCGACTACGTGGGAAGCGGGTTCTTCGCCTTTAGAGGCCCCTTGTCAACCGCCGCTTTTGCTTAGTTTAGATCCGTGTTTCCTTAACCCTCTCCCTCTTCCACTCCGGCAAGGAGGGCCCATTCCTGGCCGACGCTTTCCTGGAGAAGTGATCCTATCTTCTCCTAAGTATGGAAATACTTCTAAAGGGCGTCTTGGTCTCATGCCCGGCTTTTTTTTTCCCCTGCCCCATGCTGGTTCCCTTAGGAGCACGCCTACATGGTGGCTTCTCAAAATTGTAATTCTTTTTAGGAAATCATACGAGGTAGCTCCGTATGGTTTTGAATCCTCTTCTGTTCTTTCCGACCGGGCCCTCCGAAATCTAGGCTCAACTTTTGAGAAAAGTAACTTTTCTTCCTTGGTCAGACGTCTTTTCCTTTCCTCTAGGGCTCCCCGCACTGAGTGCTTTCGGCCGGTTGGACCTTTTTGTGGTGCTCGTTCTCTAGCGGAGCAGATACCCTCTGGAGTTATTGTGATTGATTGTCTAGTTACGCCTCTCCCCTTCCCACGAGCTTTTTCTCCCTCCAAGCCGGGTGCCGTTAAGGTTTCGAAAGATCCTTTTCTTCGATTAAGTACCCTCGTCTCGTGTAGCAAGATCTTCTTTCTCTTCCTTCTAGGCTCGAGAGGATGGGTTTCTCAGGCAACGATCGCGAAATGAGGTTCCGAAAATTCTAAACTCTCGAAGGGTTCGCGAGGCATCATGTGCGATCTCCCTCTATTGCCGAGGACCTACGCTCAGAGCTCCGACCTCACCATTGACCTCGTCTCCCCCCTCGGCAGAGACAGTCTACCCACGGTGAGCGTCTCTACATTTGTTTTTCCCACCCGCCTACCCCAACCCCTTGTTATCACAAACTCTTCCCCCTCAACCCTCCTCCCCCTTCTCTCGTCGAGTTTCTCTGACCTGACCCAGTGTCCTTTCGGGAGAGTACCTTCTGACTTGAAAGGGGCATCTTACAACCCTTATTGCCCCTCTTTCCCCACTCTCTCTGCCCCTCTCCTAAATCCCGTCGCGCCGACCTGCTCGTCTTCTCACCATAGTTGACGAGCGAAGTGCGCTTTCACCGGCGTCCGCTGCTTCTCTGCTGTTTCCTAGAGAGGACGACGCTCGGACGTGATATTGATACCTAGGAGTGACCCATATATTTATTCCCTCTCAATCTCTTATTTCTCTTAGTAAAGGGCGACCAAAGAGATCGCGTCCCCCTCTTAGAGCGCGCTAATCCCGCATTTCCTCTTGATTCCAAGCAGCGCTCCAGGTGCAGTTAGGTACTTCCCCCCCTGCAGATAGTTGCTGCCCCCCGAGTAGTCCGGCATTAACCGTATTAGATTCTCACGACGCTACCTCCCCCTCTACGAGCTCTCCCGCTCCCGATGGATCCTACCTCCATCCCGCTTCCCTTACGGGGAAAAATCTCGGTTTTTGATAGAGGAGGATGGGGCTAGCGGTCTTTTACCACGTCAGTATCTCTTTTCCTCTAGCTACTTAGGGACCGTACGTTAATTTTCTCTTCCTTTTCACTCACCTTTTCTCCTTCCGGCCCCACCTTCCGATAGCGGCAGTCTTTTAGGCCCTTTTCACCCTGTTTAAGGAGACATTACTACCCTCCCTCTTGGCCCTTCGCTTGTTCCCGACTTTTGAGGTTTTAGGACTCAGGCGTTCTTTTTCTTGCGAGATCGCACCCG
>Ga0179591_1342425_pt1 | contig 19216 bp, 25 predicted proteins | sample CZOMad2_1_08_16f_FD_182891 | JGI IMG/M metagenome (GOLD analysis project Ga0179591, IMG submission 182891) | Vadose zone soil fungal communities from Angelo Coast Range Reserve, California, USA - CZOMad2_1_08_16fungal (PacBio error correction) | ecosystem: Environmental > Terrestrial > Soil >... | reverse complement strand
TTTGGCACGCGACAACTCAAAGGTGGCCCCCCTCAGGAACGCACAAGTCAGCCAAGGTTTGGACCGGATTTCTAGTCCCCATGGACCCACCCGTTCTTTTTTTTGAACAAATATTGGGTTTGGTCCCTTACACCTGTGGACATTTTCAAACCGATTTCTCAACCCGGCTCGATAGGGAGAGTTTTAAGGTGTCTCCTGTCCCTTCTCTTTTCCCCCGACTTCAGAGCTGGCCTTTCCTTCCTGTTTTTGAAGATTTTTTTCCGATTTTTTTTGGGTTGGGCTCTCCGGGTGCCTGCCGTCGCCGCCCCCGCTTCCCCCAACCCTGCACCTTTTTTTTTTTTTTCAGCTTTCTCCTGTGCGGATCTCAGTCCCTTTTAGACCCCCTTTCCTTTTTGAGGAATTTCCGCTTCTTCTTTTTAGCTACCCCTTTGCCATGCCCCCCGTTAAGTGTCTTGGACCCTCCATCCGTCCGCCCAAACTTGCGTGTGAATGTCTTTCGTATGGGTGTTGTGCGCGGGGGCCCCGAAACGTTTTTTTTTTTCCCGACTACCCTCCCCAGGTTTTTCACTCTTTTCCTTCCCAGTCCCACCCTTCTTTTCACTTCTGGCCCCTTAGAAAACCGCTGGTCCTCTAGTTTTTTGAATTCGAATTCGCATCGAGGTTTTTTTTGTCCCTCCTGTCACCATTTGCCATTTTGGTGGTTTTCTAGGGTTTTTTTCAGTCCCCCCCCCCCTTCTTTCTTGTCCCCTCCCTTTTTTTCCCGCCGTTGTCGCGGAATATTACAGATTTTCCCCCAAAGCGCCATTTTCCCCGCGACTTCCGCGAGGTTTGCTTCTCGACCCTATCCCAGCTCCTTTCGGTGTGGTGAGTTTTTGTGTGCCAAGCAAACTTTGACCGACAAAGCCCTCCCTTCGGCTGAGATGTTTTTTCCCCTGGTTCCTCTTTGCTAAAGAAGTCCCACGGGCCGACCGCTTATCTAGCCATTGATAAAGATCCCCCAATTTTCCGTTTATTTCTTTCCCCAAACGGCTTCCAGCCTGCCTCCCCCTGCAACAGCAAACGGACAGAAAAAACCCCCCCAAATTGCCGGTTTCCCCCCCCCCCGGCGCCCCAAGACCGTTTTTGTCTCCCCCCAAATCATGCTGACTGTCAATTGGCACGTTTTATGCCCCCCCACGGATTGCAACTTAACTCCATTTTTTTTTGCCGTTTTTTTGGCTCCCAGCCGTATGGAGGGTTCACAATCGTGACTATTTTGCCCTTCCAACATGGTTTTTTTTTAACAGTGTCAGCCCCAATCTTCCCCCTTGCGGGCCCCCATCTTATTTTTCTTCTTTTTTGGTCATGCTGGGATCCACCCATCGCCCCCCAACTCGCGTTTTTTTTTTGGGCCCCCAAGATCCAGTATCTGACGTTTCACTCCGCCCCGCTTCCGCAATAAGGTGGTTTTCTTCAAAATTCTTTTCGGGGCGACCCCTTCCTTTCCCCTTGCTGGTTCTAGCTTTCTACGGACCCTCCCCTCGGGACGTTGTTTTGTGCGAGCCCCAACTTTCCTGCGCAGTTTCACTTTGGCTAATTTTTTTTGTTCAGTACTTGCTTTGTTGCGGTGTGCGTTCGTTGGCAAACTGTTTTTGGCAAAACCCTCATCTTATTAAAGTGCCCCCGGCTGTTTCCTTCCAACGGTATTTAGGACGCTGGTCATGGCCACTCCCCTACCCCCGATGGTTAAGAGGATCACCCCATTTCCCGTTCACCTTTTAATGTCAGCTTTTCATCCCTCCCGGCACGGCTTCTCGCCACACTATTCTGTTTTCTGGGCCGGAGAATTTATCCCCTTGCCGGTAGCTCCCCCTTCCCTTGATTTAGGTTTTAACACCGTCCATATGGGGGCGGCCTATTGTCCCGTGTCCTTCCCCACCTTCGACATTACCCACCCCTCCCCTTGCTTTATCCCCGCCTCCCCCACCGTGCTCGGTTATTTTTGCGTGTTTCTTGTCTCCTCCTCCTGTTTCCACATAGTAAGACACTCATTGCCCCCCCCTCCTTCTGGTATAAAGTTTTTGCCATTCTCTCTATTTCCCCCTTTTTGTTTTTTTTTTGACTCTTTATGTTCCCGTTGTTTTCCCTCTCTTTTCTCCCCCCTGAGATTGTGCTGTGACGTTCATCTTTGACCGGGGCGTGGTTGTTTGTTTTCCCCCCCCCTTTTTTATTCTTTGTGTTGTGGGCCGGTTTTGATGGACGTGGTCTTTGTTTCGTACTTTGCAAATCTCCCCCCCTGTTCCTGTGACGTTTGTTAAATATTCGAGGAGGAATGCGTTTGTTACCCCCAGCCCCCCCTACCTTACCTCCCCCTTGCGCGGGTAGCGGGCCGTGTTTTTTCATTGGTTTGCTCCCGATGTCAGCCGAGGGCGATTCCTCCCTTGACCGGTCTTTCGAAATGGAGCATAGCGTGTTTTTTTCGGCCTGTCCCTTTCCCTTGGACGGCCCTTCGATCGCACCGCCGTTCCCGGCTTTTTTCCTGGGCCGCTTTCTTTTGAAACGTCTTTTTCCAACCTTTAGCCCGCCGGCCGGGACTTCCTCTCCGCTTTTTCCGTTGTCGTTTCGTGTTTCTCCCGTCCCGCAGTTTCTTCACCTTTCGTATTTTTTCCCCACGCAGTAGTACTTCCCTTTTGGCCGAGGGTTGGACCACCCCGATTTCCTCTCCGCTTGGATTTTTGAAGACCGTTCCTCGAGCGATGGTTTTTTTATTTTTCGACCCTCCCCGCTTTTTTGGCTTTTTAACCGCCTGCGTAGAGTGAACGCGGTCTCACGGACTTTCCCTCCCATTAAAGATTTTCTTTGAGGTTGATTTTGTGTTTCATTTTCCTGCCTTTCGTCCCTCTGTCCCTCCCCCGGACTTCTCCACCTGTCCCCTTGTACTTCTTTCCGACTGGGCTGTTGGCCACTTTGCAACTGGTTTTCCGGCATTTGGTCTGTCTTTTTTGTTTTCTTGTGCGCTTTCCTGTGGCGGGTTGAATGGTTTTGCCGTGTTTCGTTTCTTCAGCCTGTCGTGCTCACCTTTGCTATTTCCCGTTCTTTGAGGGTCTTTTTTTGGATACTCAGCTTTCCGTGGTTTCCTTTGGTTTTTTTTCTTCCCTCGTTGGGGCAGTGTTCCCCGCGATGGACCCCCCCGTTCCCCATTTTCAAACCTCCTTCTTTGCTGTAGGATTGGTACCTTTGCCCCCCCCAATTCAACCCCCCCCCCTCCCCCCCCTTTGCCTGTTTTTCTGTTTCGTCTTGGAAAAAGGCAGCGCTGATTCTTCTTTCGCTTTTTCTGTGCCTCTTTCCCTGTTTGACAAACATGGTTTCTTTCCGACCCCCTTTTTTGGACCGATTTTTTGCATGGCACTGCTCCCTTCGACCACCACCCCCCCCTTCATGCCTTGCAGTCTGTGACCTCCAGATTTTTTTCCCACGGTCGTCCATGCTTCTTTTTTTTATTATGTTTCCATCCTCCCATGGTGCTGCCATTTATGAGATCCTTTGACCGTGCTGTTGTGTCTGAAATTTGCCTTCTTTTTTTACCCACCCCGCATCCCCCCCCTCCTTTTTTGGCTCCCGGGTCGTGTTTAGACACTTTTCTCTTTGGTTCTGCCCCCCACCGCTGATATCCCTAACCCCTTTTTCGGTCCTACAATCGGTTTCTACCCCCTGTGATGCTTCCCCTTAAACCCCTTGTCCATCCTTCTTTTTGTCCATCGGCGCGTTTCTGGCCATGTCTTAACCCTTCTCCTCCTTTTTTTTACTCGTCAGGAAAGGCTGCCTGCCTTTCTCATTTGGATTTTTAGGGTATATAACGGTTCCCCCCCGAATTTCTCTTTTTTCCAGTGGTTTGCAGTCTTTTTCCCGGTTGTACACTTTCTCTTTTGCCGCCGGTATGGTTTAATCAAAACACCCACTTTCATTTTTACCGTAATGTCCCCACGCCGATCCCTTTCTGGCGTTTGAACCGGTTTTTTTTTTGATTCCGCCGGAGTTTTTTTTCCTGTTACAGATCTCTTACTTGTCTAGTTTTTTTTTTTATTTTGCTTGTAGACCCCTTCCTCTTTTCGTCCCCCCCCATTCCCCCCCCCAAAGTAATTTGACCGCCCGCCTTTTTAGTTTTTCTCCTTTCCCCAAAGGGGCGTTAGTTCGTATTCCTCTCCGTTTGCTGAACTTTTTTCAATTTTCTTTGCTTCCTCCCCCTTTTCCCTTCTCCCCCAGTGCCACAAGAACGAGCCGCCTCTTCTCTTTTTCTCCCCAATTCCCGACGATTGTTGTTGGTGTTTTTTAGGTCTTCTCTAGGCCCCTTTACCTTTGTGCGGGGGGGGTAGGCCCCAGACCGCCCCCCCCCCCCCCCCACACAAAGGACTCCTTTTTTTTGAATCCTTTTGGATTGGTTTTTTTTGTGGGTACGGGGGTGTTGTTTTTGGTGGGTGTTTTGGGGTCGGTGGGTGGTTGTTTTTTTTTTTCTTGTGGGCTGTGAGTTTTTTGGTGGTCTGTTGGGTTTTGGTTTTTTTTTTTTTTGTTTTGTTTTCTTGGTGTTTTTTTTCTTTTTCTTTGCTTTGGCGTTGTTCTTTTTTTTTTTTTTTGTTTTTTTTTTTTTTTTTTTTTTTTTTTTTGGGTGTTTTTTTTTCTTTTTTTTTTTTTTTTTTTTTTTTTTTTTTTTTTTTTTTTTTTTCTTTTTTTCTTTTTTTTTTTTTTTTTTTTTTTTTTTTTTTTTTTTTTTTTTTGTTTTTTGTTTTTTTTTTTTTTTTTTTTTTTGAGCGAAACCGTTCTTGCTCCCAAGAATCAAGTTCTTCCTCCCTTTGAACGTTTTGATTCGCTTTCCCTTTTCCCCCCCCCGCTCAATTTCAGGAGTTTCCCGGGTCCCCCTACAGACCAGGTCCCGCCGAAGGCATACCCCGATCTATTTTTCCCGTCGTTCTTGCTCATCGTCTTTCTTCTTTCCCGAAACACTAAGAGTCGCTGGCCGCCACATTCCCCTTGCGACCCCCCAAGGGCAGGTGAAGTTTTTACATTGTTTTCGGTTCGTTTTTTTCCGGATTTTTTACCATACGGATATCGCGTCTCTTCCCCTTTTGCTCGATAGACTTTTTTTTGGCGGGCAACTTTGGGGTGTGTTTCTCCCACCACTTAAAGCTTTCTGCCGGGTCTGTCCATCCCCTTTTCCGAACCCCTGTCATGTTTCTTTTTCGCCTCCAATTTCCTGGGTCCTTTAGTCTTTCCACCACGACTTTTACCTTCGCGACCCACCCCTCTCCCCCTTCCTTCACCTTTCGCAAAGATTTTCTCCGGCCCATTGTGTAATGCGAGCTTGCCCGTTTCCTGCCTTACGTTGCCTTTTCAAGGGCCCTGCCCCCCTATGTTTTTTCGTGGGCGCCCTGAAATCGGCTGTTTTGAATTTTCCTTTCACGTCCCTTGGTTGGCCCCAAGGTTTCGCCCCACACTTTATAGAAGTCATTTTTTTTTTGCACCGCGTTGGAACTCGAACGACCCTTTCTTTGGCTTTCGTATTTTTTTCCACCTAGCTAGGGGGAGCGAACCACGTTAATTTCTTTTCTTCTTCCAGAAATTTCCCCCCCCTATCTCATTCCCTTACGTTGTTTTGAGACTGAGATGACTTTCTGGTTGAAGCCGAGCCCGGCCCCGATGTTGTTTGAGAGGTTCGCCACCGCCTGGTATTCCTTTTTTGTGCGTTACCCGGACCTGGCCCCCCTCTCCTTTTAGGCCCCGATCATCCTCTCTTCCTTTTCACACGTTTTCTCATTTTTTTTTCGACCCTTGTGTGTCATTTTCCACGCTTTCCCACCTGCTGTCCCCCCTGACTTAATTTTAATGCCTGGCGGTCCCTCTTCTTTTCCCATCCCTGGACACTTTTTTTTGGGTTTTCCTTTGCCTCTGCACGTTTTGATCTGTTCCTTGCAAGCAGTGTGGGTCGCGCAGCGATAGTCTCAGGCGGGTTCTATAGTTTTTTGCATGCTCCCCTCGAGGTCCCACCTTTCCTTTTTGATCCAGGTCGGTCTTTTATTCAGCCGTCGACCGAGAACGGGTTACTTTTTTGGTGTGTGCTTTTTTGGCCCCTACCCCCCAACGTGCTTCCTGGGGCCAAGGGACTGGTTTGCTTCTGAGGCACCTCCTCTTCCTTTGCTCTCCCTCTTTTGTGCGAGTTAGTTTTCACCTTGCAGCCTCTGGCCCCCCGAGACATTTGCCATCCCCTTTCGCTTTCATTTTTTATCGGAGTAGTTTGCCACCGACGACCGGTTCACCCCCCATGTGGCTTGATTTCCGCTTCCCCCTACCGCTCCACTAGATCCTCCGTTTTCCGCTAAATTATCTTTTCGCTGGTGGTTTTGGTTGATGGTCCCCCTTGCGTCTTCTTTTGGCCGGTTCAAGCGAACCCGTCTTTTCTGGTCATGCCGGGCTTTTTGATCCCCTTTGCCCCCCAGCGTTCTTTCTTTTCTGGAAGAACTTTGGGAGTCGTGTTGATGCCCAAAGTGGTTAATTGGGTTGTCCTTTTTGCAATTGCCGTCCGAGTTTTCTTTTCCCCTCGTCCCTTGTCTGGGCCGTACAGCCCCCCCCCTGTGATTTTGTCGATCTCCCCCCCCCCCCCTGGTTTTCCCCAGTTTAACCCTCCAATGTGTCCCATCTTCGTCCACTCTTGCAACCCCCCTCGCGGCGTCGAATTTCTCGTGGCGTCCTGTAAGCTTCGGCCCAGGTGGTTTTCTTCTTCTGTCTGGCTTGACTTTTGACGTCGACTTTTTCCCCCCCTCTGTTGAAAAAGACCTCTGGTTCGTGACCCCATATAACCCCCCCTTGACCCACACACACTGGTTTTTCTGGCCCATCCCCCTCTTCAGGTTTTCAACAATTGGTTCCTATCGTGTCTTTTTTCTTTTGGTTCTATAGCCCACACCTCACAGACGGCCTTCTGTCGAGGGTGCGAGGTTACTTCACCTGCTAATTTTTTTTGTTGTTCTGTCCCGTTCTTTTTAAATTCTGCTACATGAACGCCCAAAATCCTCTTTTGAAGTCCCCCTGTCCTCCCTGCTTGTCAGGGCAACCGGTTTCTTTTTGGTTCTGCCCCAATTTCTTCCTGGTTGCTATACATAACTTTTTTAAAAGACTTGCAACCTCCTTCACCTGGATTTCCTTCCCCTGGCGTTTTAAGAGAGGCATGTCCCTCTGTTTCATTCTAATCCGGTAAGGAGTCGACCCCCCCCCCCACATTATTTAGCTTTCCCCTTTTTCATCGGGTTTCGGTGCATTGACAGCCGTAAGCTTCCCCCCCCCATCACGAGGTCCTCAGTTTTGTGCCGTTGCGGTACATTTCTCAGCATTTTTCAGAAAAAACCTCTTTTCGTGTTTTCCTGCCTCCACGGTTGTCCCTTTCTCTATAGCATGGCCCTTTGCCCAATTAGCCTGTGGCCCAGTTCCTCCTCACTTTTTGCCCCACCGGGTTTACTTGTTATCTTCTGGGGGGTTAGGCCCGGCCCGAAATGGTTCCACTCCCTCATGACTCTTCTCTTTTTTCCCTTTCCTATTGGCTTCGCTGCCACCTACCTTGCAAACTGGCGCCCTCGGTTTTCATTGCGCCTTGTGCTTTCCTTAGTTTTTTTGTGTTGTTTTCCCCGAATTTCCCCTTTTAGCCTTGCTGGGTTTGTTTCCCCGAAGGGGGAATCCCCCCCTTTTTTCAGCGTTAAAGGTTTTTCCGAAATCCCTCTTTTTTCGCGCCTCTTCTCCAGCGCAATCGCACGTACCTTTCCAGTTCCCTTCGGGTTCTCGCCACAAGATTCCCCTTGCCTGGAAACATTGTTGATGTTTCTTGTTTTCCCTGCAACCATTGAAACTTAAGACGGCAGTCTTTTTGACCCTTTTTCTCTTGGCCCTTTCCCACTCCGATCAGAGAGTGCGCGGCTTTTCAATCCCCCCCATTGGCCGACCTGGTGCTTCTAGTTTTTTGTAAACCAAGGTTCCAACTTGATCCTGATGGTCTACCAAGTGCTTTTCGACAGTTTTTTTGTGAAGACGGGGGCCACCTTCCCCCTTCCCCCCCCAAACCCACCCCAATGAAGATTGCAGTTTCCAGAAACGCTCCGTCCGTTTTTTTTTTTGTCTCTAAAAGGTTATCCCCGGGGTGGTCTTGTCCCCCCCCGCCCTTCTGTCTTCGTTTCCACATTCCCCGGCTTTTTTTTGTTTCCAGTCATTAGTGTTTCCCCCCTGCCCCGCAACCAAGGAAAAACACAGGCACTCGGTTCCCCACATCTCCCCCCTTCTTTGGGCACCAATGGCGGGAATTTGCCATGACCTGTTTTCCCGACTTGTTTTTTTTCCCCCTCTCGTACCCCCCCAACCCCCCAGTTTCTTTTGGATACATTCCGCGCGGTCTATGCTTTGTAATTCCTACACGTCAACCGTCCCTCCGTCGAGACGCCATTGGTTTGGTCCGGTTGTCAAATTCTCTGGTCGACTTGAATTCACCGATGGTTTTACGTATGTGCCGGCGCGGGACTTTTTTTTTCTGAAGAACGGTTTTTTTCCCAGACTCCGACTATGGACTTTTCCCTTAACCCTTTTTAAAGGACGACCTGTGTTTTGTTTACAACCACTTCCTCCAGCCCCCTATTTTTTACCGGCTTTTACCCCCCCCATCGTTTAGGAGGGGTTCAATTGGATTTTCCTCCATCTCCCCAGCCCCCGGCCCTTTTTCATGGACCATGCCCTCTGGGCGCTTGCTATGTTCGACAGACCCTTAAGTTGGAGGTTTCATTTTTTTTTTGACTAGTGACTTTTCCCCCATCGTCGACACCCTCTTTCCGTCGGGTTCCGATACACGTTGCCCACCTTTTTAGAGGTTTCTCCCTCTGATTGTCACCATTTTTCCCCCACCTTCTGGGTCCGTTCCCTTTGCTGATGTACGTGCCCGGCCCCCCCTTTCTCCCTTTTTCCAATCGAAAATCCCCGCTGTTCAAGGCCGTACACAACCCTATTTTCTGGTCCGTGTTGTGGACTGTCTGCGAAGCGGTCAATTTTCCTGTCAGAAGGGACAAGGCTTCATTTGCCCCCAATTTTCCCTTCCTTTTTTCTTCCCTTCATTTCTATCTCTTCTTTTTATAATAAGTTTCTGTTTTTTGAGTCTTTCCCGACCTTGGTTGAACCGCGCCTCTTTTTTTTTTAGGTTCCTTTTCTTTTTCTTTTCTATTTTTCACCTGGTGGGGCTGGGAGCGAGGACAAAACGCCATACTGCTTTTGGTTTCCCCCCCCCCCCTTCTGATTGGCAACGTGTTTTTTCCAGCGTCTTCATTTGGCCGTGGACAGGCCCGTGACCTTCTCCGGCCCCTCATTTGTAGGTTCCATTGAGCCGTCCACCCCCCTCCTTTGGCTTTGAGTCCCCACTTTTTTGCCACGGTCCCCTCCGATTTTTTGTCATGACCCGTCTTTCTTCGATTAGGCGATCTTCACCTTAAGGGTCGTTCTTTTCCCTGTTCGTTGCTGTCCCAGGTTTTAGGTTCAGGCTGTTTTGACCGCCTCCCCTAGATGAAATCGTACGCCGTCCCACCTTTCTTTATGCTTGTTTTTTTTATTGTTTTTGGGTCCTCCGGCGTTTTCACGCGTACCACCCCTCCCCTTGACGTCCGTTAAGGAATCCCCCGATCTTTCCTACCCTTTTTTCCGTTGCTGGGCGTTTTAACACACAATCGGACCGCCCTCCCCCCCTGTCTACCCATCCTGAATGTCCTTCTGTCGTCAGTGGAATTTTTTGCCCGACCAAAAAGTTCTCGCGTTGTTGCTTTTGGCCTCCCCCTTCCTTTTCGTGATCCGTGATGTTTTGTTTTGGCAGGTTAAATTTTCGCCGCGATTTTTTGTTTTCCTCTTTTTTTGCAACTCAGGAGTAGAGTTTGCACTCTTCTCCCTGATTTCCCCGCCATTTTTGGAGATTGTGGCACAGATTGTGGGTCCTGTCTTTGCCTTTTTTTTTCTCGTACCCTGAGTCCTCCCCCCTCCCCAGGGGGCCCCCCTTTTTACCCTTACATGTCCTGCCTGGGCTTTGGGGTTTTTTTGACAACTGGCCTACACTTTTTGATCCTCCGTCTTCGTTTCTTTTTCCGAGTCCCCCTCCAGGGCATTTTTCGTGTCCGTGTTTCTTTTTGCTGCAGGGAATTTTTCTTCTTTTTTGATCATGCTTTTAGGTTTTGCTGATGGACTGCTTCATCTCGCTTTCTGGCTTTTTTTGGTGACCTTTCGGAGGGCCCTTTCTTTTCCACCCTTTCCCCCGCTTCAAGCCAGATCTTTTTCTTCGGATTTTAAATTTTTTTTGTTTCCCCAACATACCCATCCACCCTTCTTGATGTCCGTTAGTCTACCCCCGTCCGCGTCTGTTCTCTCCTTACTTTTTCATCTTGCGCTGGTTCTGGTCGCGGACAAACTGAGTTGCTTCCCTCCCCCTTTTCGCTGCCCCCCCTTTTTGGACTGCCCGTTCCTTTTCAACCCCCCAAGCCATTTGTGCTATGTTCACAGTCTGTTGGCCACCCCTCCCCCCGCTGTCGGGATGTGATGTTCCCCCCCCTCCCCAACCCGCGGTTCTCTTTTTTGTTATGTGGCATCCTCAGTCCATTTAGTGCCCTGAAGTTGTTACGGCTCTTCCATGTCACGTGGGCGGTTTGAGGGTTGGGCCTTAACCAGCGTTGAATCCCCCCCTCCCTCCGTTTTTCCTCCTTTTGATGAGGAGGGTAAAATTAAAGGGCTATTGTGTTCTGGCCGTCCGTCTCGATCCCCAGGAGGTCTTTCAGCCTTCTTTTTCCTACCTCTCGATCCCCTTTTTTTCCCCCCCCAAACCCTCCCCCCCCCCCTCGTGACTCTTGATTTGCCTTGCCTTCTGGATTTTTTCAGTGCCCCCCCGTAATCCCCCCCTCCGTTGCCTTTTTTCAGGTGTGGGACCGGGGGTCTTTAGTTCCGCTTAGGTTGGTCCTTGGTTCGATCAGGTTTTCCTTGAAGCGCATATTTGAATTCCTTTTGTTGCCCAGCCGTCCCTTTGTTCAACCCACGGCTGCCGCACAAGATCTGTGCAGCCACAAAAAGCTTGTATTTTTAGATCCGTATTTCCCCCCCCTGCCGCTTCTTTTTTTTCCCTTTGCCGGCGTGTTCCCCACTGAAGGTGTCATTTTTGCCAGTCTTTACTTATTGCTTCGGGTTTCTCATTTGTCGGACACTACGCTCCTTAGCCCAACTTTTTTTCCCCCACTTCCCCGACCGGGGGCGAAGCAACCTCAGTTTCGATGTCGACCCCCCCCACTCGGTCTTTTTCTTTTTTGCCGAGTAGTTGCCTGAAGGTCAGCCGATCCTTTTTATGTCTGGTTCCGTGCGGCCCGACCCCCACCCCCGAGACCACTTTCCCCCCCCCCCTTACGCTCTCTTTTCCGACAATTCCCTGGGGTCCTGTTTTTCTCTCCCGTCTTTGCTGGAGATACGGCAATTTCCCTTCTTTTTAGGTCCCTCCCCTTTACGTCCTTTTCCTTTTTTTCTCTATTTCCGTTTCTCTTCCCCAGTCGTCCTTTCCAACGTCCCCAAGTTCTTCCTAGACGCGTCCCCTCGATAACCCTCCCGGCACTTTCCCTGCTTCCCTCCTCTTTTTCCGGAAATTGTTTGTTTTGCCCTTGCCATGCTCTGCAGGAACCGAGACCCCTCCTAAGCCCCCTGCTCCGCCGGTTCATCCCCTTTTTGCTTTTTTCGCGCTTCCCCCCAGCAAACTTTTCCCGTTCTGTTTTCTGTCCTCCCGACACAGGAGATCTGCATGCTGTTCCTCTGAAATGCTTCCGTTTTTTTTCGCTGCTTAGGCTTTACTGCCGTGGATTCTAGTAAGAGCACTGTGTTTTTTTTGATTTAGATAGATTTTTTTTTTCGGGGACCCCCCCTTTTTTTGTTTTTAGACCCCCGGTTTTTTTCTTCCCCCACATTCCCTCCGGTACGAGGTGCCGGAAATTCACTTTGCCTTTCTTACGTTTGCCTCGACGGCAAGTTGACCTAGTTCTTTCCCCCCCCATCTGGACTCCGTTTTCCTCTCCCTTCCCTCCTCCTTCTTGCCACGAGAGCTTTAGCGTGCTGACAGCTTGAAGGAAATCAGGCCCCTAGTTCCTTTTGCCTGGTGACCTAAGTCCCCCCCTCTGTTTCGTTTTCCCCCACCCACATTTCAAATAGTAGGACACCTTTTTTCTCGCCTTTTCCAGTGCGACCAAAGGTCTGAACCTATCCTTTTTTTTGTGATCCGCCCATTGCTGTTTGCATCTCTGCTGCATCCAAAGCGGGTCCCTTTTTTCTTCTTCCACCCATAGTATTTCAGGCTTTTCAGATAACCCCACCAGCTTTCATTCTTCTTGTCCCCTGGAAAGGCGAATTATATACTATTTTAATACTCCCAAGTTGTTTGTTTTTTTAAGAGATGATAGAATATGTTTAGTCCCGACCTTTTTTTTCCCCGTCCCCCCCCCACACCCCCCCCCCCTGTGCTTGTGTATTTTTAGTTGTTTCCGTTTAGATTTATCAGTGATTTTTGTACTACTTCTACTCGGTTTTTAGTCCATTTTCTCGCTGACTGTAGATAGTCTGCCCCCCGGCCGCTAAGGTTGATATGTTGAGCGAACCTTAGTTTGTCCCGGACTGTGATTTCTCGGTTTTGTGTTGGTGGGGCGGACCCCACAACCCCCCTCGTTTTCCCCCCCCCCAAGACTCTTTTATTAGTCAGCCTCGGTGCGCGGGCTTTCAAATCTCACTTCAAGCCTTCTTGCCCCTGCCCCTCCTGTTTTTTCCTTTCTCTCTGTCCCGAGGTTGTGCCTCCTGGGCTATGTTTTTCGCTCACCCCCCCGGCCGGAGTTTGGGATCTCCTGCTTCTGTCTGGGAGTTTTCCCTATGGCCTTTGCTTTGCTTCATTTTGTATCCCCAGCCCGTTCCCCCCTTCCGTGTGGGGGGTGCTTTTCCACGCTCGATTTCAAGGGCCTAGTCCTTGGAGAGTCTAAAGACCCATTGTTCCGCAAGATTGATCCTTTAACCCTGATCCTCATTTCTGCTTAATATTACGGTCCAGTTAACCTGTTTTCCTGGGCTTCGGACTTCTCCCCAGCTTATTTCGTGCGGTCAACCGCCCTACTCTACCCATGTGGTGGGTTTTTTTTCTTTTTCGTGCCGTGAAGCCCCGGATTTTGCCTCGCTGCTCCCCGTTGCCGGGGGGTTTTCGGGGCGCGACATAGATTTTTTCTCTGTTTTTTTGTTTCCCCTTCTTTTGTTGATTCGGCAGAAGGGTACGTGTGTTTTGGGTTTTTCTCCCCCCCTGGTTTCTTCCCTGGCCGGCAGCCCGTTTTTCTGGATTGATTAGCAGAGGTTCTTTCTTTGATTGTCCTCCACTTGGTACCAATTGGTTTGTTTTTCTCTGTGCTGGTGGGACCAATGGGTTGGCCCTCCAGCGCTCTTGGTTTCTAGGTCGTCCACGTCTGGCACGAAGACAAAACCAACGGTTTCCATATTTTCCCCCCCCCCCGAACAAAAACTGTCGCCGGAAAAGACCCTAGGTTCACTTGTGGCAACCCTCGAGCTGGGCCTTTTCTCTGTGGCTCTCTTTTTTACCTCCATTTTTTAGACATCCCCAGTGGTATCTCTTAAGGATGCTTGTCAATCCCAGTCACCTATTTTCTCTTCCCCCTCGGAAAACTTTGTTAAAGTCTTAGGACTCCGCCCCCTTCCCCTTTTTGGCCTCCTCGATGTGGGTGAAGTGGGACGGTTTCGAGTTGCCCCGGGTCGGTGACATCGTTAAAATCATCCCTTTTTTATCCTACTGTTTACTGAGGACTCCCCCCCCCTTGCCCACTGCTCCTGTCTTCAGAATGGGAATCCGCCTCCAAGCCTGCACTCCGTTTTCCTAATCTCGGATCTTTCACTTTGGAAGGTCTTTGGTTTCCCCAATATTTTCGTAACTATTTTTTGACCGTTGTAACCTCCAGTCAGCCCCCCTCTGCATCCCTCTTCCGTCGTCCTGAGGATCAGAGATACCCCTCCTGGGCCCCCCACTCCGTTAGGGTCTTTATGGTTCCCCTCCGGGCCCCGCGAGGGTAGGCTTTCGAGTCGTGTTTCCTTTTTCCCCCCCACCCCCACTGGTGTCTTCCACTTAAAACATGCCGGGAGTTTGGACTTTTTTGTCTCACCCGTCGTTTTGTCCGGAATATCAGCACTCTTCTAGGAACCCTCCCTTGAGGGGGATCCCTTGCCCTTTCCCGGTCCCTATAGGGGGCAAAACCCAAAGCACCAAACCCAGTTAAGGGCCCATGTTTCTTCCCCTCCCTCTTTTTTTTTTTTTCCTTTCCCCACTGGGGATGTGGCGTTCTGGTGCTTTCTTCTCCATGGTTCCCCCGCTCGTCGGTCCCTGACGGAGAGTATCTGTCTCCCAGCTAGTTTTATTGGCCAACTTTACTAACCGTGAGTCGTTTTTTGGGGCCCCACCACCCTCCCGACGGGAGGTGGTGGCGGCCATTAGCCTTGCTTTTTGTTTCGGATGTGGCCGTCCACGCTCACCTTTTATTTCGTTTCCCCCTTTTTTTTTTTCGGATAATTCCAGAAACCCCAAGGAGTCCACCCCTTTCCCCCCTCGACCCGCTTTTTTTTTTCTTTTACCTTTTGCGACCCCTTGATCACTTCCTAACGTTAGGGGTTGATGGTTCTTTTTTTTGAACTCACCCCTTTTAACGACCCCCCCCCTGCGGGATAGGATTTTGCCTTGTATCTGGGTGGAAAATGTGAGCTTGCCTTCTGCGTTCTCAGTCCCTTCCCCCCCATTGACTTTCGCTAGACCCTTATGTCAAGTTTGTCTTTCACAATGTATTTTCACAAACCCATCTTGCCACCTGCTTCCCCCAGGCAACAGACCTGCCCCCCCCCCCCCCCCCCCCCCTTTCCTCCCTGGCCAGCCAAGAAACTGAGACTTTATCTCCGCCCCCTGCTGGATTCCAAGGGTTTTCCGTGGCCACACGACCAACACACCCTTCCCTTTCCTTTCCGGTCACGGGACATGTGTTTTGGCTTTGGCTGTCCTTATTCCCCCTTTTTTCATTTGACAGTATTTGCCGGGAAAACCGGGCCCCCCCAAAGTCCCCCCCTGACACTTCCAAACTCCGTGTCATTCCTTTATGCCCCCGGCCGTCCCGACGCCCACTCGTCGCCCAACAGCCCTTTTGACCCTCGTTCGGTTTTTCGTTTTAGGCGTCTCCACGTCCGGCCGCCGAATCGACCACTTCTTTTTTTGGTCGTGGACCAATTTTTTCCCCATTTTGTTCCCCTTCACAAGCTTGGTCCCCTCTTTTTTTTTTTCCCCCTTGCCTCCTGTTTGATGGTTTTTGCTCTTTTTCCCTGGGCCAAGCTGAAAAAACACTGTCGCAATTTCGTGGATTCCTTCCCCGGTTGTCGGTCCTCCGGTTTTCCGCTCGTTTTTGGACAGAAAAAACTCGCAAGCTTCTTTCCCCGGTTTTTTTTCCTTTCAAACTTCCTTTCCCTTGCAGGAAACTCTTTTCCAGACAGTGTGGATGTCTTTGGCCCTTTTCCCCCCCCCCCCCCCCCCTTGTAACTTAACTTCGACAGTTTCTCCCGTTTCCAATTTTTTCATGTTTTGGAGGTGAGTCGATTTGGCAACGTCCATCTGTCGCCCCAATTTTATAAAGGCTTCCCGGTTTGGGACTTCACCTACAATAGAGTTAGGACTTAAGTCTTTTTAACACCGACCGTTTGCCGTTGGAGTACCACCCGTTCCCTTTAACTGTGTTTTCCCCCCCCGTGATTCATTCACTCAGCACTACAGTCAGTTCAACTACGAATGTGGACACACCCCCGTGTCATCCCTTTTCTGTAGCCTTTTTTTCCTCCCCCCCCCCGCGCCTTTTTTTCCTGTCACACCTTTTTTCTTCAGCCCCCCCTTGACTCCTCGCTTCCACCTTGCGGCCTCCTTCTTGACCATACCTATCTCTCTATTTTCCTTCACTAATAATGGTGTTGTTCCTCTGGATATAATTTTTCCATTCCGGTTCAAGTCCGGAGTGCGCTCGTATCCCTTTTCTTTTTTTTTTGATCTTGTCCCCTTGGGGGCTGCGTAGAACACCCTGCACCTTACCTTTGTTCAGTCTCTTTATTGATTTTTTTCTCTTTCACGTGAATGGTTTTCCGTTTTTGGCGGGGCCTGACCCCCTTTTTTCCGTTTGCCCAGTATGGTAGTTGTACTGCAGACTCCCCTCCCCCACCGCGCGCTTCACTTCGGCCCTTCAGGTTCTTATTGGGTGGCCCTCCCCCCGATGCGCCCGGTGAGTGATGAGATACAAAGAGTTGTTAGCTTTTTCACTGTCGCCTCGGTTCCCCCGGGCGTGTCTTGTGACCCTCCATTCCTGTTCCCCGCCTTTCGATCGTCCATAGTGTGAAGAAAGTTGCTTCCAGTGTTTTTTTAAAGCTTGAGAACCCCGGTTTTTTATCCACACCCCCCATGACACCGGGGCCGCCCGGTTCCCGTGAATCAGTAAGCTTGCCTTTGTGGGTCCAGTGTCCCCCCCGTCCCTAGGCTCCTCCCCCCGTATTTTCCCCCCACGCTCTGTTTTTCCTCCAGCGCCGAGCCGAATTGCCAACCCCGATTCGGTGAGAGGGCGGACGTACATCAGAGACGCCCTTCTTGCCATTGTCTCCCCCTCCCCGTGTTTTTTTCCGGTTGGTCTCGTTGTCCCTCCTTTTTTAATGTGCACGCGGGCTACTCTTTGGCCAGTAAATTTGCTCTGTCCGAGGGGCATGATGGTGTTTTTTTTTTTTTTTGTTTTTTGCATGTTCCCCCCGATGGACTCCCCTGCCCCTTTCTGCCCCGTGGGCCCTGACCGGGAACTGACGCCCGGGTTTTTTGTCCCCCCCACGGGCCACCTTTTCATCCCCTTACCTTTTGTCCTCGTTGCAGGTTCTTTTCGTTTGTCCTCCTTTCTTTTTTTTTGGACGTGGTTGTTGTGAAGCCTGTATGATGGTGTTCCTCCCTCCTGTTCTGCCGTTGTTTTTTTTTTGTTTGAGCATTTTCTACTTTGTCGTCTTTTCTTTTTTTTTTTTGGCTTGACTTCTTTGTTGGCTGGCCTTTTCCCTCTCCCCCCCCCCCAGTGCACCCTAGCCAAAATTCGTGATTCTGTTGGTCTGTAGTGAATTTTGTTTTGACCCCCACATAACCTCACCTCATTCTTTTCTTTTTTCCCATCTTTTTTTCTCTGTTAAAAACGTTTCCTCTTTCTTTTTTCGTCGGGGACCCCTCTCTTGCGCGGGACTTACACATGTCCAACATCGTATTTTCGACCCCTGGACGCCTTTTGACTTGGTCTTCCCCTTCGTGCCACAACCCCCCCCCCACCCATGGCCCTCCTGGTGGTCAGGTGACTTCCAGTTATGGTCCCCAGTTCTCCCCACCCTTCAACTCCCTTCGGGTTCGTATTTGCCTTTTTCAGCCCATTGCTGCAGATGTAAGAGTACGACCTGCGGAGTTAGTTTTTTTTTTGTGGTCCCATCTGTCTTTGCCGGTGGCCCCCACATTCGATCCCCCTCTCCCTTGGATCGGGGGTGAGGGTGTTTTCGTCTTCCAACTGAAATTTTCATTGGGCTGTCCCCCCCTTTTTTTTGTTTTTTTTTTTCTCTATATTCGGCTTCCCCCTTCCAGCGGGTCGGAAAATTTTCAGATCTTTGCCCCACTGGGTTGCCGTTCTTTGACATCTGTGCCTTTCGGGTCCCCTTTTGGTCAGCCCCAGAATCATACCGATGGGGCCGTTGGATTTTTCCTGCTTTCGTTTCCTTGCGTTGCTCTTTTCATTTGGCTCTCCTAACCTTTTTTATATTGTGCACTGTCGTTTGCAGGGGGCCGGTGAAACTTCTCTGCCTCCCAAATCTTGTCTTGAGCAACCCCCACCCAAACCCCGCCGGCACTGTATTTTCTTCTTGCTTATGGCTTTGCGTGCCCGGTCGGCCAGTGTCTTTTTGTTCGTTTTTTCCTGATCGCCCGGTCTCTTTTTTTTAATGGTCAGTAAATCCATCCTAACCCCAATGTCAACGCATCTCATGCCTACCATGTTTTTTTACCCTTGTGTCCCGCTTTCCTTCCCCCATTGTGGAGGTATCTTGAACCCCCAGTGATGATCTTGTTTTGCCCTTTACACCCCGCTTTCTATCCTTTGCGTTGTGCCCCCTTCTCAAAGTTGAACAAGATTACCATCCTCTGCCCCTTTTTTTTTTCTCCCCCCATTCCCCAGTTTACCGAATTGTGGTCGTTGGTCCTCCTTTTTGTTTTGTCGATCGTAATCCCACTTGGGGGAGACCTCTGGTCTGTCCACGGTTTCTTCCTTCTCCCTTTTCGCTTTTTTTCTTCTCCCGTCGGCATCCAAGGGTCTACCAGTTTTCATCCCTGATTTTCCCCTGCGACCAATACGTTGAAATTCATTTGCTTGTCTCTTTTTTTTTCGGTGTTACTGACCTTTTTTCAATCTCTGTCCCGGCATCCCCCCACCCCTGTCTATTTCTTTCTCGTTTCCTTTCTTGGAAATTCCATGGGGGGGCCCTTTTAGATCCGCCAAAACCTTTTTCCGCTTCTTCTTTTGTCCTCGCCATATTGGTGCTTTGGCAATGATTTTGACTCCCTTTTTGGCTCGTGGCGAGCGGGATTGAAGGGGTTGACTGAGTTCTTTCTCTCCTTGATCTCACTTTCGGGTCTCCTCTCCCGCCGCTTTTGTTCCCTTTTTTCGAGATCGGTTTTTTCCACCACAGTTCCAGTCCGGGTCGCGGGTCCTTTCTTTGACACTTCGACTGAATCACTTTTTCCATCGAGGACTACGACGACTGGCATAACTTGACCTCCATCTCCACCTCGCTCGGCGGCACTCCTGCCTCTTTTTTCGGATGTCTTCCCTTCACTGGTCCGGGTCCCCCCCCCAAACTTTCCCGTTTGACGACTGTCCATACGGCTGACTGTTTTTTTGACTCCACACAATATTTTATTTCTTTGTGACAACTGTTCTGTCCCGTAAATAACCCAAGGTAGCCCCCCAACCATATAGGGACTTGATTTGTTGGTCCTTACTATTGCTCCTATCGATTGGTACACCTCTGGCGTCTCGTCCCCCTTTAAGGTCGTACGAATACATGGCCGGAGGGGTATTCCGGAAATTCT
>Ga0179591_1370812_pt1 | contig 19222 bp, 15 predicted proteins | sample CZOMad2_1_08_16f_FD_182891 | JGI IMG/M metagenome (GOLD analysis project Ga0179591, IMG submission 182891) | Vadose zone soil fungal communities from Angelo Coast Range Reserve, California, USA - CZOMad2_1_08_16fungal (PacBio error correction) | ecosystem: Environmental > Terrestrial > Soil >... | reverse complement strand
TTGATCGGTCATCATCTGCCGCAAGGCTCATCCCCGTTCTAACCTACTAGGCGTGCTTTCTTAAAGGTCGCTTTGACTGCAATAATGCTCGTATCAAGGGATTCCCTATTATTCGGAAGAGCAGGCTCCCTGGAACAGAGGGAGTCCTTGGCTGCTTTCGGAAATCGGACAGGCCTCCCTGACGGTCCCTTGTTGGGCTGATCACTTATAGAGAGAAACTACGTGAGTTTTTTGCGTGCTTAGAGCTTCTATATCAATCCCGATTCATTCCGAGTCGGGCGGAGTCTATCAGTGAAAGAGCGTATAATCCGATTGCCTGCTTAACTTACCTAGGTTCTTCCTCAATACTCCCCCTTCTCCCTGCACACCACTGCGCTTGTCTTGGATGGCGTGGATCCCGCCAGTTCACGGACGAGATCTCAGACCACGTGCTGTACCTGGGCTCTCCTTCTGGTCTGCTTCTTTCCTTCCTCTGGCCCGTCAACGTTCCTTAATGGCGACCCTCGGCGTTCACCCCTCGTCACACTCGGCCAACATGTCGGTGACGACGGAGCCAGCTATCTCACGTGCTTCCTTTCTTGTTCCCTAAAGTTCACTGATCGGCACCCGGCAACGGCTGCACATTCCGCTCCCCCCCATCCTGGTTTCCTCGTGAGGATTGTAGTCATGGAACCTTTCGGCACCCCCATTCATGTCGGGTTCCACAAGGATCTTCCCTATTCCGGTATGCTCCGCTTGGGTTAGGGTCTATAGGCGAGAGGGGCAGCTATAGAAGCTCCTCGCTTTGCGTCTCTTGTAACCTCAATGCTCGTCCGCCCTTCCTCACTTTATTCTTACCATTCTTGCTCTTGCCGGCAATAGAACCAGGTGGCCGCGGAAGAATAGGATTGTTGCCTTTTCATAATACAGTAGTAAGGGCACACTCCCTCTTTGCAACTCCTCTCTTTCCTCTGGGGCTCACCGCTTCATGAGATCCGTTTGTGAGCATCTGTCGTCGATGTTTTTTCCTTTTCTTTAACGTAATCGGTCGCGAAACACGAGCGCTTCCAAGGCGTCCCGTGAAGGGCTCTAATCACGCCCCCTAGACATAGGGTTTATTAAGCTCCCTCATTTTTCCTGGGAGCGCGACTGGCCGCTTCGTCGGAAAGGTGGTGTGCCCCACACCACTTTTCTCACCGATCCGAGGTCTACGGCTTTCACCTTTGTTTTATCGACATGCTGGGCACGAGTATATGCGCTTTTACTGTTTCCGCTTGCTGCCAGGAAGTACCGGCCCACCACCCAAGGGTCGGAAGATGACGTCAGTTCGCAACGGCCTGTTACTCGGCAGGCACAACTCTGACCCATCGTTTGGGTTGACATCTATCTTCGAAACGCTAACATTCCCGATTTAGCCGACGCCGCTTCCGGTAATAGGGGCCTTTCTTGATCGCCCTCTGCCTGCAATCGCCTTTTCAAACGCATCGAACACGTCCGTCGATGGAGGCCTGGACCGCACTTCCTAGCCCCCCAACATGTATTACCGACACCATAATGCACCCCCCGATATCGGTTTGCCGCCGCCTCGATGGGGCGATGGCCAACACCTGTACGAGAAGTCTGCGTGGTAACGTTCTTTCGTCTCTTGCTTTGATCGCATAAAGGCGACGCTTCGACTCTGGTCGGACTTTTCCAGCGTCTGCATAGGTCGTTGGAGGACCTTCGCGCGTATCGATAGGTGCTCCCGTCTCGGTGTTCCCTCTGAAGGAGGAGCACGCTATGTCCCCGTTCCAAGCTTGACCAGATCCCCTCTTTCGAGGTTCAGTGTAGTACCCTCTTGGTTCGCACTATTGATTTCGGGCCGTACAGGCGCGGCCGTACCCTTGTTCATCCCTTCAGAGGACTGTTCCGTCGAAAAGTCGAAGAGGTTTTCTGACAATCCGTTTTTTTCCTTGCCCTAAGAGTACCTTTAGGGCCAGATCTCCGCCCCGAGGCCGTCTCTTCTAGGCCACAGACGCAGCCCAGTCCAGTCCGACCAGCGACGTCGCGCCTCCCCTTGGGTGTACCTGCGAGAGTAAAAGTTGACTCCTTCTCCCTTCGTCGTGGTAAAGCACAGCTTTTCTCCGCGATTTCCCAATCCTTCCAACCCTTGTCACGCAAATTCTAAGTTCCCACCTACGTCCACTTTTATAGGTTTCGTCTTCCGGACATAACCACGGGCTTTTGTTGAGATGGTCTTTCATTTCAATTAGTTTCGCGCACACTACCCAATCTCCCTGCTACCCGCCCTTCTGCCGGGAGCGAGGCTGTCCCCGGCGTTCTCGCGCGACCGCAGATCTTTATCTAGTGCCGTGTTGACCCGATAGAGTTATACCAAGAGAACCCGGGCATCCTGCCCCTTCTCTTTCTCCGTTTCTTTGCGCCTTCTCGACTCCTAGCTTCTCAACAACGTCTTGGCGGCCGAGATGAAAGCTCTTGTAGATCGTTTTCGTTCCAGCCTGTGCATCTACCTATTGACTAGAGATGCGGAATTGTCATCGACCATCCCCCCCTTAGTTATCGCGCTCCCAGCGTGCGGTGTAATATATTTAATAATAATAAGGTGTTGAGGGTCTTCCCAAAAGACCTTGAGGAACTCTCCCCTTCCAAAAGTTTATTATCCATAGATCCTTAGGATGTGTTCCCCCTAGGCCGATCTGTACCAATTTGTAGACTCTCCCAGCGACAGAATTTTCGTTTGTCAATCGACGCATCACCTTTTGAAGGTAGTCTCACCCGCATCGAACTAATCAGTAGTCGGTGTCCCCCAGTTCTAAGCGTTCTGCCGTGTCCCTATTCGAGACGGCCGGGTAGCATTACCTTTTTAGATAAGTCTTGATTCCGCTTCTGAGCCTGACCCTCTCTCGCTCGCGCACTACTACTTGAGATAGGAGGATTGGTATATGTAGTTCGTCCGCCTCTGTCCCTAGTGACACGTCCCCCATCGGCCGAAAACATTATAGTGCTCGCGTTTTAAAGAAGATCCGTCAGTTGGGCTCCGGTTCGGAGACGGCCGGGCAGAAAAAGGGTTTTATTAGTTGAGAGTGCTTCTCAAGTATCCACTATGACGTAGGACCCGAGAAGAGGATCGCGTTCACTGCTACGTCTGCCCCCGCAACGATTCCGCTACCGCCTGGTGTTCGCCTTAGGTCGTGATAAAGTATAGCCGGCCGCGATGATCCTCCCCTAAACGGTCTTTTTATTGCCCTTCTGTTTGGACCCACGCTTTACGGTTGAAGACAAGTGCCCTGGAGTTCTCGCTTCACTATGGTGATCTTTTTGCCCCTCATCCCCTTCCCGTACTGTCCGAGTTTCGTCGCCCGTTTTTTCATGGCACAACGCGTTTGTCCGCAACCGCACCTCCTTGGCTTTTAAAGATTGCCAGCCTGCCGTTTCTCCCAGTCTTCAGATAGGTCCACCGCGATCCACCTGTAGCACCTTTTTCTTTGACGGGTCTCCCCAAGCGCAGAGGATCCTTTGCGCAAAGTGAGAACTCTCGAAGAGGATCGCCGCTCAGCGCGCCAACTTGACGCTCTCCACCCGCAGTCCCAGCCCAAAACCCGGTGCTAAAGAAGGAGGTGACCGGGTTGAATAGGTTGCTCCTCCCTCGTATAGCCCCCGGCGGCTCCTTCTCTTCGATGGTCATGGACGGTGTAGAGGTGGATAGTCCAGGTCAGAGTGTTAAGCTTAAGTTCAAGCTGATTTGTGACGAGAAGTTTATAGAGATTAAGTGGCGAAGATCTCCTATTAAGAGAGAGTTCACCCCCTAAGATCCTTCCCTCCTTTAGCTATTCCTCTCTGATAGCCCGACCGCAGCTGTAGGTATTGACCTAGAGGTCATGAGATGCGTTTCGTCTCAGCATATCAGAAACCCCCCCCCCTCGCGCGGTGTGGTTGCAGGAGCTTTCATTCCCTCCCCTGCGCGATGAGGTCGACCTCCCTTCCCTGCCAGCGCCCTGGAAATGCTCGGTCCGACTTGGTTGCAGCGCGTTTATAGATCAGTTGCGCCTTGGCGGCACTCCGCGCCCCCTCCCGCCGGTACATGCGCTCCCCGGACGATGTCAGACTTTTTATCATAGAAACGTCTTTAATTAGTGTGTTTCTCGCGAGCCAAGCCCGCGCCCTGCGATATCAGCCGACGATGTCTGTTAAGCTTCAACTTCTTCTTCTCTACACGGTCCCTGACCGGATCGCCACCTCTTCTTGGATCTGCAAGCCCGTCCAGGGGTTGATCTGGTTCCCAGGGATTGAGCCCTCCGAGCTTGACCTGGTCTGATGCTTGATCAAATGCGAGCCAAGCGCCCACGGTGTCTTGTGCCGCTCCCCGCCGATTTTAATCAAGTAGACTTGCTCGGCTTTTTGCCACAGCACCCCAGTCTTATTCATTCTCCCAGTCGACCAGCGATCGACCCGTTGACCGACCCCCCGAAGGATCGTCGTGTAAATCTTAGCCTCCTGGGTTGGAACCCAGTCTAATGTAACGCTGATGCCCCATGTGTGCTGAGAAATTACGACAGGATTGCCGCCCTGGAGCCCAACCCTGACTCGCATTGGAGTCGGCCCGTTCGCTTTTCCCCGATCCCTGAGAGTACTTACCCCGATATTTCTGACGGCGCGAGATCCATGCTGGATCCGTCGATCACTACATTGTGTGTATATGTGAATCGCTTTGAACGGGTTCCCACGAGAATGCGGTGACGCTCCCGTCTTACGTGAACGAGACAGCGGAGCGCCCAGGCGACACAGTTTGTCCTCTTTTCGATCGTCCTTCGTGACATCTGGTTGATCAACCATCAGCCGCGTGCATTGGTTGGCAGTGGGATGAGTAGCGAGCTTAGGAGAAACCAGGGTCGGAAATCCCATTGAAGCTCGAGTAGGCCAAATGCTTTTCGGTTCACCTGATTTCGACTGCACTTCCCTGATCGGCGGAAACGCGGAGGATCGAGACACTACTCGCGAGGGCACTTCGAGGTCTTCCACTTCGGTCCCGTTCGCAGGAGGGACGGTGCTCAGCGCGTCCACGCCGGCCGTGACGGTACGATCCCGCCAGGGCCTTTTGCAGTGTCCTAGGAGACTAGAACAGCCCCTTTGTGAAGTCGACCCTCTAGTGCGAGGCGATGACCGGATACAATAGGAGGCCCCCGCGTTTTTCGACCGTTTGCTTTTTCGTTCAGGATGACGGAGACTTACGTAACGAATAATCGCCGCTCAGGGGCCTCTCCTTAGGACAGCGGCAGCGAGCCCGGTTTTGACCGACGCGTCCACCGACCGACGCGGGGATTTGAGCCCGCCCCCTTCCTACTCGTTGAATCGTACTAGCGGTGCGCCGGCGATGTTTTACCGACGCTCTCTCCTCGGGATTGCCCTTCATAGAGTTCGCCCCTGACTCGCAGGGTATTCCCTCTACTCAGTTGTTTGATACAAGTCGGCAGGGTCTCCCCCCTTATGCCTTCGCAATCCGAGAGTTCAGCGCGTCGGTATATTCCGGCGCGAAGATCCCTTTCATAGTCGAGCTCCTGTGTGTGTAGACTTGACTTTGCGCACCGCGTCCGTTTGATTGGTGCAGAACGCCTCCTTCACGTCACACGTGCTCGCGGCGCGGTCATCGGCGCGCCTTCATGAGCGGCGGATCTGGATCCGTTCCCGTCGCCCCCCGGAATAATCCTGATCCGCAGAAGTATCAAACCCTCCTTGTCCTAATTATTTCCAGGGTGTCATCGCCTTCTCCTCTGCTGTAGTCAAGGCCTACCGGGCTGCTACGCGAAGGAGGATTCTTGACATGTGGGACACAGTTGCGCCCCCCAATTCGTGAAAAGCGACCCGGAACGGACATCTGACCCTATAAGCGAGCTAAAAGACATTGCGGCGAACTTTGGCCGGCTCACGTGATACTATGTAGAGTTATATCGTCTTCTTCTACACTCCTACTTTGAGATCTTTTAATAAGGCCTGCGATAGCTTTTAGCTTTCATAATGTCTCTTTCCAGGTTAGATGTCGGAGGGCCCCCCCCTCGTCTCAACCCGAAACCCACCCTGAGAGATGGCTGGTGTATCATAGAATTTAAAGAAGTAGCCCTCGTAGAGATACGCTCATTTCGTAGAAGGGCTATCTGCCTCTGTATAGATTATAGTATCCTGGCGAAACGGCCCACCTGTTTTTTTCCCTTCTCTCCACATCATCGTCACTCGGCAACTGCGTTTGGAGACACGCAGCCTCTACCGATGCACTTCATCTTGGGTTACGGACCTTCAGGGACCGCACCATTCAAGGTCCTCCTTAAGGCCCCTTCTCAGTGGCAAGTATGGGAGCCTTGTTCTCAGGCACACGGCATACGTCTCGACGTACCCATGGTTTGAAACCATTACGTCCGTCGGGTCATTGGACACTGCGTCTATTCTTTCTGCTTCGTCGAAGCACGCTGATGATTTCCTCTTTAACTATCAGCGTAAGACATATTCAGTAATACCTTATCCCCCTTTTTTATGCCTCCTTAGGTTTCGCGCTTGGTCATCAGTTTGAGCCATAATCCTTTTTTTAAGTAATCTTCTCGGGTTTCAACCAGCCCACCCTGCACATTTGGCTTAAAGATGATAGAAGTAGAGACCTCCTATGAGCTCTCTTCTACCCAGTGCCTTAGCTAAGTACCGGGGGTCCTCAGGGCTTTGCCGACGTTCAAAAAGAAGAGGCACCAAGGAGAAGGCAGCTAATGGTTCCAGGCGAGACTATAGTAAAGGAAGAATCGGTGATGACTTTCCTTCTGAAGATTCTAGCCTGTGGAGCTCCGTTTGACGGCTGTCTGGGCTCTGCCCCGAGTCCCCCACCCACTGGGCGCCGCTCGCCGTTGGGCGCCGGCACGTGGGGGGTGAGGGGATGGCCCCCCCCCCCTGTGTAGGTTTTTCCCCTATGGGACTGCTCGGTCTCGTCTTTTTACCCTGACGTTCGCCATCGCACCTCACTTGGTTGTTCACTGAGTACGCGCCACCGTCGGCTAGTCTTGAATGATGAAGCCACACCCACCAATCCTCGTCTTGTTTTTTCCCCCTTATTCGACTTTCTCATGCCCCTGCATGAGGTTCATCGGCGTCTCCCACCTAATTCCCCCGACCCCGAGGTAGGTCCGCCTCCGGAGTCTGTATACGAACTCTTCCTTGCTTCAGACGGTTGCACCCGCGCCTCATTCTGGAGGACGCGGATCGAGCCCGGCATCGCTAATGACCCACCTCGTCAACACGGCCTTCCAGTCTCGGACGCCTTTCCGCCATTGTGCAGCCCACAAAATGGGGAACTTTGACCCCCATTCTACCCCCTATCAAACTGCCCCACATAAAGCTTTGCAGCTGAATTTTCCAGAGGAGAGGACGTCGGGAGTATGGTTTAACCAATTACTGTAACTCGAACAGAGGCAGGAAAGGGTCAGGTTCGGGGACGCTGTCTTTTGCGGACCTCAGGCAGACGCAAGACCTCGTGGGTTTAGTCTTGTTCCCGCCGAGATCGCCTCTGCTGCTTTCCTGGCTACGTCAGCAGGATTACGAGTTTGTTTTTTTTCTCTTTGCCTATCTTGTGTTCCTATCAGGAGGGAGAAGAAGAATCCTACTCACCGCGCCTATACCCCCCGATTTTGACGAGGGTCCGGGCGCGCCGCGTTTGTCTCCAATCTGCCCCCTAGTCGAAACGAACAGCTCGGCGTTCTTCGAGGTTTGTCGAGGGGCACCCCATCGTTGGGGATTCACCCTCGGCTGCTGTGCGCCGTGCAAATCCGGAGTCATTCGGCACCGCTTTTCCTAATCTTTCTACTTCCGTGGCTCGAGGACCGGGCGATAAGGATCCTCATTTTCCCCCCGAAAGTGCCCTTCCCCTGCCGTCGCGCCTTCGGACTGTTGTCGACAGAAGGATAGATTCCCCTCCCGTTTTCTTCCGTCGTTCCTGTTTGAACCCTTCACGAAAGTTCTCAGATGCGAAGACCCGAGAACCCCACCCACACCGTAGACGACATCGCAAACTTACAAGTATCTTGTCCTTCTTTTTTTACACCCCACGCGCTTTTGTCGCTCTTTCCGTCGCGCTGCCCCGCCGCACAGAATACCCACTATGACTCGAGATGAGGGTGACAAGGTGCGCGCGAGACTTGTACCAGTCCTTTTTCCTCGCGGCACCCCTCCACTTGCCTGATCTTCGCCTTTACCCCCCGGCTCGACCGGTCGACGCCAAAGCGCTTTCAAATCACGTCGCCGGTGTCCTCCTCTTACCCGGACTTCTATAGCCCCACGCGATCGAGTCTTCGTTGCGTCTTAGGTTCCCCGCTCTTGTCTGCTCGGTGAATCGTTACTTTGTTTGTTTTGGGGTGAAATCGGACCGATTTCCTCCAAACTCGCGAGCGTATAGAGTTCTAATGAACTTGAGAGGTAGACAGCGTTAGTGGTACCTCCTAACTTGTACTAATAATATTTTGTGTGTTTGAAGAGGAGTGGTGAAAAGCTCCCGTCGTCAGGGACGCGGAAGCCATATCTATCAAGGAATCTAGAAATTTTCAGATCGGCTCTTTAGCCCAAGACACAGAGGAAGTGACACTCGAACGAGCAGTGACGAGGCCCAAAGGATAAAGCCCGAGTGGGACTTCTGTCAGCGCCTCCGAGAACCGAAAAACGACCGGTGATTAGTACTCTTAGAGAACGTAGAGAGCCGTCGATAAGTGGAACGAACGTCCTGTCCTGCCCAGAAGGCCTCCTTGATGTTTGTTCGAGCTTGCACCGGCGAGCGGCGATAAAATTGAACCGACGAGACTGAAATGGATGTGCACGACTCCCCTCCATGGACCCTTAGTGATCACCACCTTGTCCCGACGGATTTGAAGAGAGATAATGGTTTTTTTGCCGGTCGGTCCTCCTCGAGTCGACCCTCGCCCCAAAAACCACAAACACCTCTCGTGGTATCGTCCCTGCACGCCTCGATATAGCGTTTCTTTTTTCAAGAGGTCCAACCCGGCCGAGCAAAATATGAGAGTGAGTTCTCCAAGCACCCGCTTTCTTTCAGGCCCTCCTGAAGCGTTGATTTTGGTCCCGAGCGTTCGCTCCCGTCGCCGCCCATGCAGACCCCGTCCGCCACGCGCCTACGGCGTTAAGGGAACTTTTCGTGATGCGAAGGGGAGGCAGCATTTTCCGTTTTGTAGTATCCCAGTAAGGCTCTCGAGGGACTTAAAGTCGCAAGATGGTGGTCTTTCTTCTTTGTCTTGGCATCAACAGCGTGGGTTTTTCTTTGCTATGTGTTTTTGTGCTTTTTCGACCTCGGGAGACAGAAGGAGGTCCACGTGTTCCAGTGCCAGGCTTCCCCCTTTCTGATGTTTTTCCTCGTTTTGACTCTGCAGCGCTCTGCCTGATATTCGTCTCGCTCGAAATATGAGAACACCCGAGTTCGGCCACCCCACTGAAAAAGGAAGGAGGATTTGAAGGGGTCCAAATGGCCTTCTGACTCTTCCTTTCTTGAACAGTCTCAGATCTCACACGAGACGAGCAATCGTATCTATCCTTGCGCGGTCCCGCTAAATTTCCGCAGGCTCGACTCGGGGCAAATTTACGAACTCTCGACAGATGATCTGCTGAAGCTTTCGCCTTTGGCCGAACCCAATGCCTGTGCGCTTCCCCGGCTTCCCGGCAGACGAGACAAGGAGCGAAAAAGGCCAGGTCCCACCCGGTGAAGAAGGAAGAAAGATCATCAGCTGGGACTTTTCTACGGTCACTCTTAATGTACGGCGGGGAGCGCTAGAAAGAAGGAGAGAATAGGGCCCACCCTTTGAAACCGTAGATTCTTCGGAAGGGCTGGAGGTTGTGTATTATTATGGTTGCGGATGACAATGAGGTTCTATTCTAAGAAAGGAGACGTCCTTGTTGCTTCGAGACTAACTGACCCGGGAATCTGGAAGGATAGAGTCATCCTTCCAAAATATTCCGCGGTGTGCCGGATGGGAAAGTGAGCACGCGCCCCCTGGAAGACTTGTTTAGGATTTTTAAGAAGCCAGTATTCTAGACTGAGCAACCCGTCAATAAGCAGTTTGGGGAGGAGAGGTATGGGGGACCCGCCGATGACTTCGTCCAGACGGATGCACAAGTCCTCACGGATTTTTTCTGCATCCGCCCCTGTCGATGATTCACGAACGCACTCCGCGGCCTTGGTTTTGCGGAGGTACACTGACACTGTTTATTGGCTAGAGAGACCGCACGGGGCGACGGGATAGTAAGAAGGGAAGTGTTGCAGGATGTATTACTAGTCGACGATTAATTGTTGCCTCAGAGAGACTCTCCGTTGCCTCCAAATATTTGGCGCTTTCAAGCATATCCGACAGCAATTTGTAACCAACGTTTCTTTCGTCACGGCGCTCGAAAGAGGTATCCTCTAAAGACCCCCACCCTTCGATGTCTTTTCGCGCATTAACTCCCAGGAATAATCCAGCGGCTCTGTGGTAGGGGATGACGCGCACGTTTGCCTCTTTGTTTAACGCAGTCATTCGGCGACAGCTGTCCCCCTCGAACGAGTCCCCCCCCCCATGAAGGAATAAGAGTAAGAGTGCCATGTTTGTGAGCCTTTTCAAAACGCCCTGGAGATTGAATCCCGGGGCGATCACCGCTTTTATGCCATGCAAAGCCTCCCGATCTTCACAACCTTGCACCGCACGGGTTCGTTTATGCTCCTCCCGCCGACAGAATGGATCAGAAGTCGACTGGGCGACCGCGTGGAAAGAGTTGAAGTACTTCCCCCTGCTCCGCTTCCCGACTAATCAGAGCACCTCCCTCCAGCTTATAGACCCCTTTTTCGATTCGACGCGTATCGAATGAAGCGGGGCGGGTTGGAAACTCCAATTTCTCCCGCTTCCTAACTTTTTTCGGCTGCGCCAACATTCCCCCGCCAGGGGGCCGAACCGAGGAAGAACGGATCGGCTTGACTTCAGTGTTTGTACTTGACCATGGAAGCTTTCCCAACCATAGGCTTTTCCATTAGGGAGCTCAAATGCCTGGGAAGGAGATAACTGGTGAAACTGAGGGCCTCTAACTTTTTTTGGTTGACGATATGGGATAATGAATGACACTGATGGTCCTCACCCTTAGATTCCTTGTGACGTCCGCAGATTACCCCAATAAACTGACCTGCGGAGTCGAGCCCCGAGTTACGATCTGCTTGGTCGGCCTCGTACTGAGTGACTGGCTGGGTACCTGATTCCCCCCCCGCCATTCAGCGCGCATGTTTGCAGTGTCGATGATTCGCGAGGATTGAGCCGCAAGAGATAAGCCGTTCCCCCCCACGACAAGTTTCCCCAAGGTAGGCCGAGAGCTCAAAGCAGAGGGCAAGAAGGGCACCGGAGAATTGATTTTTTCCCTATCGTCCCTTGAATGGAAATATGGTTTGGAGGTCTCCCTTCCGAGAATAATGCGACGAGACCGCGAGCCGGCAGCGTTGCGTCGCCGGATTTCATTGTGTTCGCCCGGTTCCCCCGCCGGCCCGTTCCTGTAATTTCCCGCTTTCCTCCCAATCTCGCCTGCCGCGGTCCCCGTCGCCGGTTCTTCCTTGCGACGACCCCTTGACATCCCCGTGCTTCCGGTCGACGCCCCATTTTCTTGCGATTCCTGGACGACCGGAAATGACCCGAAGAAATGGGGAACGGCGTAGGCGGTTGATTGAGACCGTTTTATTTTCCCCCCCGCCTCCGAGCATGATTGATGCTCTAACACGTACAAACGAACTTTTTCGTCCGCCTTGATCGGTTGTGAAGACGGCGCCTCGCGAGCACGTTGCGGCCTTGACCGACGATTTCTTTTCGCTAAGAAGAGACTACTCGGGGGTGAGAATGGCTATCGCGAACCTCCCTGCCCCTCTTCCTTCTTATGCGAGGGATGTTTGACGTTTATTTGTGATACGACAGGTTCGCAAGTTTTCCGAGCATAGAGTTTGAGAACTTCGATGAAAGCGGACTTCCTTTCCCTCCTCCGTGTTGTGTTTTGACGTCACTCCCCCCATTTCTCCGTCAGGCGCCACTCGCCGTCTGTGGAAGGACTCCGAGGAGGCTGCTTCCCGGTTAAACAATAGGCAGCGATCGATCTCATCGCCTACGGACTTAATAGGTCTTTTCTTGCGTCTTCGGTCCATCATGACCCCCTGCTCCCTCCTACTGACGTAGCAAAGACCTAATTAAAGACATACCTCAAAGGCTCGTGAAGCGTATCGTCGGCCGCCAGCCCTTAGCTTGGGGTCTCTGTCTCGTACAGGTGTCGTGCTGGTGCACCTGATAGATTCTGGGCTCAGAACGCACTAATAGCGTGTCCCCGATTTCTTCAAGGTCGTCTCGGCCTCGCAAATCTCTGTGACAGGAAACACTGGGATGCGTCCCTCCGGCCCCTGGACGCCCCCTTGACCCTGGTTTTTACTGAGGAGGCGAAATTTAGGTCGTTCCCGGAACGGCAAAACGGCCTGCGTGTGTCTGCTCCACCCCCCCCCGGTTCAGCGGGCGTCAACGCAGCTGACTTGAAGGCATAGCCTGTCTCCCGTCGTCTTGAGTATTGTACGATCCTCCTACCTACTATCTCTTCCGCCCCTATATGTCTTGCCCCTTGGATCATTTCCAGCAAGAGCTTGCCCCCTCGGTGCCCGTTTTTCCGCTTGTCCGTTTTTTTTTTTTCGTCTCCCCCCCCTTCTCGCATCATCCTCGCCACTACACCAATGAGCAGCGCTGTTGGGTGTCTCTGACCAGCCAGTTCCCTCCTTCTGACTCTTGACGGCGGACACGATGAGTAATGTTTCGCTGGTAGTCTTATTCCGTCAATCGGTGCTTTCCCGTTTTCAAAAGACCCCCACTCGTTTGAGAAAATAGGATTAGTACCACTCGGTCACCCCCCCCATGTCGTTCTCTTACCGGCCGCCACCGCCTTCTCCAAGGATTCTTCACTTATTTCATCTCAGGGGGAATTTAAAGCTTACAATGGAATCTGACTGGCACTTTCTTAAAATTAAAGTACTGGTTTATATATTGTAGGACTCCCCACTGTAGGAGTTCCTAGCCGGGACAATTCGGCTCCCTGCCTTCCCCCATGACCCCCCTTCCTCCACGGAGTATGACTTATAGGTACGATAATCGTCATTTAGTTGCTATAAGGCCGAGCGTTCTCTGTTTCTCTCCACCTACGCAGGATGCGGCGGTTCAACTCGAAAGAGCCCATTCCCAGTCCTCATTATGATTACCCTTTATGTCCTCTTCTAGGTCTCAGAACGTCGGAGAGCCGCATAATTATGGTTTCATAGTGTCATCCTCATGTCATTCGTCCGGCCTTCCCCTTCCTCTTTGTTACACATCTTCCAATTTCAACTTCCTTTTTTCACGCTGCCTCGCCGTCATTGCGATCCCTGTTTCATCTTTCCCTCCCTCTTGTTTAAGATTTGGGTGTTAGGCGTCACCTCTCCCGTACATTTCCCCGGCCGGCACCACTGAGCGCGGCCCCATTCGGACCTCCGTGCCGCGCGCGCTCATCCTGCATGGAGAATCGTTCGTGATCCGCGTTCGTAATGCCCTTCTCTAAGTTGTAGTGACGGGCTCGCGGCGGCTATGGCTGGTGCCTGCGGCCTTCAAATATGTTTATTAACTGAATAGTCTGCTGCATAACCCTATTAGGCATCGAGTGCCTTTCGGGAGATGTCCAAGTAGTACGGCGTCGCCCCTCTTATCGAGCTCATTGTCATATTGACCGCGCAACCACCCCCTTCCGGTCGGCGTCTGATGCGGGCCTTGAGACGTGTTCGTCACTTCCACGGTGCCTGTTCCAGGGGCTACAACTTTCGGCTGGCTGTCTTCTATACTCCGAGGAGGAGGTTAATAACGAATAGTTTTCTCTCTTAGACGAGTTCCCAGCCGCTCCGAATATTGTTTTTCCTATCGGACTCGACGCATGCAATCTCTCTTGAAAAGAATCTCTTAAAACCCTGGCCCCGCGCAGGCCGCGGGACGCTGCTCCTCAAGATTGGATGCCCCCCAACTGATCACCCCTCCCCTTCGAAGTCTCCTTTCGTTCCCTCCTTTCTTCGAGACGGCGGGAGGCTACAACTAAATTTTCCCCTGTCCCTCTCTCAACTATTCTGTGAAGTGCCCGTTAGTCGTTTGGGTCGGCTTTGCGAGCCTTAAACTTCTCCCTTTTCAGAGGTCCGTTTTCGAGATTAGTCCCTTTGCCCTCCCGTATATTCGACCTAGTGCTTTCTTGTGCTTGCTCAAAAGGAGACGTTGATAAGAGGGTCGCGCTCGCGGTGTCCATATTTCTGAATTCTCTTTGAGGAGACGCCAGCAATGTTAAGTAATTCGTCCTATTGACACTATTCAAAGAAGTCTGCTAGGGGTACGTTTTTACCCGCGAGTTGGTTCAACCCTCGTGACATCTCCCGACCCTAACAACGTACTCTTTTCTTCGCTGGTCCCAGTCTCGAGGCCCTCGGGGGGGAAATCACAATCCTTGATCAAGCGGATGCCTGTTAGAACTTGCACGCTCCGTCGAATATGTTGTCGGCAAGCGCGCCGTGGCACATTAAGAAGACATCCCGTGCCTTGTCGCACCTCCGCGGATGGGAGCGACCTTTTATCAATTTGAAAAAGCCTAAAAGTACATTGCCGACCCTGAGCTCCTGTAGACGTGTCAGGTGTGTTCCTGAAGGAGAGTATACCTCCCCTTTGATATTGCCTCCTGCTATAGTTTCCCCCTTCCCCGCTCCCGCGGGTTCTCGGGATCAGCTCCTCACCTCCCCGTCCCAACAGTGTCGTCATCTCCGAAGCCGGGACACTCTTTCTCCTTTAGCGTAGTGAGGCATCACACGAGCGTTCGCGCTTTGAATCGATGGATGATTCGGCCATCAAACTCCATACTCCACCTCCCTCGTCTAGAGGATGACTCGTCTCTCGCTCTAGCTTTACGTTGATTTTTTTCTTCGCGGCAAAGCCGAATTTTTTGCATCCGTAGTTCGGTAAGAAGATCAGTGCTCCTCGACTGACCTCATCTCACTCTCCTATCGGAACTCCTCTTTCGGGTCGCAGAGGAATATCCCCTCATTTTTAGTCGAGATCGACACGCCTTTGAGTATCTCTTTCCCCGACACTCTATTGTTAGATCGGTCATAGAAACCCCTTCTGTTCGGTCTGACAGAGCATTGAGCCCCACTAGAAGCTGTCCTATGCTATAGAACTCCCCCCCCTTTTTTTTGGTTAGGGAGCGTGCTCGACACAGGGGAGTTGTAGACATTTCTCTTTCATCCTTACTTTTTTGGTTTTATAGGATGACCCCGCCCCCATCTTTTCCGTCTCCTCTTTCAGAAAGGGCCTCGTCTAGCCCTCAGAACTTTTTTCAATAGAGGGGTGTCCGATTCCATCCGACGATGTTCTCCTTTCCCCCGCGCTTACAAAGAGATGCTTTAACTTTCGCAATTTCGTTTCCCATCTCGCTTGTGTACTCTATCTCCTTCGACTATAGCGGAGCCGGTAGAAGTCGTTACCCGGCCATCATGAGTATTCTGATTTTAGTCAGAGGGACCTTCGAGCCTCATATCCCTTCACCCTCCTCTTTCCTGAAATTCGGATGCCGCGCGCTGACTTTAAGGTTCCCTCTTAGTCGAAAATGTCTCCTGCGAATTACTAGAGGCATCTTGTCGTTGCTTGCCTGGCTTCGAGGTTCCTCGGTAAGGGACCAATCGCCTCCACCACCAATCCTGTGGTTATGTACGTCACTGGTTCACCGATCATCTTTTTGCCCGTACTGTTGCGGAGAACTTTTTTACGCCGGTGGGATGTTAGTTTATCGTCGCCTATCCCTATCGATCCGCTGGCGATTTTCCCCTTCCCCACCCAACCTCATCTTAGAACGCGAGACCTCTCATTCCCAGTGAGCCCCCCTGGCGACCCCCCGTCAGAATGTCTTCTTTTTAGAGAATGGTCGGTCCCCTTCCTTGGTAGGTCTTCCAAGAAGCCTCTCTTCCTCCTTGCGGAGCGCCTCTCATTTTTCTTCTTATATTCTTCTGATTGGCAACTTCTCTTACTTTCCCTTCCCCAAGCTTGCGACGGAGAAGGACCCGGGCTCAACAGGCAATCAATTCCTTCCCGATTGTTTTATTTTATCGGTCCCCCTACTCCAGGCGGCTGCATGATACTTCGTCGAACTCCCCGTTCAATATCCGCGCCAACCAAGTGGCGGTCCTCCTGACCCCCCCCGACTTCCGGTATCGTGTCCAAGCTTGCGTCATGATTTTCTGCAGTTTTAGTCCCTCCAAGCTCACTTAATATGGGAAGATATCGGCAACTAGTAGATCTTCCTTTTCGCGACTAGACAGCCCCCCTCCCCAGATTTCGACTTTTCCCCCTCCTAGGTTGAAGTTAAGAACATCCTGACCACACGGAGATCGCACTCTGTACTCCTTGAATTTCTGTTCTTTCCCTCCCCTCTCGTTCCCAGCCGTCCCCACCCCCCCAGGTTAGGAAAGACGAGGTGCTTCACAGGTTGTGATGTAGTCTTTTTTCCCGCTCTCCTCCCCCCCCCCTTCTCGAATCCTTCTTCCCCGTCTCAGCGGTTACCTGTGATAGGTGTCTTTTGTATTTTCAGCGGTCCTCGCGTGCGTCGTTCCGCGTACGCGCCTTGACTCTTCCCGTGTTTTACTAGTCGTTCATAGCGTTTCCTTTGAAGTTTCATTTTAAGATTTTCCCCACACCCTATTCCGAGGGAGTTTGAAACGTTTCAAGCCGGACGTCGGCTTTACTCCCCCCCCTCCCTTCTGGATAGCCGATAAGCTTTTTACTTATTAGGTGACGTGCCCCTCGACGGCCCCAGCGAGGTTTTTGCCTTTAAGCGAGAGCCCTATAAGACTCCTTAACGGAATTGGGTGGTGGCGGAGGTTACTGCCGGGGAGGAGGCTACGCTACTTTTCCCTCCTGAACCCTTTCGGTTATGCCCCCTCGCATTTCCCTTTTTTACTCTCAGACTTTTTCTGGTGAGAAGCGAGGTCCGCTTTGCTTTGACCCTGGTCTCAGGAAACTCAATTTCCCCGAGCGCCGTATTTCCCACAGCCTTCTACCAACCAGCTCCTCATAGATGGATCCTCGACCCATTCTCCCTTTCTCCTGTTCGCCTCCCCGCCTCCCCTCAGGCTCCTTGCCAGAATGTTTGTCGGCTTCCGTTATGCCTCGCTTTGACTTCGCCCTCACAGCCATCTATTGACACGTCTTTCGCATCAGACCCTTGATCCATGACGGTTCCGGTTATCCCAGTTTCAGGTTAGATCAGATGCTGGTTTGACCTGGATTGAAGACCCCTGACGATGACCTTTGATGTCCATCCACAAGCCTGCTACGATGTCGTCCCCACCCCCTCCCCCCCCCCCCGCCTACGAACGGGTTCGATTTGCCGAAGCACTTCCGCCGCCATCGGTCTTAATTTGGTCGCTTTATCTTTCCCTCTTTTAACCGCGACATAATACGTCGTCTCCCAGTTAATTAGCACGTCGACAGCGCGACCCCCGATCCAACGCCTGCTTACTCTCTCCGGATTTAATATTTTGGTCCTCTTTTCCATGTAGCGCCCGAAAATGAGCAAGGCCAAGAACGCATTCTTCCCCCTTTCTTTGAGCTTTCTTGGCCATCTGCCGATTCATTGGATCCTTTCCGTCCCGATATGAGTTGATAAATGCGTGTGCGCGATCTCCCTCCCTTTTTCCTCGGAGATTTTGTGAACGAGGCGAGACCCGAGCTGGATGACTCATATCTCCCCGGGCTAGCCCCTCCGATCAGTTTTCTCTCCTCGCCCGAGGAAAGGCTCCACTCCCGCTCATTGGTAGTGCGGATACCGCGAGATGATGATCCTGATCAGCTCCTCCCCTGCCCGCGTCTAAATCCTGTAAGATTTAAAAATGAGCCCCCGATAGTCTTAGCTTCTGGATCTACGAGAGATACTAGATCGCTAGAAAGTTAGTTCTTCCACTTGATTCCTGGGGAGAGCAAGTCGGTCTGCAACTCCTAAGTACTGGTCATCAGTTCCAGCCGGGCCTTTCTCCGTTCCTTCTTAAGTTTGTGTTAGTTCCTTTCCCACGACAGTGCGGAGCCTGGTTAAGAAAGAGACCCCAGGTTTGAAATTAGCTGACTCCTTAGGTTTATGACGCCCCTCCCTTTCCCCTGCTCCGCTTCCAGTTCGCCGATCTTTCCGACCCTTAACTACGAGTCTACCCATCAACTCCTCCGCGTGAAACTCTGGGAAGCGCAATCAGCTATGACCTTTCTTCTCTGCCGATTGTCTCTCCGGCCCTCTCTCCAGAAGGTCTAATGACGCCTAGGGTCGCAGGAAGACAAGTGTAGTTTAATATAGTTGTGTGAGCTCTCCAGAACAGGTTGCAGGGGCCTCTATTGCCGTCCTTTCCCCCTCTTCTGTCTCCCCCGAGTCTTTTTTCACATCTTCTCTCTCCTCAACGAGTGCTTATTTTTTTAGAAGGACCCTCATCGGCGAGTCTGATCTCCACTTCCAGGTCACCCTGACCCCTTTTCAGACGCCTTCGGCGTGATTCCTTTCTATTCTCTGTTCACCTTGTCTCGGAATCTTCTGAAGGAGTATCACCAATCTAGGTCCTTAGACCTTTCTTCCAGGTTCTTCATCGGAATTATCGACCCCATCCCCTTTATTTCAGGTCCTCCTCCTTCCTTCTCCACTCGCCGGCTTTTATGAGGAGGGATGTAGTGAGGTAATCAACTGAACCCCTTAGTCTTTCCGCGAGCGAAGCAGCGACGTTTCCCCCCTTGAAGTTCTCCTTCCTTTATTTGATGATTCTTCGATCTCCACCAATGTGAAGGAGGGCCTATTGCCAATCTCTGGCCTTAAGCTCTTTTTTTCCCCGGGTTCTGATCGTCTGATATTGGCTTGGCCTCTAATCTATAGATAACTAGCCCCCAGAGATTAGGGTTTCTCTTTTTCACATTGACCCGTTCAAGCCGGTCTGGCAGGCTCGCCCCATTTTGACTTCTGTTCCTAGCCTGCTACTAGTTTTTATTCACGTTTTTAACAACTTCTTCGCTGCGGACCCAGGCGTTTTCATCCCATCTCACCCCTGGCACCTGTCCCTTTTCTCTCTTCTCCCCGAATTTTCCCGCGCGCTCTCACTCTCTGGGTCTGACTATTGACCTTCCCTTTTCATGCCAGTCACCCTTCCGGTTCTCCT
>Ga0179591_1370483_pt1 | contig 19222 bp, 29 predicted proteins | sample CZOMad2_1_08_16f_FD_182891 | JGI IMG/M metagenome (GOLD analysis project Ga0179591, IMG submission 182891) | Vadose zone soil fungal communities from Angelo Coast Range Reserve, California, USA - CZOMad2_1_08_16fungal (PacBio error correction) | ecosystem: Environmental > Terrestrial > Soil >... | reverse complement strand
TACACTGGTGCTGGCTTTTAGTCACCATAATTAGTTTCCCCCCCCAAAGACGTCGTTTTCTGATATACCCTGTCAATTAGTTTACCCCAACCCCCCCAAGCAAAATCCCACAGATCCGAAGTTCTCAACTTATTGGAATTTTTGTGCTCACGGACTCAGCATATATAATTATTCCAAACTTGTGGTGATTTCTTTTGTCTCTTTCCCCTTTCTGATGTCCAAATAGGACCCGCGTGGAGTTTGAACCTCAGCCAACCGCAACAAGTTGATGCTCCCTTCTAGTCTGTCCCTCATGACAACCCCGTGTACCCAGAGGGAGGTGGGAGGGTTGTTAGGACTTATAGCGAGGGGTTTTATTTTCTGTTTTTCGTCCTAACATGGGTCCGCTAGCATTCTTTGCAGTTATAAAAGCCCCAACAACCATAACACCCCGCACACCACATCCCTCTCTTTAGCCTCTGCCTTTTAGGGGGGGCCCTTCCCACACCACCATACAAACCCGAGCTTTCAAAAGCCAACCAGACAGCAGCTTGTTGTGGTTTTTGGCACCCAACCCCTCCCAATGCCCTATATTCAATCCCAGCCCACCCACCCACCACCCCCTCCCCACCCGTATCCCCCTTCAGCCTCCATCAGGCCCCCCGGGAGAAAGAAACCGAGTCCTCCCCAAACCAGCCGTTTTTGGTTGTTTTGTTCCTCGGCGATTTGTTTGCACACCGGATGTCCCCCCCCCCACCCACCAACCCCCACTAACCCACATCTTATCCGCTCTCAACCCACTTTTCGCTTCATCTTCGTCATGATATCGGTCTGCGTCTTTACCAAACACACACAAAATATGACCCCCCACCACACCGGTTGTTCGTTTTATGAGTACATACCAGTTCTAATGCTTTTTGCCATAAAGAATTTGCCCCCTTCGCAATAATTCGCGATGCCTTCGATGTTCGAAGCCTTCAGTATAAGTCTACTTCGCCTCGGTCTAGGTCTCCCTCTTTTCTTTTCTGTACCCTGCTGAGAAGAACGAGGTGTCTTTTCTCCTTACTCGCCTCCCCTGATACTACGAGTGCGTTTTTTTGAGTAATGAGTGGGCCTTTTCTGTTTATGAGTGGGAAGTACAGGCCTTTTCCGATTTTTTTGGATAACGATCCACTCCCCCCTAGTTCCCAGACATATCCTCCCCCCCAAACCTACCAAAACCATCGCACCCAGTCCAAATGTAACATGTCTCAAGCGCCTGTCTTTTCCACGTTCATCAGTAATTCCTCTCCAGCGCTTCCTAGTAATATTCAAACCGACTTATTCCATCCTCCGTTCTTTTGTGCGGGACCTGAAATTGATTTAGCATGATTGATTTGAACCTAGACCCCTTAATCTCTTTTTCCCTGGACAAATCTAGGGGCTCTATATATAGTCCTATACAGTGTTTTGTGAGATCGAGAGATTCTTCCCTGCATCGGATGGTTCACACATCCCCCTTGTCTTTTTTTTCACCAAACTCCCCTCCCCTATTAATAGCCTTTACTCAGCCGCGTACCCCATGGTCTCCCACCCAAATCTCCCCCCGTACCCTTCTTTCCTCCCGGTCTGGAATATTTCCATCGTTGCCTGCATCGGTCTTTCGATATAGCGAAGTTTCATTTTGAGTACCTTTTCCTGTTTTCTTTTCCGCCTTTTGTTTTTATGTGGTTTTTTTTATTATTTCTCCGACACACTATCTACCATACCCTTCTTCTACAAACTGTACCAATCCTCAACCTGCCCCCTTACCTCATTAGATCTCCAATCACTCTCAGTATCTTTCTCACCCTTTATCTTCCTGATTCAACCTAGGGCTTCTCTAAGACATACATCTAGTACCCTCCCCCAACGAACCTTTCTCCCCCCCCCATTCATAGTTTTCCCGCCAATTATTACACTCGACTCGAACCATCGAAATTGTCTAGCGAGACAGGCGACATCGAGTAGTAAATCTTTCTCCCCCTTTTCATTTTTTTCCACTTTCTGAACGGGTTTAATCGCCATCCCCTTGGTGGTTTTTGTTTTGTCAGCCCCCATCGTAGACATCTCCCTCTTAGCCCCCCCCCTTTCCCCCTCTGGACTCGGAGGTGTTCTTTTTGGACTGATTTTTTTTTTGTTGCGTTTGCAAACCCAGGTGGTTTTTTTTTTCCCCCCCCAACAACCCCCACGAGGAGCGTTGGAGAGAAGTGTGTGATTTTCCCTACAGGCCTTTGTGAGTCCCGTTTTTTTTTGGGGTGGGGCTGTGCTTTCGTTGTACAAAGCTAGGCCTGGTCTCTTTTGAAAAAGCTTCTGGTTTTAACTCCGGTTTCTGGCAGTTTGTAGTTTGGTTCTTGGTTTTAGGCCCCCCTCCTAGGCTCCAGGGGATGGGGTGAGGTGGTTGGTGTGTTGCTGTGCTACCTCTGGAACCCTATGTTTCTCTTTTTTTAGTACACCCCCTCACTAGTACCCTCACCACATCCCCCCTTTTGGTAACTGGCAGTTCTTTGGTCCTTGCTGCTTTGTTCCTGGAAATCCCCTTTTTGCGTGGCGTTCTTGTTTCAAACCCGACCCGATCAACTTCCTATTTCATCATCTTCCTCATTGCCCAGCAATTCCTTTTTGAAAAGAATTCTCTCTTTAAACCCCCCCCAATGTATCACAATTTTTAATTTCCTCCCCCTTGCTGGGAGATATGTGATTTTTTGTTTCCTTTTAAGAATTTCCTTTCTTTTAAACCGGCTTAGTGTTTTTTCCCAAGCCTTAACTCCAAACAATAACCCCGTCCTTCATAACCGTCCCATTTATAGCAAACTCTTAGGCTTTCTTACAATTTATCGGTTAAAGATTGTCTTAAATTCGGTGATTTTTCCTTCCTCGTTAATTCTATCAATCCCCAAACTACCCCAGATGCCCCGATGTTTTCCCCCCCCCTTGTTTTCTTTTCGTCCTCTCTTCTTGTCCTTTTCCCCCGTGTTGAGTGATCCTGAATCCCCCCATTGCCCCACTGGTCAACTTCCTTTGGGTGGTAAACCATTCCAGAATTCCCTCCCTTAAGATAATTGATTCGTTTTACCCGAGGTTCAACTCGGACCTATTTGAGTAGTATCTCCCTGTTGTGACGTCTTTCCTTTCTTCTTTAGACTGTTCCAATTGGGGAGCCAACCCTCCGGTTTTGCTCTTATAACCAACTCTGCCCACACCCCCCATTGCAACCTCCCCCCCCGCTTTCCTACTTTTTTTTCCAAAAAGTTGTATAGGAGCATAATAATTTATTTACGCTTTTTCTGAGCTCGTAAAACTCCGAGACCCCCCCCCTTCCTTATAAATGTGTACTCCTCCAAACGCAACAAGTGTGCGTCTCTGATCTCTGCAGCCCCCTTCCCCCCCCCCATGGCTCCAGAGTGCACGGGAGTTAGGACTGGCTTTTTCTTAGTGTTTCGGTCTGCGCCCAGCCAGAAGCAGTGCGTTACTGCACCCCAAGCACCAACCACCCACCATACATCAACACCCTATATTTCCTATCCTTTTAGGGTTTTCCCCCCCCGTAGGACCACCTCCCCCCCCTCCCTTCAGCCTTTAAGTCCCCCCTCCCAAAGCAGCCCCTCTGTTGTCCTGGTTTGGCCCCCTCCACTCTCTTTTCACGAACCTTTCCCACCCCAAACAACATTCTCAAAGTATAAACCCCTACTCGCCTGTCCCCTATGTCCTTTTCAAGGATTCCCCGCTTTTTTTTTTTGTGTGGTTTGGTGTTGTGTTGGGGTTGTGTCTACAGCTTTTTGTCAAACTCCCCCCCGGCTCGTGTTTCCCCCTCCATGTCCCACCCCACCTAATACCAACACCACCACTCTCTCTTGTACTTCTTTCCACCCTCTTTTCCGCTTCCGACTTCACGAGTTCATACCCCAAACAACCCCCCACACTTTATCTCCCCCTTGTCTTTTTCCCCCCCCGAGACAACTGAGTTGAAATGGGAAATTCCGACGTCCTATGACCCCCCGATGTCTTTGATTTTCCCTTATGTCCCCCTTCCCCCTGCCCGTCAGTCCGAAGTTTAATAAGTCAGTCGCATATAGGTCGAGGTCTCTCTTGTTCTTCTTCCCCCATAGATCTTACTGCTAATTATATTTTTTTTTGATTGTCCTATATAAACCGTTTCCTCTCCCCGAATCCCCCTCCTTTCTTTCGCTTCACTTCTTTGGACTTTTTCCCCTGGTTGACCGAGTGGGAAGTACATTTTATCCATTGTCTTGCTCTCTCTAATGCTCTTTCCTTCCTACCGTTCCTCCAAAAAAATATTCGAGTCTAAAGTCTCCCCCATGAGCTTCTTCCCCTTCCTCTTCCCTCCTCTACACCCTACCAGGTCTTCCTCCCTTTTTCATAGTCATGTCAGTCTTTTTTCTTGATCTATTACGTTGACTATGTTGACAGATTTTACCGGGTTTCCCTGACGTCGACCTGTCTTTTAATAGTGGGGGGGAAATTTGTGAAAGGCTAGGAATTTGCCTTTTTCCACGGGTGTTCCCCCTCCGTGAGCCCTATCTCTCCTCCCCTCTTCCGATTGAGACGAGGCTTGGTTCACCGTTAAACACCCAATTCTTTTCTTGTCAAAAAAGTCCCCTTTTGAAACTTCGAGTACGCCTCCCCCGGACATCGGTATCCCCCCCCCCACCACTAAAGGCATCCTCCCCTGATGTTATTACTCTGTTCACAACGTGCTTGACTTCCGGTAAGTGAATACTTCCTAGGAACTGTTTCTCCTTCTTCTTTCCCGTGACAGTTTCCCTCTCTTTTTTGGTATGTTGGTGTTTTCCCCTCTGTCCAAATCTGATCCCTACCCCCCATAGTATTCAAATAATGTTCCTTACCCCTCATTCAACCCTCAAAAATCCCTTCTCGCCAGCCCCCCTCGTCACCCTCGTTAGATTGTTCCGAAATCAACCCGTTATAGCTGTCTCTCCCCCCTCTTTCCCCCTCTAGAATCTCGTAATCGATCCCTCGTACGTTCCTATTACCTCCCATCTTCCCCTTTTCGAACGAATTGGTTTTTATTATGGCAGGTCAGTACTTTGAGAATCATTCTTCTCCTTGGCATTTTTACCTCGGCCCCCCCCCCCACTTTTTACTCTTCCTTTCTTTTTTTTTTTGTGTGGTCCCTCCATAGCAAAGCGTCAGCGGCCTCGTCCCTCTTTTTTTGCGAGCGGCTGAGATTCTGTGGTTTCTTTTCGGTTGTGGGTCATGTCTTTGCAAACACGGGAGACGGATCCGCTCTTTTTTTTCCAAACCCTGAGTTTCTAGTTCGCGCCTTTGTCTCAAAACTGAGCGGGACATTCTTTGTGATATGAGGTGGTTGTTTTGGTGGGGCTGAGTTTTATAGGAAGGATATCTTTGTGGAAAACACTTTTTTTCCCTCTCGTGTGGGTTGGTACTTCCCCAATCGGGGATGCAAGTTAATTCTTTTTCTTTTTCTGTGGCCTGCAACCAAATCCAAAATGATAGGTCAATTGTTTTTCTGGTGAGGGTTTATTTTTTTTCTTTTTTGTTTCCTGTTTCCTGCAAGCTTTTTTATGCGTTAAAAACATCAACTCCCTCTAGCACATTAATAACAATCCCCCCTCCAGGCTGAAGAAAGTTTTTTAGTAGCGGCCGAGAGCTCTCCAACGGTGAGTTTGCGGTCTTTTTTTCCCCCCCCCCCCTTCCTCCCTTTTGACCCCCCCTGCCGTCAGCACTATATTGCCCGCTCCACCCTTCGTGGGACCCCCTCCCTGCTCTCCGTCACAAAGTCTTCTAAAATTTTAATTTAAAGTTGATCTTTGTGCTTTTGCCTCTTTTTCTCGTTTTTTGTCTTATTTCCCCTCCTTTTCCTTTTTTTATGTCCCCCTCCGTAGTGACTCCTCCTTTATCCCCCTCTCATTTCACAGTCCCGTCCTCCCCTGTATCTTACCCCTACTAAGAACCCGGGAGTTAAAAGTCTTCTTCCATGATCTAGATTCTTTTTCTTCAATGAATCTGGAATTTCCCCCCAACCCCACCCCCTATTGCCATCGCCCCAAGTGGGCACCTTGTTTCTTTTTCTATACTCTTTTCAACCGTTGTTGAGAGATACAGGAACCCCATGTGCCCCATTGGGCCCTCTTTTCCCTTTCTTTTTTTGTCCCAACTGCCTATGACTCCTCGCTCCCTCATTTTCCTCCTTGTTCTTTTAACCGCTTTTCCCTTAACCTTGCCTACTTTCTTGTATATCATGGGACAATTTCCCTTGATACTGGATTTTTTTTTCGTCCCCTTACTTTTTCCCCCCCCCCCCCCTCCGATTTCTCTATAAAAGGATACCCTTATCCCTGAAACCCCAACTCTCAATTCAAACCCTCCCGAATTCTACCCCCCCCTTCCCATTGTTCCCCCCTTTTTTTAGTCGAGACTAATAAATTTAGGTGCTGTAACTATTATTTTTCACCAATAGTGACATCTTACCATGTGAGTTTAAATTCGTCCCACCCAAGTTTTACCCCCTTTTTCTTTATTCCTACTATACGAGCGCCCTGCCACAAACGGGATTACCCAGTTGGATGTGGGCTGTTCTCTTTCGAGTTGTTGGGTCGGAAGAACCAGCTCCGGGTGCAGTACTTCCAAGCACCAACACCCACCCTTACCCCCTTGCCCCACCCTTCCCCTTCTCTTTTTTCTCTAGCATGGAGGTACCCCACAGACCCCCATGCTTCAGCCCTTGTCGCCAACCGAGCACAGCCGGGCTCGGTGCGGGTTGGCCCCCCCTCTTTCCCCTTCCCGGTTCGTTACCCAGCCACACACCCTTCTCACACCGACCCCTCCTCCCTTCCCCCTCCTTTCCCCCCCTTACTTTCTCCCCCAACCCACCTTTTGAAGGGTTGTTGTGGTTTTCCAACTTCGGTTTGTTTTTTTCCCCCCACTCCCTTTTTGCAACCGCAATGCCCACCCACCCCACCTCATCAACCCCCACTCTGCTCTCCACATCTTTTTCCCTCTTCTCACGTGCGCTTCCTCGTTCTTTCTCCCCACAAACACATAAACCATTGTGTCGATCCTTCCCCTTTTCATCCTCTTTTGCCAATAAATGACCTTTTACTATGCCAGATTTAATCTTCCTAGATAGTCTCAAGTAATTCATTTATCAGTGCCTAGTGGTCTTGCCGAATTTTCTTTTCCTTTTCTTCTTCCTTTTCTTTGGCAGATGTCTCCTACAGAGGTCTTTCCCCCTCTATACACCGTTCGACGCCCGACCCTCCGCGTGTGCGAATGTTTGAGCTTTCGAGTGGGAACTATTGCCTTTCTTGTCATTCCCTTCTCCCTTATGTTTTCATCTTAATCCTAGTCAATCAGTAAGACCAACCACCAAATCCCCCCCCCCTTTAAAGTCCCCCCTGTCCCCTGGTTCCAAGCTTTGACAGGCTATATTCATTAAGTACTGTCTCTCCCATCGAGCCCATTCTCTTAGATGTACCCCCCCCCTGTCTCTTCCCCCTTTTGCTGATTTTTTTGTACCGATTTTCCCCGTTGCTTCGGTCCGTTTCATAGTGTTTGAGGGTACGGTGGCAGAGACCTCGGATTTTATTGGAACGGTTCACCTCTCGTGCTCTCTTCTCCTCTTTGTGTTGTTTCTCTTATATCGCCCTTTGGTGTCCATGTTCTTCCGATTTTCGTGTCCCACATCAGTCCTACACACAATATTCTAATAATTTCGACGTTTTCCCGACTCCCCCGGTAATCAAAACACTAAAAGGAATCTGAACCCTCGGACTTTTTTCAGGTCATCGCTGTTCATACCGAGTAATTGAGATAGAGCTGATTTTAAGCCTTTCCTCTTTGTAGACTGGACACCCTTGTTTTTTTTTAATTCTGGTTTATGGGTTCGTACCTCCTTTATCATATCCCCCCCCCCCACATAGTACATCCCGTAATAAAACACTCCCCCCCTTTTCCACCCAAGACAACTCATCGAGCTCCCCCCCCCTTCGCACTCTCTCTATAGATTCCTTCAACTTTGATATCGTCATATTCTGTCTCCCCACAACACCATATCCCCCAGAACCTCTGATCCTTGACTATAGGCCTCCTTTCTACTTAGTTTTCCCCCTCCCTTAAATAGCAATGCTCGACTGCCCCCCCTTCTCTGCGACATTTCTGCATAGTCAATTCTGTCTTCATTTCTACCTCTGGAAGGGTACCAAACGCACCCACTTGTTAGATCATATTGTGTGTGTGGTATCAGGAACTAGCCCTCGACTCTTCTTACCTCTCCCTTGTAACCCTGACCAAGATGGCCCTTTTTGTTGAGGACGGCCAGAGAGGTGAGTTGGTTGAGTGGGTTGATGAGTTTGGTGTTTTCTTGCGTTTTGCCCCCCAAAAACGCGGGCGTTTCTTTTGACACCCCCCCACCCCTAGCTTCTTTTTTCGTTTTTTACGGTGCCCCTTCCCTACGTTGGTTTTTTCCCCCCTTTGGTTCCCCCATTTTTGGTGGTGTTTTTCAACTACGATTTCAGTGAGTGTTGGGCCAAACCCCCCCCCTCTGCTTCTGTGGCTCTTTTTTCTTTCTTCCATCGGGTTCTCCTTTTTGGTTCAGGTTGGGGGTGGGGGTCTGTCCACCCCTAAGGAGAAAGCTCGGTTGGTTGGTGATTTGTTATTTTTGGTGTTGTTCCCTGCCGGCCCCCTTACCTCTTCTTTTTCTTACGAACCCTCCCTCACTCTTTATTACCTTTCCTCCCCTCCCCCCCCCTCTTCTGGGTCAGTCTTTTTTTCCTTAGTAGCTTTCTTCTCCCTTTTAGACGAATCCTTTGCGTTTGGCGTGATTCCAAAAGACGACCATTTAACCCCTGCCTCTTTATCAGATTTTCCAGCTCCTTTTTCTGAAAATACCTTCGATCTTCATCTTCGTCCCCCCCCCCCCCCCTTTTTTTTTTTTTTTTTTTTTTTCCCCCCCCCCCTTTCAACCCCTTGCGTGACATTCGGATCTTTTTTGTGGATTTATTGAGCGTTTTGTCTTTTAGTTCCGCTTTCCTTTTATATCGCACACGCGTAGGTTTGGAAACTTTCTGTCTCCCCCAACTTCCCAGTCCTACCCAGTAAGTCCGACCTTTGCCCTTGGCGCAAATTTAGTTTGTTTCCCCTTATACCCTCGGGTTAAAAGAATGAGTTCATAGATGTAATTTCCCTTCCCCTCATGAATTTTTCCAACAAAGACCCAGCTGCTTTTCCCACCTTGTTTCCTTCTTCTTCTCATTTTGAATAAAATTTTTCCTTTCCCCCCACGGTGCACCCCCCCCACTCTTTCTCTTCACTTTTGGGGTGGTTTCCCTTCCTTTCTCTGATTGAGTTCGTCCTTAAATGTATTTAAGATTTCTTTGATAATTCCTTTCACTCTTTTTTACGTGACAACCCTGCCTTAAGATTAGCTCCTTTTACTTAAGTTAGTTTGGATTGTCTTTCCCCCCTAAATGTTTTAACCTTACGTTTGCGCCTTAACGATTCTGTTTCCTCTTGAAAACAAACCCTTTCGCAAAGCCCCCTATCCGACTTCTTCTTTCCCCCAATCATTTCTGTACTTTTCTCCTCTCTTCCTTCTTTTTCAAGATTTTGAGCTTCCCCTGTGCCTTTTCCCCTATTTTTTTATCGAAATGTCTCTTTTGTCATCCAGCCACGCCCAGGATGGGCTCCCTCTCCTTTCTTCCTAGCATCCCTCCCCCCAAACGCGGGTTATTTGTGGTAGTAGCTTTCTATTGAGGGGCTTTGAGTTTTCTTGCAGACAAGCAGAAGCGTAATTTCTTGTTCCAGTAAGGCTCCCCACACATCCCCCTCACCCCTCCTCTCGCATAGCATTTTCTTTTTTGGCTCAACCCCACCTCCCCCCACCCCCATCAATTATTGATTAATCGCAACCGATTCTGGCTCGGTTTTCGTGTTTTGGAAAACATCCTGAACTCTTTTTCCCCCTTCCCAAACACCCACCCATATCACAACCCACGGTACCTCCTTTCCCACATTTCTCCTCCTAAACTTCCCCTCTAGGTTTTTTATTTTTTTCCCACCCCCCCTCCTCGTTTTTCCACCCCACCAAAATTCATTAAAAAAACCCACTACACCCCCCCCCCTCTCTAGGCGATCTCCACCCCTTGATGACGAACGCTTGTTTCTTTCTTCTTCCCCCCCACCAACAACCCCACAATAGGATAAAAAAGTGTGTTTGGCTCGTACCCCCCCCCCTTACCCCAAGATTCATTAGTGAGAAAGGAATTGACTCTGCCTCGATGTCCCATGTCACATTCGATGTTCCGACTTTCTCCTTTCTTCTAAGTCGCCTAGAGGGCCCCTATTGATTTTTCTTCGAAGGTATTTTGCCTGTACTTCTATTTGTCGACACTTCAACGTATTGGTTCTTTCTCCCCCCCAAGTTCGATTTCATAAGAGATTTTTTCTTGTTTTTTGAGTCCCTAATGAGTGGGTTGACCTGTCTGTTGTTTGGACAGGATTATCCTTGGTAGATAGGCGCTCGGTTCCAGGACCTTCTCTCCTCCCAACCCCCCCCCCCCCCCCCCACAAAAGGCTGTAAATTCTAAAGAGGCTTTGAAACGTATGTGTCCTCCTCGCATGGTTACCGTTATCTGAGACAGCTGTCTTTTAGTCCGATAAACATCCGCAACACCGTTTTTCCCCCTCCTTGTGTCTACCGGCTCTTTTTATAGTACCTTCGACCCTCTTCTTGCATGTGTGTTATGTTGACGTCTGATCCCTATTGGAACTTTTTCCCGAATAGTTGACTACTCTTTTTTGTTTGTATTTTTACGATTTCTGGGAACCGACCCCCCCACTTTTCTGGTTCCTTCCCCCAACCTCCCCCCCCCCACTTCTAAACCTTTTCGAAGAAACCGGTCCATCCGGTAGCCCCCACCCCTCCCCCCGTAATGATGGAATCCGTACTTCTTTTTCCAATCCGGGTTACCTTTTCCCCTTCTCCTTCGCCTATCGGTCATCTTGCGTTCCTGTTCCCCAGTTTTGGACTTGGCTATTTGGGCTTGAAACTGCAGTATCTATACATATTATAAAAGAATCCTCCCCCCACTCCTTCCAAACAGACACCATATCAGAGAAGAAACACATCCCTCCCCGCTTCCCTTCTCTCTTTTCCTTTGACCTCAACCTCGTTATATTAGTTCTCCCCTACCCCCAAATAAACTACCTCCTAATTCCTCCCCCTCGACCTCTCGGATTCCTTATCAAACTGGACCTTCCCCTCCGCCAACCTTTCATCTGCGACATTACGGCCCGACATAGAGCATTCTTTTCACTTTATCCCCTCTTGGTCTTTTACTTCGCCAACTCCACACTTTTGAGATCTCTGTGGGTTTTTTTTTTCTCTCCCTCTCCCCCATCGCACCTCTTCTACCGCTCCGAAAATTGGTGTTTCTTCTCGTCATCTCGAGGTGTGTTTTTTTTGATATTGTGGTGTTGTTGCCAAACCCCGTGAGAGATTGTTTTAAAACCCCCCCCTCTCCTTTTTTTTTACGGTTTAGTTCTGCTCCGTCTTTCCCTTCAAGGCTTCCAGTTGCGTTGGGATACTTGTGCTCCCCCTTTTGTTGGTTGGGTGCCTTCGAAACGCGAGGTAGGTTCTGTTTTAACTAACGCGCTTTTGGCTAGGTTCGGGTAAATCGGTTTCTCTTTTGCAGGGTGAGTGGTTCTTTTTTTCTGTTGGAGGGGCTCTCGGAAGGAGATTTTGATGTTGGGGAGGTGGTATGGTGGGGTGTTGTTGTGCTTAAGCCTGCAAACTAAGGGGACTTTCTTCCTCAAAAACTCCCTTCCACTTATCCATTCCTAACCCCCCCCCCTCCCCACCCATCCCCAGGGCTGGTTCAGAACTTTTATGTGTGGTTTGCTTGCGCGTAACGTCCTCTCGCAGACCATGTTGCTTGGTTCTGGAGTTTTTAATCTCTGCACGCCTAGTGAATCAGCAGTCATGGTCAAGGGCGACGAAAAGGCGTGAAGCTGAAGCTGTCTCTCTACGGACCCCCCCCCCCCCTTCTTATAAACCTCAACGTTCCCTAATGTTTTTTTTGCTTGCATGTGTGCGTGTTTTAAGGTAAAGATTTTCTCCGCCCCCCCCCACCAAGGATTTCTGCCCCCTCTTCCGTTCATGGACTATTCAACGCTAATTAATACCTGCCTGAGAGAGCAACTTCGTCCGTAGGTCACCTTATCCGCTTTTTAAAGAAGCGTCTTCCCTTTCGCATTCCTTCTTCCTTCCTCCGCTAAAGTTCTTTGCCAAAAAGTCCATGGCCCGAGCCAGTTTGGCCCCCCTTGTTATTTCCTTTCTTCCTCTTTTCAGTTTTGTTCTCCATTATCACACGGTGACACTTTCTTCAAATGGTTGGGTTTCCCCCCCAATTCTCTCATTTTTGATGAGATTTCCTCTTAATCCCTCATATTTCCTCTTTTTAAATATTCCCTCCTTTTTCCCCATAGGCACCACTTCGGTCGTATATCTCTTTTGACATTATTATTCTGATTTTGAGTCACATTAATTTTTTTAAAACCGCCGCGTTTTGTCCTTTCACACATTGCCCTCTGACACCCACGCCCATCAAAGCCCCCCTTTCCGAATCCCCCCATTAGAGTGATCATCTATAATTATTTTCACGATTTTTTAGGATCTGCGTCCCATAGTCGATGTCTTCCTTTTGTTTTTTCTTTCCCATTTCCCCTTTTGCGTTTGAAACTAAGCCCCCAAACGTCCCACAAGTTCTTTCTTATCCTTACGTTGCCCTGACCAATGACCACAAAATCTTACGCTTCTGTGGTCTTTTTTGTTCTTTGTTAGGATTTAGAGGGGAGGTGTGGGTAGGAATCCCCAAGCAGTCGGCCTAAGGTGCAGGCATTTATCCCCAGAACCACCCTCCCCCACATCCAACTTGAGCATAGAATTTTGAAGGGTTAGTAAACAACCCGCAACCCCCCCCCCCCTCCCCTTCTTTTCTCCCAGATCAACTACGCTAACCTTTTTTTTGGAACCCCCTCTCCCCTGAATAGCGTTTGCGCAAGAACTTTCCCCCCATTGAGAAAGTTCCCCCCGCACTGTTACTTCTTTTTTTAATTTCCAACAACCTTTTCCCTTCTCACCATTTTAAAGTCCCCCTACCCCCAATATAATTTTTTCCCTAACCCCCTCGCAACAGCTGGTTGGGGGTTTTGGTCCCCCAAACTCCCTTTCTTCCCCTCCTTTTCGTGTTCAACCCTCCTTCCCCCCAACCCCCAACCCCCACTAACCACTCTTTCCCTCTTTCCCCCCTCTTTCCCCCGCTGACCGTTTTTTTTTCTACGTTGATTTACGAGTCTGCGGCCCACCCCCACCCAACCACTTGATTTTTAGAGGAAAAACAAAGTTCCTTCTTAAATCCCTCCGTTTATATTCCCTCCTTTCCTCTCTTATGCGCTTTTTCGCGGGTTCGTTCTTCTTTCATCTTATCTTCGCCTCTAGGTCTCGGGCTCCGAAGTGTGGCTGAGTTCCTCTTACGAACTTACTCTACCGATTGAGGTAGATCCCCAGGCCTCCTCCGATACTCCTCCGTTCGCTTTTCTCTACTGAGGGTTCTTCTGTTTGCCATGAGTGGGACTACCTTCTTTTACGACTATGTATGTAATATAGCTTACTGAAAATACGTAAGAAAACAAATTCAACAAAAAACGCACCAATGTACATGTACAGTCTCCCTAGCCTCCTTTCCCCTTTTTAAGGCGTTCGGGAATCCTTCCCCTTTTGGACAATCAGTTCCTATGGCCCACATCCGTACTTTTTTCCTCATCGTTTCTTATATTCTGTACTGGGTCGTATAAGCTGTTAGGAATGTTTTCGGGTTCTTTTGTGCCCAGTTGCCCTGCCTATTTGCAGGGGTTGTTGTCTCCTTCCTAATCATCGTTTTTTTTTGTTAAGAGATATCGCAACGTTCGGCTGGTCAATCCAACTTCGAGGTATCTGTGTTCACAAACAGTTAACAAACCCTCCAACCCTTTTCTCCTTTCCCCCCCTCAAGAACCTTCCTTTTTCCCTGCACACTTCTGGAATCCCCCGTCTTTTTTCCCATCTTTCTCCCTTTCATCGCGGTTTTACGAGTACGTGCGGATAGACCTGCTGCCTTTTTTCCTTCAGCTCTTTCTCCATGGTCCAGTTTTACTTATATGTGTTGTTTATCTTTATTCCCCCCCCCCCTTTGGCAAAGCGGCCCATTACCTTAAAACAACCCGATCCCCCATCTGTACTTCACCTCCCCCCATCAAAATTTCCCCCCCCCTTTAATTCTCCTCCCACATTCCCCCGCTCCCCCTCCCAGAATTGTTCTCAACCTCTATCATTAGTCTCAGCCCCTTTCCCTACTTCTATATTACTCACATCCCTTGACCTATAGGCGCCGTTTCACTTTAAAATTCGACTTCTACCCTCCCTAACTCTCCCTTCCCTTTTCTTAAGGCGGGACCCTTCTTTGATCACTCCCCCTTTTAAGGGTACCCCCCCAACCCCCCTTTTCCTTTGTTCATCCCCTAGTAGACCTTCCCTCAAAGCGTATCACGGTATCGTTCAAAAGAGGTTTGTTCTCTCTTCATTCAGATTTTTTTTGTAGTGTGGTGGTGACTTTTGTTTGGGTGTTCAAAACACGCGGCGGGAGAGCGGTTCCCCCCCCCCCCCCCCCCCCCCCTTCGCTGTTGTTTTCTTCTTTTTAGTGGAGACGCCGTGTGAAATAGGAGGGCGTCCTTAGGTTGAGAAGGTGGACAAGGTGGTGGTTTTTTTGCGTCGCCGAACTCTCTGATTCCGGACTTTGGTCCCATCCCCCCCCCCTCCAAAAGACGGCGTGAGGGATGACCATCGTTTCTTAAGGTGGTAGGTGGAGGGGGTGTGGGGTTAATGCACCAACCCCCGTGAAAGAAGGGGATGGTCTTGCGTGTTTTTTTTTTTTTTTCTGTTGATTAACCCTTCTTGCCCCCCTTATGCTTTGTCTTTTTCCTGAACCTATATTCCCCCCCAACCCAAATCCTGCCATGGGTAAGCCTTGTGTCCGTTTCTAGTTATCCTTTTTCTTTTTCTAAAGTGGGAGGTTTAGTTTCCCACGAGGAACTTTTTATACCCATATATTTCCTCCTCTGCCTCTTTTCCCTCTGATTATCCCTAATATCTATCAGTACACCCCCCCCCCATGTAACCCCCCCCTACCACTTTTCCGAAATTCGTCTTTTTGTCAGATTTTTTCCCCTGGTTCGGCTATCCCCCGCCGTCGGTTTTGCCTCAGATGGTGACTACCACCCTTCCCAGTCCCAGTACTTCCCAACGGCCACGACGCATTCTTTCGTTTTCCCCTTCGAACCGTTTTAAAGCTTCATTTAGCATTTCTCTCCATTTTTCATTGGAATTTTTCCACCCCCCTTTTCCCCCCCCCTCTCCAGAGTTTCCCCCTTTTGTTATCTGTCCCTCTCTTCCTCTCCCGTGTTTTTTTTAGAGCCCCAGTCCTAACAATGTTCCTTGGATCTCAATGTTTTTTTTGTCCCCCATTACAGAGTCATTTTCTTTTCCCGAGTCCTTAAGCTAGAATCTCTTCCTCGTCAGTGAAAACCTAAGGCTACTTTTGCAGTTAGGGTACCCAGTATGTAATTATTTAACTGGATTTGTTTTCTTCCCATTAAACTGATTTTTCATTTCCTCTGTTTGCGACCCCCCCCCTTTGAAATTTTGTAACACCCCTCTTGTCACCCCGCTCACTAGCAAGCCCCCACTATCCCTGTTATAAATTACCCTTTTTCTCTCCATTTCTTTCGAGATTTTATTGTAAAGATTTTGCCTTTCTGTTTTTTGCCCCCTTGCTTTTTTAAAAGATATTTTTGACCCCTTGTTCGAGGTTGAAACTCAGCCAACTCCCAATTGCTTTCCTTTTCTTCTTTTCTACGATTCCCTCCCCTTTGCCCCCCCAACGGTGCTTACCCGACTGGGTTTGGTGAGGGCGGATTTTTTTCCGGGTTGAGTTTCTTTTGTCGGAAGAACCCCTGCAGTTTACTCCGTAAGGTGCAAGGGAAGGTATACCCCGCCCCCACCAAATTACACACCCAACCATCACCTAGCCTAGATGGTCTTTTGTTTCCCCAGTACCCCAACAGCACCCACCCACCTTCGCCCGACGTTGCAAACGATTTCGGCGTGCGTTTTTTGGGCCCAAACTCTTCCCCTTCCTCGCTTTTTTCCCGCCCCACAGAAACCCCCCCCCACCACCACTTACGCCCCCACCGTATCCCCCCTACGCAATTCCATCATTGCCAACCGGCGCGCCTAAACCCCGAGATACACCCTGTTTTTGTTTTTTTGTTTTTCCCCCTCCTTCCTCTTTTTTGCCCCCCCCACCTTCTCCCCCAACACAACCCAACTCTAACCACCCCACTACCCCACTACGCTGAATTTCCCCCTTCCGATTCCGATGATAATCTGCTTCTGACTACTCTTTGAGACCCCCAAAACCCCCACCATTTCTTGATCTAACCCCAGTGACTTTTTGAGAAACATTAAAGATTTTAGACTTTTCGGAATCCCCCAGTCCTTGACTCGCTAGGATTTCTCGTAATTCTCTGATGCGACTTTCGCGACATTCCTTTCTTTAATAAGATAGTTCCCTATTCTGTAGATTCTTATCAGGATTGGCGTGATTTGGACAGTTTCAGACGTTGTTGAATAATAAAAAAGAGGTTGACTAATAAAAGTTAGTATATATGTGGTTTTTTTTGGGGTGGGTGGAGTTGGGTTTGGGGGGTGTTGGGTGAGGTCTCGATCTGGTGGGTCCTTTTTGAGGTTTTTTGGTTGGTTTTTTTGCGGTTTTGTTGTTTGGCAGGTTTTTTTTTTTGTGGTGTGAGGGTTCGGGTGGGGGGGGCTTGGTTTTTGGTGGGGGGGTTTTTGTGGGGGGGGGTTGGGTTGGGGGTTGGGTTGTTTGTGAGGTTTTTTTGGGTTTTTGAGGTTGTTTTTTGGGGTTTTTTTTATTTCTTGGTGAGGGGGGGGTCGTTTCGGGTTTGGGTTGAGGGTTTGGGGGTTTTTTTTTTGGACGGGCCTGGGACCTTGTTGGTGGGGGGGTTTTGGTTTTTTGGTTTTTTGGGTTTTGTGGTGTGGGGTCGGGGGGGTTTCTTTTTTTACTTTGGTTGGGGGTGTTTTGTTTTTTTGGGGGATTTGGTGGTGTTTTGGGGATTGAGTTTGTGGTGGTTTTTTTTGGTTTTTTACGGCTTTCTATTGTTTACGCTCTCGATGATTCTGCAATTTTGTTTCAGAGTGGGTCCGTCCCTTATTCCTATTGTCGGCGAGATAATACGCGTTTCCATGTACCCCTACTTTTTCCTCAAACCCATAAACAAACCTCAAAGTCCACCGGTAACCTAATCTTTTCTTCCAAGGCGCTCCTGCCAAGGACCTAAGATCCCTGCGCTTGGGTCCCCCCCCATAGTCCGTCTTTAAACCTTACCGGTGATGACTCACTTTTTTTACTCCCCCGGTCTTCTGCCCGCCTGTGGGAGATAGTGGTGTGCGTTGAATGTGGGGTTCCAACGATACCGTGAACTGATTTTCCTGGGGACCCAGAAAGTGCGCATATCCTTATATTCCCTTTCCTCCTAACGTTTCTGTTGGCCGAGTTATCTCCCCTCGGCCCCTGTAACCTCCCCCGTCATAGGGAGAGGGAAAACATTCCCACCCCAAGTAACAATAATCTGCCTTCCCCAGCCAAGCCCAATTAAATAGGTCATTCCAACACCGGAGATGGTCATAACCCTTGTCGGTCGTTGTTTAATTTAGGTGCCCAATCGTGATAGTACCCAAGCGCTATAGCCTATGCATTACAGCATTGCTATGAATGTGACTTAATTGCTCTTTTTCCTTTTTATTTCGTTTTACCCATATTTCCTTGGCCCATGGGAACATATTCATCCATCCGTATACCCTCCCCCTGTCTCATAATTCCAACCAGAAAAACACTTTCCCCCCCCTTTGACAGGAACACGAATAGTTCTTCCCGCTTCCCTCCCCGTGGTTTCCCAGTAAAATTGTCTAACTATCTCCCGAACGAACAAGTCGATTCCCATAGACCTATCTTCGCCTTTTCCACATACAATCCTTCAGACCTGGACATTATAGGAGACCTCCGCGGAAGAGTACTTCTTTATCTAACTCATTTGACACTATTTTTCAATTTACCGAAAATTACCTAATTGTTGTGGTTTTTTTTTTCTTCTACCTACCTCTTAGACATCCGCAAGCGTCTTCCGATTGCGAATCTGTTCAAACGAGGGTGGAGTGCCTTCTCGAAATGATCTTGGTGTCGGGTGTGATCGGTTTTTATTTCTTTGCGGAATTGCTTTTCCCCCCCCCCTCTTCGGGAGAGGGGCTTTGACAACCCCCCCTCTTTGATTTTTCTTCCTTCGTTTTAGGGATTTTTCCCTTTTTTTTACCTGGAATGGAGGAGTGATATGTGGGTGTTAAAGGCGTTTTCGTGATTTTTGTGGCTGCTGCTTGGAGATCAACCCTCTGACGGCATTTTCATATTTTTCCCAAAAAAACGAAAAACGAGCCTTTTTCCTAGGTGTTTTTTTTTTTCCCCTGAAGTGGGGGTGTTGCTTCCTTTCCCCCCCCCAAACCTTGTTGCTAAATATTTGATGGCCTTTTTTGTTAAGGTGGTCTTTGGGGTGTTGATATGAAAATAGGCTTAGATATGATTTTATGACCTCCCCACCTTCACCCCCTCCCATCAGATTACAGACAACTTGTAAGCCCTTTTTGGTTCTTCTTGATGTTTCCTGTTGCCTTCTTGATGGAGTTGGTGACTCCTCAATATTTTTTCTATCCACTCATATTTTTCCCCCTTTCTTTTTTACCCCCTTTCTTCTCAGTGAAATTATCTTTCTCTTCCTTCCCCACCCTGTACCCCAATTACCCTTATGATGTTGCATGCTCTTTGTGCACCGTAACAGAATTTCCTCCTCGCCCACACCCTCCGCGGTTTTTTTTTTTTTGAAACCTTCCTTTTTCCTTCCCCCCCCTCGTAAAATAACTGTCCTCTCCTCCTGTCCCCAACTTTAGGCCTTAGTTTCCCTTAGAAAATGGTCCCTCCTTTTAATAATTCGGAAGTCACTTCATCGGGAATTTCCCCCCCCAACTCCCTTTCCCTCTCCCTTGGTACCTTTTTTTTTTTCT
>Ga0179591_1267211_pt1 | contig 19225 bp, 22 predicted proteins | sample CZOMad2_1_08_16f_FD_182891 | JGI IMG/M metagenome (GOLD analysis project Ga0179591, IMG submission 182891) | Vadose zone soil fungal communities from Angelo Coast Range Reserve, California, USA - CZOMad2_1_08_16fungal (PacBio error correction) | ecosystem: Environmental > Terrestrial > Soil >... | reverse complement strand
AGTGTAAACGGTCCACATATTCAAGAAGCAGGTTCTTCGTGGGCTTAATCCCTTGGTCTTGTCTGGCCGTCGCGTTAGGGTTGTTCATTCCCGGTTTGGAAGCTTTTCCTTGAGGACCCGGCACTTCCGTTTATTTTCTGTGTCCTGTAAGCCAGCTCAGTGAGAAGTCATGACCAAGAATGTCTCCAGGTGCAGATTGTTTTAGTGCGGTTTCCCCTGAGTAGTCGTCAGTTCATCGGAGACCCCCCCCCCTTTTCTTCCCCCCCGGCTCAACCCCCTCTTCTTACTCCTTGACCGGGAGATCGAGTCCCTCGAGGACTGTCAGAGTGACTCTTCACAGTTGGACATCTAGGCTGATGAAGGCTCCCCTTTTACCCCCCTCAGGCCGCTTTCTGAACGCTTTAATCCTTCCATCTCCCTTGAGTCTTTTCCCCCCCCCCCCCTTTCCAAGATGACTTCCGCAACAGCCCCGACTGTTCAAATGATTCCAGTGGGCTCCCCCTTTTGAGATCTGGAACTTCCTTCTCCCTCCCCCCCCTCCAGTTTTTTTGAAGTATTTTTTTCCCCTCTTCCTACTCTGTGTGGAAGTATCACTTTGACGGATTAAGGACGACTTATTCCCTTACCTCATCCGTTGCGCCTGCTTTTCTGACCCTCGTCCACAACCCACGTGCCATTTCCCCCTCCCTTCCCCCTCCCCCCTACTTCCTCTCTGTTTTCAAAACCTCACGAAGCCCCTGATCCAAGACACTAAGGTCACAATTTAGGACAAAGTCCCTCTTACGTTCGGGTTATGCCGATCTCACCGGATTAATCTCCGTGGGTCGTCACCTTCTTGGACTCTTTTGTCCTTTGGTTTTTTTTCTGCTTCTGTTTTAAATCGGGACGATGGGGTTGCCGTGTTCCCAAAACAGTGATGGTCTGTAGTTCTTGTCTCTTTCCTTCTATTAGATTAAGTGTTTGAAGGCCAAAAACTTGGTGTTTGTCTCCTTTCCCCGTATTTATGCCAAGAACCGGAGTTCTTAGTTGTGGGATGGGGGTCCTTTGATTTGCAGCCTGCGTTTTCTTTTCCAACCCCCGTTACCGTCTAATTGTCAGAGCGACGGTCCCCGGGGTTTTTACTCGGGTGATGGCGCGGAGCATCCTATTGCGTGGGTGTTTTTTACGGAACTATCTCATCGGTCTCTCTCTGCAAGGCGATGAGTAGCGTAGGTTCTCTTTTGAGCCGCTTATATTTCCAAGTTTTGTGTGAGAGTTCTCCCCCTCCATTGTCTTTACATCATCCCGGAACACGGACGGTCCACACCTTTCGAGCGCTTGTGCTCTTGTCGACATCACAAAACAGACAAGCCTTCTTTGCCCGCTTCAACCCCCACCCTCTCTTCCTTCACCACGTTTCCCCGCGAGCGCAGTCAATGGCCTAAGGATTGTCAACTCGTCACCGTTTCTTGCACCTCCCCCACTAAACACTCCTCCTTCGCCCGTTCTTGCACTGGTGTTTTTCTCCTCCCCCCCTTCCCACTGCTTCACCGTCCGATCGGTGGAACCGTCACGAGCCGATTACTTCCGCACTCTCCCCGCCCGCCACACAAAATTCATCATACCTCCCGGTTTTTCAACCCCACCCTAGATCGCTCTTCCCCCCTCCCTCTCCCTGCCTGGGGTTCCCCCAACTCCATCTTTCAACTCGGAAGCAGCAATCCGTCGCCCCCTCCCTTCCCGCACCCACAGTATTGTCCTTTCTCTTTTTTCCCTCGCGTTGTGTTGAAAGCTTTTCGTCTTTCTGTGCTTCGTGTCTTGGTACTGCCGGACCGCATGTACCGGAAAGGCTGGTTGGAGGACGGTGGCGGCACAGTGGTCTTGGGACCCTTGTCGGCCAGAGATAGAGTCCCCCTACCTTTTTTCTGGTGTTACGATCTCTGGAACCCGTCCAAGGTTTCCGCGGCTTTTGAACGGGAATTTTTCTCGGACTTTTCTCCGGACGCGTACCCCTTCGTCTCCCCACCGTGGATGTATCCTCCCTCTTTCCTAGGCTCCATTTAGTTGCCGGCTTTCTTTTCCCTCTCTTTATTTGCCTCTGAGTTACGTTAGAGGGGTCCCCTCTCCTCTATGAGGCTTGCGACCTTTTTTTCTGCTTACTTGTTATACTCCTAAGGAACGTTTTTTGAACGGTTCGCTCGTCAAACCCTCCTTTTTCCAGGTTCCCCAACGCCCGAACGCGTGAATTCTTCTTTTCCTGCCTTTCCTTTGGGGTTTAGCAAGCCCCTTTCCCACTAAAGGTTTGGAAGATCCTCTGCGGCTGAAGGGATGTTGCAGGGCTTTCGCGAGTCCCGGGACCCTTCTTCTTCTGTCTTTCGGGTTCTCAGGAGAGTTCGCCATTCCTGAGAGAGAACCGGCGCGGAAAGTTTGCCGGGTCTCTCCCATGTTTTTCCACGTCTGACAATTCTTCCCCCCCCCTCCCCTCCTTCGGCCACCTGATTTCGGTTTCTCGCCAAGTCTGGTTTTAGGGTAGCAGGAGAGGAGCACACGTAAGGTTCCTCCTTAATTTTTTTGATGAGTAGGATCCTAGAAGGGAAGTTTTCCCCCCTCTTTTTGATGACCCCTTCTTGCCTAAGACTTCCTTTTCTCCCTCCTCGACTTTGTGTCTTTTTCCTTGAGGTTTTTAGTTTTTCCTTACCGGAATGATTTCTGAGAAGACGGAAGGCGGTTAATTTTTCCCTGCGCGCGAACGATTCAAGAACGCCCAGATCACTAGCTACCCCGTAAACTCTAACTTTAAAAGAAGCACCCCTTTAGTGCCCCCCCCTCTTACATGCCTCCTTCCTCCTAGGAGTTCTATTCTGATCCCCCCTTGGAGCAAGATTCACCTTAGACTTCGTTCCTTTCCCTTCTCATTTTACACAGAGAGGAAGCTGTCCCGCGAGTTTTTTACGAGATCACCTTTTTTCCCCCGTTCTATTCCCTTCTTGAGGAAGACCTCATTTTTTTCCGCGCCCGCGCAGGGAAATAGCGGATGCTGCCCCCGCCCCCTTGCCCCGAGCGGCTTCCGCCCAAATAAGCGCCTGACTCTCCCCCCTGAACGCTCCCCTGAGTCTTCCTAACCCTCCCCCCTTTGCTGGTATATCTCTCTCGAAAATCATGTTTTGGTTCCTCGTATCTTTTCTTCTGTTGACCTCTCTAATGAAGTTAAGTCAAACCCCCCCCCTTTTCCTCGTTCCTTTGGAATACTATTCATTCCACCGCATTGTTTCTCAGTAAAAGTGCCGTCAGAGCCTACCGAATTTCCTGGAAATTTCCTCCTTCGGTCCCCCCTTTCTCCCCCTTTCCCTCTTTCATCCCTCAAGTCCCACGCAGGATTACTTTCCGGCAAAGCAGATAAGGGGTTTACTCTTGACGGCCTCAAGCGCGGGCAGTCACTTTTGTCGGGACGTCGTTGGCAATTTTGGGTTTTTTTTTAGTCCCTCCCCTGACGATTTGATCCGCGGGCCGATGTCTTTTATCTGATTTTTTTGTTTCCTTTCTTTGTCTAGTGAGGAGACTATCTTCTCTTTTTCTTTCCCTCACTGTTTTGAAACCCCTTCTCCTCCCCCTTTGACCTCCTGGTGTTGGATTTTTTATAAGGGTCCTTTGGTGTGTTCCTGGGAGAGGTTTGACCCCTTCCTTTCATCGGGGCCCTCGTGACTGGCAGTCTATCTCCCCATGTCACGTGTTTTCCTTAAGTGTTTTCTCCTCCCTTCTCTGCAGTTTTTGTTTTCCTCGTCTTGAGACTGTAACTTTGTTGTTCTAAAGGTCCCTGGTAGTCAGCAAGCTGGACTTCCTCTCTTCTCAGTTGTTGTTGTTTTAGTCGCTCCCTCTGCGCAGAGTCCCCCTACCTCCGCGATCCCATCCTTCCCGTAACCGTTCTTGGACCTTTCTCGACCTCGACACCACGCGCGCGCACACAAACATCCCTTCTTATGAAAACAACTTGACCCCCCTTCCCGAGCGCCTTCCAGCCATTGTCTCCCCTTTCGAATCGGTTCTTTTACCCTTCCGGCTGCACCAAAACACAAATCAGTACAAGGCCTCCCTTTGCTTCGTCCCCGGGCCCCGGGAGTCATCCCCCCTGTCCGACTTTTCCCCCCCCCCCTATGCGTAGGTCCGAGTTTTCTCAAGAATCAACCCCAAGACACCCCCCCCAATAATCTACCGACCCAAAACCCTTGCTCCCCTCCCGAATACCCACAACGCCCTCGTCTCCCGCCCTGTGTTCGGGATCAAAACCACCTGGCACAAACCGCCCTAAAGGTGGAGTCTAGAAGCAGATCCTCCTCCTGCCACCCCATCCATAGTTACGCTTGACTCCCCGTTTTCCCCAGCGGATATTTTCTTTCGTTAGTTGATCGTTGACGATTTCCGGAAGCCTTCTTTACTTATTCGGTGCGGAGGGAGCTTCCAATTTTCCCCTTTTTTTTTTCCTAGTCCAGCCTCATCTCCTCGCCGTGGGGGTTCTGGAATGAAGTCCGGTTTGATTAGGCCCCCCCCTTTTCCCCGATTTCATAGGGAGTTCCCTCCCTCAAGTTGTACATTTACCTCATGTCGACCCCCCTTCTTGGTGGATCTCTCTTATGAACCTCAAGGGTCGAGGTCTCCCCTTGGGGATTTGAGGTGAGGACAGCTTTTTCCTTTGATTGTTGCAAGTTCCGCATGGACGATCATTCGTCCTCTCACTCGGAGGTTCCCTTTCCTTTCCCTCCCTTTTTTTGCATCCTTCCTAGCTAGGGTGTCCGAGTTTGAGAAACTTCTTATGCAATTGGGTGTGACCTCCTCCCGATCGTTCTCGCACGTGAAAGTCTGGCCCGTTCCCCCCTATCCCTTTTGTCGTCCGTCCTCCACCTTGTTAAACCTGCTTTGATGGCGCCGTCCGCTCCAGTCCCGCAGAATGAAGGTGAAATTTATAGTTGCTTGGGTGCGCATCTTTAAGATGTCGGGCTTCCTTTTAGGAACTTCCCCCCCTCCTCCTTTTGTGATTTCTTATGGCCCATCAGCATACATCAAAACTCATGAAATCAAAAAGAGCCTTCCCTTCAACAAGCTCTGCTGTGTCTTTCTGAAACCATTACCTTTTTGTATCAAGATTTCCGCAGATGTTTGGCAACGTATTCGTCGTCTTTTCTTCCTTTTCCCTTCCCCCTTTGTTTTGAGATATTCTCCACTCGCTGGTACCCTTTTTTGCCCTATTATGGCGCCGTTTGTTTCTTTGCCACTTTGAGCGTTCGGGTGGCCTTTCTTTTTTCAGCCCGTGGACATGCCTTCTTTTCCATTCACCCTTTTCCTTTTCCTTCTTCTTTTCCTTTGTCTACACTTCCTGAAATGACGCTACACAGGAGAGGTACACCGTCAGCAGTGTCAAATGGCCTTAGATCCCTCCCCTGCCGCAGCTTTCCCAGTTTTTTTTCTTACCTTCCTCCCTTCTTTTTCCTAATTGGGAACCCTTTTTTCCCCCCTTCTCCTTCGTCACGGTTCCTGAGTTAACGTTCCCTCGTGGCAGTTTGAGTTTATTGTACCTAGATCTTCTCTTTTTCCCCTTTGAACCCGCGAGGATGCAAGGTCGCCTCCCCCCTTTCACTTTCTGACCGTGTCGAATCTTTCCCCTCGGCTGCTGCACGTCCTTCTTACATCAGCTTCGGGTCCCCTCATCTACTAGACAGACGAGAGCTAGTTCTTCTATCCAGCCACTGCCTGTGGTCCTCGGTAGTAAGCGTAAGTCTATGATTTCCCTCTCCTCTTTCCTTCCCCAGGAAACTTCCCTTTCCTTCCCCTTTTCCCCTGATCTTCCAAGGACCGCATCCCTTGAGTCTCGACTCGCACAATGACAAAAATAGACTTAGGGACTCGCGTTTTTTTTTCAACCCCGTAGGTACGTAGCGCGACAGAAATTTTCACACTCGACCAGAACATCCCTCATTTGTTTCAAACGGTTTTCCCCCCTCTCTTACGAGCCGGGGCCTTTCCGGCAGAGGTCCCGCTAGGGTTCCTGGGTTTAAGAAAGGTTCGGAGCAGATGTTTTCTTTCCCTATTGAGCCTTCTTTGGTTGCCTCGTGGTGGTGGGGTTGTTTCTTTCTTGTGTCGTTCCTTTTCATTTTGGCGAGTCTAGCCTTTCCATGAAGGGAAACTGGCAGGTGATGCTTTTCTTCCCTTTTAGGCGAACGTGACCGGGAGACCGTATTCGTTTTTGGGAGTTGAGGTGTCCCCCCCTTTTCCTGGGGCGAGTTTCCCTGAATCCGGGAGCCATAGGATGTTTTTTATATTGTAAGGTGATGGGTATGCTTTTTTTTGATACTCCCTTTTTTTTTCGTTTGTGGGTGTTACCTCATCCTTTCCCACACCGGCGCTTTAAGTTTCCCCCCTTTCCAGCTCTTTTCTTTCGTGTAAGCGTATTATTAATCCCTCTTTCTAGTTTAATTGGAAACGACCCGCGGAATCGCTACCAGGTCCCCCCGTTGCCGACCTCCTTTCATGCTCGTTTCGACTCTCCCCCCCCCCCTCCCCCTCTTCTCGCGCCACCATTTTTTTCCTAAAACCAAGTGGCCCGTCGATGAGCTTGCAAGTTCCCCCTATGGCAAAGGATTTGCTTCTTTCTTCACCTCGCTGCTTTGACCCTCCCCCCCCCCCCCCGCACACAATAATCGTCTAGGTCCCTTAGATTTCCATTCGTCATCCACCTTCTGAGATTTCCTGTGGACTCCCCCCCCCCTTCTCCTCTCTCCTCTAGACTCCGCAGAATACCTGGACAAAATAGGAGACCCTCACCGTAACCTCCTTCTCCGCTGTGCGTTGATCAACAAAACCCCCCTTGCCCCCCTTTTTTAACCTTACTTCCTCTCTTGTCCTCCCCCTCTTTTAACCCGTACCCCTCTCGTCTCACGGAGACCGGGGGAGGATTTTCGTTAGCTTGGACGATAGTTCAACTCTGTTTTTCCCTTTCCTTGCATGCTGAAGTGTCTTTTGCGTATTGCCTTAGTGGCACGTTTTTCAGTTTTTTTGGACCCCTTTTTTTCATTGCAATTCCGGCGTCTGATTTAGGCAATTTAAAGGGGAAGATTCAAGGTTCCTGAATTTTATTTCTCGTAACGCAGAAGCCCTTCTGCGCTACCTCTTCCTCAAGGTTTTCTCCCTCTCTTCCCTTATCCCTCTCTAGTTGCTCTGCCGTTACTGTTTTGGTGGAGTGAAGATATGGTAGCCGTGAGTGTTTTTTTGCACGACTCCAAGTCATGTTGCTCGCTCTTTTTCCCCTCTTGATCCTTCCTACCGCAAGTTGGTCACGGTTACTTAGTGTGGGATAGAGTGTGGACAGTCCTTTAATAGGGACCTGTCAGTGTACCTCCACTTCTTTGGAGCTTGGTTCCCCTACTTCTTCCCCCCCCCCTTCTTTTGCCCCGGTTGATTGACGGCATTCTGGCCCGGGGACCGGTCTGTTATGTGGAAGGGTTCATGAGTCCCTCTTTTGAGTCTGTGCTTTCTGCCACTGGTAGAACTGCACATTCTCTCTTTAAACCCGTCTCTTCCCCCCTTTCCTTTTACTCTTTTCCACGGTTCCCGAGCAAGACAAGGCAGCTGGAGGTAGAGGAGACAAGATCCGGCTTTCCCTTCTGGTCCAGGCCCGGTTTTGCACCCGTACTTCGAGTATTTCCCCGATTTTTCATCTTCCCTCTCCTTTCCCCCTTTTGTTTTTGTTTGAGTTCAGCGCCCTCTTGGTCCCCCTTCTTCAGCGGTGCCTGACGCCGATAGTGAGGACTCCTGTGCTTGGGACTTTTCTCTTTTTTTTTTTTTCATGCCGGTGCTTTCGTGGGAACATGCCCTTAGACCATTCCCCCCCCTACGCATCAGGGTTTCGCCTTTTCCTTCTCCCCAGATGACCAGCCAGCATCTTCCACCGCAGGTAAGTCAGGACAGTCAAGGGCACGATCTCCTTCCAGCGTCAGTGCTTGAGTAGTCAGTCAGTCCTTCTTCTTTTTCCTGGACGAGTGCCGGCCCTCACCCCCCTTCATTCTTGGTCCAAGTCACTACGAGGCCCAGAGATCCCTGGAACTACGTTGACTCAACGTACTTTTCTCCAGAGCAGGTAGAAGCAATTCCCTAGGCCGCTCCTTCCCTGCCGTCTTCCCCTCTCGGCCATACGGCCCCGCTTTCACCCTGCAACCTCCCCCGAATTCAGTCAAATAAGCCTGCCGATCCCCATGAAGCTCGAGTTTCCCCCCTCCGCAGCCATTCTCTTTTCTATTCCCTTTCTCTCACATTTAGATTTTTTTCTCTCTTTCTCCTTCGTATTTCTACTATGACTGATTTGGTCAACCTTCCCCCGCCGATCGCCTTAGCTAGATTTTCCTCCTTTCACCACCACCTTTGCGTGCCAACTCGTTCGCACCGTATCGTTCCCCCTTCTTTTCCCTTTCGGACGTTAAATGCCGCGACCGGTCACCCCCACGACGCATCAACGACCTCCTCCCCACGGTGCAAGTAGAGGACGGCTTCAGGGGGTGCCCCCGGCAGTTCTCCTTCTTCTTTCGCGCTTTTTCACGGTGGGGAGTGTCAATGTGGTTGACTACTTGTGGCTTCCGAGGAGTGGTGTTCTCCGCCTGGGCGAACCTATTGTGGGTTTGCCGAGGTAGCTATGTTGGTCGGTCTTTTTCTCTGGCTTTTATCTTCTTCTGCTGAATTTTTGTTCCCGACCACGAGGATCAAAGTGTTCTAGATCCTTGTGATCGGGCTTGCTGCGTTGTTTGTTTTTTTTTCCTGTGCAGCCTTCTTTGGGAGAGGTAGATCCTTCCTTCTTTCCTCCCCTTTTTTTCCCCTTCAGGCGCTCTACGGTTTTTTTAGTGATGGGCTCCTTTTTGGTGTCGAGTCACATACATACGAGGACGTGTCCCCCCTGTACTGTCTTCTTGAGGTCGTTGTCTCTTTCGCGCAGATGTATTATCTTCCTCCTCCGTTTTTTTTCTGTTACCCCCCGGCCCGGACATCCTATCTGACATCACCGGTCTTGCGCCGTTGAATGCTCTTTCCGCAATACGACACCCAAGCCAGTTTTCTCCCTTCTCCCCCCCCCCCTGAGAGTGACCAAGTCCTTTCCCCTCTTCCTCTCCCCTCTGTCCCTTGCTTTTTTCCCGGCATGCACCGTGCGTCCAGCCCTCCGACGATCACCTGTTGCGTTCGCAAACCCACTGCATCTTTTCCCTCCTTTCGTCTTTTTTTCAAAAACCCGTTTGCGCCGTTCTCTTTTCCCCCCTCTCCCCCCCCCCTCGTTCCCCCTTTTTTCGTCCACCCCCTTCCATTCCAGTACGGGCCGCGTTACACAACAGTCGTGTCGTGGCTCCCCCCCCCCCCCAATGTAAAAATCGTACCGTCATACGTGCCCCCCTCTCTTTATTTTTCCTCAGTAGAACTCGAAGTCCCAGTGATAGATAATACTTGGGGAATCCTTGATGTCGTTCGTTAATTTTGACCAGTGAGTGCTTCCTATCCGCCTTTTCCGGGGATTACTGTCAGTGGAGTAGCGCAAAGTTGTGGTGGTCACTTTTCCCAGTCCGATCGAGTCTCCAGGATTTGTTTTTTTCTATTTCTGCTCCACTTACGAGTAAAAAGGGGCCGTTCTGCCACGTTGAGGGCTCGGCCCTCCCTTAAGGAGTTAGGACCCCAATTTTTTTCTTTCTCCTGAGTGCCTTCCCCTATACAGGGTGTCTCTTTACTCGTCTCCGGTAACCTGGTTTTCGTTCCTTCTTTTCTGTATTTTCGCTTTTTTGTTTTTTTCCAAGCGCGGTCAGGGATGTACACGACAGGCTTCGAGGCTCCCCTCCTAGGCACTCTCGGGAAAAGGTGAGCTTACTTTAAAATTCCCCCCCCTTCTTCCCATTCTGGCCTCTTGTGCGTGCTCTCGGATTCCTTTGAAAGACGGCTGTTGATCCCCCCGTGTTCCCAGGCGGAACAACCGACGAACTTTCTTCCCTGAGACGGATTGTCTCTTTTCCCTCTGACTGAATACATTGTACGTCGTTTGAGCCGGTGTCATGAATATGTTCTCCCTTTTTCACGAGCCCCGGTGCGGCAAGTGTCGTTTTTTTATACGCCTGCAAGTCTGCACCGTCTTCCCCCCCTCCCCAGCTATGCCACTAACCCGGCGTTTTATCGCCACTATTTGATCAAGTTTAAGACCGGCGCTGAACACGTACTTTGTCCTCCCCTTACTCCTCCTCGTTGTGTGTTCTCCTAGACTCGAAGCGTGTTCCCCATAGTCTTTTTCCCCTTCCCCTGACGTCCTTTTCTCTTTTACTCACCGCACAGCTCCGTTCGGTTTGGGACTGCGCCTGGTGGACCTTGACGCATTGGAGTCCCTTTGTTGAAGTTGACCCATCTTCAATCCAGTACCCTTAAGATGAGCAGTCCCCCCCCCAGACTCCCCTTTTCCCTCCCTCTTCCCCTTTCCAGACCCTTTCACCGTCCTAACTTCTCCCCAAGCAGTCCATCTTTGATCCTTTTGAAGGATTCGTCGGCACGTTAATTCCTCACGCGTCTCCTCTCTTCTCTTTTCAACCCCTCCGTCGCCTACTTTAACGACTCGTTTTTGCCTCTTCACCGTTCCCCTCTAGTCCTCCCAGAAGTGACAGCGATCCCTTCCCTCCGGCTTGCCCACCCCACCGAGCACGGTCATCCTCCCTCCGCTCCGTATCCCAGTAACCGACTCGACTCCCGCCAGCCCTAACTCTCTTCCTTCCCCCCTTCCTCTCTCAGGGACGAGTAGTAATAGTTATGAGGACCATTGCACGTGTCAGGTATGTCCCTTGTTACCCTTCGTCCTAAGTAACACCGCCATGACTTCCTTTTTTTTTTTTTTCTTTTTCACATCTTTTTCCTTTTCCTTCACAAACGTGGTTTCACCTTTGGACATGCAGACGGTAAGGCCCCAGTCGTCACCCCTTCCCCCCCCGCGACTGTCAACAAGACACCGTAAATCCCCTCCCTCGTTACAACGGTTTCCTTCCCCATTTCTATTCTATCCTGGGTGCGGAGTCTCGGCGAGGGTTGAAGAGTGGGTTTTGGGGAGTTAGTGCGCGACGATTGGCTTTTGGATACCTTCCTTAGCGATGTTTTTTCCTACCTTCGTGTTTTCGTAGAGGGAACCTTACGGAGATTTTGAAGGCAACGAACCTCTTTTATGACTGCCTTTGTTCTTCTCGCCCCTTTTCATCGTAGTACCCGTCTCTTTTTGGGCCCTCAGGGGACGCGAGGAATGGGCTTCTTGCAGGAGATAGACTACGGGGTTTCATCCTCGCTGGTTTTAGCGCGGCGCAGCCTTCTTGATTTTTTTTTGTTCCCGAGTTGACATGATCGCCACCTTTTTTTTCCGTTTTTTTTATTTCTGGGTGTTCCTTAGAATTGATGTCTCTCCGAATAAGTTGGTGGTTGTTTACATGCGCTCGAGCCCCTTTTCCCCTACGCCGACTACATCGGTCCCCTGTAACGTCTAGCCTCCCTTTTGACTGCTCTTTTTTGGCGCTCCCCTTCCCCCCTGCCCCCTTCCCTGCGCTTTTGTCGCTTCTAAAACCAAAGTCTCATGGATGCAGTGGTAGTAACTCCCACCGGTTTTTTCACCTAAACCACGCACCCCCCCCCCCCGCTCCCTCCCGCCCTATCCCTTTTTTCTTGCGCCCGCCACCGGCTCGTAGGCGGATGGTAGGGACTGGCCCTGCGCTTAAGTCTCATGCGCTCGCCGCATAGAACACGCCCCTCCCCACACACATTTTCGATATCCCGGCCCCCCCCATCTTGCCCTTGGTATCACAATCCATTTTTTGGCTCACCCCCAAAACCCTCCTTACCCCTAAGGGGGAACCCCTGATCGTCGTTTTCCTCCCTCGGCCGCAACCGTACTAGAATGGCTTCGGGAAATTTTCTGAAGCTTTCTTATGTTCGTTCGTTTTTTTTACCCAGGGTCTCTAGAGGTCTAGAAGTCATGGGTCCGTACGTCTTTTAATCCGGTGCGGAGGCAGTCTTTTTTTCATGGCACGTTTTGGTTGTTTGTCCTTCTTTCCCCGGCCGCTAGAAAGTTATATTTTGGAAGATAGTCTGCTGAAGGCACTGACCCTCTGGACCTAATGAGGGCTTAGGCCAAGCTTTCCTTCAGTCTTAATACCGTCGCACAAAATCGGACTTTGGCTTTTCGCCGATTCAATCTCCAGTTCCCTTCTTTCCCTCCTCTCGTTACATGGGGTTCGCTTGATTTTTTTTTTTAGCCAGTTGTGTTCAAATTGCGAAGATCAGGCTCCTTGCGACTCTCTCCTGATTGAAGGGATGCTAACCTCTCCGTTTACTCTATTTTTCCCTTTTCTCTCCACATGCCAACTTAGGTGCTGCACAGGTTCCGCGGCGGCGCTCTTACGTGATGTGACTACCCTAAACTTTGGCTTCCAGGGGTCCTCAAACTTCCTTCCACAGAGCTGCCGTTCACGAATAGCTGCGACATCTTTGTTGCCGACCCCTGGACTGAGTGGGTGAAATTTGTGTGAGGGGGCTGAGCATCGTTGAAGTTTTTCCTTTCCTCTTCCTTTTCGGAATGAAATTCTCTTCTAAAGCCCTGCGCGGTGTCCTTCTCCTTTCCCCTTTTCTTTCCCCTTTCCCCTCTCACACTCCCCGCCCTAAGCACGTTTCAGTCCCCTTGAGGGGTTTTGGACTGATCCCAAGATGAGCTTTGATGGTGCCCCCCCTTTACTGTATCTCTCTTGTTCTCCTTTCCTTTTTTTTTCTTCTGAGTCCCCCTCGAATTCGTGGCAACCAATAGACTTTTCTTTCCTGCACGGGTTATAGTTTAAAGCGTGCTTTTGATGGGCATCCTTCCTTCGTGTTGCAGGGGGTGAAGAAGTGGACATTCGGATCCTCCTTTTCCTCTTTAGCGGTTTAGCGAGTTTTTTCCTTTTCCTCTGCCCCTGCCCCTCAACAGCTTCCCTTCTTTAGCTGTCAAAGTTTGTAACTGGAGACTAGAAGAGTTCCATTTTTTATAACGCGAGTCTTTCCTTGAATATGAGTTTGGATGCCTTGCTTCACCCTTGGAATCCAATGATTATCCTTTCCTTCCTCATTTCCCTGAGCGTATTCCCTGTTTCCGGGACACTGAAGAGTTTTCCTCGCTAAAAAGTTGATCCCTAGACGGTATCTTTCCCCCTCAGGTTCTGCTCGGCGTTTGACTCTTAGCCCCTCTGATTTTTTTCCCACCTCCAGCATCCGTCGCTTCCCTCACATCTCTTACCTAATGTACTGCAGCTCGCATGGTAGGATGGAAATAGGCCTCACAATAACCGATTCTTAGTAGCCTCCGCCTTTTCTCTGTTTCCCCCTCTGCCATTCGCCCTTGCATTAAGGTATCGATAAACTCTTCACATATCGAGCCCTCTCTCCGTAGTGGGACTCTCCCCAAACCACGTGCCGTAACTCTTTTCTTCTCCCCTCATTCTTCCTGTCCCTTTTCGGTCAGAACGATCACCTGGTCACCCGACCTCCCCTCACAATAAGCTATGAAAAAGGAGGCAAAGCTATTACTTACTGGTTTGTGGAGCTTTCCTCCTTTTCCCCTCCCTCTGGTTCCCGGCTTTTTTCCCCCCCCATTTTAGGTCCATGTTGTTTGTGAGAGCCCCTTTTCGAGAGGGAGTGGTGGATCAGCCTTTTTTTTCATTGATGGTAGGGGAGTAGGTTACTCTTCTGGTGTGCGGGAGGTTTGCTTTGTAGGCTTGCTGTCCTTTCCGGACAGTCATGCGGTGACTTTCGCCTCGGCTGGGTTGTTTTGGTGCTCCTCCACAGGTGATCCTTTTCCGTTCCCTTACGTTTTTTTTTTTTTTTCTGTGCGGTTTTCCTCTTCCTGGCATTTACATTCCATTAAGAGCTTGGAAGGTAAAGGTTTGGTTCCTTCCGATGTTTTGATGGCGCGGCTTATCAGGCTTCTTTGTTCGAGTTAGAAACGAGTCCTTTTTCCCCGCGCGCTCTTTTGTACGGTTTCCTCCCCCCCGATTTTTTCGACTTCACCCCGTTCTTTTCCGTCTTTACTTGTACCCCTTTTTCTTCTCTTGTTGTGAGATTTTCCTCCCTTTGCTCTACCGAGCAAAGACAGAGAAGACAGACTTCCTTTCTGCTGCGCGTCCCTGTCTCGTTGACGACCCCACACCTCCCCCCTCTTCTGCGCGCCCCCCCAGCGAAAACACCCTGACTCAGCTCTCTGCCCTTCCTAGATGCAGTTCGGTCCCCCCTGCATGATCACACAAGCCAAAGAAGCCCTTTCTTGGATATGTGCGCCGGTGAACCCGGGCCCCCCTTGACGTCATCCCTTCTCGGTCTTTTCCCGTCCCACCAACATTGGTACGTCTGAACCGCATAGCGATACACTAGATCCCAGCCCAACCCCCCCCCCTTTCCCGCCGGTTACCCCACAATCCACATTTCTTGTCTTCCCTCCCCTTTTTTGATACCCCCCACCTTTTTCCACCCTCTTTCCCGTGACGCCCCCCTTGACTGGATTCCACATACAAAAAAGTATAGTTCCGAACGTGGGACTCCCCCTTCTATGTTCGTTCGGGCTTTTTTTCCACGGGAGTAGAGTTGATACTTTCCTCTGGGACCTTTGACGTTTCAGGAAGTGTTGCTTTAGGTTACTCTTTGCTTTTTTTGGTTTTGGTCCCAGAAGATCCCTATGCGAAGCTGTTACTTCATGTCCCTTTTCCCTTTGACAGGGTCGCCGTTCCTGCAAGTGCAATGATTTTGTTCTCCTTTTCACTGCCGACGTACTTTCCACTTTAGCTGCCCCTTCCTTGTTGGTTTGCTTCTCCCTTTCTTTGATCTTGAACAGGGGAGCCCGGTCCCCGTGCTTTCTCCGCTCTTGACCGATGGCTCCGTTTTGGCCATCTATGTCCCTCTCTTCTGATTTCCTCCCTTTCGGCTTACTTCTCGCCGGTCCAAGAAGAACCCTTTGATTTGTCGGATGACATAGACGTTGTTCCCGCGCCGCAGTCTACTGTCGAAGTGACTTCTCCCTTGACTCATCCTACAGTCACCTAGGCACATGCTCAGGTTGAAGAGCGATTGATCGGCTGGTAGACTGCCCCGTTTGAATCCCGGCTTTTCCCTGCCCCTGGCTCGGGTCGGGGGCCTCATCCTTTTTCTCTTTTTTTCGGCCCTTTTTGTCGACCACATGCGAGACCGGAGTGCACTCTCACGTTACGGCCCGGTGCAACCATGCATAGCCTCCCGCACTCTTTGGCTTTTTTTGAAAGTAAGGTGGTTTTTTTCCCCCCTCTTTCCTTTTCCTCTCTGGGACCCTTACTCTTCTATCTAATACTAGTTGTTGTTTTTTTTTTTCTTTCCTTTTGATAAGCGTAAGTACCTTTCAAACTCGCCTGCTTGGACCCCCTCCCCAGTCTCAGGGTATAGTTTTCCCAGATTCACTCAGCAGGTTTTTTTTTTTTCCTTTTTATACCCCCTGTTCGGTTTAGGTGGCTCACTGGAAATTGTTGACCGCCTCGCTCTCTATCAGGTCGACCCCATGGCTCTTCTCAATCTTCGTGTCCCAAGCCCCCTGCCCGGTACCGTCATCATTTTCGTTATTCCCTCCTCTTCATCTTCCGTCCTGAATTTGTGACGTTTTTTCTTGGGACAGCACTGGAAGTAAGTGAAAGCTTCCGAGCCAGCTTTTCCAACTGTGTGAACCCGAGTTCTTGCCGAGCTAACTTTCCCCGTATCGTTTCCGATGAATTAGCTTTTTAAGCGGCCGCGGTTAAACAGATGAGGGCATAGATACAAATAGTTTTGTCGGCACCGCAACTGACAGCGCAGACGAGCCCCCTTCCATGAGGCGGCTCCCCTCCTCCATCACCATTTTGACAGGTATAGGGGAAAAGCCCAATTTTTTTGTTGGAGAGGAAATCCGTGTAGGGCCTTTAGAACTTAAGAAAAATCGTTTTTCGTTTGCTGGGGAAACACCACCAAACCCCACCCCCTCACTCCCCCCCCCACCACCCCCCCACCCCCCACAACCAAACCAACCCCCCCCCCCCCCCCCCCCCCACCACCCCCCCCCCCCCCCCCCCCCCACACCCCCCCCCCCCTTCCTCCTCTCTCCCCTACCGCTCCATCTCATCGCTTACCTCAGGAACAAACTGCCTCGCAGAAGGCTCGGACCGACAGTACCCCCCCCTCTCCCGCGCCCGTTTCACCAGCACGCACTCCCCTACGCACGTTTTTTCAGTCGGCTTTTCTTTCCTCTTTCCTTTGGTTTTTGTCTTGCTCGCAGAGGGCGTCCACCCCGGGCTTGCTTATGTTTTTTCCCCACTTTTTTTTCTCCCGCAACCTTTCTTCTCGAGGGTGGGTCTTAGTCTCCCTCTTTTTTGGTTGCTCGTAGATGGGTGTGTTTAGGTTTTCGAAGAGTCATTTGTTTCCCCTCGCCTTTCTGACGCCGAGGCCGTGTTTAGACAGAAAAAGGTTGCTCTTTCTACTTTTAGGGGTTTGTGCCCCTTTATTCCCCTGCTTTTCGTTACCGCCTTCCTGAAATATGCGCGCTCGACTAAATTGTGGGGTGAGAAATGGCGTGTTATTTTTTTCTGAGTCCTCAACGGATCTGCGCCTTGTACCTTTCCCCTAGATGTCCCCTTTTTCTTTTGCCTTTCTTCTTTTTTCCTCTCTTCCGCATACTACTTTTTGTTGTCTTTAGCGCTATCTGACTCGAGAAAGCAAAGACCGGTACCGTTTTTTCCCCTTATCGTGGCCTTTTCCGCCCAGCCTCCCCCCCCCAGCTGTTTTTTTCCGCCGCTCCCCCTTAACCCCAGTGTAGCCACGTGACACTATTCCACTAGTTTTCGTTGTAGGTAAATCTCCCTCAAACTCTTTCCCCTGACACAACTCCAACGAAGCCGTCGCCCTTACTTTTCTTCTTCCAAGTGTAGTCACCCCCCTTCCATTTCGGTTTCCCTTCAAACCCTCGCGAGCTAGCAGCCATCACCCATATACCCCCCCGGCTCACGTAGTTATCCACCATAATGAGTAGCGTCCCTTCTTTGATACACAACTGGACCACCCCCTCTTCCCTGTCAAGCATTCCTCACTTTCCAGTCCGATCCCCCTTCACCGCAAATAGTACTCATTTTCTTTGCCGTTTGGAAAGCCGTTATGTAGGTAGGGTCTTTTCCCTTTTTCGCTTTCTCTTAATGCTGGGTCTGCCCCCCTTTTCTTCCATTTCCAAGTGTGCGACTGAAAGTTTGTTGTGGGACGGTTTCTTTTCCTCAGCTACTCAAGGAAGGAATTCTTTCTTTTCCGATGGTATGGCTTCACGTCAAAGTTTTCCTTTGGGTCTTGACTGCCTCTTTGGGCACGCCCATAACTTCTCCCGTAATACCTTTAGTTGAGGAGCGATTTCTCCCCCCCCCCCCCCCTGGTTCTTCGTATATAGAGTTTACATGGGTAGATTTGTGCATGTTGCGGCTTCCGTCCTTTTCGACTGGCGGGGGCACCCGTTTTTCTTGTATTCTGCAGGGTTATGCGAGACTGCCTATGCTAGAGGGGTCCACATGTGCTCCCAAAAACCTCGGTGTAAACTTCTCCCTCTCGTGGAACAGGCTCCATTCTCCCTTTCATTTGACTTCTTCCTGCCTAACCTTTGTGCCACGGTGGCATACATATGCGCCTCGGAGAAAGCTGCTTGTGATGAATAGGACCTTACTTGTGCCGTGCAATTTCTAGTTCGGTTTTTCTCCCCCTTGAAGATTCCTTTTTTATTCTTGTCGTCCTGCCGGCGCCGGTCTCCGATTTTTTTCACCTTGGCCAGGTAAACGAACTCGCCGCTGGCCCACCTCCCCCCCCCCTTCTGCTTTCTGCGCACGATACCAGGACCTTTGTATCAAAGGTGTCATCTTCCCTGTAAACTTACTTATATCTATACTCTACGTTTGTTGTTTCTTCTTTCTTAAGTTGCATCGCTTTTTACCCTCTTATCATCCCCTCCCTTTTATCTTGGCCTGCATCGCGCCAGCGTTTTTTTTGTTCTTGTTCGGTTGGGTGACTGGCAGCTGGCAGACGGTCACATGCAGTTTTGCCCGAAGCCTCGCTTGTGTAGGGAGCCCCCTGGCTCTCCCCTGCTACACCTCGCGAAGGCCCAACTTCCTTTCTCCCGGTCACCCGAGGTCCCTTTCCTCTTCACCGTCCTCTTCGTCGCGTGGAAGGCTCTTGCAGACGCCTTTTTCGCAAATAGGCACGTTTCAATCTGACAGAGTCAAACTGCCAGGTAAACACGCTAGTTCCCAGAGTTTGAAACACCACCTCGTTTTCTTTTCCCCCCTATCTCCCGTTTTATCTATGCCTTGAAGGCAGCAACGCCTGAGCCGAAAATAGCGTTACAGATTGCACTCCCTCCTCTCTTCATACCACCAGAGAAGACTTCCCCATTAAACCCTCTCTCTCCCTCCCTCCCTCCCTGGGTCGAGGGCTAGCCTCGCGCTCCCCCCGGTGGTCGACGACCCGTTACGTCCGCGTACCTGTATTACTATTTCCCTCGGCCAGTTAATGTCGTCCCCTTGGTTTCAGTTGACAGTAGAGTCCAGCCCGTCTCCGATCCTGCTGGACCCCTATTTCCCCCAACCCACACTTGCACTTCCCCTTTCCTCAGAAATAATTTGGCCCTTCTTCCTTTTTTACCAGTCTTTACCCGAGCCGACGTCCCCCTTGTCCTCGTCACGACATCCACAGTTCCCACGGGCAAATGAATAGTCTTTTTTTTCTTTCCCCGTCGATCGCGATTTTTGCGAACGTTCTTGCTTCCTCTGGTTTTTCCTGGGTTTTTAGCCTTTTGAGGCTGGCGTGTTGATACCTTCGCCGTCTGGTTGGGTTCTCGGTTTAAAACTGATGGGATGCGGTTGATGTGGGCGTTCGGCGATGAGTAGTCCGTACTCTTTTTTCATGCACAGACAATTTCTTTGACGCACCCTACCCCCACCTCCCGGATGCCAAACGGAAAGGGAGTCATTTCGTTTGGGAGGTGCAGGTGCCCCATATGACTTTTGTGCACGCCCTCCGTTCCACTTTCCCTTAATAGTTGGCTCCCCTTTAGGGGTTCCGATGGTGGTGTGAGACCCGTTTTGGTGTCCTTTCCCAGGAAACGAGGGCAGAGCCACGTTTCAGCCGCCGTTCCCCCTTTCCAGCTGATCTTTGGGTAGGTACATTT